>UEXW01000323.1_pt1 | contig 10358 bp, 9 predicted proteins | sample 4301151 | NCBI WGS metagenome assembly UEXW01 (sample SAMEA4773176, study PRJEB27434) | metagenome | biome: 2259; feature: agricultural soil; material: soil | place: USA | collected 2014-09 | depth 0.25 m | reverse complement strand
GCCGAAGAGCTCTCGGAGCTGTTCGCTGTGTTCTACGAGTGGGAAACATGGGATCGGGAAACAAAGAGAAGGATCCTGTCGACGCTTGTACCCGAGATCAAGGTCGCCGACTACAAGATCCACGGTTTTTATGTGCTTCCGCTTGAGCGGAATATCGACCCAGATGGTGACGGCTCGCATCGGGTCCGTCACAAACGTCAAAAACGCGGGCTTTCTATGGTCGGGATAAATTCAGTCCTTACTGGAAGGGACGCCATCCGGACCACTACACGGCTTCTACGTTGGGATACGAAGCCTGTTTTTTATCGGGCCTGGCAAAGCTGGACTGTAGCGCCGCCGTCCCGGCGGCTGTCGTTGCGGGCGTCTCGCCCGCAACTCCGAGGGCACGAAGTCATCAAGATAGCCGACAAGATGTCGGTGCTACTCCGCTTCCTCCTCACCGCCCCTTCAAGATCATGTACGCGTCGCTGTATTACGACGTGCGCCCAACCTTCCTGGTCGACATCACCGAGCAGTTTGAGGCGCGCTTCCAATCGCTAATGGCGTACAAGACACAATTCTCCGACCAGGAAGCCGGCAAAGACCTCTTCCCTGCCCAAAAAGAAATTCGCGCGCGCATTGAGTCCATGGCGCGCTTCTACGGAATGCTAGGCGGCGTGGAGTTCGCCGAGCCCTTCGTGCAGAAAGAGGTCGGGCTGGTGGATGATGTGCTGATGATTCCGGTAAAGTCGATCTAGGAACAGTCGTCAGGCACAAGTCTTCAGTTGTCCGAAAGAGCCACGATTTTCCTGAAGCCTGACGACTGCCGGCTTGCGACTACTTCTTTCTAGCCACCGCCACGCCATCTCGAATCGGCAAGATGCTCATGTCGAAATCGGCTGAATTATACAACTGGCGATTGAATTCCTGAATCGCCTTGGTGCTGGCCTCGTTGGGATTCGCTTCCGTCACCTTCCCGCTCCAAAGTACGTTGTCGGTGACAAAAAGCCCGCCCTTCTTCAGACGTGGGCCAACCATCCGAAACACGCGAGGATAATCCTCCTTGTCGATGTCGTTGAAGACGATGTCAAATTCCCCTTTCTGTTCAGAAAGCAACTCGATGGCATCCCCGACGTGGACCTTGATTCGATCCGCCACTCCAGCGCGTTGGAAGTAGCGGCGGGCATGCTCGGCGTTCTTGGAATCGCTGTCGGTGTAGTGCACGCGACCGCCTTCGCCCACCGCACGCGCCCACCAGATCGTGGAATACCCGATGGCGGAACCCAACTCAAACACCGTCTTGGCACCGCTGATGAGCGCCAACAGGCGAAAGAAACTGCCGACAGCGGGACCGACGATGGGAATGCTGCGCTTGGTAGCTTCTGCTTCCATCTCGGCCAATACTTCGTCGCGGGGCGGAAGGAGCGAGTAGAGATAGTTGTCCACAGACGGCTCGGTGACGTAGCCGTGATGCCGCCAGCTGGGAGATTTCGGTTGGGTTGCCACGTAGTTCCTCCGGATCTCGCTCGATTTCACGCGCGAGGACAAAAATTGGCGGTTGATCTCTACGACACAGTTTCACCGGGTTTCAGTTCGACGACTTGCACGTCCGGTGCCAGCTTTTGCAATTGGCCCGGGGTGCCCGTCAACAGCGGGAACGTTCCGAAGTGCATGGGGATCACGGTATTGGTCCGTAGCAAGCGGCAGGCATAAGCCGCCTCGCGCGGCGACATGGTGTAGTGATCGCCGATCGGAATCATGGCGATGTCGGGCGCGTACAGATCGTGAATGATCTTCATATCGCCAAAAACATTGGTGTCGCCCGCGTGATAAATCTTCACGCCATTCTCGAATTCAATGATAAAACCGACTGCCTCGCCACCGTAAAGAAGCTGGTCGCCATCCTGAATTCCGCAGGAGTGGTCGGCGTGCACCATGGTGACCTTGATGTCGGCAACCTTCACGGTCCCACCCTTATTCATCCCCACAATGTTCTTGAGACCCTTCTTGCCGAGCCAGCCGCCCAACTCCGGGATCGCGACCACGCTCGGTTGATGCTTCTTGCCGATCTCCACGGCGTCGCCAATGTGGTCGCCATGGGCGTGCGTGCAGAGCATGACATCTACGTGCTCGACCGACTTGTCTTTCTCCGGACACGACGGATTGCCCATGATCCACGGATCAATAATGACGATCTTGCCGCCAGGAGTTTCAATGCGGAAGGTCGCGTGTCCGAGCCAGGTAAGTTTGATGCCTTTGAGATTCATGATACGTGGATGAAACTGCCCAGCATTCTAGTTGGATGAGAAGCTGGGGCGCAACGTCGCAGGCCGATCTGTTCAGTCGTTTCACCTAACTAATCCGTCAGACTTGTCATTTCGAGGAACGAAGTGACGAGCAACCTGCTGTTTGGGCCGCGCAGCAAAAAGTGCTTCTTCGCTTCGCACCAAATGACAATTCGCAAGAAGGCGAGGCTTTTCCTCGAATTTTCCCTGTCGCCCGCGCCCGAATTCTGCTACATATGTCTGCCGTGTCAGAACTGACAGTTCTCATAACTCGCCAACAGATCGCTCAGAAGGTTAAGGAACTCGGCGCCCAGATCACGCAGGACTTCGCCGGACAGTCGATCATCTTCGTAGGCGTGCTGAAGGGAGCGGCCATTTTTCTCGCCGATCTGGCCCGCGAGGTGCCGCTCGACTCCACCTTCGATTTCATTGGCGTGTCGAGTTATGGGAACCGTCCTTCGCCCACGCAGGAGTTACGCCACGGCTGGGACTCCACCGGCGAGGTGCGTCTTACCAAGGACGTGGATCAGCCCATGGACGGCAAGAACGTGATTCTGGTGGAAGACATTCTCGACACTGGCTTGACGCTGACATTCCTGAAGAAAATCTTCCTGACCCACAAGCCGCGCACCTTCAAAATCGCCGCGCTTCTGGACAAGCCTTCCCGTCGCAAGATGCCGATTGAAGGCGACTACGTGGGCTTCAAGATTCCCGACGAATTCGTAGTGGGCTACGGGCTCGACTACGCCGAGAAATACCGCAATCTGCCCGACGTTTGCATCGTCCCGCGGGAGTAGTCGGACGAGTTTTCAACGAGTGAGAGCTTAATCGCCTTGTTGAAACTCTTCGCATACGCTACGTCCGAGGGACTCGCGGCCTTGGAACTTCGGTGGGAGCGGGTCTTCGGGCGCCTTTTGAGTGGTCGAATGCACCGTCTGGAGATTCAAACACTGTTTCACGGCAATACCCGCGACCAGGATCAAATCTAAGAACCTACGGCGCGCCGAAAACATCTCCCCGGACGCTGAAGCTGCAACAGCCCGCTACACACAGGCTGCTATCATAGTCAATCGTGGACTCTGTCATCACCAAGTCTGATCTCCAGTTAAAAGTCGATCCTTTGCTGCTGGAAGTCGCCGACGTGGTCAATACCACGCTCGACCTCGATACCACCCTGCGGCGGGTGGCCGAACTCGTTCGCAAAGTCATCGACTACGAAATCTTTGCCATCCTTTTGCTTAACGAGAAGTCCCAGGAGCTGCGTTTCCGTTTCCAGACGGGCTATCCCCGCGAGTATGCCGACCGGATCAGAATCAAAGTGGGCCAGGGGGTCACCGGACGCGCCGCGCAACTGCGACAGGCTGTGCTGGTCGAGGATGTCACCAAGGAAGACGGCTACATCGAGGCGATCCCGAACGTACGCTCCGAGCTTGCCATTCCGCTGATCGTGAAGAATCGCGTGATCGGCGTGATCGACCTGGAAGCGCGAGAACCCGGCTACTTCACCGAAGAGCATCGTCGACTGCTGACACTGATCGGCTCGCGTATGGCCGTGGGTATCGAGAACGCCCAGCTCTACACGCGGTCCACGCGACAAGCGCGCACGCTGCTCCTACTGAATGAGATTTCGCGCGAGCTGACCTCGATCCTGAACGTCGATGAGTTGCTGAAACGCATCGCAGAACTCTTGAACCGCATCATCGATTACCAAATGTTCAGTATCCTGCTGGTCGATGAGGAAGGCCAACGGCTCAGCCATCGCTTCTCGTTGCGCTTTCAGGAAAGCATTCACCTGAAACACGACATTCCCATCGGGCGCGGCCTGGTCGGTATTGCCGCAGCCGACAAGACCGCGGTGCTTGTGCCCGACGTGAGCAAGGATCCGCGCTATATCATGGCGAACCCGGAAACCAAGTCCGAGCTGGCCGTGCCGCTGATCTACAAGGAAAAAGTCATCGGCGTGCTCGACTTGGAGCATACGCGGCGGGGCTTCTTCACCGAAGATCACAAGCGGACCATCACAACGCTGGCTGCACAAGTTGCAATCGCGCTCGAGAATGCGCGCCTCTACGAACAGATTGCTCAGCAGGAACGGCGCCTGGAGCGTGATCTTGCGCTGGCCCGGGAGTTGCAAATGCGGCTCCTGCCCCAGACCATGCCGAAGGTCGCTCACCTCGACGTGGCAGCCCGCTTTTCGCCGGCACGCGCCATCGGTGGTGACCTCTATGATTTTGTGAACTACTCGCTCTCGCGACTGGGCATTGTAATCGGAGACGTGAGCGGCAAAGGCGCCCCCGCTGCCATCTACGCCGCCCTCGTAAGCGGCATTTTGCGCTCCCATGCGCCCATTGAGCCCGCGCCCGCAGAAATGCTCTCCGCAGTGAATTTTTCGCTGGCGGAACGCCGCATCGAAGCTCAGTACGTGTGCCTTATGTATGCGGTATGGGACGACCAGCGGCGCACTTTGCAAGTGGCCAATTCCGGGCTTCCGCGTCCGCTTTACGTGCACGACGGCAAGATCGAGATCATCGAAGCTGCGGGATTACCCGCGGGCTTGTTCGACGAAGCCGAGTACGACGAATTCACATTCAAGGCCAAGCCCGGTGACATGTTCGTGTTCTTTAGCGACGGCATTCTCGATGCCCGCAACCGGGATGGGGAAATGTTCGGGCGCTCCGGTGTCGAGCGGGTAGTAGCCGGCTGCACCGAACAATCGCCGGAATGCGTGGTGAATTCCCTATTCCAGGCGGTCGAAGAACACGCCGCCGGCGAAGATACCTTCGATGACCAGACCGTGGTGGCGATCAAGGTCAAAGGGAGTGCCTCGAAGCGCAAGTGAGCCCCAACTCCAGCACTTCTGAAGGTCGCCCACCAGCGTTTTCCTACCGTGACCTGCGCCATGGCCTTCTGCGGCGTTCCGCAGGGCGGGTGCTCTGCTGCGACGAAATCCCGTTGACCCAGCTTGTGGAGCGTTTCGGCACACCACTCTACGTCTATTCAGCTTCGACCATCCGCAACCGCACACGCGCCTTTCAACGGGCGTTTCGGAAAGCGCGGCACACCGTTTGTTATTCGATCAAAGCCAATTCAAATCTCGGAATCCTGCGCCTGCTCACAGGAATGGGCTGCGGGTTTGACGTGGTCTCCGGCGGCGAACTGGTGCGGGCGCTGGCGGCAAACCGTCGCGCGGCCCGCAAAGTCGTCTTCTCGGGCGTGGGTAAGACGCACGCCGAAATGCAGGCGGCTCTCAAAGCCGGCATTCTACTCTTCAATGTGGAAAGTGAATCGGAACTGTGGACCTTGGCCGAATGTGCGGCGCGTTTACGTAAGACCGCGCGCATTGCATTCCGAGTCAATCCCGACGTTCCCGCCAACACCCATCCTTACATTTCGACCGGCCTGCATAAACATAAATTCGGCATTCCCATCGGCGAGGCGCGCCCCTTGTACGCCAAGGCGTCGGGCACGCGTCACCTGAAAGTCGCCGGGGTTAGCGTGCATATCGGTTCGCAGATCACCGACGTCGAACCGTTTGGCGCGACCATGGAGCGAGTGGCGTCGCTGGTGCGCGAGTTGCGCGATGATGGGCACAAGATCGACTACGTCGATGCGGGCGGTGGATTGGGTATCCCGTACGAGAAAGCCAATGGCCGGGAATTCACAGACTACGCGACAAAATACGCGGAAGCGTTGCTCGAGCCCCTGCGAGGTCTCAAGGTTCACTTATTGCTGGAGCCGGGACGGTCTATCGTGGGGCCTGCGGGTGCGTTGGTTACCTCCGTCCTCTATCGCAAGACAAATAACAGCAAGAAATTTCTGATCACCGATGCAGGCATGAACGATTTGCTGCGGCCATCGCTGTACAACGCTTTTCATGAGATCGTTCCGGTAACGATTCGCGGCGAGAACAACGCACGCGAAACCGTGGACGTCGTCGGCCCGGTGTGTGAGACGGGTGATTTCTTTGCGCGGGACCGTGAACTGCCGACCATCGACGAAGGCTCACTGCTGGCGATTCTTGACGCTGGCGCCTATGGAATGACTCTCACGTCGAACTACAACACCCGGCCCCGCCCCCCAGAGGTGTTGGTGGATGGCAAGTCGGTGAAGCTGATTCGGCGGCGAGAGACGGTCACAGATTTGCTTCGTGCCGAAGGGTGAGCAAGCGTTTCCCTAAACAGGCTTTATTGAGTCCGACTCTATCACCGGTTCTGTGAGGCTGCCTCGGCACCCCAAACCAGCTTCCCTCCCACGAACGTCTTCAACACCATCACATCCCGAATTTTCACCGGGTCAATAGTGAACACGTCATCACTCAAGATCACCATATCCGCGAGCTTGCCGACACTGATCGATCCTTTCTCGTGCTCTTGAAACTCCGCGTAGGCCGAGCCCATGGTGTAAGCTTGCACCGCTTCGGCCACTGTTAGCTTCTGCTCCGGAAACCAGCCTTTCGGATTCTTGCCATCGAGAGTGGCCCGCGTCACGGCGGCGTACAGACCAAGCATTGGGTTGAGCGGAGCCACCGGCCAATCCGTGCCGAACGCAAGCCGGACGCCGTGATCCAGAAACGTACGAAAAGCGTAGGTGCGGCTGGCGCGGTCATGACCGAGGCGGCCCTCAGCCCAGCGCCCGTCATCGATCGCGTGGTATGGCTGCATCGAGGCGATCACGCCCAATTGTGCAAAGCGGTCGAAATCCTTCGCGGCCACATGCTGTGCATGCTCAATGCGGAATCGGCGATCGGCCGGTCCATGCGCCTTCACAATGTCGGCATAGAAATCGAGAATGATTGAAATGCCTTGATCACCAATCGCGTGCGTGCAAACCTGAAGCCCCGCCGCATCCGCCTTCAGCATGCGCTCCCGCATCACCGCGGGCGGCTGCATCTGTCCGGACAGAAGGCCACGATTGCCAGGCGTGTCACTGAAGGACTCAAAGAAATATGCGGTCCGCGAACCCAGGGATCCATCCGCGTAGCCTTTCAGAGCTCCGATCCGGAGAAACGGACTTCCCCAGGCGTGCCGCACGCCGATTTTGGCCTGATCCTCCCAGTCGACAATCGAAGGGGCCACGTACAAGCGCATCGTCAGCTTTCCCTGCTCTTGCAATAGCCCGAACGCCTCGAGGTCCTTGTAAGTCTGATTGTCGCCATTATCCATATTCTGGCAGCTCGTCACCCCCAGAGAAGCAGCGTGCGCAAGGGCGCGCAAGGCAAGATGCACTCTCTGCTCCGTAGTCGGTGATGGGATGGCATTGAGCATCAGGTCCTGGGCCGCGTCTTTTAGTGCCCCCGTCGGGTTGCCCTTCGCGTCGCGAACGATGACACCACCGGGCGGATCGGGCGTTTGCGCGGTAATGCCGGCTGCGCGCAGTGCCGCAGAGTTCGCCAATCCCATGTGGCCGTCATACCGCGAAACGAAGACGGGAACTTCGTGGGTAAGAGGATCGATGAGTTCTTTGGTAGGAAATTCCGCCGGTGTCCACTTGGTTTCATCCCAGTTGCCGGCGAGGATCCACTCCCCTTTTGGTGTGGTTTTCGCGCGTTCTCCGATACGTCGGGCAAACTCGCCGGCGCTGGTCGCGTCGTTCAGCTCGATCGCATCCAGTTGCAGTCCGCCGGAGAGAAAGTGGCAGTGAGCGTCGTCAAATCCGGGCAGCAGAAGTTTACCGGCAGCGTCGATCACCCGCGTTTGCAGGCCACGCCAACCCTCGACGTCGGCATCCGAACCCACCGCCACGATCCGATCCCGCAACACGGCGACCGCCTGCGCCGAGGGATTCGCGGCATCCACCGTCCAGATTTTCGCGTGCTGAATGATGAGGTCAGCACTGGGCTTAGATTGTGCGTGGGAAGAGCCGTAACAAACCGAAATCACGAAGACCAGAAGAACTACGAGCTGACGAAAGTTGGTTTTATTCATGGGATTTGGAAAGCCAACGAGCGAGGCTGCCCGTTACTCCACAAGCTGTGCTTGTTCTCGAAACTCTGAAACTTGAAACTTCTTTACCGCTGCCCCCATTTCAGCTTCGTCCGCAGGACTTCAAAAAAACCTCGACGAATGCGCAACAGCTGGACCCGGTATTCCGCCTTGCGGCAAACCACGCGGTCTTCATCCTGGACCGGCATGCCCACCTGTCCGTCGACGCTGAGATAGGCCTGTTCATCGCCGGTTTTCACGACGATCTCAATTTCGACAGAATCGCGCACCACCAGCGGCCTATGGGTCAGAGAGTGGGGAGACACCGGCGTAATCACAAACGCGTCCACCGACGGCATCAGTATCGGTCCGCCCGCTGCCATCGAATAGGCCGTGGATCCGGTGGGTGTCGAAACGATCAGGCCGTCGGCCTTGTAGCTGGTGACAAATGCTTTGTCGATGAAGAGATCGTAGGCATTCAAACGCGCCATGGCGCTCTTGTTGACAATCACGTCGTTGAGAGCCGCATACCCCATAATGGATTTAGCTTCCCGGATGAGCTGGCACTCCACCAAAGAGCGGGATTCAATGGCTGCACGCTTCTGGTCGACATCTTCCAATGCTTCGTACAGCTCGGATAATGGGACCTCGGTCAAGAAACCCAGCGAACCGAGGTTCACGCCCAGCACGGGGATGCCGGCTTTGGCGACAACTCGAGAAGTGGAAAGCAGGGTGCCATCTCCGCCGAGCACCACCACAAAATCGAGTGGACGCGAAGCCATTTCCTGCCGATCGATCACCTCGGGTCCAGAAGCATAGGCGGCTGACTCACTGTCCATCACTACCCGGTAGTCATGCTTGCGGAACCATTCCAGCAGGGGAGGCAGGATCTGTGCGAGTTCCGGCTTCTCGGGCTTCGAGATGACGGCGGCGGACTTGGTGCGGATCGAGGGCGCGGTCCCGGCTGGCATGATGAAAGGGGCATTGTACAGAATAGGGCCGTCAATTGTGCAGACAAGCAGATCTAGAAGGTAGCGTACAGCAGAAACTCGCGATTGCCCTCCATACCCAGGATGGGCGAATCGATGTGCTCGGTGTAGCGCGCACCGAGTTCTTTTACGCATTCCCGCACTTTTTCGACGGACGCCAGCCGCGCCGATTCATCGCGCACGATGCCCCCCTTCCCAACCGCGGCGCGCCCGGCTTCAAATTGCGGTTTCACGAGGACGACGACATTCCTCGCGCAATTCTCGTCTCGCGGATCCGGAAACGCTGCGCGGATCACAGCGGGTAGGACCAGCGTTGCCGAGATGAAGGAGACATCTATCGCGATGAACTGGACGAACTCACCGATATCTTCATGCTTCAGATAGCGAGCGTTGGTCTTCTCAAGTAGACGGATGCGGGGATCCTGGCGCAGGCGGAAATCCATTTGTCCATATCCGGTATCCACCGCGATCACGCGTGCGGCTCCGCGCTGTAGCAGACAGTCGGTGAATCCACCCGTCGATGCGCCCACATCGAGGCACGCGAGGCCATTGACCTCGATGTGCCAGTGGTCCAGAGCTCTTTCCAGCTTGAGGCCACCGCGGCTGACATATTTCAGATCTTCGCCCAGCAGGCGAATAGCCGCATCGGGTTGGACAGCTGCGCCTGACTTCTCGACCTTCTGCTCGTTGACGAGCACCTTGCCCGCTAGGATCAATGCCTGCGCGCGCTCGCGCGATGCGACCAGGCCGCGTTCCACCAGCAATCTGTCAAGGCGCATCTTCATGAGGGGAGTGCGATTTCAGAGGAACACCCGAGAAGTGTCTACCACAAAAGTGCCAGCCCCTGTCCCTGTGCAAGGTGTAAAACTGATTCTCGCTAAATGACTTATACGAATACTTTCGCCATTTTCCACAGAATTTTCCACCGGAGTGTTGAAAACTACAGAAACTTCGGTATGGACACTTCCGCGCCTCATCATCGCCGTCTCAGTTGTGATTTTCAAACGTCTGCAGAAAATGTTCCAAGGATCACACGAAAGAAAAGGCGATCGGCGAATATCTTCGATGCGCAAATCGGCATAGGGGGACGGGTCTCCCCGCCTCCCCTGCCACACCACCAGACATGCGGGTCCGCATCCGGCGGTTCGGCGGATTAAGCGGACCGCACGACCATCGGCGGAAGT
>UEXW01000249.1_pt1 | contig 10593 bp, 6 predicted proteins | sample 4301151 | NCBI WGS metagenome assembly UEXW01 (sample SAMEA4773176, study PRJEB27434) | metagenome | biome: 2259; feature: agricultural soil; material: soil | place: USA | collected 2014-09 | depth 0.25 m | reverse complement strand
TTCGCCGATTTCGCGCAGGTATTGATTGGCATCGCCCGGCCGCTGCACGCCCGCGATCCAATGGGCGTCGATCTGGAGCAAAGTCTGTATGCTCTGGATTCGACCACCATCGATCTGTGCCTGTCGCTGTTTCCGTGGGCCAAGTTTCGCCGGCGCAAGGCCGCCGTCAAGATGCAACCCTGCTGGACCTGCACGGCAACATTCCCACGTTCATTCGTGTCACGAGCGGGAAGTGCATGATGTGAACCTCCTGGACGAGATCATGCCGGAGGCAGGCGCCTTCTACGTGATGGACCGGGGCTACATCGATTTTCAGAGGCTCTACGTCTTTACGCTCAGCTCGGCCTTCTTTGTCGTGCGCACCAAGTCGAACGTGCTTCTCCAAAGACGTTACTCGCATCCAGTGGACAAGAGCACGGGCGTGCGCTCGGATCAGACCGTCATTCTGACATCCTTCGAATCGGCCTCGGCGTATCCGGATGCACTGCGGCGCGTGAGTTATTTCGACGCGGAGACCAACAAGCGGCTGAAATTCCTGACCAACAACTTTGTGCTCCCCGCACTTACCATCGTGCAAATCTACAAGTGCCGCTGGCAAGTTGAACTATTCTTCAAGTGGATCAAGCAGCACCTACGCATCAAGGCCTTCTACGGGACCAGCGAGAATGCGGTGAAGACTCAGATCTGGATCGCGGTGTCGGTTTATGTGCTGGTGGCGATCGTACGCAAGCGGTTGGGCCTGGAGGCCAGTCTTTACCAAACTCTACAGATTCTAAGCGTCACGCTTTTCGAGAAAACGCCCATTTTATGCGCCCTTCAGGCGAACGACAGGCGTGTTCGAGAGCCGTAGGCATCTGTCGGCCTACAAGCCCTCAGTGTGAAGTCGATCGCGGAAGGAATGGTCCATCCGAACTATAGAAATGCTCTGGTTCGGCAGGTAGAGTGCTGCCACTGTGGAGAGAGAAACCATGGGGATCCGAGAGTCGCAAAAATGGCTTCCGTTTCGACCGCGACCGTTTCTCGGTTGATCACTGGGGCCGCAAGAGTTTCTCCGAAGACGGCGCGCCGTATCTTTCATGCGATGGAAGTCCTGAACTTTAAGCCAAATGAGGCGGCCCGTGTGCTCGCCTTTCAGAAGAGGCTCAAGAACGCTGGCGGGCTGGCAAGGGATTGCAGATCCGTCGACGTGTCAGGGCGCAGCGCGCGCGAAAGAACGGCTGCTGCTGGAGCCCAGATGGACCGTTAACATGGGCGATTACGAGGACAGCGTGCAAACGAGACGCCTCTTGGTCTGGGCTGTGCAGGTGATCTCAGCAATCGCGACGCTCTCCCACAAGACTAACCAGCGGTCGGGCGCGGCAGGGCCAGGGCTGGTCAGTTGGCGCATGAAAGCCTTCCAACGTTAATGTGTGTTAGTTTCAAAACGAGCCAAGAGTGCGCCTGCTTCCGAAGGCTCCCGATCTGCTCCCCATTGAACACTTCCCGAAGCTGCCTGTTCGTTTTCGCTTGCCATCCATGCCAGATTTCAAAAGGTCATTTTGGGCCGGCAACTCAACGATCTCATGCGTGAGAAGGCGCTGCGTCTTGTGCATCTGAGATATCCGCGCGCGGAACAGGTATCGAATTGATAAAATTCGGTAACGCTCTGCGAGTGCAGGGAGCGCCGTACGCCGGCGGCGAGTTCGTTCCCTGCAATCTTGCCATCCACGACTTGACGGGGAAAGCCTTCGATGGAGGTGCAGTAGGTTGACTACCACGCGCCGAGCTTTTTTGCGACTGACAGTTGGTTCGGCGGCCCTGGCGGCAGTTCCACGACTGGCGGCGCAGGGTGTCACGTCGCACACCGTGAAGCCGGTGGCGCGACCGGCGCCCTCTGGACGTCCCTTCAATGCGTACTTTGTCGACGTGGCTCCCAGCGCTGGGTTGCAGGCTCCGGTGATCTATGGAGGAGTAGACAGCAAGAAGTACATTCTTGAAGCCACGGGTTGTGGTTGCGCCTTTATTGATTACGACAACGACGGCTGGGTGGACATTTTTCTGCTCTCGGGCACGCGCCTGACGGGAGATCCTCCGGGTGCAACCAATCGACTCTATAAGAACAATCGTGACGGAACCTTTACAGACGTCACCGAAAAGGCTGGTCTGAAGGAAACGGGCTGGGCGTCAAGCGTTTGCATTGGCGATTACAACAACGACGGATACGAGGACATCTTCTGTACGTATTACGGTCAAAACCATCTTTATCGCAACAACGGGGATGGAACCTTTGCGGACGTCACGAAAAGTGCGGGACTTTGGAACGACCAGCCACGATGGGGCGCAGGCTGCAGCTTCCTGGACTACAACCGGGATAGCAATCTCGACCTGTTCGTATCGAACTATGTGCGTTTCTCGCTCGAACACGCGCCGGTGCCCGGGGAGAATGTGAATTGCAACTGGAAAGGCGTACCGGTGGAATGTGGTCCACGAGGCCTGCCCACCGGCCTGCATTCGTTGTACCGCAACGATGGCGACGGCACCTTCACCGATGTGAGCAAGCAAGCGGGAATCGCGGGTGCGACAGAATCCTACGGCATGACGGTGGTCGCGGCGGATCTCGATGAAGATGGATGGACCGACATTCTTGTGGCCTGCGATTCCACACAGAGTTTGCTGTTCATGAACAATCATGATGGCACCTTTCGCGAGGAAGGAGTGCTTCGTGGGATCGCTCTTAGCGACGACGGTGTGGAGCAAGCTGGAATGGGTGTGGGTGTGGGCGACTACGACCTCGATGGCCACCTGGACCTTTTCAAAACACACTTTGTTGAAGACGCCAATGGGCTGTATCACAACGGGGGCAAGGGCAACTTCGACGATGTGACCCGCTCCTCCCGCCTGGCGGTCGAGACGCGCTACATCTGTTGGGGGGCCGGAATGGTCGATCTCGACAACGACGGATACCCCGATCTTTTTATGGTTACGGGCAACGTCTATCCCGAGGTCGAGCGGAAGTTACCGCAATTTGCCAACAAAACGCCGCGGGCGGTGTTTCGCAACCTGGGCAATGGAACCTTCGAAGAATTGGACGAGCAGGCCGGTCCTGGCATTACAGAACGGCATTGCAGCCGCGGTTGCGCTTTTGGAGATTTCGACAACGATGGAGATCTGGATATCCTGATTTTGAATTTGAACGAACCCCCATCTCTGCTGCGGAACGATCTGCGGGGACAGCAGAACTGGATCAAGGTCAAGTTGGAGGGCGTCAAGTCGAATCGCAGTGCGATCGGGGCACGCGTGCTGGCGCACTATGGCGGGAAGGTTCAGGCGCAAGCGGCACTCAGCCAATCGAGTTTTTACTCCTGCAACGATACCCGGCTGCACTTCGGCCTGGGGACATTTGGTTCGGTCGACATCGAAGTCTTCTGGCCGAATGGCCTCCACGAACGATTCAGGAACGTTAAGGCCAATCAATTGGTGACTCTGCGAGAAGGAGCGGGAATCGTTCCTTCCAAAGGTTGGACGAAAGGGTGAGCTTGTGCTTTTCTGGACGCGGCGACGTGTCCGTGGCACCGCGGCGTGCGGCGGGTTAGAGGTTGCTTTTTTCGGTTTCGACTATGCTTCCGTTTCTCAAAGAGAGAGTCCTGGGTGAGACTGACTCCCATGCTCGACCGAGCGTGAGCGAACTTGGACGACGGACTGTTAGACGCTCTGTCGCACGGTGGCTGTGCCTGGCATTGTCATTGTGCTTGCTGGCATTCGGCTGTGCGTCGGAAAATTCGCGCACGATCGCGGTCATTCCCTGCACGACGGCCACCGAATTTTGGGAGGCGGCGCATGGCGGAGCTGAGGCGGCCGGGCGTGAGGCTGGGGTCCGCATCTATTGGAACGGGCCCACCCGGGAAGACGACATCGAGCGCCAGATCGGCTTGGTAGAGAGGGCGATAGACTCCGACTACGCCGGCCTGGTGGTGGCACCGACCAACTACCTTGCGCTGGTGGGTTCGGTTCGGCAGGCATTGTCCAAGCACATTCCAACCGTTGTCATCCGGTCGTCGTTGCCCATTCCACCCGGCCAAGGCCTCGCCTACATTTTGAACGACGACCAGGAGACAGGCCGCCTGGCCGCCACACGCATCGGCACGCTGCTTGCCGGGAAAGGTCAGGTCGCTGTGCTAGGGCTGGACCCCTCGGGACCAAGAAGCGTTCTGCGCGCGCGCGCCATCGAAGCGGAACTGGCCAAGAGTTTCCCGGAGGTTTCGGTCATCGAAAAAAGATCAGGATCGTCAAATACCGCCGAGGTTCAGCAAATCACTCAGGAGATTCTGATCGACAATCCGGCGCTCGATGCAATTGTCACACTGGACGTGACGGCCACCGAAGGAGCATGGGCGGCCTTAACCGCCTTGAAAAAGGGCAAGCGGGTCAAACTGGTGGGATGCGAGCAAGAATTAGACCTTATGGCAGGCATCCGGCATGACGAGATTGATTCGGTGATTGTTGAGAATACATATGAAATGGGATTCCGCGCGGTTCACGCTATTGCCGCGCAATTGCGGGGGGAGCCTTTACCCGACAAGATTGAGTTGAAGCCCGTCCTTGTAACCAAGGCGAATATCGACAGCGACGAAGTCCAGAAAATGCTTTCCGTCAACTGGAGGATCTCGCATTGAGGTGGCCCAATCGCATCGATCGCTGGTTCGGCATTGTTTTGTGCCTTGGGCTGACAGGCACCCTGGCTGCGATTGCCTGGTTTCGTTCCGGTTCGGAGCCTCACTACCGAGACTCCTTCGCTTCGGGTGGGACGTCGGAATGGCACGCCTACGGCGGCAGCTGGGATTCCTACGAGAGCGCCATCCGGAATAATTCCGACGAGCGCGGAGCCAAGCTGATCGCTGGCTCGTCGGAATGGAGAGACTACACGGTGGAGGCCGACCTGCTGTTGCTCGGACACAACGGGGATGCTGGCGTCATCGTGCGCTCCACCGACGAAGAAGAGGGCGTGGATGCTTATAACGGTTACTACGTTGGCCTGCGCGATCGGAACAACACCATGGTCATCGGCCGTGCCGACCACGGCTGGATGGAATACCAAGCGGTCTCGGTCAAGAAAGCGATTCAGCCCTTCCACTGGTATCACCTCAAGGTGGTCGCGGTGGGATGCGAAATCGCAGCGTTAGCCATCGATACGGAAAACCAGCAAGAGACCGTGGTGGCCATGCGCGAAAACGATTGCGCGAAAGCCGGGCGAATTGGCCTGAGGTCCTATTCCTCGGGTGGCTTGTGGAAGAACGTCCGGGTGGGTCCAGCAACTCCGGCCAATCTCTCAGCACTCGTCCAAAGGACACAGATTGCCGATTCGCCGGAGCGCATGCAAACGGAAACAGGTTTCAATTCCCTGCTTCCGTACAGCGTCAAGGCGGTGGGGCCGACGGACTCATCCAACGATCCGGCGATGGACATCCACACGCCTCCGCTCAGCAGTTTGCGATTTGTGTCGGATATTCACTCATCACCCGTGACGGTTCGAGGCAGCGTAGTTCTGACCGCGCCCGTGCTTTACATCGAGGATTCTTCGGGTGGAGTTGCGGTGGAGTCCCCGAGTGCCTCGTCTGTGAAGATTGGCGATGAACTGCAGGTAACCGGGGTTGTCGATGCGCGGCCTGTCGGAGTCATTCTGCGCAATACAACTCTGCGCCTCTTGTGGTCGAGAGGGCCCGCCCCACCGCTTTCGGTGACCGCTTCGCAAGCTGTGACCGGAGCGTTCGACGGCATGCTCATCGAAATCGAGGGCCGCCTGCAGGCCAAGAGTCGAGTGCAGGGACAATCGGTGGTGCTGGACCTGCAGAGCGGGCACCAGGCGTACCGCGCCGTTCTGCAGGGAGCGCGGCAGGATCTGATGTTTGACCGGCTACAACCCAACAGCCTTTTGCGCCTGCGAGGGGTCTGTGTTGCGGATCCACGCTTTACCGAAAATCTCACATCTTTCGCTTTGCTGCTCCGCTCGAGCGAAGATGTTGGGATTGTGGCCGGACCACCGTGGTGGGATATGCGCCACCTTGTGGAAGCCGCGTTCGTGCTGATGATCCTGCTGGTCACCGGTGTATTCATTTATTTCCGCGCAGAGCATTGGAGGATGAGCGCGGTCGTCGAAGAACGATCGCGCATGGCACGTGAAATTCACGATACGCTTGCACAAAGTTTCGCCGGGATCGCGCTGCAACTGGAATCTGCGCTGCATGGATTGCGTTCCGATGGCGAGAGTGCGCCAGTAACCATGGCTCTGCAGATGGCGCGGCAAAGCCGGCGCGAGGCGCATCGGTCCATCGCGGCGCTACGCACCTTGCACACCGACCAGTCCTTGGAGAACATGCTGCGCAAGGTGCTTCGCCAACAGGTGACCGAAACCCATGTGGAGTTATCGGTTTCCAGTCAAGGAACGCCGGAGCGGCTCACTGGAGAGGCCGAAGGGCAAGTCCTGCGCATCGCGCAGGAAGGGGTGGCCAACGCGATTCAGCACGGCGCGCCCACGCGGATCGCTGTGCGCTTGTTGTTTGACGACCAAAAGCTGGTGATGGAGATTGAGGATGACGGTCACGGTTTTGAGGTCTCGACAGCACCGGGGTCCGAGGAAGGTCATTTTGGGATTACAGGAATGCGCGAACGCGCGGCCAGCATGAAGGCGGATCTGACGATTCTTTCCGGGGATCATGGGACGAAAGTCTTGTTGACGGTTCCCATTTCTCCGCGTCGCAAACATTTCTGGAGATCGGTGCCGCCCTGGACTCATCGGCTTGGGGAGCCGCTGAGATCCTGGCTTTCTCGATAGTTTTGGTTGTGGGGAAATAAGCTATGGCTACGTCAATTCGCGTGCTGATCGCGGATGATCACCTCATTTTTCGATTAGGGCTGAAGAGCCTGCTCAACAACGAACCGGACATCGTGGTCGCCGGCGAGGCGAGTACGGGAGCGCAGACTGTCGAAAAATTTAAAGATCTGCAACCCGATGTGGTGGTGCTGGATTTGCGAATGCCGGATGGGGGCGGAATGCGTGCTCTGGCTGGCATGCGCGAGGCGCGTGACGATGCCAAGGTACTAGTGCTCTCCAGCTATGCGAACGAGGAAGAGATTTATCAGGCGCTACAGGCGGGTGCTTCCGGCTACGTGCTGAAAGACGTTGGACGGGATGAACTGACGGGCGCAATCCGCCACGTGTACGCCGGTCGCGAGTGGATCCAATCCTGCATCCGTCCGATTCTCGCCGGGCGAGAAGACCGCCATGACCTGACCCCCCGGGAATTCGAAGTGCTCAAGTTGCTCGTCCGAGGCCTCACGAATCGGGAGATCGCGAAAGTCCTCGGCAACAGCGAGAATACCGTTCGCAATCACACGATCCACATCTTCGCCAAACTGTATGTGAGTGACCGAGCTGAGGCGGTGAGCGCTGCATTGCAGCGCGGCATCGTCGTCCCCAACAGCTAGACGGGTTTCCTTAAGAAGCTAGCTCGATTCGGGCTGCGTATTCCGAAGACAGGAAGAAGAATCTCGACGGCCGGGAAATTCGCGGGCGGGCAGTTCGACAGGCAGTTGAACGTAAACAACTTACGTTATGCAAATCATGGCGCCATGTCAATAGTCTGTTTAAAACGCGACATTGGCGCGGCTCTCGCCTAGCTTTCCAACTTCGGGCAGGGCTTTGTCCATCCGCAAGAACCTCCCCCACCCGGGAGTCTTCAGAAAACGTGAGGATTAAAGACATGAATCGACGCGTGGGCGAATGTTGTTCGTTTCGTCTTGTTTTCTCATTCTTGGGCGTTCTCTGCTGGGGTTTGCTGTTCTCGCTGACGACGAGCATGCCGGCCACGGCGCAATTCAACAGTTCCATTGAAGGGACGGTCACGGACGCGAGTGGCGCGGTCGTCGCCGACGTGAATATTCGGGTGATCAACGATTCCACCGGTCTGGAATTCGCCACGAAAACATCGGTGAACGGATACTACCGGGTGCCCACGTTGCCGGTTGGTCAGTATCGGGTGGAGGCTTCCAAGGAGGGATTCGATACCGCCGTGCAAACGGGAGTCGTCCTGGAAGTGGCCAAGGTGCAAGCGGTTCCACTGCAACTCAGAGTCGGCCAGGTGACCACGAAGGTAAACGTTACGGGAGCGCCTCCGATCGTAGAAACCTCCGAGGCTGTGATTTCCGAACTCACCACGGCCCAGCAGGTGCTGGCATTGCCCCTGGGTGGCCGCAATGCACTCAACGTGATCGCGCAAACGCCGGGAGTGACCGGCAGCGGCCTGGTCTCAGACCGGGCGGGAGCGAATGACATTTTTAATGCAGCCAATGCACCCTCGGTTACGGCCAACGGCCAGCGGGGATCGTCCAACGGTTTCTATATCGATGACACTTCGGTGAACGACAACCCGGACGGCGGGAGCGCCAAGCTCTCTCCCAACGTGGAATCGATTCAGGAAATCCGCGTCTCGGTAAACAACTACTCGGCGCAGTATGGCCGGAACAGTTCGATATTGACCCAGATGACCACCAAGTCGGGAACGAATCAGATTCACGGGAGTCTGTTCGAATATCACACCGACAATAAGCTGACAGCGCGCAACGTCTTCCAAAATACTCCCAACCCGATTACGGGGCGGATCATTCCGGTTTCGCGGCGCAACGAGTTCGGGGGATCGGTGGGGCTCCCCATCCGCAAGGATCACACGTTCGTCTTTGCAAGCTATGACCAGTTAAAGTCTGCCCAAGCCTTCAGTGGGACCTACACGGTGGAGACGTCGGATTTCACCAATTTCATGCAGGCCAACTTTCCCAATAACATTGCGACGTCGCTCCTGACCAACTATCCGGCCGCAGTCAGCGCGAGCGGTGCTCCCATCACGGTCGCGGACGAAATGACAACGCTTGGTCTGGGCACGTGCACCGGGACCAACGCAATCGGCATGCCGTGCGATATGCCTTTGTTCCAGCCCGGCGTGCTTTCTACCAGTACTCCCCGCGACGGCATCCAGTGGAACGTGCGAGTCGACCAGATTTTCGGGAGCGGATCGAATCGCCTTTACGCCAACATGTTCCGGATGACGGCGAGCCAGAGCAGCCCCGGTCCGCGTCCAGACTTCGATACGAATCCGCCTGCCGAGGCCGACTACGCGACCCTGAATTTCACACACGTCTTCTCGCCAACTCTCGTAAATACGGCGGCGATGGGTTTCACCCTGGACTATGGCGCCTCGCCGGTTGCGCATCCCAGCGTGCCTGCGATCAATGTAACTGGGATGAGTGGCTTCGGTGCGGGCTGGGGACCAGCCGGCTTTGTCCAAAACGACTTCCACTGGCGCGACATGCTCTCCTACAATCGCGGCTCCCATTCCTTCAAGTTTGGGTTCGACATTTACCGCGATCAGGACAACGCGCCCTTCACCGGTCCTTTGTACCGTCCGACCTTCAATTTTCAGAACGCATTCGACTTCGCAACCGACAGGCCTTTCTCGGAAAACGGAATCAACTTCAATGCGGAGACCGGTGGACTACCGTTCCAGAATTTTGGCTACCGATCGACGACCTATGGCTTTTACGTACAGGATGACTGGAAAGTAAGGCGAACGCTCACGGTGAATCTGGGCTTGCGCTGGGACTTCTCCGGGAACCCGACCGAAGTGAATGGGGACATGACCAACCTGCAACTGGGCCCGGGCAGCACGCTGGCGGAGCAGATTGCCGGCGCCAAGGTTATCCGCGTGAAGCACATGTACACGGATGCCCGGAAAGGATATTTTGCGCCACGCCTGGGATTCGCGTGGGACCCGACGGGAGCGGGAAAAATCTCGGTGCGCAGCGGGTTTGGGGTGTTCTTTGACCGTTGGCCGAACAAAGTATGGAGCGATGCTACCCGCAACAATCCTCCGTTTGTGGCCTCCGCAACCGCTTCCGTGCAGAATCCAAGCGGGCCGCAACCGGTGTATGCGCTGGGAACCACGGATATCGCGCCTTACGGCTTTGTTTACCCACCCATTACGCCAGGACTGAATCCGGCGGGTGGCCCGACCGGGTACCTCGCTTCCGTGGGCGGCGCTGACCAGGCGATCAAGTACGCGTATGCCGAGAACTGGTTCCTTGGGGTGCAGTACAGTCCACTGCGCGACTGGGTCATCGAAGGCGATTACGTGGGCTCGGTGGGAAGGCACCTTTATACCGTCATCGACCGCAATCGCTTCGCGGGAGACTTGATCGAGAATCAGGCCACGTTGCACCGCTTGAACCCGTACTTTGCGACTGTCAATTACGGAGATAACAGCGCATCTTCCAGCTACAACGGCGCGACGTTGTCCGTGCGCAAGATTTTCAGCAGGAACTATACCTTCCAGACCTCTTATACGCTGGGTAAGGCGATCGATCTGGTAAACGCAGTGGGGCCGGGATCGGGTGCCGTGTACGCCCAGGTGATTGATGCTTACAATGTGCCGGCGCAACGAGGACTTTCTCCCAACGATGTGCGGCAGAAAGTTGCCCTGAATTTCGTCGCTCATCTTCCGTCTCTCAGCGGAATGGCCGCGCCCATCCGCTGGGTATTGGGTGGGTGGGAGACGAGCAGCCTAGCGA
>UEXW01000194.1_pt1 | contig 10656 bp, 14 predicted proteins | sample 4301151 | NCBI WGS metagenome assembly UEXW01 (sample SAMEA4773176, study PRJEB27434) | metagenome | biome: 2259; feature: agricultural soil; material: soil | place: USA | collected 2014-09 | depth 0.25 m | reverse complement strand
TCCTCGATTTCCTGCACAGGCACACCTCTACACAGTGCGCGCCGAACAAAGCTCCGATCCCGGCGCTCGCTGCGATAGCGTTTCTGCGACATTTCATCCCGCTCGCGCACTTGATCTTGCTGAACCTCCCGCTCGGCGTCGTCATGGAAGCTTTCTACCGGGTACACGAGTTGTCCTCCATTCGAATGAATCGACTGGTGAGTTGGTAACGGTCGAGGTCGGGGTTGTATCCCTTCAATTCGACAACTTCAGAAACGAAGCGGCGTCCCGACCGGCGATCCAGATGCACCAGAATGTTGAGCGAATCGCCGATATTGCTTTTGATCGCCCGATACGGCAACTCAACTCCGCTTTCGAGCACGCAGGAAGTGAAGCGGCTCAGCGCTTGTGCGCCAGAATTGGCATGGACAGTCGAGATGGTTCCCGCATGGCCGGTGTTGAGAAGTTGGAGAAGATCGAACGCCTCGGCTCCCCGAATTTCTCCGAGCAGGATACGGTCCGGACGGTGACGAAGGCTTGCCTTGAGCAGTTCCCTGATCGTAACCGCCGGAAGCCCACCTTGTTCCCGTCTGGCCTCAAAGCGGACCAGGTTCGGCGCTTCGATCTGTATTTCTGCTGTGTCTTCGATAATTAAGATACGCTCGTGCCCAGATATCAGATTCGAGAGCGCATTGAGCAGCGTAGTCTTGCCCTTTCTGCCGTTTCCGGCTCGGTTTGTCCTTCACAAGAGCGGCAGCGGGACAAAACGAGGCGGAACGGAGAAAGGGAGAACGGAGCCCGGCGGGAGGGTGGCAGGGCGTGAGCGAAAGCGCGGTTCGTGCCAAACGGGTTGGGTTTGGTTTGGCGCGCAACCGGCGCGGTCCGAAACGCCCGTCCGAGCCGCGACCAAGCGGCGTCCACGCGGAGGTGGGCGCAGTGGTTAGAAGAGAGAAGAGACAAATCAAAGGAGAGCGGGTCATCTCTCGCGTTATGAGCCGGGTACAGCCTTGACCCGCGGGAAGGGGCGGTGTCAGTTGAGTTCCATGGTGGCACTAATGTTGACAGGCCAGCACCTCATTTACGATATGCAGGCATTTATGATAATATGCCTACGTATTGTAAAGGCGTGACGATGGCACTCTCCAGAGCAGAACTCGTAGCCCGCATGGTGCGGCGGTCGGGAGTCTTCCGCTCCCGCGATCTGGACCGTGGCGGGATTCCCCGGCAGTATCTTCGTGAGGCGAAAGAACGGGGGCTGGTACGGCGCGTGGGAAGAGGACTGTACGTCGCAGAAGGAAGTCCGGTCACGGAACACCACACTCTGGCGGAGGCAGCGAAACGTGTGCCGCATGGCGTCATCTGCCTGCTGTCGGCGCTGCGCTTCCATGGGCTCACTACCCAGGCCCCGCATGAAGTATGGATGGCGATTTCCCATAAGGCGCGGCGACCCCGGGCGGACTATCCTCCGCTCCGGATCGTCCATTTCTCCGGCAAGGCGCTTTCCTACGGGGTCCAGGAGAAGAAACTCGAGAGCGTGCCGGTGCGGGTCTTTGGTCCCGCCAAAACGGTTGCGGATTGCTTCAAGTTCCGAAATAAGATCGGACTGGAGGTTGCGCTCGAAGCCCTGCGGGATTGCTATCGGCAGCGCAAAGCCACGATGGATGAACTGTTCCTGGCGGCGAAGGTGTGCCGGGTAGCGCGAGTGATGCAGCCGTATCTGGAGTCGTTGGGGTGAAAAAAGCTGCGGTCAATCTGTCAGCGTCGGTCCGGCAGCGCCTGTTGAACCTGGCGACGGAGCGGAAGGAAGATTTCGGGCTCGTCCTGACCCGCTACGGATTGGAACGGTTCCTCTATCGGCTCAGCGTTTCTCCCCACCGTGATTCTTTTGTCCTGAAGGGTGCGTTGCTGCTCCAACTCTGGACGGCGGAAATCTATCGGCCCACGCGCGATTTGGATTTGCTCGGACGCGGCGCCTCGGAGGCCGGTTCGCGCAAGGTATTTGCCGAGGTGTGTTCGCAAGAAGTGGAAGACGATGGCCTGACGTTTCTCGTCGATACGATCCGTGTGGAAAGAATCCGTGACGACGAAGAGTATGAGGGCGTTCGGGTACTGGTCGAAGCGCGGTTGGGCACTGCGCGGATTCCCTTGCAGATTGATGTGGGTTTTGGGGATGCGAATGTTCCGGCAGCCGAAGAACTGGAATATCCGACGCTTCTCGAGTTTCCCGCTCCGAGACTGCACGCTTACCCGAGGGAGACGGTAGTCGCGGAAAAGTTTGAGGCCATCGTAAAACTGGGCATGGCCAACAGCCGCATGAAAGACTTCTACGATCTCTGGGTGTTGGCCGAACGCTTTGAATTCGAGAGCGCTCCGCTTGCGGCCGCGGTCGAGGCAACATTTGAGAGACGGGGCACCGCGCTGCCTGCTTCTCGACCGCTCGCCTTCACGTCGGACTTCTATGAGCTTCCGGCCAAGCAGACACAGTGGAAAGCATTCTTGCGCAAGAGCGGCCTCAAGGCAGACTCGTCTCTGCGCGAGATCATCGAAATCGTCGAGGCTTTCGTGATGCCCATCGTGAATGACATTCGGAAAAAGAACTCGGAAGCGCGGCTGTGGAAGCCTGGAGGTCCGTGGAAGAAGTTGGGCAGGGCGTGAGGGAATTCAGGCTTGGTTGATGATGAAGACGATGTCGTACACTTCAGTGCCGGAGGGCACGTCTAAGTCATTCCACACATCAGAGTGATTCACTCTGGGCGGGCTGCGATTTGCAGCGCAGTTCCGTCATTCGGGGGTACGTTTCGCGGTACGTCGAACTGTGTTTGCCTTCGTCAAAATCCCGCACAAAATCGAGCATTCTCGTGGAGGTGACCGCTGCGATGCGGCAGTGACCTTCCGCGGGTAGCTTCGGGTGTTTAGAACCCTGCCTGTCACGCAGGAGGCCGCGGGTTCGAGTCCCGTCGCTCCCGCCAGCAAATCTACGGTCCTGACCTGTCACCTTCTGCTTGGTGGGAGAGGAACTGCTTGGGCCAGCAACGAGATGACGGCAAATCTGGGTGCAATGAGCGGACGATAAGAGATGCCGTCCGGTCCTTTTTCGCACCAAACAGTGTCCGCGTCCAAAATTCCGTGCCAACGATGGCAGCAACAACCTACCAGAGATTCGTTCTGAAGCTGAGTACGGCAAATAACAAAAATCCACTGGCTGCAACGATTTCGATTACGAGTGTCCGCCCGGAAGCTCCCATCACCACAAACAGCACACAATATGAGGCGATTACGATGAGTACGGTCGGATAAAAGGTGCGGTCGCGGTCGACGCCGGCAATCGTGGCGAAGCCAGCGACAATCAAAGACAGCCTCAAGCCAATCAGGTATTCCCTTTGTTGTCCCTTTGTTGTTGTTCACAAGCACTAACGACCGGAGTTCACAGGATTGAAGGAGCCCAAAGCGCCACGGAAGTGTCCGGCATGACCTGCCAGAGTCCTCGCGCGCCCTTGGGGGAGAGGGCAGTCGGCTGACCACCACTTGCTACTAACACGAGGGGCACAATTTTCGTCCGGAATACCTTCATCCTGCAAAATGGGAGCTAAGACTGGCCTGAGTTCCGTCACTCTCGCAATAGTGCGACGGACGGCTTCATCGTTGCCCCGGCTATTCGCGAAATTGTTGCGAAGTGCGTGTCGCTTTCCTCAGCAAGGGCACGATCAACACCAGCATCAGGCGCACCTGCTCAGACGGAGCGTTAGAGAAGTTTCAAAATGGGCTCGACGAGGAGCATACCCACGATTGCCATTCTTCCTGGACCGGTCAAAATTGACCATCTTGTCGTGAGATAGGCATGCATTATGTGGTTATGAAAGTCACCGAGAAGCAGGCCCTGACGGTGCGCTGCCCCACTTGTGGCGCCAAGCCCGGAGAGAAATGTGAGCTCAGTACCGGACAGCCGCGTACCGAGCCCCATCGAGATCGGCGTCTGGCAGCTTCGGAGAAGTAACCCTCTCGGCAAGTGCCGAATCGTCTCTAAGCTAAATAACGTGATGATGTTTCACACATGGTCTGTGCGCTAGGAATTCCAACAGTACTGCACTTTGAGGCTACTATCGAGAATGACGGGCTCTGCTGCTGCATCCAAAAAGAATCGAACGTTTAGCCCCAAGACCTTCCTCGCGACGATCGGCGAGGGGAGGAAGAACCTGACTGTGGCCAAGAAGCAAGGGATCTTTACACAAGGGGAGAGAGCTGATGCTGTCTTCTATATCCAGAGAGGCAAAGTGCGGCTCACGGTCGTATCCAAGACCGGCAAGGTAGCAACGATCGGCATAGTGATCGAGGGGAATTTTTTTGGGGAAGGCTCACTGGCAGGGCAGACGCTCCGTATGGGATCTGCGGCGGCGATGACAGACTGCCAGCTTCTGCGGATCGAGAACAAGGCGATGATGGACGCGCTTCACCGGGAACACGCCTTTTCGGACATGTTCGTGGCGTATTTGCTGGCCCGCAATATCCGATATGAAGAGGACCTGGTCGACCAACTGTTCAATTCCAGTGAAAAGAGACTGGCCCGTGTCCTTCTTATGCTCGCTCATTTTGGCAAGGACGGAGTGCCCGAGACCGTGGTTCCGAAGATCAGTCAGGAGACCCTAGCGGAGATGGTGGGCACCACTCGTTCCCGAGTGAGTTTCTTCATGAACCGGTTCAGAAAACTGGGCTTCATTCACTAGGCTGGAGGGGTAGAAGGCGGGCTACAGGTTCACAGTTCGCTGCTAAACGCAGTTCTGCACGATTAGCGTTCCGCACCGATCTTTTCTCGCCAATCAATACTAGCGTTTATCGGTACCCCGCGATGGTACTGGGAGCACCCAGCGGAGCGGCAGTCGTAATCCGGTAGTCCTGGTAGTCGATGGTCAGGTAGGCATGGCCTCCCAGTCGAATAGCGCTGCTGCTTCGATTTGAAAGCGGGAGCCAGAAATCGCCTACTTTGACATAGGCCTGTTCAACCCGGGTTTCCTTCGTCCAGAAGGAAGGGTTTTTGGCAGGTGCCGCTTCGATTCGCACCACAGCGAAGTCTTCAGCATCGACCCAAATTCGGCCGCGGTAGAGGAGTTTGTTCTTGGTTAGGGGCTCGACGGACAGAATAAAGCACGGACCAGTTGGCATCTCCTCGTAGCCGGCCAGAGCGAAGCGGTAGTTGTCATTGTTGAGGGCGACGCGAGCCTGGTTCTCCTCGGTTAGTGCTTCCTTTTCGCTTTGCAGCAACTTGTGGAACACCTTCTCAATCAGTAAGTGGGAGCCTTTTTCTGACCGGATACTGAATTCCTTCGTCCCCGGAAATCGGTATTCCACAGCCACGGTCATTTCCGCGCTTTTCGCACCCGGGAAGCCGTGGTATTCGAGTCGATAGACTCGGATCCCGTGGTAAGCCCCCAATGCCTGGGCGCGTTCCAGGTTTCTCTGAACCATCCTCCTCACTACCTCTTCTGAACTGAGCGCAATACGAGGCTCGATGGTTGGCGCATTCGATGGTTGAGCCGTCGCCTGCCGCGACGCGCCAACGCACATCAGGACCTGGACGCTCAAGAAAGCGATTTGGAGCAGCACTCTCATTGACTGTGTGCAGAATACTCCCCACAGGTCTTTGGAAATGTTCACTTTTGAACAGACCCGGTTTGTCTACGAACGCGAAAATCAGCATTTCGGGTGTGTGCTCCTGCGTTTTCACGGCCAGAATGCAAGGTCGGCACCAAGGACTGGAGACCGTAGCGGCCGTCGTTCTCCGCTGACAAATTGCGTTACCCGCAAGCAAGATGGCCATAAGGAGGGCAAAACAGCGTGCGCGTTCACCTCATCAATCCAAGTGACGTCTCTTTCGGGACTGCAGTCATTACCCCTCGCTGGTTGTATGTGCTCGCCGCCGCTACCCCCAGGAGCCTGGGCGAACCGTCTCTGGTCGATGAGACCCTCGTGGCTATGGACACGGCTCAGATTCAAGCGGGCGATGTCGTAGGCATCGGTATCCACACAGCGAATGCTCTCCGCGGCTACACGATCGGCAAAATAGCGCGTGGTCGCGGCGCCTATGTTGTGTTCGGAGGAATTCATGCAACCCTTTATCCGAACGAAGCACACGAACTCGGTGGCGCCCATGCCGTCGTCAAGGGCGATGGAGATGTTGTTTGGTCGAGGGTCCTGGAGGATTGCGGTCGCGGGACGCCGATGCGCCTCTATGAAGGAGGTCGGATTGAGGCTTCCGAGTTCCTGCCCGCCCGTTGGGACCTGGTGCCGCGAAAACGTTATATGTGGGCTTCGGTTCAAACCGTACGAGGCTGTCCAAAGCATTGCTCCTTCTGCTCGGTCTGGCGAACGGATGGTCAGCGCCCCCGCCAGCGTTCGTCGGATGCGGTCATCGAGGAAATCGTCCAATTAAGGAGATTGGGGTTTCGCTTCATCGCGCTCGCCGATGACAACTTTTATCCTGTTACTCTCACCGACCTTCGCCTAGCCGAGGAGCAACACAACACGGCCAGGCTGAATGAACTCAAGACCATCCGGGCGGAGCGCTTCTCGCTGATGAGGCGACTGGCACAGCTGCCGCCAGATACGATTTTCTTTACTCAGATCACCATGGAAGCGGCGGAAGACACCGAATTTCTCGATGCCATGCAGGCGGCGCACATCAAGGGAGCCCTGGTGGGAGTCGAATCCGTGACTCCGGAAGGATTGAAGGACGTTTACAAGGAATTCAATTGTGCCGGGGAAGACCTCGTCAATCGTCTGAGAACGTTTCGCCGCCATGGCGTGTACGTGCTCGGTTCCTTCATTTTTGGCCTGCCCAGCGATCGGCCGGAGACATTCGATGCCACCGCCGCCGCTGCCGTCCGGGCGGAAATAGCATTCGCACAGTTCGTGATGCTGACGCCTTTTCCCGGAACAGTGGACTTCATCCGATGGGAAAAACAGATGGAGGCTGTACCGGTCCAGGTGGACGGTATTCCCATCACCCGCCGCTGGCTCATTCCCCAAGCGCTCCGGCCCAAGCTCTTTTGGCCCCACCCGACTATGTCAGCCGAGGAGATTCGCCTCCGCACGCAATCTGTTTGGGATAAGTTTTATGGACTGAAGACCATCTGGATGCGCTCACGGTTCATAAAGTCTCTACGCGCGCGTCTCGCTTTTGTCTTGATCTCCAAGATCTACAGGCAGATGTATGCTGACACCGGAATCGCCACCGATAGTGCCCGAGTCTCTCGATCGGCACGGTGGGCCCGCTGGCTGGCAAAGCCTTGCCAGCGGTTGTTTGCGGCTTCCCCCATGCCGCACCTTGAAATTCCCGGGACGTGGAGCGCAGCCGCCGGCCTGAAGCAAACCAGTTCTGCCAACGATTAAGCGGCCGTTAACGTCCCGGAGCTACCAGAACATTTCCTCGCGCGGCACGGTGTCTACGTCTCGAGTTTGTAGGAATCTTCAAGGTCGCCTCGCCCGAATGTCGGACAGTGTTCAATTGTGACCAGACGAATGCAACCAGGCTTGTGGTAACAAGATGACTATGGGTAAGCGACAGTGTCTGCAATGCGGTGGTGAGCTGGTAATGTCGTTCCGTCCCAGGGAAACTGGTCGGCTCATCCCCGAAGCGGGCGACCCGCGCACACCAAATGCAAAATGGAGATGCAGCACCTGCGGACGGGCCTTTACTGCGGAGCAACTTCGGGCGGACAAACGGGCGAACTCCACGGTCGCTGACCAAACATAACTAAGGCCAGACTTCTCAGGTACGCCATCTTTCGACTGCCGCATTGCTTCCCGTAAACACAGCAAACATAGACCGATCGTCAAGGTGACAAATGAATGCAAAAGCAGTCCTCAGTGTGGTTAGAGCAATGGCGGTAGTGCTGGTTGGACTCTGCAGCTCCACCGCTCAATCAATTCAAGCCAGCGCGGCTCCAAGTCCAGAGAACAGCGCTAAGCCTCTTCTGTTGGAAAGAAATGACGGCGAGCTGCGAACTCGCCGCATTCACAGTGACGGCAGTGCCCCCGCCGCCTCCCAATTCATGCTGAAGGTCAGCCCGCAGAATAACGGTTTTCAGCACCTCGTGCTGGGTACGGAGGAACTTGCCCCAGGTGCGACCATACCCGACACAAGCACTTGGCCCAGGACGAAATACTGCTGATCCAGAGCGGGAAGGCTCGCGTTTGGCTGGGCGATCAGGAGCGAGATGTCCATGCGGGGGGATTTGTGTTTATTCCGACTAACACCTGGATAAGTTTGAAGAACATTGGCATCGAACCGATCAGCCTGACGATCATCTTCTCGGCGCCCGGATTCGAGGATACGATGCGATGCAATTCCGTGCCCGCCGGTGAAATGCCCACCCGGATCACGCCGGAGCGCAAAAAGACTGTACACGCCTAGGGCATGCCGCTAGATTTAAGTCATGCTACTGCGGCTACGTCGAGCGCAGACCTGATGTAGCCCTGGGCTTGGCCCACTTGCGCGGAGGCCGCCATAGCTTCTTCTCGCGTGGGCGTCGGAATCTGGAGCAGCCCTTGCCGACCGAGATCTGCTGGAAGCGAGAATGTAGTTTGGTTTTGCATGACAGATTCCAGAATGTGCGCCAGACCTTCGGATTGGTATCCATTCTCGAAGTGGACACCGGTTCCGTGAGATTTGGAAGGTGACATCCAGTACTCACACGCCAGAAGCCAATGGCCTCGGGTGATGGATGACCAGATCTGCACATAATCCACCGTACCGCTTGCGGCGAAGCCGTATTCAATATGAATCAAGCCCTTCTCGGCACCGCGCATCAGGTCTGCCCAACTCACCACAACTGCAGACTCAAGCACTCGCTCGAGATTTTGGCTTTCGTTGAGTTTCATAAGTTCACCCTCCGGATTGGCGAAGGCGCTCAGCCTCTGGCCCATTGTGCGTCGCGGTGGGATGTCCGGCGTGCCTCTGCGCTGTCCAAGTAGCAGCTCTGCTGGACATGCCGGAAGTGCGCCGAAACGATGGCATAGGGCATACCCAGAAAACGCTTCGCGACAATTCCCGTCACCTCGAGGCTATTGAAGTGTTGCGGCCTCACCTTCCCTAAAATCCGCTTCAATGCGTTTTGGATCTTCTTCGCTCCAATTGCACCGAAGAACATCACCTTCACTTCTGCTGCCATGAAAAAGAAGTTCCATCCCGCGGCATGGATCTTGCGATCAAGGGCGAAGCCATCTAGCGCTTTAACCAAGCTCCAATTCCCCGAATAGGGCTCAGCCTCCAGGCCAAGGAGTCGGGTCATGAGCGGCCCCTCCTCGATCAGAACGGTGCCGACTTGTACGACTGGTGACATAAGATCCCCCACAGAAAGTAGCTGCCGGGATTAACCTCGCGTGAGCGCGGTCACCACGACCAGCACTAGTGCGACGAGCACGACACCGCCGCTACCGAGCAGCAGGAGTTCGCTGAACAAGTCTGGCTTCATTAGGTCTTCTGAGTGCATGTCATTCCTCCTTGCCGAGGAGCGAGCGAAGCCGGCCCTGACGAGGTAATCTTCACGGAAGGCGATACGATTGCGCATGCCAGATCACGAACATCCAGCAATCGCCCGCGAACCACCTTGTCTGGCAGGCTCCTACCTCAAGAGGTAGGCCCTGGTTTGACGGATCAACTGCTCTCGGGGGCATTTATAGAGTCGTACATTTCTCTTCGAAGTACTGTGCAGAACGGCTCACTTCTGTCCCCACCCCGAGGAAGTATTGGCGGCACAGAGCGTTCACGATTTCAGGACTTGCCTTGGTCGGAATTATCCTGTTGCGCGACTGAGCAGTTCTTCTAACGCGGCCGCAGGATGCGACAGGTCTATGAGGTTTGGTGATTCCCATTCAACTGGTGGAAAGTGACGGGTAATACCAGGCTCCGTCATTTTGCTTTGCCGACAACCGCAGGATAGGCAAATTGCCCCTACCTGCCTGACCTCAGTCTCTTTCGATATTTCATTCTCGCGGACCGCTAGCGAGCCTGAAACAACCGGCCCTTTACAGGTGTCACAAGGAAAGACAGACAGGTGCAGGTAGTGTATTTTCATTCATGTCCACTCAAAGCCGTAATCGCTCTAACCTAACTTGGACCTTAATGTCCAGGGTTCACTATTGCTGCGGCGGAAGCTAAGCACAGCGCTGAGAGTCCCCACAACCCCAGACCGAGCGCTAACCAGAGGCCGCCACGCAGCAGAACCCGGCTTCTCCATTTTGGATGTCATTTCCAGTTGCTCACCGGGGCTGGATTACGAGTGACCTCTCACCCCACAACCCAGACCATTCGCCGGTCGTGAGGGTTCCTTGAAGGCTCCTATTGCCCAGAGCTGGAGTTTGTGGCCGTGGGCACCGGGATGTTGCTTCTGAAGCCACATGAGCCGGCGATCAGTCACGGTCAGTTTCGAGGTTGGGGTCACTGGATCCATTTTCGATTGCTGAGTGCTCTCCAAGGATGCTGTCATTGGCACGATCTTCTTTTTCGAAATCTCGTTGCAGAACCTTGGCCGCTGGCTTCCTTCACAAGCCGTACAACAAGAAGTGCACAATGGATAATGCGTAGCTAATGGGGCTACCGCCTGGATGCAGTTTCCGCCTCCTCAGAGAGAGCTTCTTCCTCTAAAGCGTTTTCCTCCTCCTGGGAGTACCCAGTAGCATCGT
>UEXW01000248.1_pt1 | contig 10813 bp, 8 predicted proteins | sample 4301151 | NCBI WGS metagenome assembly UEXW01 (sample SAMEA4773176, study PRJEB27434) | metagenome | biome: 2259; feature: agricultural soil; material: soil | place: USA | collected 2014-09 | depth 0.25 m | reverse complement strand
AAACCGCAAGCTCTAGAGGTGCCGATTCAGTCTTTGCGCAACATCTGGTGCTTTGCTGAAACAACCGGATAATCAGAAGACGGCTAGATCGGCGGATTTGTAGATGACCTGCCAGGTCGGTCCAGCTTCCGGATAGCGAGCGACCCCGATGCTGGGACTGGTTGTCAGCTCGCGTCTGCCGCGTCGGGCCAAAGTTGTCGTTAATCAGTTTGAAATGATCCAGGTCAATCAAGAGGACGCTGAAGCTCTCGATTTTCCGTCTTGCGGCGGCGCTGCAGAATGCAAAGCGTTCTTCTAGCAGGCGCCGATTGGGCAACCCGGTTAAGGGGTCGTAAAATGCAGCCTTTTCCAGCTGGTGCTGCATTTCCCGCAACTCCCCGATGCGCTGTTCCACCCGGCCTTCCAGGTCCAGACTCAGTTTGCGCAATGCCTCTTCCGCGGCGCGCTGTTCGTTCGCAGCCCCTCCCAGTAAAAGCACAGACGCTCCGAACCCGATTGCCCTCTGCGCAAAGATGATCAGCGGGCCGCCTCGCTCGACGCCCTCGAAAGGACCCAGACCCGACATGGTCCCCCCGATGGTCACAATCATCACGGTGAAGAAAACAGGATCGGTGACTCGGAGGGACAGGCGGACGGCCATCCATAACAAGGGCAGCAGGATCAGAAACGAGGCTCCCGCATCAGCGGCGCGGACTCCGGACGTACCGAAAAGCAGGTAGGCCACCGCCAGAAGTGGCGATACTGATCAGGAACACGCCCGGCTGTTTCCGGATGACTTGCAGAAAGGAGGGCCGCGCACACCACAGCAAGAGCAGGGGAGTGAGCAACAGGCTCGCGCCCGCATCTGACAACATCCAATCAAACCATTTGTCCAACAGGATGTTGAGGGCGCATAGGCTTTCGCGCAAATCGCCGTCGCGCAGATGGTGGCGGCAATGGTTCCGTTCAGAAGCGCGGCAAGACAGATGTAGATGGCGTCGGCGACCCGGGAAAAGGGTTCTTCCCAAGTCATTCGGCTCCGGAGCAATTCCGCGGCTGCTACCGGCGCCAGTGTGTTGGCGAATGAAAGACAGGCCGCCCAAACTGGGGGTTCGTTGAAAGTGATGGTGTCGGCGAGCAGCGCGCCCAGGAAAATTCCCGGCCAACTCCATCGGCCCACGGGCACCGCTGCAAATAACGCCACTCCGGCAGGAAGCCAGAGCGGAGCAGGCCACATCTGGTGGCTGGAAAAGTACCACTTGACCAGCATGGCCAGAAACCAGTGCGCACCCGCGGTGGCTGCATTCTGCCAGAGCAGGGTCAGCACACGTTCGGTCCAGCGCGACCGCGATGACGAAGAGTCTGTCCCTGGCGAATGGGCCGCCGACTACATTTCGATAAGCTGCTTCGGCATACATCGAATGCGCATCCCGCTGCGCCCTGTGGGCCACGAATTACTTCCGGGCTGGCACACGTAGGGACCACCTCCACTATTTAGACCGGCAACTCATCCGGGAAACTTGAATCGCTTGGGGGCACCGGCCTACCACTATGTGCAAGGTGTGGACTAAGTGCTTGCGGATCGATAGGGAAGTAACATTAGGGCACGCCTTCTCCGGCAATCCGGGTGCATGTCTGAAATTAGGCAAACCGGGCAAAAGGAAAACGCCCAGCTCTCAAGCTGGGCGTCTGGGATTCTAGCTGACGACGGGCGACTGGCTACTGAAGACTAGACTACCGCTTCCGCTCGTCCCCTGCGATCACACCGTCTTTGATGAAGATCACGCGGTGGGCATACTCGGCGATGTCATGCTCGTGAGTGACGAGAACGATGGTGTTGCCTTCCGCCTGCAGCCGATCGAGCACGGCCATGATTTCGTTGCCGGTCTGGGAGTCGAGGTTGCCAGTGGGTTCGTCGGCCAGGATGATGGACGGCTTGTTGACCAACGCTCGTGCGATCGCCACGCGCTGCCGCTGCCCGCCGGAGAGCTCGTTGGGCTTATGCGACATGCGCTTCTCCATGCCCACGGCGGCCAAGGCCCCCTCGGCGCGCGCGATGCGCTCATCCGCCGGGATGCCTGCATAGATCAGCGGTAACTCAACGTTGTGCAGCGCGGTGGCACGCGCCAGCAAGTTGAAAGTCTGAAACACGAAGCCAATCTCTTTATTGCGGATGCGCGCCAGTTCGTCGTCATCCAGTTCGCTGACCAGCTGATTGTTCAGCCAGTAACTCCCCTTGCTGGGGGAATCCAGGCAGCCGATCAGGTTCATCAGGGTCGATTTACCGGAGCCGGAGGGTCCCATGATGGCGACGTACTCGTTCCGCTGAATGCGCAGGTTCACGCCGCGCAGAGCGTGCACTTGCTGCTCCGAGCCCATGTCATAAGTCTTCCACAGATCCTCGGTCGCGATCATGCACGAGTCGGGGGACGCCAACACTGCGGGCTGCGTGAAATTTAGCACTTCGGCGGTTGCCATTTTCTTCTTCTCCTGGTCCTCTGGGGACACTTACTCTCTCCCGTCTGGACGGCTTCCAATTGGACGAGCCACCCGGCCTTCGGTTAGGCCCTTCCGAGTACTGAGTTGCTGGTACCGAGTACCGAGTGAAACCCAACTCCCACCATCGAGTTGCGCATGTTCAATTCCCGCGGTGCGCCGGTAGCCGGTACTCGATACTCAGCAACTCGGGGCTCGCTCGTACTCGGTACTCGCAACTCGCTACTCTCTTCTTTCTTCGGCGCGGTATTATCGATCTTGATACTGCTGCCGGGTTTCATCGTCCGCAGCACCTTGTAGCTCCCGGTAACGATCTCGTCGCCTTCTTTGAGCCCTGACAGAACCTCAATATCGGTCGTACCGGCCACTCCCGTCTGCACCGGAATGAACTCCGCCTTCTTGTTTCGGATCACGAACACGCCCTGGATCTCGTCGTCCTTCTTTTCCTTGGACGCGTTGCTGGGCGGCGCGGCTGCCTGCACGGCATCTTTGTCCGATTTGGCGGCCTCCAGGTCCACTTGCTGCCGGATGGTCAGCGCCTGGATCGGGATGGTGACCACACGGCTGCGGGTTGCGGTCGTGATCTTGGCGGTCGTCGAAAGACCCGGCCGCAAGTCCTGGGGTGGATCCTGCAGCGTCACCACGACCTTGAAGTCTTTTGCCTCCTGGCTCGAGGAAGTCGACTGTGTGGTCGCCACGCCCGTCGAGCGCACAATCGCATTATTCCCGATCTCTGTTACAACCGCGTGAAAGACCTTCTTCGGAATCGCATCAATGGTCACGTCCGCCGGTTGCCCCAGCTGTACGTTGACGATGTCGGTTTCATCCACCTTGACCTCGGCGGTGATGACCGACATGTCCGCCAACGTCATTAGCGTGCTGCCAGGCGCGTTTTGAATTCCAATGACGACGGTCTCGCCTTCGCGCACGGGCAGGTTCGTGATCACGCCCGCATAAGGCGCGGCATAAATCGTCTTTTGCAAAACGTCGGACGCCCGGGTCAGAGTTGCATCGATTTGCGTGACGTGCCGCCGCGCCGAATCCAGTTGCGCCTTGGCCTGCTCAACGCGTGCTTCCGCCTGCGCCAAACCTGCTTCCGAAGCCTGCCAGGTCGCCTTGCGCGTCTCGTATTCGGCTCGGGAAATCAAAGCGTCTTTGTAAAGTCCTTCAGCCCGCGACCAGTCCAACTGGCTTCGCTCGGCATCCGCTTTGGCGCGATTCAGATCGGCGCGGGCGGTATTCAGGTTCGCCTCCGCCGCAATCGCATCGGTCCGCGAGGCGTCCAGTGAAGCCTTAGTCGCGTCCACATCGGCCGAGGACTGCACGTTTTCCAGTTGCGCCAGCAATTGACCCTTCTTCACCCGGTCACCCTCTCGTACGTACAGTCGGGTGATCTTTCCAAAAGCGTTTGCGCCGATGTTGACGTAAGTCTTCGGCTTGATTTCCCCCGAGGCGCTGACAATCGCCGCCAGATCCTGCCGTTGCGCCTTCCCAGTCTGAACCGTAACTATGCCCTTGTTGCTCTGGTGGATCACAACCGCCACCACGATCAGCAACAGCACTGCGCAGCCCAGTCCTATCAGTACTTTTTTCCAGGTCTTCATGCGTCCCTGTCAAACCCCGCAACCGCAGCTCATCCCACCCTGAAAACCGGGGCAAGATGCTGATGCCGAAACAGTTCATCCCTGGGGCGCTCGGGCGACGGGGGTCGCACGTCATCAGATACGGTTCGCCGGAGCAGAAAGTTCCGGCAGAAGTGAGGCACCACTTCGGAGGAATCTGAAACAAGAGCAGCCACTGGGTAAACCCTGAATTATAGCCCCGTTTAACCGGGTTGATGAACATAACAATTGGGGTTCCGTAATGCGGCAGGAGCGGGCAACCCGAATCGGGTTGTAAGCCTCACATTTACGCCGGCAGGCCCGTCTAACCTTGCCTTGCCGGCCCTAAGTACGTACAATTCAAAGACAAGTGTGTCAGTAAGGAGTGCCCCCGTCATGGCCCAGGTAGCTTCTCGTCGGCGTCTTTTGGTCCCATGTTTCGCAGCGGTTCTGTGCCTGGTTGGCGCTGCCTTTGGGCAGGACGACAAGCACAAATCCAAAGACCAGACCGCCGCCAGCCAAGACGACCAGCAGACCGATCCCCTCAAGCGCCCGCTTGGGGAAGAGCAAAAGAAAAAGAACGCCAAAGGTCTCAAGATCGAGCTCAGCAAGACCTACAAGAAGTGGCTCGACGAAGATGTGCGCTGGATCATTACCGACGAAGAACGCTCCGCCTTCAAACAGCTCTCCAACGACGAAGAACGCGATCAGTTCATCGAGGCCTTCTGGCAGCGCCGGGATCCTACGCCTGACACCATCGAAAACGAATTCAAAGAAGAGCACTATCGCCGCATCGCTTACGCCAACGAACACTTCCCGGCCGGCATTCCCGGCTGGAAGACCGATCGCGGTCGCATGTACATCATCTATGGTCCGGCGGATGAAATTGAGTCGCATCCTTCCGGCGGCACCTACGAGCGGCCCATGGACGAAGGCGGCGGCACGACTTCCACCTTCCCCTTCGAAGATTGGCGCTACCGCTACATCGAGGGCATCGGCCAGGAAGTGATCATCGAATTTGTGGATACCTGCATGTGCGGGGACTACCACATGACGATGGACCGCTCCGAAAAAGACGCCCTGCTCTACACACCCAATGCGGGTCTGACCATGTACGAGCAGATGGGCATGGCGAGCAAGGCCGACCGCTTTAACGGCGGTATGGAGCGGCTGGGAACGGGTCCCTTCACCACCACCAACCAGTCGAAGCAGTTTGACCGCCTGGAACAGTTTGCCAAGCTCAACAAGCCGCCCGCGGTGAAGTTCAAGGATCTGGAAGAAATCGTCTCGCACAAGATCACGGTCAACCTGATGCCGTTTGACGTGCGTGCGGATTTCGTCAAGGTCACCAGCGACACCGTGCTGACGCCTATCACCATTCAGATCAAGAACCGCGACATTACCTTCCAGAACAAGGACGGCGTGCAGCGCGGGACGGTAAACATCTTCGGCCGGGTCACCACGCTGAGCGGCCGCATCGCGCAGACCTTTGAAGACACCGTGCAGGTCGATGTTCCCGCGGAGTTGCTGCCGAAGACTGCAGAGAATTCCCAAGTGTATTGGAAAGCACTCCCGTTAAAGCCCGGACATTACCGGCTCGACATCGTGGTAAAAGACGTGAGCGGCGACCGGGTAGGAAACTGGAGCAAGAGCCTGATGGTTCCGGATTTCAGCGACGATCGTCTGTCCAATTCGTCGCTGATCCTCGCCGACCAGATGTACCCGGTGGCGACCAAGGATATCGGCACGGGAAATTTCGTAATTGGAACCATGAAGGTTCGTCCGCGCGTGGCGCCTGCGGATGGCAAGCCCATCAGCTTCAAGCGCGGCCAGAAGCTGAATTTCTGGATGCAGGTGTACAACCTGACCGTGGATGAGAAGACCCACAAGCCTTCGGCCACGATCCAGTATGACGTGGTCAACATGGCCACCAACAAGGCCGTGGTGCACACCACCGAATCAACCGAGCAGATGGGGAACATCGGGGAGCAGGTTACGCTGCAGAAGAGCTTGTCGGCGGCCAACCTGGAACCCGGCGTATACAAGATCGAGATCAAGGTGAACGACAACATCTCCAAGCAGACCTTGGATCCCACGGCCACGTTCGCCGTGGAGTAAGATGGTCGGGCTTGAATCCCTGAGGTAGTTGTAATGTTCCGAAAAATCTCAAGCCTGGTGATTATCCTCGGACTGGCGCTGCCCGTCTTTGCGACGGACAAGCCGGGCGCGATCTCGGGATATGTGCGCAACGGCGCGGGCATCGCTCAGATGGGTGCCATGGTGGAGATCCTGGGAAGCGCCGCCCATGATCTCAAAGTGTTTACCGACGAGCACGGCTTCTACTCCATCTCCGACCTGATTCCCGGAACCTACAGCATCAAAGTGACAGCGCCGTCGTTCCTGCCCGCCTTGCGGGAGCGCATCGGATTGCGCCCAGGTTCGACCATGATGGTGAATGTCACGTTGAGCACGCTGTTTGAAGCCATGCAACTGGGCCCTCTGCGGGGACCGGCAGACGACGATGACTGGAAGTGGACGCTGCGTTCCATGGCCAACCGTCCGATCCTTCGGGTGCTCGAGGACGGATCTTCGGTGACCGCATCGAATGCCGAAAATGGAGATCGTGACCTGAAGGCGAGCCTGTCATTCCTGGCCGGGTCGCCCTCGGAAGGCTACGGCGGGGTTTCCGACATGAGTACGGGATTCTCGCTCGAGCATCAGGTATTTTCGCGAGACTCGCTCAGCCTCGAAGGGAATGTGGGCTACGGGCAAGGGTCCGGTGCCGCTATTATGCGCACCACCTACACCCACAAGACTGCCAATGGTTCCGAGCCCTCCGTGGCGTTGACTGTGCGGCGGTTGGAAGCGCCAAATGTCAGCTTCCACACCCAGGGATTGCAGGCCATCAGTCTGACCACCACCGACGACTTCACGATCGGAAACGTGCTGGAACTGAAATTCGGCAGCGAATTGCAGACCGTGCAATTCATGGGTCGCTTCACTTCCTTCCAGCCCTTCGGCACCGCTGACCTGCACCTGTCGCCCAACACCGTAGTGGAATATCAATACGCCAGCTCGCGCCCGACGGAAACCTACGATGGAGAGAACGTGGGCCTGGTCGGCGGCGGACCGCGGGTTAGCATTGCGAGTTTTTCACCCGCCTTGGAGAGAGCGCATCATCAGGAAGTTTCGCTCTCCCAGCGCATGGGTAAGACCAAGTTCCAGGCGGCGTTCTATTCCGATCGCGTATCGAATACGGTCCTTACCGGTGTAGGTGCAGGCGTAGATAGCGGCGAGCTTCTGCCCGATGTGGATTCCGGAACGTTCTCCTACCAGGGACGCGATCTCGACACCAACGGCCTGCGCCTGGTTCTACAGCGCAAGGTTGCGGCGGATCTGACGGCCACCCTCGATTACGCCTATGGCGGCGTGCTCGACCTCACGCGACCGGACGTGCAACTGCAGGAGGCCCGGCAGTCGCTCACGACGGTGCGTCGGCATAATGTGTCGGGAAAGCTCAGTGGACGTGTCCCCGGCTGCAAGACGCATTGGACGACTTCCTACGGATGGGTTAGCGGACAGGCTTTAACCCCGGTGGACATGTTCAATGCCTCGCCCGGCCAGTCGGATCCTTACCTCAATGTTTTCGTCCGGCAACCTTTGCCGGGTTTTGCATTCCTTCCGATCCACATGGAAGCCATGCTCGACCTGCGTAATCTGATGGCGCAAGGCTACGTGCCCGTGATGGGTCAGGACGGCCGCACCGTGTACCTGGTACAACCCGCGCGCTCGGTGCGCGGCGGGGTAGCGTTCACGTTCTAAGACACAGTCGCAAGTCGTCAGTCTTCAAGAAAATCAGCGTTTCCTAACGACTGAAGACTGACGACTGAGGACGTGCGCTATCTCCCTTCATCTGCGGACGGCCCGTAAATCGCGGGAACCTTCTCCCCATTCAGCCGCAAATACACAGTCAGCTGCCCGCGATGGTGCGCCATGTGGTTCAGGACGCCGTCGCGGATCGCGACGTAGCGTGGCTGATCGCTCATCAGCTTGCCTGCGGCCAGCATGCGCCAGTTGGTGTTCAGCAGGTGATCGTCGGTGGTGTTCTGCAAAACGGCGCGGCCCTTCTTGAGGCTGGCCTCGAACTGCTCGAGCAAGTCCCGGCGCGTCTTCCATTCCGGCGGCCTGAACTTCGGCCCGCCGGGTGGATTGATGTCGAGTTCGTCTATGTTCACGACCATGTCGAGCCACGCCGGGATGTTGGCCACAATGGTCGCGAGATAACCAAGCGGCATCGACTTCTCATGCGGCTTCCAGTCGTTCTTTCCTTCCGGCACGCGTTCCAGCGTCTTGCGAATCCCCACCGTCTCACGGTCGAGTTCTGCCAGCAATAGTTCCGTGATCTTCATGATGTCCCCTCTCCATCCGGGTCTTAGATGCGTGGATGCGGAGGGACGGATCATAGGGAATTTCGTGTTCTCCGGTGATGTTCATGAGTGTCAATTTGATAATGCCTGTTAACGACAGTTACGGACAGGAGGATCATTGCGGTGGAGAGTTGGCATGAAGCAATCGCTGCTGGGTTTTGTTCTGGTCCTCGTTCTCGTAGTATTTGCAGGCATGGGCATAGCCCACGTTTTCAAGCCGTCGCCACCCCTGCAAACACGGGAGCCGATGAAGTAGTCCGCTGACCGAGTGGAATCGAGTTGGCTTTCAGATAGCCGGAGCAATTTTTGCGGCTGTCGCAATCTACATGTTGTATCCCTTTTTTGACAATAGCCAGTCAATGAGTGCTAACGATGTTTTCAGCAACAATCCGATTTCACCAACAATCCGATACAATTTGTGTCAACTGACGCAGGCGAAGCGCGGTGTGCCCTTATGCGAGTCCTCGACTAGGTTGCGGATCGGGGTGGGACGTGACTGCCTGGGGCGTCTCCGCTGCGGATGAGGTTACGGGACTTGACATCGACGACAGCCGTTTGGCTATTGCCAAGGTGCGATTTCCAAACCGAACTTATATACAAGGCGCCGGTGAATGCTTGCCATGAGAGTTTCGATCGCGTAATCTCCGCTGTTGCTCTCCCCTATTTGAGCATTCAGAAAACGCTCGCGGAAATACACCGCATCCTCGTTCCGGGCGGCGGGTTTGTCGCTAAGCCTGCATTTCCCGAGTTTCACGATTGCTGAACTTGTACACAATGCCATCCCGAAACCAGTCCCTACGCTGTTTCGGCTGTACGTCTTGGCAAACGGGTTATTGTTCCACGGCACCGGTAGGACTGTCGGTTTCCTACGGGGCAGGACGGAATCGTTTCAGACCGAACGAGGAATGAGGGTTGCCCTGAATCGTGCTGGATTCGTACATCTTTCATTCAGCCGAGCAACTGGGCCGATCGGCGCAACATTTAGGGTGGAAGCAAGAAAGCGAAAAAAATCCGCTCCTGGGGCAAACGAACCTCCCGCCACCTGAAATCCTGTCTACCCGATTATGGTTGAAATATAGGGAGTGGGCGGAGGGAGTATCGGACGAGGAGCGTTAGCGTCCCTGGAAGTGCAGGGTGATATCTACAGGAATCTCGACGGGTGCTCCGTCGCAAAGCGGCGGAGAAAAGCGCCAAGCGCTCAAAATCCTGAGTGCCTCCTGGTCCAAGTCATCACGCTCAGACGTGTCGATGCTTGGATCGCGAACCGTTCCATCCGCACGAATAGTGCCATGGACAATCACGTCGAAAACTTTGCCCCCGGCACCGGGCTTGGGTTGAGGCATGGATTGCCCAAAGGGGCGACGAAACACGCCGCAGACATGACTGACTTGAGCATCGGGCGGAGGAGTGAGGAAGTCAGGGTCAAAGGGCCCGTCGACCACTTCCTTGGTCTGTTCAAGTTCCATTCGGAGATCATTCTGCTGATAGGAAATGTGTCGAGCAACATGGGTGTCGCGGTACGGAAAGAAATCAGAAAACATTATCAACTCCTCATTGACATGCACCCGAGTCACTAATCCTACTTGCTTGTCGATACAGATTTCATTGGAAGATGTCTTTATGCCCACGACAGTATCGAACTCGATGCAACGAACGGGGCGTCCATTCACTTCACTCTCCTGGATGGATCGAATTACGTCGGACTGGTCGAATCGGGCGGTGTACGGATGATTGAGCGCAGTGAGCCGACGAACCTCAACGGGCGCGAGCGCGCGATCGCCGACGTCGGCAATTAGGTCTCCGTTGACAACGACAAGCAAGCGATAGTCACCAAATTTGTATTCGTCGCGATATGAGCGCGGGCCGTGGACAACACTCGTGAACCGTCCCTGTCGAGTTCCCTCCGAAGAGAAGGACTGAAACGCGATGGTCTGCTCGTAACTGGCGAATTCCCGAACAGTAGCACGGGAGTTCGCGTGTTCGAGAAGCATTTCGGCTTGCTGGCGGAGGCGGATGTCCTGAGCTGCAGAAGGAGTAACTACTAGCCAGAGAAAAAGCGTGAGAGCTAAATGGGTTCGTAGGTGAAGGGTCAAAAGCCGGCTCAAGTCGGCCCGGATTGTAGCATGGACCTCACGCGAGGAAGCAACGACTAAGTTCGAATCAGCACCCGCGATAACTGGTGAAATTGATTCCATAACAACGCCGGCTCCCAGGCCCAAGTAAACTTTGGCGGTGGCAACCAACCAAAGGCTCGGGTAGAAAGGAGCCGGACCATGATCATTATAGGAGCAGATTATCACCCGGGCTTCC
>UEXW01000139.1_pt1 | contig 11015 bp, 19 predicted proteins | sample 4301151 | NCBI WGS metagenome assembly UEXW01 (sample SAMEA4773176, study PRJEB27434) | metagenome | biome: 2259; feature: agricultural soil; material: soil | place: USA | collected 2014-09 | depth 0.25 m | reverse complement strand
CTGGAGCGGGAGACGGGATTTGAACCCGCGACTTCGACCTTGGCAAGGTCGCACTCTACCACTGAGTTACTCCCGCTCGGTTCTTGCACATTTTACAATACCCGCCTTCCGACCACCAACCATGCAGGGGACGGGCTCTCCACTGAGGTAACGCACATCAATATCGCCCTTGCTCGCTCGCAGATCAGGCCTTGGATCCTGCCTTCGGCCCGGTCCACTGGGGGTCCTGATCGGGCGTTACAATCTGGCCGTCGCGCATATGGATGATCTGGTCGCCGTAGGAGGCAGCTTCCGGATTGTGCGTAATCATTAGGACGGTCTGACCAAACGCGCGGTTGGATTCCCGCAGCATTCCCAACACAATCTCCGAATTCTTGGAATCGAGATTACCGGTAGGCTCGTCGGCCAAAACGATGGCCGGCTTGTTGATCAACGCCCGCGCCAGCGCCACTCGTTGTTGCTCTCCACCGGAAAGCTCCGCGGGCCGGTGATTGAGACGCGTTGTGAGTCCAAGCAGATCGGTGATGCGCGCAAAATGTGCCGGATCGAAATTTCCGTTGCCGGCGATATCGCGAGCGATTTCGATGTTGGCGCGAGCATCGAGCGTCGGTAACAGATTGAACTTCTGGAAAACAAAGCCGATCTTGCGCTTGCGCATCCGGGTGCGTTCGGCGTCGGAAAGTCGGGAGAAGTCATCTCCATCAATAACGACGCGGCCTGAATCCGCGCGCGTCAGTCCCCCCAAAAGGTAGAAAAGCGTTGACTTCCCGCTGCCGGAGGGGCCCACGACGCTGACGAACTTTCCCTGGTCCACGGTAAAGCTGATGCCGCGCAGCGCGGGCACTTCGACCTTGCCGACGTGGTAGGTTTTGCGCAGGTCAAACGCTTCGATAAACGCCATACCCGACTAACGATACTACAGGACGCGGGGACAGGTCGGTCGGGTGGTGCGGGCCTTCTCAGGCAACCTGTGAGGAACTCGGCGCGCGGGACTGGACCCGGCTGGGGCCGCGCTTGCGGACGAGCAACAGGCGGATGCGCTCCAACAGTTCCGCGGGTACGTGCATGCCTTTCGGCAGAAAAACATCGGCTTGCGTATCACGATCGTAGATTCTGACTTTTCCCGAAACCAAAATCGCCGGAGTGCGCGGTGAGATGGCTTTCACTTCTTCGATGAGCTTAGCGCCATCGAGGCCAGGCATGATCAGATCCGTCAGCACCAGATCAATCCCGCCCTTCTTAAAACGCGCCAACGCGTCTTCGCCATCCTGACAGGAGATCACCCGGTAACCCCGTGTTTCAAGCAGGACCTTGCGGATCGAGAGCGATTGTTCATTATCGTCCACACAAAGGATGGTGCGTTTCGGTTTCATCTTTGGTTCCCGAGCGTAACCTGAGCGACCCGAATTCCGGCGTCCGGAAAAATGTGGGAAGCGGTATCCGCAACCTTTAGGAGAATTTCGGAGCGCCAAAAATCCTACGTGTGGATCCACTGGCTGTAAAGTGCCGCAAGCGTTAATGGGAAAGATTTGCTATTGAACTTTTTCTGCGATTGTGCGCCACGCGGTTTTTCGGAGACATGCGACACGCTTTCACAGAATCATTTCTCCGCGCATGACTTCGACCGCGTTGCCACCCACGCGCACGTTAACCACACCGTTATCTTTTCTGGAAGCACGAACGAAGATTCGGCTGGGCCGTCGCATTTCAAGGCCCTGTTCGATCAGCACGCGCTCATCCGGTTTCGCTACGCCGTGAGCGACCATCCACGCGGCCGCGCAGCCTGCCGCAGATCCAGTGGCCGGATCTTCGCCGTTGTAGAACATCATGCGGGCGTGAAGCCGCGCGCTAGGATCGACGGTCTCCCGGGAAACAAAATAGAAAAATTTCCCGCCGCTACGCTCGAGATAAGCCGTGGCGCCTCTTTGGTCGATGTGCAGGTCGCGCAACGCACGGAGGGAGCGAATCGGCGCAACCGTAAATGCAACCCCGGTCGAAACGGTCTGAATTGGCAGCGCCGGGTCGAAATCCTCGATCGGGATGCCGGTGACGGCGGCAACGGTTTCGCGAGAGTGCTCGATTTCGAATTTGGGATCGATTTGCGTCATTTCGCCGAAAGCCGGTTGGCCATCGGTTGCTTCGAAGCGAACGGGCACGAGGCCCACATTCAAATCAAGTTTTATCTCGGGCACGTTGCTTGCCCCACGTAGCACGAAAGCCGTTCCGAGAGTGGGATGTCCGGCGAATGGAAGTTCTTCCGCCACCGTGAAGATGCGCACCCGCACCCCGCGCTCGCGCTCAACCGATGGATCGCGCGGAAGGACAAAGGTCGTCTCGGAGAGATTAGTCTCCTTGGCAAGCGCCTGCATCTGATTGTCACTGAGGCCTCGGCCATCCAGCACCACGGCGAGTGCATTCCCTTCCAGCGGCGTTGCACTGAAGACATCAATCTGAACAAGGGAGAGATGTTTTGGCATACCCCATCCTTAAGCCAGTAAGATTTGCGCCAGCGTACTGGAACCAGAGGAGCCAGACAGGGACCTACAGTTGTTATCCTTTGACAGGTCTTCCGGCTGGCACGTAACCTTGCGTGAATTGGATGCGGCTCCTTGCCGCAAGTCGCACAAACAAGTTGTCCTACCCTTGTTTCCGCGGAAGCGCATGGGGTCCAGTGATCCTCCCCTCAGGCGGATTGATGGTTACGGAGGCCGAGTCCTGCTTGACACTTTGTCGTGGAGCTAGGGCGAAGGGAAGGGTAGAGAATGGCAAAAGGAGGGCAACGGTTAGAACCGTTTGAAAGTGGCTCACCGACATAGGCCGCCTCCCCGCGCAGTTTACTATTCCGCGCACTCCTCCGCGCGGGCGGTGAGCTTAATTGCAGCTGTCGCTGATCATTTCTAAATTCGTAACAGTCAGGTCGCCGGTCTCGGTAGGGGTTTTGTGCACCTCGGCTTTTAAATCTTCTTTCATAGCGTGAAAAGCGGCATTTGAAACCGCACCGTCAACTTTGACCTTGTGTCCAACATGATCCGCTAATCTGACGTTGTCGCTCTTGAGATCCCACTTCGCGTTTTCTGCAATCAAATGATACTCATTGGCCTTGTCACTCTTTTGAAGACAGCCAATGACAGTTCGCGTTTTCCGACTCGTGTCAGTCGTGTCCTGAGCTGCACCCATGAGAAGCAGGCTCCCGCACACCAGGAATGCAATAAGGCCCAACCCCATTTTGAGATTGTTCATTTGGGAACCTCCAATACCTAGGCAATCGAGGCGCGTGGGATGCACGTTGAGGATCGGGTGAATCCAGTCAAGTCACGAAGCCAGCCGGACGCGCTGCGACTTGCCTTCCAGTTCCTCGAAGAGGCAGCGAATCTCCAGATCACAAGCGTGATACGCCGCAAGATCATGTTCGTTTATGGATCCCAGATTGACGGCACCTAACACGTAAATCTGGTGTTCCGGCAATCTGACGATTCGTTCAACAACTTCTGTAATTCTATCGCGCACGACATCACCATAAGGGGGGACCCGCTCGCCGCGGATGCGAAGCCAGGATAGGTGGGGAAACCGGCAATCGCTGTGGGGCCCATCGACGAGCGGGCCCGAAGGACGCTTATTCCCTTCTACAATCGCATTCGTTTGATCGCAATACGGTGAAATTGCAGGGGTCTAGAAGGCGAACAAAAATAGTTGGTGACGGCGGTAATTGATCGTGGCTACGGGAGGGGATGACCCGTAGTAAGTGAAATCGCTGTTTTCAACGCCAGTCGGCAGCCTCGAAACTGTTCCTAAGCATTCGACCGATGTAGTTGTACCCAGTTCACTGGATTGACGACGCCGTGAGCAAAGTCTGAGGGTACTACAGGAGAGTTTGCTGCGTGCGAAGGTGTTCACGTGCCGAAGTGCATCCTCATCGTGGACGACAGCCCTGTGATCCGTAAAATATCGCGTGAAACCTTGGAACGTGAAGCCGGCTGGGAAGTCTGTGGTGAGGCATCCAATGGGCGACAGGGAATAGAGAAGGCGCAACAGTTGAAGCCGGATCTGATCGTGCTCGATCTTGCGATGCCCGTGATGAATGGCCTTGACGCAGCTCACGAACTCACACGCCTCTTACCGGGGGTGCCCCTGGTGATGTTCACCAACTTCGAGACCACTCATCTCAAGCGGGCAGCTCTGTCTGCGGGCATAAGAGCGATAGTGTCGAAGGATCAATCGGCGTGCTGGTCATCAGCATTCAAGAGTTGCTGGAACCTGTCTCCTGAGACCGTGCTTGCAAATCTCTCCGTAAGACATTCAGACCAACAAGCGCCTCGCTGATGGCCTGCAGTTCTTCAGGTGTACCGCCATGGTCTGTCTGCAATTCTTGAAGCCGGGCATCAATCGCGGCTTTCGGCGCCGGAAGGCGCGTTAGCAGCTTCCCATCGTCGGTTTCGAGGATGGCTGCTTCATATAGTTCTTGCCAAGGATAGTCGGCTTTCATGGTCGCTCGTCTCTTTGGCATCGAGGAACCGCTCGACCCTGCCAAATGGGCAGACGGACAGAAACGCATCTTCAGTGTCGAATTAGAGCCGGATAGATGTGTCGAAAAGCAGCCGTTCCGGCATCCTGCGACGTTTCGTCAGTTTTCGCAAGAGACCGTCGCCCGACTGGGCTCGGCGGAGGGATGTGAAAAGTAACAAATCAATTGTACAGCATGTCAGGTCGTGGCTCGGTAGGATGCGCTACGCGCAGCAGAGTGCAATCCCCAAAGTGATGAGATGCGACCCGTCTGCGATGGTCCCGAGCACGGATTAGTGTTCAAACATCTCGATTGCACTCGTTGACTGAGGTTCCGGCGAACAAACGGCGTAAGCTGGTGAAAACGCCCGTGTCTGTTGAAAAAATCTGGGTTCACGGCACGCTTTTTGTTTCTTCTGGCCAGCTGGTTAGTCGCTTCTTGAGTTTCTCCAGACCAGGTTCATGCAGTTGCGATCTGCGGGGTTGGCTTACTGCTGAGGAATCGCACCAGCCGTTTCAGGTTCTGCACCGTTGCCACCAGATAGAACTGCTCGCGCACGAAGCGCATCCGGCGTAGCCTCAGTCGGCGGAGTCCGATGTAGTTCTTCAGCTCTGCGGACCGTGCTTCCACTTTTCGCCGCGCCCGTTGCGAGATAGCGAACGCTGCTGTCTGAGCAAGGGCGTGGGCACGCTGCCGCGCGGGCTCACAAGTATGGATGGCAAGGGTCCGATACTTGCCTCGCGTGCAGCGGCTCTTCTGGGAGCATTCGCGACCGCGCTTCACCGTCGAATAATAAACGTGGGTGCGGTTGCGCGCATTGATTCCGACGTACTTCAGGATTTTGCCTTCCGGGCAGATAGAGCAGTTCTCCTCGGGTAGGTAGGTGAACTGGTCGATGCCGTAAAGATCCGTCGGCCCATTGGGATTTTCTTTCCCCCGGATGTAGGCAGCGATACCACGGTCATCAAGCCATTGCAGGAGTTCGCCGTTGCCGTAGGTGGTGTCCGCTGCCAGCGTCTGCGGAAGATCGCCGTAACCTTCGCGATAGCGTTCGATCATGTCTCGGGCCGCTACGCTCTCCTGACTCAGTCGCGCCGGCGTAGCTTGCACCCCCACGATGACGCAACTGGCGTTATCCACCAGATCGTTATCGTAATATCCCAGCCGCGCTGGACCGCCTTTGCTCGCGTAGGTCGAATCCGGGTCCGGGGTCGAGACTTTCTCTGGCGGTGCAACCGGAGGTTCGACCGGGTTCTCCCGCTCCAGTTCGACTCGATACTCGCGCACCCTGTGGTTCACCTTCGCTATCTCGGGTAGTTGCTCGCGGGGTACGCGGCTGGGATGATCCGCATTGGCCTGGATGAAACTGCCGTCCACCGACATGGGCTCGCCCTTCACCAATCCGGCCTCTACGCAGCGGCCGACCATCTCCTCAAAGATCTCCTGAAACAGATTCGATTCCTGGAATCGACCATGTCGGTTCTTAGAAAACGTGGAGTGATGAGGAATCTCCTGATCGAAGCCCAGTCCGGTGAACCCACGCCATGCCAGATGCATACCTAGCTCTTCCACCAGTTTCCTTCGCTCGTGACCCCCTACAGATAGCCGACCAGCAGCAGGCGCAGCAGCAGTTCCGGGTCGATCGATGGCCTTCCCGCGTCGCTGTAGGAGTCCTTCCACTTGGCCCGTATAAATTCAAAGTTGACGTGGCGATCGATCAGACGTAGCAGATGATTTTCAGGAACTTGATCGTCCAGCCGGAAGTAATAGAACAACGCTTCTGAGCGGGATTGGTGTCCCATCATGAGCTGCAGGCCTCCAAATGTCATGGTGAACAGCAGCATCGGGATCTGGCCTGCTTATAACCCGAACCTTGCACCGCGACAAGCATCAACTGAGGGACCTTTTCAACAGACACGCCTGATTTCGTCAACGATCCGGATTCTTCTCCTTCCTTGGCGAGAACTGTCAGCAATGGCAACTAAGTGAGAACCTGGCTGCAATCGTTCGTAGGCGTCTACTGCGACCCTCCAAGCCGCAGCCCGGATATTCTCGGAGTGTTCAAGAAGGATAGTTTTGAGCAGGCCAAGCCAAAAGGAAACATTTTCTGTCCTGTTGTGGGTTCCGGAAATTCTGGCACGCTAATTCCGGAAATTCTGGCACGGTCTGCGTTCGCCGGCAAGATCTCCTCCAGGTTAAGATGACGCGTCCGTCCCGAGGGTCCGTCGCGGTGGAGGAAGCGACCGCGTTCCAAGACCCGATCAAGAATGGCAGCTGCCATGTCGTCGACGTGGAGTACCTTTCCCCATTCACTCAAGGGCTTATTGGTGGTGAAGAGCATGGACCGCTTCCTTAGGTGCCGATCGTTGACCACGTGGAACAGGACGTTGGCAGCATCCGGCCCATACGTCAGATAACCAACCTCGTCGATCACCAGCACGTGAGGGCGTGTGTAGGTTGCGAGCGATTCGTGAAGGCGGGGCTTTTTGCTGGCGTTGGAGAGATCTTCGATCAGTTCGGCGGCAGTGGTGAAGAGAGTTTCGAAGCCGTTCTGAATCGCCCGATACCCGATGGCGATCGCCAGATGGGTCTTGCCACGGCCGGTCTTCCCGTACAGGATCAAGGATCGCCCCTCGGTGACGAAGTCCATTCCAAGATACGCACCGAGCAGAGATTGGCGAAGAGTCGACTGCAAGGTGAAGTCAAACTCGTCGATGGTCTTGAAGAAGGGGAAGTGCGCGCTCCGGGTGCAGCGCTGCAGACGGGTTTGCTTTCGTCGGGCCACTTCTTCGGCCAGCAGGAGAACGAGGAACTCCCGATACGACCAGCTTTCCTTCTCGGCTTGAGCGGCCACCGCTTGGTAGATCCGGCGCATGTGCGCCAAGTTCAGGCGCTTGAACAAAGCATCGAGCTGGCCCTCGGAAAGTTCACGGCTCTGCGGAGTAGGAGGGGTGACTTTCCCGGTCATCGCTACACCGGCTAGATCTGTCCTACGATTCGCTTTCTTCACTGGACCACCTCCGGAAAGATGAGAGCGTGCTGCAGGAAGCGTTCCACGTAAACTGCGCCAAAGACCTGTTCCTTGAGTCCTGCCTCCATAGCTCGACGAAGAACTTCGCGGCCCATGACTCTGCAGCATGGCATGCAGTCGATCCACATCGTGGAACCACTGCCGGGGCCGGCGATGAACGATTTCCGTCAGGTAACGGAAAGCCGGCTCGCCCAGATCCAACAGCTGTTGGCGTTTCAGATAGCGCTTCCCTCTCTTCCCAGAAACCGCTGCCACCAGGGCGACACGATGCGCGGCTAGCGTGGAACCTTCCTGCGGAATGAACTTCCTGGGATGCACAGCTTCGTACCGACCCGCCACGATCCGCACTCGGTCCGCGCACAAGTACAACGTCCCCGGCATGCTAATCGCCTCGGAAGGCATCGAGTAAGGATGTCCATCGTGCAACACCGTCGCCGTGGGACCCACATAGACGGGGATCCGAAGAGCGAGCTCCTCCGGCCGCACTTTCAAGGGACGAAGTCGAGCTGCCTCTTCCACCAGACGCTTGGCCGGCACCACTCCCGTCGCTCGGCACGGACGCTCCTCATTAACCTCCTGATGCCACTCGAGCAGTTGCTGCTCGAGATCTTCCTTGTCCCGAAAGCGCCGCACCTTGAAGAAGGAAGACTTCACGAAGCCCACCAGATTCTCCACGGTTCCTTTTTCCTTGGGCCGATAAGGCCAACACAGTTCCACCCCAACCCCCATTTCCAGAGTGGCGTAAGCAAAGGTTGGGTTCCATTCCGTCACCTCTCCGTTTCTTCCCCAATGCAGAGCCGCCGTCTTGGGCCGGTCGAACACACACACAGCAAAGGAACTCCACCCCAGCTGTCGAGATGCTCCGCCAGGTTCCGGACCAGGCTCTCTACCGTTTCGTCCTTCACCACACTGACTCGGATATAGCGGGAGTACTTCAGGCGAGAAGCAAAAAATGGATCCGCCAGCTCGATCCATCCAGAAACTCGACCTCCACTTCTCCAAAATCATGCTGGCTAAATTCCCCAGGCAGGCCCTCGAAACGAACCAGCGGCCTCACTTGCTTGGGCCGCACAGAAGCCACCAGGGCATAGAGAGCCGTCTTGCCTCCCCCATAGCCTGCCTGCTTGACCCGCCGCAAGATTTCCAGAGAAGGCAGCTCCGGCTTCTCTTCCAGATCCCGTTTACCAATTTCTGGAAATTCTCAACTGTGCTCGGTCGGCCGATCCGCCGCTGCTCGCGCTCGGCTCCGTCATCCACCTGGACCACCGACGGTTCCCCCGCGATCCGCTTTACCGAGTGCACCGAAACGCCCGCCAAACGAGCTACTTCGGCTTTGGCGTGTCCCGCCTTCAGCAAGATTTCGACTTCGTGTCGTTTGAGCATTCCCAACATCCTCCTCCCTCCGCCCCGCCCTTCCCAGGCGAAGCACAGGGAGATTTCTAGCTCTTCCCGCTACCACCGGGCGTGCCAGAATTTCCGGAATGAAGGGGTCAGATTTTTCGGAACCGACACCTGTTTCGGCTCAGTCCGCATCTTCCTCGAATCTGAGCTAAACTTAGGATCTCTTCGCCTTTACGGACAACTTATTTTCCAAGCCAACCCACCTGAAAGGAGAAGTTTTTATGCGCTGTTTGCTGAAGGTCTTGATTCCCGTTGAAACTGGTAACGCCACAATTGGTGACGGCACATTGCCCAAAACCATTGAATCGATCCTCAATGAATTAAAGCCCGAAGCGGCGTATTTCGCCGAAGAGAATGGCAAGAGAACAGGGTTCGTTGTCTTTGATCTGAAAGACACTTCACAAATTCCGGCCGTGGCCGAACCGTGGTTCCTTGCTTTCAATGCGCAAGTCGAATTCCATCCGGCCATGAACCTGGAAGATCTGAAAAAAGCAACACCGGGGATCGAGAAAGCAGTCAAGAATTACTATTCAGCCGGGCGCGCCAAGGCAGCATAAGTAGGTCTCTGCGAGGATGAAATGCCCCTCCAGGGGTATTTCGTCCCGCCGAAATTTGCCGGAAGGCCACCCTTTCGACTCATTCTCCGAAAAGCCGACTACTCATCCACTGAGCCGCCTCCGCTAAAAACTGCGGCGTTGGTTGGCAGCGTTAGAGTGCTCGCCAGGGAGGGATGGTAAGTGTATGGCTCCTCTTACTGGTAAAGTCGCAATTGTCACTGGGAGCTCACGGGGTATCGGGCGCGCCGTCGCCGAGCGTCTGGGCTAGGATGGTGCGTCCGTGGTGATCAACTACGTCCGAAACGCCGACAAGTCTAGGGAGGTCGTTTCGGCGATTGAGGCCGCGGGAGGGCGCGCACTCGCCGTGCGGGCCGACATGAGCCAGATCGGCGATGCCTGCCGCCTTTTCCAGGAGACCCTAGACCACTTCCGCCGCCTTGATATTCTCGTGAACAACGCGGGCCTGTTTCAGCCGCATTCCATAGCGGAAGTCACCGAGGACAGTTTGACGCGGCGTTCGCTCTGAACGCTAAGGGAGCCTTTTTGCCTTTCAGGAAGCCGCACGTCGCATGGGTGACGGAGGTCGGATCATCAATATCTCTTCGTGCTCCACGGCGATGAGCCTTTCGAGCTTCGCTGTATACGTGGGGAGTAAGGCAGCGGGTGAGCAGTTCGCCAGGGCGCTCGCCAAGGAACTGGGGGGGCGCAGCATCACTGTCAACACCGTGTCCCCCGGCTTCACGGAGACCGACATGTTGCCGCAGGATCCCGAGTGGAGAAAGATGGGAGCACAGATGTCCGCTTTGGGTCGACTTGGACAGGCGGAGGACATTGCGGATGTCGTCGCGTTTCTGATCAGCGAGCAGGGCAAGTGGATCACCGGGCATAACATTCAGGCCTGCGGCGGTGTCGTGATGTAGAGGCTCGTCGCCCCTCGACGCGGGAAAACCGACGCAACTACCCGACACGAAGGAATACGCTCCCGACTGGTGGATCGAGAGGGGGCTTTGTTTATGGCGTTCTCGCACTCTCCCGCTGCAACGGGCATTGCCGTGCATGTAGCAACCCGGAGGTCGCCATTCATCGGAACAGCGGGACGGCCCCGACGGTTTCTGCACGATTGGTCGCTAGCCTTGATCGGAAACGCCTCGGGCAGGATACTTTGGGGTTGGAAGCAGAAGTCGACCCGAGGCGTTTTCGATAAGGAGACGAGGAGGAAGCCGCTGGCGTTTGCGGCGGACGGGGTGCGCTATGGGATTTGAATGCCAGTCTGAGATTGGCTTGAGAGACGGGAAACTGGCAGAGAACAGTGAAAGTGCTGTTGGGATGCTCGAGGAATCCGGAAGGGAAAGAGTTGGAAAGCGGCAAAAGAAGGCGGTTTCGATGAGGCGAGGACACGAATGCATCGGCGTGCCGGAGCACCTCCTGGTGTCGCGGGTAGTGGACCGGTTAGGAAGAATGGAAGTACGTGCATGCTGATAGTTCGGCAGCAGTAAATCTCTGAATCACCATCATCGATGCGCCG
>UEXW01000148.1_pt1 | contig 11255 bp, 12 predicted proteins | sample 4301151 | NCBI WGS metagenome assembly UEXW01 (sample SAMEA4773176, study PRJEB27434) | metagenome | biome: 2259; feature: agricultural soil; material: soil | place: USA | collected 2014-09 | depth 0.25 m | reverse complement strand
GTGGCGATCGAGCTCAATATGGGGACGCAGAGCGCGGACCGCATGGTGGGTGAACCGACTACGCCCACGCAGTCCTTCTTCGATGCGTTTCGAAAAGTATCTGGCCAGCTTGTGGACGCTACTCCTCTCCTCAGCGAAGCGCGGGCTATCAAGACGTCTCAGGAGATCGAGCGCATGCGCCTGGCTAACGAACTCGCCGCGCTCGCGATGGACTACACGCGGGAACATATCAAGGCTGGAATGAAGGAGAGTGAAGTCGGGGGAATGTACGAAGGGTTCGTGCATGGCCTCGGCGTGGGCTACAAGGGCAAGGTGGAAATGGCGCGCGCGTTCACGCTGGTCTGGTCGGGGAAGGGAATTGCTACCTTCACTGCGACCGGCGATCGTCCCATTCAAGAAAATGAACCGACCTTGTTTGAAATCTGGGTATGTGTGGATGGCTACTGGACGGATCTGACAAAGAATGCGTGCCCGGGAGAACTGACTGCTCCCTATCAGAAGCTGCTGGAGCTTCTCTTGCGTGTATTCAATGAAGCCGTCGCGTTCGCGCGCGACGGCGCCAGCTTCCCGGAAATGGATCGGATGGTCCGCGCTCGTATTGCGGAGGGCGGTTATCCGGGACAGCCTTCCCACGCGATCTGCCACGGAGTGGGTGCTCGCGCACATGAGCCTCCCTTTGCCCACCAGGCCGGAGGTGGCACGGTGAAGAAGGGGATGGTGTTGGCAATCGAACCGGGCATCTACTGGCCGGGTGGCGGAGGTCTCCGCCTGGAAGATAACTTTCTGATTACTGATAGTGGCAATGAGAAGCTGTGCTCGGACCCGGACGATTTTCGACTTGCGAGACATCGATGAACGCAGTTTAGGAGAACGTTGGCGACTCCAATCAAAGACCGAAAGACCAGTCTCCATCCCAACGTCGTGGAGAACATTCTTAGCCAGGTACGAGAGAGCGAGATTGTCGCGATGGCGCGCGACGTGATCAACATTCCCAGTCCCACAGGGGAAGAACTGCAGATGGCCCAGTACATGCAGAGCGCTTTCCAAAAGCTGGGATTGAATGTCACGTGGCAAGAGGTCGAGGAAGGGCGCGCGAACGTGGTAGGCCGCTGGACCGGGCTCAGTGGCGGCAAGAACCTGATGTTTAACGGCCATATGGATACGTCGAACACGGGCCACGAAGACTTTCTCACCGGGTTGGGCTACAAACCGAATGCCGTTGTGAAAGATGGATTCCTGTATGGCCTTGGGATCTACAACATGAAGGGCGCTCTGGTGTGCTATACGCATGCGGTGAAGGCGCTGCAGCAGGCTGGCGTTCGATTGAAGGGGGACGTCATTGTTGCCGCGGTGGCGGGTGAAATTGAAAAGACGCAATGGGGTGAGTTCCGGGGAAAAGAGTATCGAGGATATGGCTGCGGGACGCACCACCTGGTGAATCATGGTGTTCTGCCAGATATGTGCATCCTGGGTGAACCCACCGACATGCATGTCGTGCTGGAGCACTTTGGCTCGATGTGGGTGCGGATCTCGTGCACTGGAATTTATGTGCACACGGCCTTCTGTGAGGGTCGTGAAGAGATGAATTCCATTCGCCGGATGCACGGGTTAATGGAGCCGATTCTAAAGTGGATTGGCGACTGGGAAGCTAAGGCGTCGTACGGTGGCAAGAAAGCTATCGTGAATCTTGGCGGGATTCGCGGCGGGCATGCCTGGCGAGCCAGCCGGACGCCCGAGAAGACTGACCTGTTCCTGGACGTGCGCGTACCACCAACAATTCCGATGAACGAAGCGCGGCGTGATGTTCAGCGCCTGTTTCTCGAGCTCGAAAAGCAGCATCCTGATTTTGGCCTGGAGTTTGAAACCTACGTTTCAGTACCAGGTGCACGCATCGACGAAAGCCACGAAATGATTCAAGCCATCGAAGCCAACCATGAGCGCATCATGGCTAAGCCTCCCGAGAGAGAGGTCGTCACCTGGTGTTCGGATGCGAGCGTCCTGAGCCGCTACGGTGTCGAGACGGTGAACTACGGACCCTCGAGCGGTCCCCGCGATAAGGAAGGGGAAAAGGTCCGGATCCAGACCCTGGTCGATATCACCAAGATTTACGCTTTGACGGCCGCGCAGTTGTGCGGAGTCGCTGCTTGACGGGCACATTCGCCCTGAGGTCACACTTGCCAAGCCAGAAAGAAATTGAACGGCGCTATTGGAACGTGCGAACACGTATGGAGAGCGAACAACTGGACGCACTCCTGGTGTGTGGAAACCAGTACGCCGGCTTCGAAGGCGCTGTGTTCTACATGTCGGGATTTGAAATTGTCCACCGTTATGTGTATGTGCTGTTTCCGCGTGAGGGCGAACCGACATTGGTGTTTCCGCGTGAAGCGCGTTGGATCGGCGACAAGACGAAACCCTGGGTCCAGGACCACGTGTGGCCTGAGGTTCCGGGTCAGTGGATCCGAGATATTGCGCTCGAACGGAAATGGAAACGACTCGGCGTGTACGGCATGAATTTTGTGATGGCGGTGCGCGACTATCGCGAACTCTCGAACGGATCGCTTACGCTCGTCCCGTTCGACACATCGTTCGACATGGCGCGCGCGGTCAAGAGTGAAGAAGAACTCGCCGAAGTGCGAGACGCCATGGACATCATCCTTGACGGGTTCTGGGCGCTGGTCGGCTCCTACGCTCCCGGCAAGAGCGAAGCAGAGATCATGGCGCCTGCGGTCGAGAGGTTTTTTGCTCGCGGTGCCGGACCGCGCATGATGAACATCCTGCTGTCGGGGACACACGGCGAGGCCGAGGCATCTTTCAAGGTCCCCGGACATCGAGTGGTAGAGGCGGATGACCTGCTGTTGTATTCGCTGGAAGTCACAGGCACCGGCGGATACTGGGTGGAATTCTCGCGTCCGCTGTTACGAGGCAAGCCAAGCGCGACCACGCAGAAGATGGCCGATGCGTATCCGGTGGCGCTGGAGGCCGCGCGCAAGCTCATGCGTGCCGGGGAGTTGGCCAGCACCGTGCATCGAGCCGTTGCCGATACATTCATGAAGCACGGTTTCGCACTGGGACATCTCTCGGGGCACTCCATCGGTACGACCATGCTGGAATACCCGGCAATCGGCGCGAAGAGCGAAGTTCCGCTGGAAGAGAACATGATCTTCTCCCTCCACCCACAGGTGGTCGATCGCGATGGCAAAGTCTGCCTCTATACGCAGGACACGTATCGGATCGGGAAAGCGGAAGGGGAGTGCCTCGCCAACGTCCCGTGGCGTTTCTTCAGTGGTCAGGAGACGCCGGAAACCGCAACGCGGTGACAGAGCGTGGAAGGTTCTGCTGATGAGGATTTGCATCGTGGGTTGTGGAGCGGTGGGCAGCTTATTTGCTGCCCACTTGGCCAAGGCCGGCGAAGCCGAGGTCTGGGCGTACGACGTGTGGAAAGAGCACACGCAGGCGATACGCAAGAGTGGTTTACGACTGTCGGGCGCGGCGGAGTTTACGGCGCAGCTTCATGCGACCAGCGATCCTAAAGCGTTGCCGCATTGTGACTTCGGCATCGTGGCCACCAAAGCGATTCACACCCGCAATGCCATCGCGCAGACGGCACATGCTTTTGGTGAAAACTCGGCAGTGTGCTCGGTTCAGAATGGAGTAGGCAACGAAGAGATCCTCGCTGAGTACGTCAAGCAGGTGATTCGTGGAACGACGTTTCCGGCTGGGCACCCGATTGCTCCGGGGCACATTGGTTACGACATCAAGGGTGATACCTGGATCGGCCCTTTTGAGCCGACGCACACTGCGATGAGCCGGGTGAAGGAATTGGCGGGGCTGATGACTCGCTCGGGCATGAACACCGTCGCCTTGTCCGATGCCCGCGGCGCACAGTGGACCAAGCTCATTTTTAACTCGTCGACCAATCCCGTAGGAGCTTTAACCCTACTTCATCACGGTGCGGCAACTCGCTTTGCACCAACCAACGCTCTCTTCGAGGACCTGATCGCCGAAGGCGAAGCTGTCGCCCAAGCCTTGGGAATCGAGTTGCATGGTGATCCACGGCAGATGGTTCAAAAGGGCGCGAATGCACCGGGCCAGCACCGGGCCAGCATGTTGCAGGATGTGCTTGCCAGACGCCAGACCGAAGTCGACTTCATGAATGGAGCGATTGTGAATTGGGGCAAACAGGCAGGTGTGTCCACACCGCTCAATCACGCTCTGTGGGAGCTTATCAAGGGACTGGAACACTCCTGGACCGATCCCCAGTGAATGAGCAACCTTTGCAGGCACTAGAAGAGTCCATCGCACAGCTATGACCATTCCCTTCAACATCGGCGTTCTACAGTTAAGTATGGAACCCGTACGTGAGACCGTCGCCATGGCAACAGCCTGCGAGCAAGCAGGCTTCGACACATTTTGGATTGCAGAAGCCTATCCGTGGTGGCGTAAACATTCGTTCGAGGCGCGGTCGTCAACGGCCGTCCTGGCCGTCATTGCGGCGACCACGAACAGGATTCAACTGGGTTGGGGCATCATCTCTCCCTACACACGGCATCCAGTGCAGATCGCCATGGAGGCGCGCGTCATGCAGGATCTGGCGGGCGATCGCTTCATGCTGGGGCTGGGCGCGTCCAAGATTTTCATGAAGGAGATAGGAGAGGGTGAAGGGGAGAAAATAGGCCCGGCCACCGTCATGCGGGAAAGCATCGAGATTGTGAAGGGCGTCTTGCAGGGTGGTGCATTCCAGTACGAAGGGAAAGTGTTTCAGGCAAGTGTTCCACCTCTCAAGCCTGACGCGCATACGCCGCGCGGCATTCCGCCCATCTACATCGCGGGCACCGGGCCTGTGCTGCAAAAGATGGCGGGTTCTATTGGAGACGGGCTACTGACTGCCAGCATCACGACGCCCGCGTTCGTGCAGTATTCCCGGAAGAACTTGGAAGAAGGAGCGCGCAAAGCTGGCAAAGATCCCGACAAGCAAATTCTGGGATCTGTGATCGTGGGAAGCATCGGGCGCGAATCAGCGAGAGGCAAGGAGGGCGCTCGCGAACAGGCCGCCATGTACCTTGCCAACAAGGTGCAGAACATCAAAGGGTCGGCTGACGTGTTGCTCCAAAGTGCTGGCCTGACCTTCGAAGAACTTCAGCCCGTCGCCGATGCGATGGAAAGTGGAGGGCGAAAAGCGGCTGCCAAGGCAGTTACGGACGACATCCTTCGAAAGGTGTGTGCCATTGCCGGCACACTGGAAGAGTGTATCGAGCGGATTGAGGAATATCGTGCAGCCGGGTGCACGCACATCATGCTGGAGATTTGGGGAGAGGATCGTACGGGACAGGCAAAATTGTTTGGCGAAGCGGTCCTGCCGCACTTCCGCAAGTAATCAGCGCTTCAATGCGCCGAGGAGTTCGTCAACGATTCGCCGGAACTCTTCGTCAGAGACCAGGCCACGCTTGGCAATGGCTCTCTTCTTAACAGCAGCGAGGATGGATGCGCGCTGATCTGTGAGAACACTGATTCCAAGTTCCTTCGCTTTGAGATCAATGCTGTCGAGACCGCTTTTCTTTCCTAATACGATCCGACGCGTAGCGCTCACCAGCTCTGAGGAGTATGGCTCGATCGCCTCTGGGATGTGGAACTGGCTGGCTACCGCTCCGCTTTCGCGCATGAAAAGATTCTCGCCGACGAGCGGCTTCCATGCCTCAAGTTTGTATCCGCCAGCCGCTTGCACGACCTCCGAGACCTCTCGGGCTCTCGTCAGGTCAAGCACAACAGGGAAGTCGTAGAGGCAACGCAGAGCCAGCGCAATCTCGCAGATATCCGCGTTGCCGGCGCGCTCCCCCATACCATTGATCGTGCCCTGAATCCAGGAGGCGCCACCTCGCACCGCCGCGACCGCACACGCTGTAGCCATCCCGAAATCGTTGTGACCATGAAAATGAAGTGGTACTTGCGGTCCGATCCACTCGCGGGTTTGGCGAACCAGAAACTCCGCGGCTTCGGGACCGCAGGCGCCAATCGTGTCCACGACAACGATTTCAGCGGCGCCCGATTCGAGGGCGGTCAGGTAGACCTTTCGCAGAAAGTCAAGGTCCGTGCGTGTGCCGTCAACTGCGAAGAAGGCGACCGTGATCGAGTTCTGGCGGGCAAACGACACGGCTTCGGTGACGCGGCGGAGAACTTCGTCGCGTGTGATGCCGTACGCCCGAAGTTTGATATCGCTGGTGGGGGCCTCAATGATGGAAGCACGCAGGCCAAGCCGGACTAGTTCTTCAATGTCGGCGCTGACCGCCCGTGAGAATCCCCAAAGCTCCGCCCTCAAGCCCGCCGCCTGCATCAACTGGATGGCTTCGGCGTCTTCCGCCGAGACCCGGGGGAAGCCCGCTTCAATGCGGCTGACATCAAGTGCGTCCAGGTGCCGAGCGATCTCCAACTTCTGCTGCGGAGACAGCACCACTCCGACGGTCTGTTCGCCATCGCGCAGAGTGGTGTCGTAGAAGCGAACGGGAGTTGTCGGAAACGCAGAGCGAATTTCCGGTCGAGCGTTGAGGTCACTGACCCACACTTGACCTTTAGTGGATGTGGTCATGGCAATTCGTTACCTCAGGGTTTCCTGGGTGGCCAGGGCTTCGGGCGCGTGTCCGTATGCCTCCTGCCAGGAAATGACCCGGTTGCGCAAGATTCCGATCTTCTCGATCTCGCACTCCATCACGTCGCCGGGTTTCAAGTACCAGGCCTTAGGGTCGCCGCTGAACGCCGCAACCCCCGAGACCGTCCCGGTGGACACGACGTCGCCTGCGCTGTATCCCATAGGAGAGTAGTGCGAAAGGATCTCCGGGATCTTCACCGACATCTTTCCTGAATGCGAGCGCTGGCGTGCCTCGCCATTGACACGCAGTTCCATGGCCAAGTTGTGCGGATCAGGAATCTCATCAGCTGTTACGATCCATGGCCCCAACGGACAAAAGGTATCGATGCCTTTGCAGAAGCTGAAGACTCCGGACTTCATCTCGCGCCGCTGAATGTCGCGTGCCGTGATGTCGTTGAATATGACGTAGCCACCCACGTGGCTGGCGGCTTCTTCGGGTGTGAAGTGCTTGCCGCCCTTCTTGAGCACAACGGCAAGTTCCAGTTCGTAGTCCAGTTCGCTGGTGAGGTGCTCCGGATAAATAACGGGATCCTCATGGCCGATGATCGCGTCGACATTCTGGAAGAAAACGATCCAAGGCATGACTGGATGAGAAAAACCCGCCTTGGTGGCCTCTTCGTGATGCTCACGAAAGTTGCCGGCCGTATGAAAGAACTTCTTGGGCACGATCGGCGTTCTCAGTCGGACGTCGGAGACCGCGTAGAAAACAGGCTCGCCGCGAACGCCGATGACATTGCCCTGTAATGTGGCCGAATGTTCAAACGCGGTATGCGCTCCATGCATGCTGCTGTCGCCGCCCTCGAACAGAGCGCGCATGTTGGGTGGGACCAGAGCGTCTGCCAAACGGCCGGGTGCTCCCACTTGTTGAAGGTCTCGCAAGTAGAGAGCATACGAAGAATTCAGGTCGACGATGCGATTGTCGCGGGTGAGGGCGCCGATCCGCGACTGCCGGACAGAATTTTCAAAGGTTAAGAGTCTCATGCGACGGTGTGAATTCGCAGAAGGCGTGCGAACTAAAAGTCTAGTCCTCCTGACAAACATTGTCCATGGAACTGGCGGACAAAAAAGACTGGAAAGATGCGCCAGTGATAGGATTTCTGCAGGCGCATTTCGTGGGACCAGGCATACTTCATGAACAAGGTTGAAGAACTGCGTAAGCCCATCCTTCCTGGAAATGGAGCTTCCGATTACGAGCGGTACCTTCGCATGGACGAACTTCTCTCTCTGCAGAAGAAGACCACCGAACTTCTTCATCAGGATGAAATGACATTCCAGGTTGTTCATCAGGCTTCTGAGCTAATGATGAAGGGCGCTGCTTTTGAGCTGGAGCGCGCGCTGCGATGCGTGACCGAAGAGGACTATCTAAATGCCGCACGCCTGATCCGACGCGCGAACATGGAGCTCGAGTACCCGATCTCGATGCTGCATGTTCTTGAGACCATCACACCTTACGACTATCACATCATTCGCGGCGGACTGGGGCATGGCAGTGGTTTGGACTCTCCGGGCTTTCTTGCGTTGCTTCACATAGGGCCGCGATTGGGACAGGCGTTTGACCACCAATTACACCACCACAATCTTACGGTCGATGATCTCTACCGCCGCCATGCGGAGTTCTTCGGACTACACGACGTCGCGGAACGAATGCTTGATTTCGATGAGCGCATGCACCTGTTCCGTTTCCACCACCTCAAATTGGCGCAACGTATTATTGGGGGCGGAGTGGTTGGAACCATGGGGACTCCGGTGGAGGTCCTGCATCAACGCATGGAGCACCTCTTCTACAAGGAACTGTGGGATGTGCGCAACCGGATTACTGCACGATCGACAGCGCCGACGTCTGCCGAATAGCCGATAAGATCACCTCCTCAACAGCGTCTCGAGGGACCCACCGACTGAGGATGCACTTCGGAGTGAGCCAGAGTCGGCATGACCATTCAAAAAATCAAGGCGTGCGATATGGCGCACCACTCTGCCTTGCTGCCACGAGATCGCAGAGGTAGAAGCTCAATATGACGGCCATAGAAAAGACGGACGAGGAAATATGGCGGGCAATTCGCGATCTCGATCCTGATCAACGACGTAATACGAGCGACTTGGCGTGCGTGATTGCAATAGCGGTTGCCTGCGTTGTGTGGTATTACCTGATTTTCGCTGCCTCCAAGTGATTGGCAAGATCGATGGAGGTTCAGCCACGATGATACGGAAGATGCGAGACACCGCGTGTTGCGTTGTCAATCCTCCCTGGCGACTGCGACACGCTAGCGTCCTTAAGGATCATGTGCGATCGTTTTAGCTGGAGCTTTGCATGTTAAGGGCCCGGCAAAGTCATCATAATTCCGGTTCGAAAGTACGCCCGGCATTCAAGCGCAGTTATCCAGCCTGAGAGCGACGTTTCTTTTCGGCGAGGTTCTCGGCACGTTTACCGACCTTCTTAAGCACCACCTCAAGTTGTTGCAGCTCTTCTGACGAGACCTCCTGGAAGGCACGTCGAATGAGAGCGGCGTGCCGGCGAAAGAGAGGGAGAAACATTTTCCTCCCCTTCTCAGTAAGGGCCACAGTTCTGACCCGGCGATCGCGAGGGCTCTCTAAACGACTGACTAACCCTTTCTTGTATAAACGATCCACCGCCACGCTGACTGATCCGGGGTTGAGGTCAACCTTTGGGCCGATGGCATTCACCGGCATCGGTCCCTTGTGCAGCAGTACTTCGAGGACCCGAAAGTCAGAGTCTCCCAACCCCTCCTCGAGTAGTGTCGGAAGGACATAACGGGAAATCGATTGCCAGGCTTTCAGCATGATTAGCCAGGCATGAAGGGCTTCCGGAGGCTCTTTGCGCTTTTCCATAAAATGTGAATCTTAGCCATTATACCCGATATCAAATATATCGATGTCGATACACATGATATCGATGGGATAAAAAAGAGAGGCTACCATGAGCAATACGACCAATGCAGCTCTACCACAAACCTCAACCACGACCTGGAACATCGGCCCGGCTCACTCAATTGCGGAGTTCAAAGTCAAACACATGATGATCGCCAATGTGAAAGGCCAATTCTCCAAAGTTTCGTGAGCTTTGTCTCTGGATGAATCTGATTTCGCGAACTCTCGCATCGAGGCCTCGATCGAGGCTGCTTTTATTCACACTCGCGATGACCAACGCGATGCTCACCTCAAGAGCGCCGATTTCTTTCCCGTGGAGAAGTTCCCGACCTTGCACTTCAAATCCGAGGGCATCAGCATCGTCAGGGATGGAGAGTTGTCGGTCGAAGGCCACCTGACCATCCGTGGCGTTACCCGCAAGGTCCGCTTTGCGGTTGAAGGGCCAACACCACCTACGAAGGATCCATGGGGCAACACCCGAGTTGCAATCTCTGCGATCACGAAGATTAACCGAAAGGACTTCGGCTTGACGTGGAACGCTGCCCTCGAGACCGGCGGCATTCTCGTTGGTGACGAGGTCACCATCACCCTCGATGTCGAGTTCGTGCACCATAGAAATTGAATCCAGCACAGTATACTAGCATCTCGATAATATCGATATCGATGGAGTCGATCGGTTGATCGGCAACTCTTACCTTGGGATTACTTCAGGAGCGCCCGTAATCCAAGACCCAGCCACTCCAGGCAGTGAGCGCCATTGCGTGTTTACAGCAGCTGTCGTGCAAACCGTAAGACCCACGCAGAGTCTCCCCGATGCTCGGGCAGACCTCACCCCGTGACAAACACCAGTGGCATCGAGCGGCAATCCCTCCGGGGTTACTAAGCAGCGGCGGAGGTCTTCACACTCTTGGCGGCTTGTTCGACAAGAGATGCGACCGCCTCGGGCTGCGACACGTAGATGGCATGGCTGCCCTTGACCTCAACGACCGTAGAGCCCGCCCGCTTGGACATGGAACGCTGGGCATCAGGTGGGATCATCTTGTCGTCGGTGGCGATCATATACCAGCTCGGCTTGGCCTTCCACGCCGGTTCACTGATCTTGCCGCTGAGAGCCTCCACGCCCCACGGGACTTGAGAGTCAGCCATGAAAGCGGCTCTTTCTGCGTCCACATCGGCTGCGAAGGAAGCGCGGAACTTCGCCCGGTCGAGGAACAAATAGCCGTCTTGCGGAGGCAGTATCGGCGGTACGGGTGCCCCGGGCGGCGGATCTTTGATAAGCGTGGCCACGGACTCTCCCTTGTCCGGAGCAAAGGCGGTAATATACACGAGTCCTACAACCTTGGGATCGTTTCCGGCTTCAGTGATCACCGCTCCACCATAAGAGTGGCCGACGAGAATTACAGGTCCGTCCTGCGATGCAAGAGTTCGCTTGGTAACCGCCACGTCGTCCGCCAAAGATAGGGTAGGGTTCTGGACGATGCTGACGTTGTAGCCCTTCTTTTTCAGGCTCCCGTAAACGCCCTCCCAGCCAGAGCCGTCCACAAAGCCGCCGTGGACCAGAACGATGTTGTTCATTGCTCGCTACCTCCTCTCCTAAACGGTTCGCCGGGCCTCTAAGATTTGCCCGGCTGATGGGAAAGTGTAGCGGGCCGGTAAATTAGCTGTCAATCGTGAGGCGTACTGGAGAGCGTTTGCGAAGAACAGGGAGCAGGACTGACCCATCTGTATA
>UEXW01000111.1_pt1 | contig 11458 bp, 8 predicted proteins | sample 4301151 | NCBI WGS metagenome assembly UEXW01 (sample SAMEA4773176, study PRJEB27434) | metagenome | biome: 2259; feature: agricultural soil; material: soil | place: USA | collected 2014-09 | depth 0.25 m | reverse complement strand
TGTCAGCTTGCCTCCAAGGCCACCCGGAAGTTTCACCGGCCTAGCACCCGCATTCAAGAAACCATGAATCAGGTATTGGACCGGATCGCTGGCTCGGAGCGGCAGGCGGTTCTGTCGGAGCCGGAAAATTTCGCCGAGGCGCAACGGCGGGCTGCGTAACACCAGCCCCGCCTTCCTGCCCTGCGAGTTGCAAGTCTTCCAGCCGCAACGCACCCCCCTTTGTAAATTCCCTGTAGGTGATTAATGACCATCGCTGAACTCAAAGAAAAGAATATTACCGAGTTGACCAAGATCGCCCGATCTCTGGATCTGCCCGGGGCCAGCGGTCTGCGCAAGCAGGATTTGATTTTCAAGATCCTCCAGGCGCAGAGCGAAAAGGAAGGCCACATCTTCGCCGAGGGCGTGCTGGAAATCCTCCCCGACGGCTATGGCTTCCTCCGCTCGCCGGATTACAACTACCTGCCCGGGCCGGATGACATCTACGTCTCGCCCTCCCAGATCCGCAAGTTCGATCTCAAGACTGGCGACACCATCAGCGGCCAAGTTCGTCCTCCGCATGAGGGCGAGAAATATTTCGCGCTCGTCAAAATTGAGGCAGTCAACTTCGAGTCGCCCGACGAAGCGCGCAATAAGATTCTGTTCGACAACTTGACGCCGCTCTATCCGCAGGAGCGCCTGAAGCTCGAGACCGTCCGCGAAAACGTGAGCGCTCGCGTCATGGATCTGCTCACGCCTATCGGAAAGGGCCAACGCGGCTTGATCGTCTCGCCGCCCCGCGCCGGCAAGACGATGCTCTTGCAGAACGTCGCCAACTCCATCACCACCAACCATCCGGAAGTGGTCCTGATCGTTCTGCTTATCGACGAGCGTCCGGAAGAAGTCACCGACATGCAGCGCTCCGTGAAGGGCGAGGTCATCTCGTCCACCTTCGACGAGCCCGCTGCCCGCCACGTGCAGGTTGCGGAAATGGTGATCGAGAAAGCCAAACGACTGGTCGAGCACAAGCGCGATGTGGTGATCCTGCTCGACTCCATCACGCGTCTGGCACGCGCCTACAACACCATTGTTCCGCCCAGCGGCAAAGTCCTCTCTGGTGGTGTCGATTCCAACGCTCTGCAGCGCCCGAAGCGTTTCTTCGGTTCTGCCCGCAACATCGAGGAAGGCGGTTCGTTGACCATTATCGCGACGGCCCTCATCGACACCGGCTCCCGCATGGACGACGTGATCTTTGAAGAATTCAAGGGCACCGGCAACATGGAAATCATTCTCGACCGCAAGCTGGTTGACAAGCGCACCTTCCCGGCCATCGACATTCAGCGCTCCGGTACGCGAAAAGAGGAGCTGCTGATTCCGAAAGAAGACCTGACGCGCATCTGGGTGCTGCGCAAAGTGCTGAATCCCTTGTCTCCGGTGGAAGCCATGGAACTGCTCATTGAGCGCCTTGCCAAGGCCACAACCAACAGCGAGTTCCTGGCGAAGATGAGTTCGCTGTAAAGATTAGTAAGTCGGAGGGGAAAAGCGAGGGCTCTGGCCCTCGCCCTCGCTTTTTTTTGGGTTCTCTTCGGCGCGCTCGGCACCTTCCGAACGTCTGGTGGATCAGGGGCGCCTTCTCAGCTAGAGACCAACTCTAACCCGGATTGGTTTTGGAGGGGCCCCGTATCTATGCCGGCTTCAGCCGCTGAGATTGATGGCATGTAGTCACACGACGCCTTCCGCAAGCTCGTGAAACGCCCTATCCATCCTTTCCTTCCGCTGCACCGCCCACTTATAATTCCACCGACTCAAGAGTTCGTCTCTCGACGTTTCGAGGTGATCGTGGGACAGAAGCTGCTCGCTGCCCTTATTGTTCTTTCCCTGTTCGCAGTGGGACTCACTTCGCCGCAGGCGCAAAATCCGACCTTGCCGTCGCCTCCCCAAGTCCCTAGCCCCTCCGACCGGACCGTGCCCGCCGAAGATGAGGCGAGATCCAAACTCGAACGCGACATGGCCAAAAAGGCCAATCAGGAGCGTCAGTTGGCTCTCAAGCGTGACACGGAAAAGCTCCTGAAACTGTCCACCGAGCTGAAAGAATATGTCGACAAGACCAACGAAAATATGCTCTCCCTGGACGTCGTCAAGAAAGCCGAAGAGATCGAAAAGCTCGCCCGCAGCGTAAAAACCAAGATGAAAGGGAACTGAGAGAACGCTGCCCACCGGGGCGGTCAAGCAAAATCCGTGTCCCCAGGTGACTTTGTGCAATAATTGCAACTGGATTGCAACTTGATTGGGAGACTTGAAATGCCCTTACCGCAAACCGAAGCGCCAGGACGCCTGCAGGCCGAATTGATGTCACGGGGTATGCGCATGACCCGTCAACGCCGCACCATCCTCAGTGTGGTGGAGACCGCCAAGCAACATCTCGACGCCAGTCAAATCCTGCGTCATGCCCGCAAAATCGACCCCCAAATCGATCGCGTGACGGTTTACCGCACTCTGAGCCTTCTGAAGCGCCACGGCTTGATCGACGAACTCGACCTGATGCACCTGCAGGGGGAGAAGCACTACTACGAACGTCGTCCCCAGCGCGACCACATCCACATGGCGTGCCTGCGCTGCGGCAAGATCACAGAGTTCGAAAGCGACCTCTTCGACCGCTTGAAAGGCCAGATCCAGCGCGACTGCCACTTTCACATCGTCGTCACTCGGCTGGAAGTCGGCGGCTATTGCAATCACTGCCGCACAGCTCCCACGGCGTGACGTTGCAACTGGTTGCAGGAATTCTGAAACAGAAAATGCCCAGCAGCTATTGACGGTGAGAGTTTCCGGCCCTACGATACAGATGTCGATATTAGATGCAACTGAGTTGCATGTAAAGGAAAACTTACAATTTGATCCGCTTCCTTATCGCCTTACTTATCCTCTGGGAAACGAGCCTGGCCTGCGCTGCGCAGGAAAGTCCTTACTTCGTGACCTACGATCATCACATGGAAGAGCCGGGGAACCTCGAGGTCGAAACTTTCAGCACCATGGGGATTCCGAGGTCCGGCCAGCACTTCTACGCTGCACCTTACATGGAACTGGAATACGGAGTTACTGGGCGTTGGACGTCGGAACTTTATTTGGAAGGCCAAGGGACAGCGGGCGATACTACCGTCTTCACAGGCTGGCGCTTCGAGAACCGCTTCCGTCCCTTGAAGCGCGAGCACTTTCTCAATCCCGTCCTCTATGTGGAATATGAGCGGATCAGCGAAGCGAGCCGCATTCAGAAAGAAATTGTCGGCGGAGGACCGGACGTCACTTCGCCAAACTCGGAACTCCAGCCTGTCAAGGCCCACGAACTCGAAACGAAACTCATCCTTTCTAGCACCGTCCACGATTGGAACATCGCGGGAAATTTCATCGTGGAGAAAAACCTATCCAAAAGTGAAGGTTTCGAGTTCGGCTACGCATTTGGATTTGCACGCCAGCTGGCATCCCTGGCCTCGGGCCAAGAGTGCCGCTTGTGTCGTGAGAACTTCGTCGCTGGGCTGGAATTCTACGGCGGCCTCGGCACCACGGAGGATGGCTTCGGCGTTTACCACACCGTCCACTACGTTGCGCCCGTGCTGTCGTGGCAAGTCAGCGACAACGGATCGTTCCGCTTATCGCCGGCCATCGCCCTTACTCACGAAGGCAGCCCCGCCTTGATTCGCTTTGGCTATAGTTACGAAATCCGCGGATTTGGTAGCAAGGTGGCCCGTTTGTTCGGAGGTAAGCGCTGATGAGAGACAAGCCTGGGTGCACAATCGAGGTTTGTACTACGGAAAGAGCGACGGGCTGCACCAGGGCGCTTCTACGCGGCTTGTGGAGAAACGTCAATCTTGCGAGGAAACGGGGGCACGAGTTCACTCGTGCCGCCAAATCGCTGAAAACGATTCCCGCTTCAGCGCCCGACGTGAGCTTTTACTGCTCGGACGAACGTCCCAGATCCCCGTTTTCCGGTGGCTCAAGGTTCGTTCCGGTCATCATCGCAATCGCATTCCTGGGCACCGCATTCGCGCAGAACACATCGTATCAGCAGGATCCCAAATGGCGGGTTCCCGCCGATGCCCTAGCCAAGCCCAACCCCCTGGCACAAAAGCCGGAGGCGACCGCCGGCGGCAAAAAACTTTTTCAGAGGAACTGCGTCGAATGCCACGGTCCGACAGGCACCGGCGTCGAGAAGAAACATGCCGCCGATCTTCAACTAGCCACCGTCCAACAACAGAGTGACGGCACACTCTTTTGGAAAATCACTAATGGGAACACAGATCGCGGCATGCCCTCGTTCAGCCGTCTCCCGGAGTTGCAGCGCTGGCAACTAGTTCTCTATTTGCGGACGCTGAAGCCGGTGGGCGAGCAACAGTCCAAAGCACAACCTAAATAGAGCCTGCCTTTTCCCCGATCGTGCAAACGTGTTCGCCAGTTGCTAGTCTCACCGTGAAGGAAGGAGAGTGTTCCTGAACGACTGACGACTGAAGACTGACGACTTGCCACTGACGCCTAGACAATCCCCGGCCGTCGCTGCCCCACATGGGTTGCCTGCTCGAACGCATATCCGAGCTCCAACACACTCCACTCCGCATGATGTCGTCCGACGATCTGAATGCCGATTGGCAAGCCGCTGGAAGAAAACGCGCAGGGAACGGACATCGCTGGATTGCCGACGGTGGAGATGTAGTACGCCGACTTCATCCATGCGATGTAGTTCTCCATCTTCATGTCCGCGATCGTGGTCGGGTAGCGAGTGCTGACGTCGAAGGGCAGAACCTGGTTCACCGGCAGCAGAAGGAACTCGTATGTCTCCATGAACTTCTGCATGCGCTGATAGAGCTTCGTGCGTTTCTCTTCCACCCGCGCCAGGTAAGGCCCGGTCAGTTTGCGTCCTTCTTCCACGTGCCAATGACAATATTCATTGGTCTGATCGGGATGAGCGTCCACCAGACTCCCCACCCCAAGCTCCTCGGACCAATGGCGCCACGCCAAAAAGCATTCATTGGCATCCGTGAAATCAGGCTCGGCTTCTTCCACAGCGCAACCAAGGGACTCGAACACTTTGCGCTGGGCATGGACGGCATTCAACACTTCTGGCTCCCACGGCAAGCCCATGTCCTTGATCATGGCAACCCGTACGCCCTTAAAACTGTGTGTTCCCAGTGGACGCGCGAAGGGCGCTCCGGTCTGATCAATGGCGATAGGAGACCGCGCATCGAACCCCGCCTGCACGCTAAAGAGTAGGGCACAATCGCCGACGTTGCGAGCCATTGGCCCCGAGACAGACAGCGTGAACCAGGCAAGTTGGCCTCGCACATTCGGGACACGCCCCGGCGAAGGGCGGATGCCGACCACGTTGCAGAAGTTCCCAGGATTTCGCAACGAGCCTCCCATATCGCTTCCGTCAACCAGCGGGGCCATACCACATGCCAGGGTCACAGCGCCTCCGCCCGTGCTTCCTCCGCAGGTCTTGGTCAGATCGTAGGGATTCCGAGTTGGCCCGAAGACGGGATTGAAGGTCTGCGAACCCAGGCCAAACTCTGGAACGTTGGTTTTTCCCAGGACGATCGCCCCGCTCGCTTTTTCGCGTTCCACCACCAGGCTGTCGGCATCCGGGATGTGATCCTTAAAAAGAGGAGACCCATAGGTCGTGCGAATCCCCTTAGTGTCATGCAGATCCTTCACTGCGACCGGAAGTCCGTGTAGCGCACCAACAGGCTTGCTCGTCATCAAATGCTCGTCCGCGGCTCGAGCTTGCCCCAGCAGTTGATCACCATCCACCCTCGTCACCAGAGCATTTACTTTAGGATTTACCCGGTCGATCTGGCGCAGGTGCGCCTCCATCACTTCCCGGCACGACAGTTTCTTCTGCCGAATCAGCTTCGCCATTTCCGTCGCCGGGAGAAAGCAGATATCACTCTGGGATGAGGAGCCGGATTCGCTCGACAACGAAGTGGTTGCGACCGATCCGTTCACGATTGGGTCGAGAGCGGTGGACAGCGCTGCAGCACTCCCAAGTTGAAGAACGCCGCGGCGTGTCATGCCTTGTTTCATGGGATCCCCGGTGCAGGCGAGCCTCGATGAAAAGTGAAGAGGGCCCGGAAGCGCCGTCATTCTAGCTGTTTCGCGGTTGGCGGGGAAAGAAAAACGCCACTCGGTTTTCACGAGTGGCGTTATGCAGACTTTCAAGAAATCTCAATCAGCAGCGGCATGCGCCGTCTTGGCAGCGCGCGCCTCCGATCCGATCCGCATCCCGTAGAACGAACGGTAGACGAACGAAACCGAAACTAGGAAGAAGACCAGCGCCAGAACATGCGTCAGCACGGGGCCCTTTTCTGCCAGCGACACAGCCAGTTCCACCGCCAGCAGCCCGAAAAGCGTGGTGAACTTGATGACCGGGTTCATCGCAACCGAAGACGTATCTTTGAACGGATCGCCAACTGTGTCTCCGATTACGGTGGCTGCGTGCAGTTCCGTGCCCTTCTGCTTCAGTTCGACTTCCACAATCTTCTTGGCATTGTCCCAGGCGCCGCCGGCGTTCGCCATGAAGATTGCCTGGTAAAGGCCGAAGATCGCGATTGAAATCAGGTATCCGATGAAGAAGAAGGGCTCCACGAATGCGAAGGCCAAGGTCCCGAAAAATACCGCCAGAAAGATGTTGAACATGCCTTTCTGCGCGTATTGCGTGCATATGGCCACGACTTTCTTGCTGTCGGAAACTGATGCCTTCTCCGTTCCCTCCAAATGGATGTTGGCCTTGATGAACTCCACCGCCCGGTAAGCGCCCGTGCTCACAGCCTGTGTGGAAGCACCCGTGAACCAGTAAATCATCGCGCCGCCCGTAATCAGGCCGAGCACGAACGGAGCATGCAACAGCGACAGGTTGTTCACGTTCTGCGTGAGCCCATGAGTCAACGCCATGATGATGGAGAAAATCATGGTGGTGGCGCCGACCACGGCCGTGCCAATCAACACGGGCTTGGCGGTCGCCTTGAACGTGTTTCCCGCTCCATCGTTCTCTTCCAACAGGTCCTTGGCGCGCGCGAAATTGACGTCGAAGCCGAAGTCTTTTTTGATCTCGCTGGCCACGTTGGGGACCTGCTCAATCAGCGAAAGTTCATAGACCGACTGTGCGTTATCGGTGACTGGGCCGTAGGAATCCACTGCAATCGTCACCGGACCCATGCCGAGGAAGCCGAATGCGACCAGGCCGAAGGCGAACACTGCCGATGCCACCATCAGACTGCCTAGTCCCTGCGTACTCACGTAGTAGGCAATCGACATGAGAGCGACCATCGACAAGCCCAACCAGTAGGCAGAGAAATTTCCCGCGACAAAGCCCGACAGGATACCGAGCGAAGCGCCGCCCTCCTGCGACGACGTCACAACCTCCCGCACATGCCGCGACTCCGTGGACGTGAAGACCTTCACCAGTTCCGGAATGACCGCCCCCGCCAAGGTGCCGCAAGAAATAATCGATGCCAGCTTCCACCACAGGGTGGTATCGCCGCCCAGTTCGGGGACAATCAGTGCCGACACGATATATGTCAGGACGATCGAGACGATCGAGGTAATCCACACCAGCGAAGTCAGGGGTGCTTCGAAATTCATGCGATCGACATTGCCATAACGCGCCTTAGCGATCGCGCCATTGATGAAGTAAGCGGCCGCGCTGGCCACCAACATCATGATGCGCATGACGAAGATCCAGACCAGCAACTGAACTTGCACGGTCGGGCTTGTCACTGCCAGCAGAATAAAAGTAATCAGCGCGACGCCCGTCACACCGTAGGTTTCGAACCCGTCCGCAGAAGGCCCAACCGAGTCTCCCGCATTGTCGCCCGTGCAATCCGCGATCACGCCCGGGTTCCGCGCGTCGTCTTCCTTGATCTTGAAGACGATCTTCATCAGATCCGACCCGATATCTGCAATCTTCGTGAAGATGCCGCCCGCGATGCGCAACGCGGCCGCTCCCAGCGACTCACCAATCGCAAATCCGATGAAGCAAGGACCCGCATAGTCGCCCGGGATGAACAGCAGGATGAAAAGCATGATCAGCAACTCCACACTGATCAGCATCATCCCGATACTCATGCCCGCTTCGAGCGGAATGTGGTAGATGGGGTAGGGCTTGCCCTTCAATCCTGCGAAGGCCGTGCGGGAGTTGGCAAAGGTATTCACCCGGATACCGAACCATGCCACCCCGTAACTGCCTCCAATTCCCACCAGGCTAAACAGCAGGATGATGGGCAGGGTGATGCCGATCGACTTGCCCGGTACTGGGGAGAGCCAACCAAAATAAACCGCGATGATGACCGCGATGAATGCCCACAGAATGAGGATGAACTTGCCCTGGGTGACCAGATAGGTCTTGCAGGTCTCGTAAATCAGCTCCGAGATCTCCAGCATGGCGCGGTGGACCGGCAGATGCTTCAACTTGGTGTAAATGGTAAGACCGAAAAGAAGTCCGAAAACGCAGAACAACAAGCCCATCAGCAAAAGCTTGTGGCCGTCCATGTTTCCCAGGAATGTGACCTGAGAAAGATCGGGAAGCTTGAGGGCGGCTTCGCCGCCGGCACTTTCCGATGCCGGCTGCGCCAGCGCCAGGGTAGGAGTAGTAAGAATCAGGGCAGCGACGGACGCAGCCGTCTTGCGACTTGGGCATCCCAGGGACGCAGCAGTTGCCATCCAGGTGCACATAGGAGAGTCCTCCGATATGAAAAGCGTTGCGGGATCAATAGGCGTCTGGCATTGAACGGCGTGCGACATCCCCCGAACATCTTGAAGCGACGCCGGGTAAGCGCATTGGCCGGAGTTCCGAACACGCTTCCACTGCAAGACATTAAAGAAGGAGTGCTGAGCTTGGCCGCGTCGGATTAAGTTCGCGCCTGCCCGGCCCTGGGAGAGGGTAAACCGGCCCCAAGACAGACCAATGCGCAAAACGGGCATTTATAACATGTCGCCGGAGCCCGGTCAAACCCTCGAAAGTGGATTATGTGCCGCAACCGCTTCCCCCACCTGTGGTCGCGTCGCACTTTATGGTTTGATCCCCAACTGCCAGAAAAGAAAGGAGTAGGTGTCCACTCCTTCTTCGATTTGCTTGCTCACCGGTTTGCCCGCGCCATGCCCCGCCTTGGTTTCAATCCGCAGCAGGATTGGGCGTTCGTGGCTGCTGCCGTTCTTGGCCTCCGCTTGCATCAACGCAGCCATCTTCTTGGCGTGCATTGGATCCACTCGCGTGTCCGTGTCCGCTGTCATAAAGAGGATGGCCGGATACTCCGATCCAGCTTTGACATGATGATATGGCGAGTAAGCGTAGAGCCAATCGAACTGCTTGGGATCCGCCGACGACCCGTATTCGGGAATCCATAGTTTTGCAATCTGGAAGTTCTGGTAGCGCAGCATATCGAGCAGCGGCACCGCGCAGATCACTGCACGAAACAGTTCCGGTCGTTGCGTGATCATCGCGCCCATCAGCAACCCGCCATTTGACCCGCCCTGGATCGCAAGATGTTCTTTGTCGGTGTACTTCTCCGCAATCAGGTATTCGGCGGCTGCAATAAAGTCGTCAAAAACGTTCTGCTTCTTTTCGAGCATCCCCGCGCGATGCCAATCTTCGCCGAACTCCGCCCCTCCGCGCAGATTCGCAACCGCGTAAATGCCTCCATGCTCCAGCCACAAGTACGCGCTGCGACTGAAGGCAGGAGTCAGGCTCACATTGAAGCCGCCGTACCCCGTCAGCAGGGTAGGACTGTGCCCATCTTTTACCAGCCCCTTCTTGTGCACAATAAACATCGGCACGCGCGTTCCATCCTTTGAGTGATACCACTCCTGCCGAACCTCATACGCAGAAGGATCAATCGAAGGCGCATCCACCTTCGCCCACAGCGACGACTTGTGCCCGTCCAAAGTAAAGCGATAAATCGACGGCGGTACAGTGAACGATTGGAACCCGAAGAAAATTTCCTTCCGGTTCCACTTCCCGCCCGAGCCAAACACGCTGCCGATCGTCGGCAGTTCAATGTTCTCGATCTTCTTCCCATTCAGATCAAAAAGCATCAGCTGTGACGTAGCGTTCTGCTCATACTGCACATATAGTTTCTCGCCCAGCACCGATGCGCCCTGCAGAACTGCATCGCTCTGGGGAATGATCTCTTTCCAGTTCGCCCGGGCAGGATTACTCGCCTCCGCCACCATCACCCGATAGCGCGGCGCATCTTCGTTGGTTGTGATGTAAATCTTCCCATTCAGAAAATCGCCGGCGTAGAGCGCTTCCTTGCCGTCGGTAATGCACACAGCCGCTGTACTTGCTTTTACATCCGCCAAATACAGTTCCGACTTGCTCCACCCCTCGGACACAGTAATCAGAAGCCAGCGACCGTCCTCCGATAGATTCAAATTCGGCCACTGATCCGGCTTCAGCCCTTCGCCAAAAATCAGCGGATCCTTCGCCGGATCGCTCCCCAGCGCGTGATAGAAAACGTGCCGGTTGTACATCTCCTGCCCCTCGGCCACGTCGCCCTTCTTGGGATAACGCGTGTAGTAAAAGCCCGAATTGTCGACTTTCCACGCGACACTGGCGGCACGCGTTCGCTCAATGTTGTCCGCCAGCAGATTCCCAGTCGCCGTCTCGATCACGTGCAGCGTACTGAGTTCCGACCCGCCCGGCGAAATCCCATACGCCACGTACTTGCCGTCGTCGGAAGGAAACCACCAATCCAGCGCGATGGTTCCGTCGGCCGCTAGTGTGTTCGCGTCGACCAGCACGCGATCTTTTCCCTCAAGGCTGTCACGCACATACAGAATCGGCTGGTTCTGCATGCCTTCCCGACGAGTGTGAAAATAATACTTGCCGCCGATCAGCGGTACGCCAATACTTCCGATCGTCAACAACTGTTCGAGCCGCTTTTCGATTTGAGCCCGTCCTGGCAGCACATCCAGAATGCTGCGGGTGTAAGCCAGTTCCTGCCCAACCCACGCCTTGGTTTCCGGGCTGGAGGAATCCTCGAGCCAGCGATAGTTGTCGACAATCGTATGACCCTGCACCGAGTCTTCCACGGGGATGACCTGCGCCTTCGGCGGGGCCGACATGCCGGAAGTTGTGCCGCCACTTCCGGAATCTGGTGTTGGGTTACTACCTAGCGTCATAGCGGCCAGCACGAAAAAGCACGCGCAAATCCAGAGCAACCTTCGACCTCCTGACATAAGCACCTCGGCAGGGAAACCAAGCAGAGAACTAGGGTAGCAAATTGATCATAAGAATGGACACTGCCCGCAGGCCTGACAGACGCCCCATTGTTCGCAACAGGGATGTTCCCAGACGACAGAAGCCAATGTTATGATCAAAAGGTCGGGCATTCTCAGGCGCAGTCGAGCGCGTCTGAATACCACTCCTCAGTAGCTCAATGGCAGAGCATCCGGCTGTTAACCGGAGGGTTGTAGGTTCGAGTCCTACCTGAGGAGCCAT
>UEXW01000275.1_pt1 | contig 11562 bp, 8 predicted proteins | sample 4301151 | NCBI WGS metagenome assembly UEXW01 (sample SAMEA4773176, study PRJEB27434) | metagenome | biome: 2259; feature: agricultural soil; material: soil | place: USA | collected 2014-09 | depth 0.25 m | reverse complement strand
CGGCTCCTGGCGGTAACGGCAAGAACGGGTACTTCGTGAACGAACTGGGCGGCAACCCCACGGCGGCTGGTGCGAACACAACTTACCAGGCAGTGGCGTCTGCCATCACCCAGAACACGACCGGCGTGAAGGCATTCTGCTCGTTCGAAGACGCAGTGGTCCGCTTCCAGAATCCTGGACCGGTCACACACGGCGCTTGCACGGCTGCCGTCAACACCTTGAACCAGTAACTTCAACCTTGCGTAGTCTGTGCTGCGCAAGCGGAATCTGTAAGACGAGGAGCAGCGTTCACGCTGCTCCTTGCGTTTTTAGTTTCCAGTCAGTCATCCATACGTGGGGAATTGTATTCAGGATGCGCGGCGAGATCCCGGATGCAGATAAGGATAGCGCCCCGCGGTTGCAACCGTGACCATCAGGCGCGGCAAACAGAACGGAATCTTCGGAATCACTCGCCAGAGCACAGAATTGGCAAGCAGCTGGCGGGAGGATTACACTCGCCAGATCTTTCGGGAGGATGGAATGAGCTTTCAACGAATTGCCCGGTTCGTGCTGTTCAGTTTTGTGCTGTGGGCGATGGCGAGCTTAACCGTGGCGCACGATCCTGCCTCCAAACCAGCCCCACCGAAGGATGACATTCCCAAGTCGATTGCCGAGAGTGTGAGCGGCCCGCTGCAATTTGCCGAGGGAAGCTTTCTCAGCGTGGCCGAGGCGATGCCGGAGGATAAATATCCCTTTATTCCAACGTCAGGAAAGTTTGATGGAGCGCGCAGCTTCGCGGAACAAATCAAGCATGTAGCCTGCGCACAGTTCGCCTTCTTCAACGAGTTCGAGGGGAAGAAACCGCCCGAGGACTGTGAAAAGGGCGGGCACGATCCGGCAAAAACCAAGCCGGAACTGATCCAATATCTGAAGAATTCGTTCGACTACTCCAACCGCGTGCTGGCGAGCCTTACGGCGCAGAACGCGCTCGACCGTGTCGAGGGTCGTTACGCCGGACCGAACACCAAGCTGGGGATATCGGTAGTTTCGGTTTGGCATATCACCGATCACTACGGACAGATCGTGGAGTATCTGCGGATGAACGGCATCATCCCGCCCATGACGCAGAAGGATGGATTGAAGGTGCGCTGACGAGGACTTCCCCGACCACGAAAACGGCAATACCTGGGGGACGCTCGTTGAGTAACTTGGAAGGGCTGAACCTTTTCTTCGTTGATCCGCGCTATCGCTTGCGCTACGCTTGATTCGCTCTCGCGCTTCTTCCCTCCTTCGTCTTCTTCACCCTGAAAACCCGTGCAGTTGCTGCATTGCGTGTGCAATCTGACGTGGTGATGACGAGGCACCCACAACATATGGGGTTTTTCTTTCTTGACCCACGGTGGATTTCGCCGTTACAGTAGCTGCAATCCGTGCCCTGCCCGGCGCTGCTCGGGAGGGTTTATGTCTGGACGAAGGGTGGGAGGCATCCAAGTGGTAACGGGGTGTGCCCCAGCGTCCAGCCTGGTCAGTCGTCGCGCCCCCAGCCAGCGCCGGAAGATGCCATCGCGCGTTATCGGCATGATGGAGCGCTGAAGGAGTCGAAGTGCTCAAACTGAAGAAGCTCCAAATCCTTGGCTTCAAGTCGTTCTGTGACCGCACCGAGCTGAAGTTTCCGGGCGACGGTGTCGCTGCGATCATCGGGCCGAACGGGTGTGGCAAGTCGAATATCGCCGACGCAATTTCGTGGGTGCTGGGCGAGCAGTCGGCCAAGACCCTGCGCGGGTCGCGCATGGAAGATGTAATTTTCGCCGGGACTCGCGACCGCCAGCCTACGGGTATGGCCGAGGTGTCGCTTACCCTGATCGATCCCGAACAGTACGATGGGCCGGACAAGAACGAGCCGACCGAGATTGAGATTCAAGACGACGGGCCTGAAGTTCAAGACTGGGACGAGGCCGAGATCCGGGCACGCGCAGCCGAGGACACCGAGCGCGCTACCGAGGAGGCACAGCCGGGGAAGGTGGAGGAAGTTGCGGGTGCGGCATCCCCGACTACTTCGGAAGCGGGAGGAGTCGTTGTAGAAGGAACGGCGCAGGCATCGGGTGCAGTTCCCAACGCAGGGACTGCGATCACCGTTGCTGCGCCTCCTCAAGTAGTCCTTAAGATCCGGCGGCGCAAGTTCAACCAGCAGCAATTTCATAGTGGGGAAATTGTGGTCACGCGGCGGCTGTTTCGCTCCGGCGACAGCGAGTACTTGCTGAACGGGAAGCTGTGCCGCTTGCGCGACATTCAGGAACTATTCATGGGCACCGGGCTTGGACCGGAGTCGTATGCCCTCATCGAGCAAGGACGCATTGGCCAGATTCTGAGTAGCCGTCCTACGGACCGGCGGGCCATTATTGAAGAGGCGGCGGGCGTCACCAAGTTCAAGACCAAGAAGCGCCTGGCGGAAGCACGCCTGGAAGAGGCTAAGCTCAATCTGAATCGCGTGAACGACATTTTTGAGGAAGTCACGCGGCAGATGAACTCACTCAAGCGGCAGGCGTCTAAGGCGGAACGGTACGCGAAGCTGCGCGATGAGATGCGCGAAAAACTCCGGGTTGTACTGGCCAGTAAGTTTATGCAGCTGGATCAGGAGAGCGCCTCGATCGATACGCAGTTGAAAGCCTTGGCCGAGGAGATGCAGCAGCGGACCGAGGGCGTGCAGCAGTTCGACGCTGAGCATTCGGAGCGGACGCAGCGCGGGTACGACATCGACGGCGAGCTTCGCCAGAATCGTGAACGACTGAACCAGGTTGCACTGGAGATGGACCGCGGACAAGCGCGACGGCGCACGAATGAGGAGCGCTGTGCGGAACTGGTCGTCCGGTCAGCTGCATCGGAGGCCGAACTGGGTCATGCGCAGTCGCGGCTCAGCAGCTTGGAACAGGAACTGGATTCGAACCGGCAGGTGCTGGAGTCGGCCGCCGCGGATCTGGCCGCGGCGCAGCACGAACTCAGCTTGAGCCAACAGGAAGCTTCGGCGGCGATTGCGGATCTTTCGGTGTTGGAACGGGAGATCGAACTGGGACGGGCGTCGATTATGGAGGCTGTGTCAGCGGCTTCGAATCTTCGCAATCAGCTGACCCAGGCCGAAGAGCGGTTAGCGGGGGTGGATCGCGAAACGCAACGGCTGCAGAATGAGATCTCGACGGCTTCGTCGCAGGTAGAGACTTTCGGCGGGCAACGCGGTCAACTGGCGCTGGAGTTCGAGACCGTCTCGCAACGAGTGAGTGGGCTGGCCGCCGAGATCGCCCAGGTGCGCCAGTCGCTGGAAGCGAAGCGGAGCGAGGAGAGCGAGGCGAAACAGCGGCTGGACGGACTGCGCGCGGAGTTTGCGTCGGCGCTGGGAAAGAAGGGGTCTCTTGAAGCAGTGATCGCCGAGCATGGGTACTCGACCGAGTCAGTGCGGCGGTTGTTCCAGTCCGGATCGCTGCGGGGCGGACTTGCTCCAGCCGGCGTGCTGGCGGACTTCCTCGAAGTGGAACCGCAGCACGAGCGCGTGGTGGAAGACTTCCTGCGCGATGAGCTGAACTACATCGTGGTCAAGTCCTGGGATGCGGCTGACGAAGGCTTGCGGCTGCTGCGCAGCGACGTGGACGGGCGAGCGACGTTCCTGGTGCATCCGGAAGATTCCCAGGCCAAGTTCTCCTTTGCGGTGGATGAGGCCGCACACTCGGCGCCTCCCGGACGTCCAATTGTGCCCTTGAAGAGCACGATCCGCGTGTTGAACGGATTTGGCAAATCCCTGGAGGTCATTCTTCCCAAGCTGCGCGATGGCTACATCGTGCCGGACTCGGGGGTGGGCCGGGAACTTGCGCTGGAAAATCCTGATGCGTTCTTCCTTTCGCCGTGGGGCGAATGCTTCCACAACGTGACCGTGACTGGTGGCAAACAACGCGCGGAGGGACCGCTCTCCATGAAGCGCGAACTGCGCGAGGTGCTGCGTCTGCTGGAAGAGCTCGAGCGCGCTTTGCGGGATGAAGAAGCGCGCGTCCTCATGCTGGGGCGCGAGATCAAGGAGCTCACTTCCCTGCTAGACCGTCTGGAAGAGGAGAAGCGCGAAGCCGAGAAGGCCGCCATGACGTCCGGTCACATGCTTCAGCAGCTGGATGGTGAGATGGGGCGCGTGGGCGAGCGTCTGAGTGTGAGCCGGTCGGAGTTGCAACGGCTGGCGGCGGAGCGCGCCGAGCAGGAAACGATTATTGGGGCGCGCAGGAGTGACATCGCGGCTGCGGAGGAGCGTCGTGCGGAACTGGAACGTCACATGGCGGTGGGCCAGGAGCGCACCCTTTCACTCAAGCAGCGCCGGGACGTGGCCACGCAGACCGCCTCGCAGCACGTGGCGCGCGTAGCTGGGCTTGAGGAACGGCATCGCTCAGCTTCCACTGTTCTGCAGCGAATTGATGCGCTGGTCAGTGAGATGCGGGAGCGCGTGTATGCGCTGCGCACGCAGATCGACGCTTCGGTCGCGGAGAAAGTGCAGCGGGAGAATGAGAATCTGCTGCTTGCGAATCAACTGGTCGAATTCGAGGCCGAGAAGAATGCTGGCCAGGCTCGGGAGGGATTGCTGCAGTTTGAATCCGAGCAGGTTCGGGCGCGGCTCTTGGAGATTGACGAGGCTCTGCGCAGTGCGCGTCTGTTGCTGGATCAGGCTCGCGACCGCCGTGGAGAACTAGCGGCCACCGCGGCGAAGCTTCAATCGGACGCGCAGTACATGGCCGAGTCCTGCCTGAACGATCTGGGAGTGCAGCGGCATGAACTCATGGCTGACGCAACGATTCCGATTGTCACGGGCGAAGAGCTTGCCATTGAAGACCAGGCTTACCGCGAGATGCGGACGCGGCTCGACAACATGGGGCCGGTCAATATGATGGCGCTCGAAGAGTACAAGGAGACCGCAGAGCGTCACACCTTCCTCGAAACCCAGCGGAAGGATCTGCTCGATTCCATCCAGAACACGATTGCGACCATCAAGGAAATCGACACGGTCTCGCGCCAGAAGTTCGAGGAGGCCTTCCACAAGATCAACGAAAACTTCCAGCTGATCTTCCGGCGGCTCTTTGGCGGGGGACACGCCTTCATGCGCCTTACCGACGAGGAGAACAGCGCGGAGAGCGGAATCGACGTGGTGGCTTCGCCTCCGGGAAAGAAGCTGCAGAACGTTCTGCTTCTCTCCGGCGGAGAGAAGGCGCTGACGGCATTGTCGCTGCTGGTGGGGATCTTCCAATATGCGCCGAGCCCATTCTGCATTCTCGACGAAGTCGACGCTCCGCTGGACGAAGCGAACATCGGCCGGTTCACGGAGTTGGTCAAAGACATGAGCGTGCAGACTCAGTTCGTACTCATCACGCACAGCAAGAAAACGATGAGCATCGCCCCGGTACTGTATGGGGTGACCATGCAGGAGCCGGGCGTGTCGAAGCTCGTTTCCGTTCGCTTCGGAGCATCGGCGTAGTAGAAAGTAGCGCAACAGCGGTGGCATCCCGCCCTCGCGACAGCTGGCAAGATCCCGGCGCTGCACGCTCATCGTCCCGCGCAGATAGTCTCGCTGTCTTCCCGCAAGACTCAGGTTAGAATCACCTGATCGCTGAGGGGACGTTCAATCGCCCGGGTGATTTTCCAGCCGGTCCTTCCAATTAACGCCCGAAAAACGTCCAGGCCACGTGGGCGAGTTGCTGCTCTTCCCATCTTCCGTATAGCTCTGAACGGGCTCATCGGCGCGTGTGACGGAACCAACGACCGCCAGAACTTCCGGAAATGCCCGCAAAACTTTTAGATTTTCTTCGATCTCGGTGTCAGAGCCGTACTCAAAGAGTCCTCCTTCGGACGAGCAGATCACCAGTGCTCTCCTTGCCTGCGCCTCGGTCAGAACGGGCTTCAGATCGGCCGCGTTATTCCAGTTGTAGGGGACATTCCGGAAGGCAACGCGGATAGCAGAAAGTGTTCCCCCTTCTCGTGAGAGCGATGGCAAGGCTCTTGCGCCGAAGTCGGGGCCAGCCTCGTCTAAATCAAGTACCTCGATTGCGATCGCCCGCTCCGCGAGGACTTCAGGCTGCTTCTTATTAGGCAGGATGAGGGTGTTCAGACTATCGATCGCAGGTCCACCGGCGACATTAAGAAAGTGAAGAGGTCGAGTCAGTTCCTTGACCAGGATCGGGAGCAGGGCTCCGGCCATCAACGTGGCGACGTCCCTGCAGGCGAAGCCGGAGCGCCAGCACAGGCAACGAGGCAGCGATGCGATGATCGATGGGCTTGGCGTAGGCGCTGCCCAACATTGATGGACCGAGTTTGAAGAGATATGTATGCATCCCCGACATGAAAGTGCCTTGAGCTTGACGAATGCCGTCAGCCAGCAGCGAGCCACGCAGAAAGAAACCTTGTAGTGCCTTGCGAAGAAATGTAGGCAGACCTGCAAACGGACCTTTTTCTTGCAGAAATTTTTCTACCAGCGTGCGCTGTTCGGTGTCAGTAAGAGTCAGGGCAAAGGCGGGATGTGTGTGACAACCGGGAGTTCGATGCCATCGGTGGTCAGTGCATACTGGACGCCGGGGATTTTGTTCGTTTCCACCAGGCGAGACTTCATAAATTCATTGTGCAGAAGCCTTCAAGGCTGGTGCAAGATGGCTCATTCGTGCTATGCGCCCGCTCGGTTCTCCTATCGTGCGCTTGCCGACACTTCCCTCTTTATCCACTTTCATCCTCAGCTTTTCCACATTTGTCAATCCGCCGAAAGCCTTGCCTGGCAGGCGTTTTTAGCGAAGGGCTTGAGTGTCAACTTTTTTCCCCTCAGGGAGATGAGCGCCTCACATTGATGCATGACGTAAATCGTTGACAAAAAATTCTGGCCAGCTAGAATACGCCACGTTTTTTACCTGTAGAATTTTCCTCATGAGCCCCCAACTCCTCGATACCGTCCTGCTGCGAACCGAATTCCCAAGTCTTCAGCTTCATGCCAGCGGCAAGGTCCGCGATGTCTACCGGATCGACATGGACCGGCTGCTGTTCGTGGCCACCGATCGCATCTCGGCCTTCGACTACATTCTCGCGACCGGCATACCCCACAAGGGGCGTGTGCTGACTCAGATCTCACTGTTCTGGTTTGATTTCCTGAAGGATGTCGTTCCCAATCACTTGATTACCGCCGACGTGACGCAGTACCCGCCAGAAATTCAGGCGTACGCTGACCAGCTCAACGGGCGCTCCATGCTCGTGATGAACGCCGACATGGTTCCAGTCGAGTGCGTCGTGCGCGGCTACGTCTCCGGCTCGGCCTGGAAAGAGTACAAGGCCAGCGGGAAGGTATGCGGCATCCTGTTGCCCCAGGGGCTGCGGGAGTCGGACCAGTTACCGGAGCCGATCTTCACCCCAGCCACCAAAGCGACCTCGGGTCATGATGAGAATATCCCCTTCGACGAGATGGTCCGGCTGGTGGGCGGGGAGTTGAGCGAGCAACTACGGGACCTGACGCTGAAGGTTTACAAAAAGGCGGCCGATTATGCCCGGACGAAGGGCATCATCATCGCCGACACCAAGTTCGAGTTTGGACACACGCCCAAGGGAGTCACGTTAGCCGACGAGGTCCTCACGCCCGACTCTTCACGTTTCTGGCCGGCAGACAAGTACGCGCCCGGCAGCGCGCAGGATTCCTACGACAAGCAATATGTGCGCGACTACCTGGAGGAGATCCGCTGGAACAAGCAGCCGCCCGCGCCGGCGCTGCCGGCGGAAGTGGCCCGCAGGACCAGCGAGAAATATCTGGAGGCGTATCAGCGGCTCACCGGGCGCAGGCTGGATGTGTAATCCGGCAGCGGGCGGGAGACATTCATGAACATTGCGGATTGGGCGATCCTGGGAGTGATCGTCTTATCCGTTGTAATGGCGATTGCCGAGGGCTTTTTTCACCAGGCTTTCGGTCTCGCCGGGCTGGTGGTTGGTTACCTTCTGGCGGCCTGGCAGTACCGGCGGCTAGCGGAATGGTTTTCTCCGCAGCTGAAATCGCCCTGGCTGGGCGAGATTGTCGCCTTCGTCGCGATCTTCCTGGCGGTTGTGATCCTGGCGGGCATTGCCGGACGGATTACGCGCTGGGTGATGAAGGAAGCCGGTCTGAGTTTGTTTGATCGAGTCTTGGGTGGATTGCTCGGACTGTTGAAGGGAGCGCTGTTCATCGCCGTCATCTTAATGGGGATGACGGCATTCACACCGACGTCGAAGTGGCTGGAAGGTTCGCAACTAGCGCCGTATTTCCTGGTGGTGGGACGGGCGGCAATATGGCTGGCGCCATCGCAGTTGCGCGCTAAGTTTTACGAAGGGCTGGGCCTGCTTCACCGGGCGCGCGTGCCGGAAGCAGTTCCGGTGCCGGGCTCCGAACCGGCAGCCAAGCCCGCGCAGTAGCGCGGCCGGCCCAAGAGCTATACTGACGATTTTCTTCTCAGAGAAAGCGAGAGACTGTGAAAGATCAACTCGAAGCACTCATCCTGCAGATGTACAAGAGCAACATTCTTTATTCAGAGGCGGTGCGGGAATTCAAGAAACGCTTCATTCTCACCGTCCTGCAGGAAAACAAGGGCAACCAGTGCCGCGCGGCGCGCGAACTTGGGATGCATCGCAATACATTGAGCCGCACCCTGAGCGAGTTGAAGATTGATGTACGGCAGCTGCGCGATGGCGTGAAGCGTCCGCCGCGGAGTGCACGGCCAATGACGATGGAGAAGAAGGCGGTCCGGTAGGGCCATCTCCTCCAGGACAGAGCGCCGAGAAATCTCCAGTCAGCGCAAACAGCTCACCTTAGGCGCTAGAATGCCACGACATTGTCGACGAGCTTTAGCGGCACGGCTGAATTCGTGCCCTTCCCTTCTAGGACACTGCGAAGAGTAAATCGCACATAATCTTGTGATGCCGCCCTGCTCGAACGGGCGATGTCGGTTTTGTCGCGATGGAACGAAGCGCCGCTCCGGGCCGGACGAGCGCGGAGGCTCCTCGCCCGTCGAAATAAAAAAAGAAATAAAAAAAGAAGAGGCAGCCATTTCGGCTACCTCTTTTCCTTCCAGCGGGATTTTCCAGAAACTACTGCGCGGTCTTCTTGCGAACGGGAGGCTTCTTGGCCCCGGCGGGTGCTTTCGCGGTCAGGATGGCGCCGTCCTTCATCGTCATCACGAATGGCTTGGGCTCGTAGGAGACGGGCGTTCCTTCAAATTGGAAGTCCGCTCCCTCCTTTGGCAACAACCGGGCCGGAATAGGCGCGGTCATGGTCAGGTCGATGTCGGCACGCTTGGCCTCGATGTCGTCGGAGCTGCCCGCCAGCTTCAGGTTGGTGGGCGAGACAACGGTAATGACCTGCGCGACCATCTGCAGTGGTTTGCCTTTCAGCACGCTCCAAACTTTCTCGGCGTCTTCCGGCTTGCCCTCGGAGAGAACCAGCTCCCACTCGGCAAAGCTCATCTCTTCGACCTTCTTCGTCTTCACAAGTTCGGCAGCCTGTTCTGCAGGAGTGGGGGGAACATATTGCGTGATCGTGAAGCCGGGAGGCGGGAAGGGGGTGTTCTTGCCCTGCGCCATTAGGTCGGACCAACCCTGGTCGGAACCGTGATATTTCCGATATTGCGAGGCGCCGTACTTCTCAATCTGCTGCTGGCCTTGCGGCGTGGGTGCCAGGTTGGCTGCGCGCGCTGTGAACCAGAGGCCATTCACGTGATCGGGCGGGTTCTGTTTCAAATAGGCGGATGAAAGCGGATAGATCACGGTGACGTCATTGGGCGCGCTCTCCGCGGCCGCGCGGAGATGAGTAACCGCGTTTGCGAAATCCTTATCGTTGAGCGCCGCCAGACCAACTCCGCGATGAAAGATTCCCCCGAGTTGTTGCTTCAGGGTGTTGAAATCAGCCTCGGACATGTTGTCGGGCTTCGTGAATGTGTTCAGCGCCTGCAGTCCCTTTTCGCCATACTGTTTGCCGTCGGCGAAGTTCTGGGTTTGGGTCGCGACGAATGTGGACAGAGCCAGGGCGCGCACGTTGTTGGGATTCACGGCCAGAAGACGCTTGGCAGCATCTCCCATTTTGGCCACGTCGCCCTTCTGCTGGTAGGTTCCCATCAGGATTTCGAGAGCGTCTTCTTTCATCACGCTGTTGGGGTATTGCGTGAGGAAGGCTTCCAGGCCGCTGATCTTGGCAGTGGGATCCTGCTGCTGCACCGCACCCACGTAGGCGTTGTATTCCGCGGGGTCTTTGATCTCTTTCTTCTGTTGGGGCGCGGCCGGTTGTGCTTGCGGCTGCGCTTGCGGTTGGGGCGCGGCCGGTTGCGCTTGCGGCTGGGCGGCAGTCTGAGCGGCCGCCACGACAGCACATCCAAGCACAATCGTGACTAGAATCTTGTTCATTCGCTGGCTCCTTGAGTTCTCGGGAAAATCGGCGACTTCATCCTGCGTCATCGACATCCCTTGTGAGACCCTTCGACGACTGCACACGCCCATGCCACAGGATCCGGAACTGCCTACGCTTCGCCTGTAACGTGAAGGCAGCCAAGGCGATGTTTCCGGTGAGCGGATTATAAGTATCCGCTACGCCTGAGGCAAGCTGCTAACTCTAGCAGTCCTCTATTCTTGTTAAGATGCGGGGTTCAGGCCTGCTGGATGGTCCAGCAATAGCCCAAAGATTTTGTGCGGGAGGGCAACCAAAATGGCGACGACGGAGCAGGCACTGCGCGGTCAGGTGGCAGTCGTAACCGGCGCGGGGCGCGGTATTGGCGCGGGCATCGCGCAAGAGTTGGCGAGCCTCGGGGCTTTAACGGTGCTCTGTGGGCGCACTCCCGGAGCATTAAACGCTACTGCTAATACGATCAGGGCCGCCGGAAATCAGGCGGAGGTGGCGGAGTGTGACGTCACCACCCTGGCTTCGGTGGAAGCCGTAGCGCGGCGCGTTCAGGACCAGCACGGCCGTGTGGACGTCCTGGTGAACAACGCAGGTATCGGCAGCTTCGGCAAGCCGCTGCATGAGCTCCCGCCGGGCGATTGGGACCGCGTGATGGACACGAACCTGCGAGGAGTTTTCTACACCATTCGGGCCTTCGCGCCGGCGATGATCCGCGACCGGAGCGGCCACATCATCAATATCTCCTCCATCGCCGGCAAGAATGCCCTCCCCAATGGGGCAGCCTACGCGGCATCCAAGTGGGGTTTGAATGGATTGAGCTACTCGGTTGCCGAGGAGCTACGCGCCCACAACATCCGCGTGGCCGTGATTTGTCCAGGGTCGACGCATACCGATCTCTCTCCACATGAGGGGAAGGATTCGTTTCGAATGCTGCAACCGGCGGACATTGCACACGTGGTAGCGATGCTGGTCACGCAATCACCCCAGTCGTTTGCTAGCGAGATTATCCTGCGGCCGACGATGAAGCCCTGAGGAAAGGCGTATCGCCCGTCTAGTCGGCTTCTGATTATCCGGTTGCTTAAGCAAACCGCAAGCTCTTGAGGTGCCGATTCAGTCTTTGCGCAACATCTGGTGCTTTGCTGAAACAACCGGATAATCAGAAGTCGGCTAGGTAGGCC
>UEXW01000306.1_pt1 | contig 11842 bp, 11 predicted proteins | sample 4301151 | NCBI WGS metagenome assembly UEXW01 (sample SAMEA4773176, study PRJEB27434) | metagenome | biome: 2259; feature: agricultural soil; material: soil | place: USA | collected 2014-09 | depth 0.25 m | reverse complement strand
GCGTCGGTCTGATCATGGCAGATCCGGCAAGCGCCACCAGGCGATCGAGATCGAAGTCCGAGCCGCCGCGCACTCTTGACGACGTGGTGGACGTCGAGCCGGCTGCGGCGCCCGCAGGCGGGCGCCGCGCGACCAGCTGATCGAGATAGAAATGGGAGCGGCCGCGGGACCGTTGTACTGGTCGCCGACAAGGACTCGGAGCGCGTCACCTTCACCGGTTCTTCTCAGTGAGGTATTGCGCGAGCGCCTCCATCACAGCCTTGTTCACACTCTTCCCTGATTCTTGACAATAGCGTTTAAGCCGAACCGCGATTTCGGCCGGTACCCGAAGGCCGAGCTGAGCATAAAGTCGCAGCTCGCTCGCCCGGGCCGGGTCCACTGAGTCTTTATTAGAACGCCTGGCACGCCGCGTCACGCGAGACCTCCTCTACCTGGCCTGCGTCGCGTTCCGTCGGTATGCGAGGCCATGAGGGCATGACTAGGCGTGCGGGCACGGAGCGAACTGTTCACGACACTCCGAGCACGATAAGCACTACTGAGGTTGTTGTCATGCGGACCTTTAGGAACTCGATACGTCGACCGTGGTACTCGATTTTCTGTGGCGCACGAGAGCCGAGGCCGCAGTAAAAGCCGATGGGGCGAGGCAAGGGAATCAACACACATGGACCGTGCGTTGGGATATCACGTAATAGCCCTAGTGTAAGCCGGTAATAGGGATCTCCGGCACTCAATTCACTCACAACAAAGAGATGAGAGTCCAGGCATGAAAGGCCAAGCCGGCGTTCTGCTGTCCAGCGTGAGGCCGTTTCGTAGCGGCCACCGCTATCGCCAAGCAGGCGGAGGACTGGCGCGTTTCGAAGGGATGCGCCCTGCGCTTAGCGGCCGTTCTCGGTGAGAAATTGCGTCAATGCCTCCATGACAGCTTGGTTCACGCTCTTTCCTGTTTCTTGGCAGTAGCGTTTAAGGCGAACTGCGATCTCCGCCGGTATCCGCAGCCCGAGCTGGGCATACAGTCGCAACTTGCCCCGCTCCACCGGTTCGACCGTGTCTTTGATCGTGCGCCTGCCATATCGGGCCATGAGAACACCTCCCTCTACCGCTTCCCGTCGGGTTTGTCGGCGTCGCCACGCACTGCAGCCAACCCATTAGACGCTGAGAGATCACGAAGCACTTTGTGACTGCGAGACAATCCCGTTGGGAGGATCAATATAAATCTAGTTCCTACACCTGGCGTGCTTCTAAACTTGATCTGGCCGCCGTGATCCTCAATCGTCTTATGCGCCAGAGCCAGCCCCAACCCTGTGCCACTGTCTTTCGTCGTGAAGAACGGAGTGAAGACGTTGTCAGCATCGGAATGTGGAATGCCGGGGCCGGTATCTTCAATCTCGACCTTGACGCTTCGCTGCACGCTTTCCTCAGCCCATCCAACGCGTAGGGTGAGCCGGCCGCCCGGCCCCATCGCCTCTAGTGCGTTCGCGATGATATTAAGCAATGCCTGGTATAAATATTCCGCGTCGGCTTGAATAACCAGCAATGCGTCAACATACTCTCGGACTACACTGAATTGTTTCGTCTCGATGTGGTTCGCATACAGATCGAGAGCGCGCTCCAATAGCGTCGTGAGCTGTACCGACTTCAGGCTCATTCGCCGAGGTCGGGCGAGCTCGAGGAGGTCGTCGACGATCGTGTTGATACGCTCGAGCTCACGTGGTACGACCGTTTCGAAAGTTTGGCGGAACCGCTCATCGTTGGACTGACGAAACACGCGTCGAGTGAAAGTCTGCACTGAGGTGAGCGGATTCTTGATCTCGTGCGCCAATCCTGCGGCCAGCGTGCCGAGAGCAGCGAGCCGATCGGAACGGCGCAGCTGCGCCTCCAGCTCGTGGACGATCGTGACATCCCTAAAAACGCAGACGACGCCGAGCTGCTTCCCGTCAGCCCCCGCCAACGGCGCGGTGCTCAACTCGATGGAAACCAACGTGCCGTTGCGTTTTCTTAGCGTCAATGACGTCGTCTCCCTCGGGCCATCGTTTACGAGATTGTCGATGAGCACGTCGACGATTTCAGCACTGTGTGAGAACACTTCGCTGCAGTAGCGGCCCGACACTTCCGCCGCGAACAGCCCAGTGAGCAATTCGCACGCAGGGTTCATGGTGACCACGCGCCCTTCCAAGTCGAGCGTGATAATGCCGCTGGTGAGCGAATTCAGAATGCTATCGTTGTAGCTCTTCAGGTCTGCCAGCCTCTCGAAATGGCGTCGAAGATCCGCATGCGCAGCCTGAAGGGCCGTGCGTTGCTGTTGAAGCTCGCGCGTCATCTGATTGAAGGCAACGGCGAGCTGGCCTATTTCGTCTGAACTCGACGGGACGATTTGCTGATTCAAATCGCCGCGGGCTATCGCCGCCGCTGCTTCTGCGAGCTTGCGCACTGGCCGCGCGATTCGGCGCGCAACGAATGCGGCGCCGCTGCCTCCAAGCACTAGGGTTAGAAGCGTCAGGACGCTCAACTCGCGGCGCGTTTGTCGAATCTGGGCTTCCATCTGGCGTTTCGATAGACCGATACGGGCCGTTCCCCAGCGCTGCGTCCCGATCGTGATCGGGACGACAAAGTCATAGACGGCCTCGCGCGTATCACTTCGGACGATCTCGCGGACGAGAAGACTGTCAGCCTTGGCAACGAACTCGTCGGCGCCTTCAGAGGTGATCCCCACTAATTCGGGATGCCGGCTATGCGCGGCGATCGTTCCCTCCGCATCGAGAATGATTGCGTAGACCAGCTTGGCCTCCCGGGCAATTCGCGAGACGTTCTGCTCCAGAGCGGTAAAGTTGTAGAGGAGCAAGGCACCGCTTGATATGGCCCCGAGGTTTCGGACCGTCACTTCTCCGCGGCGTTCGACCTCCTCAATGATCGCGGCACGCTGCCGATGCTCGACCACAAACAGCACGGCAGTCATTACGACCAGTAAGACAAGCACGGTGCCCAACAGCAACCGCGCTTGAAGTGATATCGACCTAAAGGCACCCACTGAACATTGCATATTAGCGTCTCGAGGAGGTTTCGAGCCAGATCTTCTTGAACGGAATATACGGGTCGCCAAGCCCATTCACCTCGACGCTGCGGACGTATGGTTGAAAAAGTCGCTCGTACGTGTAGTGCCAGATCGGAATAATCGGAGCATCATCCATAATTAGTTGCTCGGCACGCCTGTAAAGGTCCGTTTGCTGCTGAAGGTCCGTCTCCTTTTTTGCGCGGAGCAAGAGTTCATCCACTGACCGATTCGAGTAGCGCGTGAAATTCCGCGGGCTCTCGGAGTAAAACAATTTGTAAAGAAAGTTGTCCGGGTGCGGGACGTCGGCGAACCAGGCATAGAGGAACGCTGGGGATCGACCTTGGGTGAGCATCGTCATGAAAGACGGCCACTGCGTTTCATAATTGAAGTGCACATCGACTCCAATCGCCGCTAAATACTTTTTAATTTGCCCGTGCTCTTGAACTAGTCGCTCCAGCTTTACCCCCGACCAAATTGGGATCCGAGGAAGGCCGCGTCCACCTGCGTAGCCGGCCTCGGCCAGCAATTCCCGAGCCTTGCGCGGATCATAAAGATATCCATTCAGTTTGGGATTGAAGCTCATCAATCCGGGCGGGAGGATTCCCTGGGCCAAAATATAGCGGTTCAGATACACTTCTTCGAGAAGCGCTTTACGATCGATCGCATACATGAAGGCCTGACGAACCCGTCGGTCGTCGAATGGCTTAAGGCGTGTATTGAGCCCGTAAAATCGGACACTAAACATTGGCCGTTTGACGCGAAGGTACTTTGTCTCGGTTAACACCTGTCGATATTCTTGCGTCGGAATCGGAGTGTCTTCGAGGTTTCCATGCTGAAACTGTTCGTACATTGCGTCGAATTCTTCCCCGCGGAAAATCCGATAGATGATTCTGGAAAGTTTAGGCATACCCTCGAAATAGTCTGGATTCGCGACCAGGACAATCTCCCTCCCCCGTTCCCAGCGTACGAACTTGAACGGTCCGGTGCCGATCGGATGGGCGCCGAACGATTCGCCCTGTTGCTGGGCGAGTTCCTTCGGCACGATCTTGGCTTGGCCCACCGCCAACATCGAAACAAAGGGAGCAAAGGCTTCATTGAGAACGACTTTGATTGTGTAGCGATCGAGCGCTTCCAGGCCCACAACGTGACTGGCCTTGCCTTCTCTGAATTCCCGAGCACCTCTGATACTGATAAAGAGATCGGAGCTGGCCGACTTTATGTTTGGGTCAAGGATTCGGCTGAGCGAGTAGATTACGTCGTCGGCCACGACTTCCCGCCCATGATGGAACTTCACTCCCTTCCGCAGGCGGAATGTCCAGGTGAGCCCATCTCGGGACGCCTTCCAAAACTCGGCGAGGGCAGGGGTGATGGTCAGCGTGTGATCGTACTGCACGAGACCATCGAACAGTTGCTGAGCCACTGAACTCGCAAAGACGTCGCTGATGCGCACTGGATCAAGCGTCGTGGGGTCGTTGCCGAGTGGCCGCCGATAGACACCCCCGTTCAGTGCAGAAGTCACGTCGCCTCTCGTCTGCCCCACGACTAACGTTGCGAGTGAGAGGCACAGCAGAACGGTAAGAGCCAAAGGGGGGCCAATGCCCCCCTTTGGATGACCTACGGTGAAGCGACGCGTAACCCTGCAGCGCAAACGGCCTTCCTAGCCGGCGCCGCCGCCACCTTCAGCGGTCCCGATCGACTGGAATATTGTGGAAGATTCCGAAGTCCCTGATTCGATGACGGGAGCGACAAATAACAGCGAAACCAGCACCACCAGGACGGCCCAGACCTTTACCATTACCTCTCCCCTGCGCTAACGGCGATTTCGATCGGGAATCCTGCCCATCAGGATCCCTTATGTTTTGCCGGTGAGAGGCCAGGCAAGGATCGGGCCGAGTTGGCGTGGATTACTCGGTCATCTTAAAACCGCGCCACTCCAACCGTTGTGCTGAGGTCGGTAAGCGGTCCAGCGGCAACGATCGCACCATTTACTTGACGCACGACGGCCGATCGCGCGCGACGTATTAGTAATGACGGGCATTAGCTGACTTGCACAATGAATTGTCCACACTGCACAGACATTAGTCGTCAGAAGCCGCGCGTGGCAACTCCCACTTCGCGAGCTTCAGTTTAAGAGTATTTCGGTGGAGGTTAAGAATCCGTGCGGCCTCGCTGCGGTTCCATTGCACCCGCTCGAGGACTCGAATGATTATCTGCCGCTCGAACTGCTCACATGCTTCGCGCAGTGGAATGCGGTCAGCTTGGCGGGCCCCTTCGCCCGGATCCGGGAGCATCAGGTTGATCTGAAGATCTTCCAAACAGATGGAAGGCCCGTCGGCCAGCGCGACGGCGCGCTCAATCACATTTTGAAGCTCCCGCACGTTGCCCGGCCATCGGTACTCCTGAAGGCAGGCTAGTGCGTCGGGCGCGACGTCCTCCACATGCTTGCCCAACGTGGCGTTGTACTTCCGAATAAAGTGGTCCACGAGCAGCGGAATGTCGTCGCGGCGCTCGCGTAGAGGCAAAATATGGATGGGGATGACGTTGAGTCGATAATATAGGTCCTCGCGAAATGTCTGGTTCGTCACCGCCTTGTTGATATCCAGATTGGTTGCCGCGATGATGCGTACGTCGATGCTAATCCGTTGGCTTCCGCCGACACGTTCGATCTCCCGCTCCTGAAGCACGCGCAGAAGCTTCGCCTGGAGCTCCAACTTCAGCGACGCGATCTCGTCCAGGAAGAGTGTCCCGCCGTGAGCGAGCTCAAATCTGCCGAGTCGCCGCTGGAAAGCGCCCGTAAAGGCGCCGCGTTCATGGCCGAATAACTCCGACTCGACGAGCGACTCACTGAGACTGGGAAGATTGACTGGAACGAAGGGCTTGTCTGCTCGGGATCCCTGGCTGTGGATGGCCCGGGCGACCAACTCTTTGCCTGTGCCGCTCTCCCCCGTAATGAGCACGGTAGAGGTCGTCCGGGCGACGCGCGCAATCAGCTGATACAGCCTTAGCATCGCCGGGTGCTTCCCCAAGAATTTGTCGAAGCCACCGGTTCGCGCCAACTCGGATCTCAGAAACACCACCTCTCGCTCGAGCGCACGCTTCGCGAGGGCGCGAGAAATCGATGATAAAACTTCTTCTTCCTCGAACGGCTTGGTGAGGTAGTCAAACGCACCCAATCTCATCGCCGCCACGGCACTTCGAACCTCCTTCACCGCCGTCACTAAAATTACTTCGACGTGCTCATCCATGGCCTTCAGCCGCTCAAGTACCGTGATGCCATCCATTCCAGGCAGTCGAATATCGAGTAGAACTAGATCGACCTGAGAGGAATGGACGACGTCTAAGGCCTGCGCGCCGTCTGACACATCCAAAATCTCGTATTCATCCTCCAAGATCAGGCGCAGGGACTCGCGGAGGCCGGGATCGTCATCGACGACAAGAATAAGCGGGCGAATCCGTGGTCTGTTCTCGGTAAAAAACTGTCTCATGGCTCCGCCCTCTTTAAGGCCTACCGTTGTCCTCCGGACCCAGCAAGCAGCTCTTGCCTATAAGTATTTTTGTCTCGAAGCAGCACACTTAAGGCTCCAAGCAATGAGCGCCTTCAGGAGGATAGTAGGACAGCGAGCTCGGTAACGCCATCAGGCGTAAGGACCACTGATACGTTGTCACTCCGTAGGGAGACGATACGCCACACCGAGCCTACTCACGCGAGGCCCTACAGGGAGGGCGTTAAGAGGCGGGACGGTCGAGTTCGTAATACTTGATTTTGTTGAGGAGCGTCTTGTAGCTAATCCGCAGCCGCCGCGCAGCTTCTATGCGCCGCCAGTGAACCTGTTCGAGTGTTCGCTTCAGCGCCATACGCTCTGTGTGCTCCACCGCTTGGTGGGTAAGCTCCTTCAGCCGCCACGAATTGGTTAGTCTCTCGCCGTAGGCGACGACTGGCTCAGGAAGAATCGTCGGCACCGCAGGCACCTCCGATCTGAGCTCCTGGAGTTCAGCGATGACGGCTTCCGTTCCGAGGACGAGCAGCCGCTGCACGACGTTCTGTAGCTCTCGAACGTTTCCCGGCCAGCGATACCGTCTAAGCCGCTCGAAGGTCGCCCTCGAAATGGGCGGGGGCGTCTTCTCGTACTTGCCGCTGTAGATTTTTAGAAAGTATTCGACGAGGATATCGATTTCGTCTCCGCGCTCCCGTAATGCAGGCACACGAATGTTGACGACGTTTAAGCGGTAGAAGAGATCTTCACGAAAAGCGCCTTCCGCAACATACCGCGCCAGGTCCCGGTTCGTCGCCGCGATGATGCGCACATCCACATAGAGGTCCTGTTCGCTGCCCAGTCGCGAGAAGTGCTGATCCTGCAGCACATGGAGGAGTTTAGCCTGGAGCGAAAGCGGCATCTCGGCAATCTCATCCAGGAAAATTGTGCCCCCGTGCGCCTGTTCAAACTTGCCTCGGTTTCGACGTTCGGCGCCCGTGAAGGCGCCACGCTCATAGCCAAAGAGCTCACTCTCGAGAAGTCTCGGCGGCAACGCCGCGCAGTTCACCTTGACGAACGGCCCATCAGCCCGACACGACCGATCATGAAGCGTACGGGCCACTAACTCTTTCCCGACGCCAGTTTCTCCCAAGACGAGCACAGTGACATTCTTGGCGGCGACGCGGTTCAAAATTTCATCCAACCGCCGCATCGGCGGACTGTTGGAAAAAGGTTGGTATTCGTCCCCCAATGCCGTCGCGGTTCCCTAGGTACCAGGCATCCGCGTTAGAACATGCGCAGTTGCGCGGCCCGTCAGCGGTCCTCCGATCCGGCTACCTAAAGCGCACATCATTATCTGTGGCTGACGCGCGAGTCCTGCTGGCCCAAACAATAATCCGGAACTGCCGTTGATCGATCGCCCTCGTCCCGCTCGAAGACTCGTTGAATCCACGACGCGAGTTTCCGTGCGTGCTCTTCGGACAACTGATGATCGCCGATTCGAAGACGTGGTTCTCCTCCAGCGACGATGATCACTTCCGCGATAAGACGATCCATGGCGAGGAACTTCAGTTCGTTCCGGAGCTTTAAGACCGACGATTCCAGTTCCGCGTAAGTGTGCGCCACGCCCATGTCCGATCCTCCGCGGTCCGTATACGACTTTCCCCCAAACGCAGTGGCGGTATCGCCGCCTCACTTCGAAGCGATCGCAGGTCATTTAGCAAGTATTACATACATATCTTGCTGGAGTCTGCATTCTTGTAGGTCTCTTTCGGAAAGAGGATAAAGACTGCGAAACAACGCCGGTTCTAAAGGCGTTTCACACGGTCCGTCAACATGCCGCACATCGGGCCGTTCGAGGGCCCATGGCGAGTGTGGGGGAATCGCTCGCACGAGCGTGACTCCGAAGGTCGCACGAATCCCCTGCCACAGCTACGCCGCACAGCGCACCGCGGTAGCTTAGCGGTCGGCTACAAGGGCATGTGACACAAAAGGCTAAGCCGACCGCCGAAAAACTTTGGGCCGCGCCGATGCGCGGAGTAGAGTCTCTTACACGATTGGGTTCAGACGATACGCCATCCGACCCACGATGATGTCAGTACTCTTCCCGTTTGCGGTGCCCGGTTCGTCGGTCCTCGAGTGCTCCATTGAACCGACGTTAGTGGTCTCATGGCCACGTTTATTGAGCTCGACGAAATGAGTTCGAAATCGTCTGCCAAGGCGAATGGCGATCTTCAGACTGAGTACGAGCCGCTGATCAACAGCGCATGCATGCGTCGAATCAATGCGATGCTGAGCCGGGTGGCACCGACCGATGCCACCGTACTGATCTCGGGCGATACCGGCGTCGGCAAAGAAATCGTGGCTCGGACCCTCCATCTCCGTTCCCGTCGAAGAGACAATCCATTTGTAAAAATCAATTGCGCGGCGTTACCGGTTGAGCTCCTCGAAAGCGAGCTATTCGGTTACGAGCGTGGCGCATTCACCGGCGCTGACCACCAAAAGCGCGGTAAGTTCGAGCAGGCGCATCTCGGAAGCATCTTTCTGGATGAGATTGCTGAGATGCCGCTATCAGTGCAGGCGAAGCTCCTGCAGGTTCTCCAGGATCAGCAGTTTGCCCGCTTGGGCAGTCAGCATGATGTTCGAGTCGATGTCCGAATTATCGCGGCGACAAACAAAGATCTCACCCAGTACGTGACCCAGGGCGGTTTCCGCGAAGATCTGTTCCACCGCTTAAATGTCGTCAATATCCATGTGCCGACGTTGCGGGAGCGCCCCGAAGAAATTCCGGTTCTGATCGATTACTTCTTGGCTATGTACCGCCGCAAGCATGGCGGCGGGCCGCGACAACTTTCACGAGCGACTCTCGAACGGCTGCGCGGCTACAGTTGGCCCGGCAACGTTCGCGAACTTGAGAACATCATCCAACGCATTGTAGTCCTCGGCACGGAGGCGGTGCTTACCGACCTGGAAGAGCGCAAAAATCGACCATCACCGAATGATGTTAATGAGACAGCGTCTGCGGCCACTACGAACGGGCGCGAGTCTAGTGAGTCGCTGGGGCTCAAGGAATTGGTCCGGGAGGCGGTTAAAACGACGGAACAGGAAGTATTGAAACGGACTTTGAGGCATGTCCAGTGGCGCCGCGTCGCGGCCGCACGGCGTCTCGGGATCAGCTATAAGACCCTGCTTGATAAGATCAGGCAGTATCGCCTTGACGCTGCTGACCCGTAGCGTTCCCAAGACACCTGAGCACGCGACTGCGCTGTGCGAAATGCGGCACGGGATGTGAGAGGCCACGGACACATTCGCTGTCGCACGTCGCTCCGGTGCCGACCGCGCCGCGCAGCCAGCCCGCCCCGTTCTTTTCGAGCTTTGATCGTCGGAGACGTACCGCCGCCCGGCGGGCGTCACAGCGACGCTTGCTCGCGCTCGGCCGGGTCGATCGATAATTCCTATGACACGATAGGTGGGACCTCGCTACTTGTGTCGCGGCCCGCATGCCGACCGCGTAAAAATCCCTCGACGTTCAACTCTGCGCCCCAAGCAAAGGTGCGAGCCTCATCGTCACTGAGGCAGGACGCGAATACATATCCAAGAAGTATGGAGAGATGGGCCACACGGCGTTCTAGCCGCTGACAGCCGCTACATCGGTGTGGTCGGAGTCCGCCGGCGACCGCTTTCAGTTGCGCCTTCGCCATCACGTGTCGTTGGGCCTTTGCCATCGCGGGCCATCCTCCGCGCCTGGGCTGACCACCAGGCCACTCAACGGAAGGAGCACAAATGCCTTCGCGAACAGTTTCATGCTCTGTCCCGACATCCGGGCTCGGCACCGCATGACCCCATCCGCGGTCCGATCGTTATCCCTCAGGGGGATCTTAATTCAGATTTTCGATCCGGCGCGATTTCATTCGTGATGCCAAACCCGGGGAGCTTTGAAAGGTCGCGAGTCCCGGCCTTCCCTCGGCGACATAAGTGAGTCCAGCGGCTTTCGCCGACGCGACGGGCTCGTGACGAGGTGACGCCGAACGGCCCCCGACATGACACGAATGGAAGAACGCAAGCTGCGTGCCGTCAGGCGATGGTGCGCGCGACTACCAGTGGATGGACTCCCGAGCGAAAGGACGACGATCCCCTCTCGACGCCGACGCGCGCATCCACGTTCTCCTGCTGGCGGCTTGGAGTGGGAGCGACGCGTGCAGTCGCGGCCCGGATTCGCGAGCGATGCACGACGCACGGCACCCGTGCGCGAAGACGCCGAGCGCAGGGGCGGCATTACCGCGCCGCGGGTTCGGCGCCCATCGACCGCCCCTGCAGCCGCTCAGTGTTGCTGAACAACGCGTACTCGCCGGATGACCTATCGAAGTCCGCGTTGGGTGTGCTCCCGTGCGCACCAGTCCGGGACTGCGCGTCGTTCACGCTTGCCGCCCATGACGCTGCATTGGGCGTGAGCACAGCGCCGTCGCTACCCTCACGCCGTCTTGCGCACCGCCTTCTTCACGGCGCGCTTGGCCTTCTGGATACGTGACGTGGCCAGTTCTCTTCTACGCGAAGCCATTTGCTCGCCAAGGTCCGCGAGCTCCGCGCCGAGACCGCGTTCGGCGACAGGAAACATCTCGGCCTCCTCCTCTGTAGCGTGGTGAAGGACGGCGTCGAGGAGCTCCCTGACCTTCTGGGCCACATCATCCGTCTCCATCGACATGCCCTGTGCCTCGGCCACGAGGGCGTCGACCTCTTTGTGTTCCGACTCGGCTTCAGTCACTAGGCTCTGCCCTCCGGGCACCGCCTTGACCGCCGGATAGAAAGTCTCTTCCTCGATCGTTGAGTGAATTTCAAGCTCTTTGGCGATCTGGTCCATCAGCTCTTGACGCCTCCGGGGCGCCCGGGATGTCGTCCTACCGAATTCGGCGAAGAGCTTTTTAACCGCGGCGTGGTCCTTTTTCAGCAGCTGTGTGGCCTTCATGGATACCTCCCAGAATCTCCAGCGTGTCGATGCCTTGATTTCCGCCTGCGCAAGGCGGATGCCAGCGTCTTGGGTGACCGAGAGTCGAGGGCGCTGCTTGCACTCCGCTTACCGCCACTGCAGCCGGCGCGACGACGACAACTTCACCTTCGGTGCGTACCAGCCGACGTCAACGAAGGCGCGCAGGCCCCGTCCCGAATAGGCGCTGAGATCAGGCTAAAAGCGGACGGACCCGTTACTCGCCGTACACAATGGTGATGTACTTCGCGTAGACGCCGAGGATGCTGGTGGTCTCGTGGTCCACATGATGAAGCTGCGTGATGCCTCCGTTTCGCATCGCCGCGCTAATGCTTGCGT
>UEXW01000196.1_pt1 | contig 11930 bp, 7 predicted proteins | sample 4301151 | NCBI WGS metagenome assembly UEXW01 (sample SAMEA4773176, study PRJEB27434) | metagenome | biome: 2259; feature: agricultural soil; material: soil | place: USA | collected 2014-09 | depth 0.25 m | reverse complement strand
CTGACGACTGACGACTGACGACTGACGACTGACTTACTCCTTCGCGGCGATCCCCAAGGCTTTCATCTTGCGGTACAGGTGGCTGCGTTCCAGCCCAAGAGTCTCAGCGGTGCGGCTGACGTTGCCGTGGCTCTCATCGAGTTTTTTCAGGATGTAGTCGCGCTCGTAGGCATCGCGCGCCTGGTGAAGGGTGGAGAATTCCGTGCCAGCCGAGCGCCGAGTGCCGTCACGGTAAACCAGCGGCGGCAAGTGCTTGCGCTCGAACTTCGTGGTGGTGGGATTCATGATCACGATGCGTTCAATCACGTTGCGCAGTTCGCGCACGTTGCCCGGCCAGGAGTAGCGGGTGAGGGTGTGAATCGCGTCGTCGGTGATTTCGCGCGAGCGGCGGCCGTAGGCGGCCGCGAATTCTTTCAGGAAGTATCGTGCCAGCAAGGGGATATCCTCTTTGCGCTCACGCAGCGGAGGAACAAAGAACGGGATTACGTTCAACCGATAGAAAAGATCCTCACGAAAATTGCCCTTCGAGATTTCTTCTTCAAGATCTTTGTTGGTGGAAGCAATCACGCGAACGTCGACGGTGATTGCGTCGGCTCCACCCACCGGCGTGAAGCGCTGCTCGTCCAATGTACGCAACACTTTGGACTGGGTTTTCAAACTCATGTCGCCGATTTCGTCCAGAAAAAGCGTGCCGCCGGTTGCCTTTTGAAACTTGCCCTCTTTGTCGGAACCCGCGCCCGGGAAAGAACCCTGGCGATGGCCAAAGAGTTCACGTTCAATCAGATCTTCCGGAATTGCGGCACAATTCACCTCCACGAACATTTCTTCTTTGCGAAGGCTTTGCGCGTGAATGGCATGCGCCACTAACTCCTTCCCGGTGCCAGACTCTCCATAAATGAGCACGCGGCCGTTGGTGGGGGCCATGATTGAGATCTGTTGGCGCAGCGCTTTCATGGGAATACTGTCGCCGGCGATCACGTTTTTCGATTGCAACTGCCTTTTCAGATCGCGGTTTTCGCGGCGCAGTTTCTTTGCGTCGATCGCATGCTTGATGAGGCTAAGGGTGCGGTCGATGGAGAGGGGCTTTTCCAGGAAGTCGTAGGCGCCGAGTTTGGTCGCGCGCACGGCGGTTTCGATGGTGCCGTGGCCCGATATCATGATGACTTCCGGGGGGTTATCGAGGGCGCGAATTTTCTCGAGAGCTTCCAGGCCGTCCATGCCCGGAAGCCAGACATCGAGCAGCACGACATCAAAGGTCTGTTTTTGCAGCGACTCCAGGCAGGACTCGCCACTTCCCGCTTCGGCCGTCTTGTAACCGTCGTCTTCCAGAATGCCGCGCAGCGAGTCGCGGATGCCGGATTCATCGTCCACAATGAGAATGTTATGCATGCTGGGCGGCGGGTGTGCTCACCGATTCCGAGGCCAGCGGCAACTCGACGATAAACCGCGTGCCGACCGGCTGATTCTCTTCTACGCGAATGGAGCCGCGATGGTCTTCGATGATACGGCTGACGATGGCCAACCCCAGGCCGGTGCCGCGCTTCTTGGTGGAAAAATACGGCAAAAAGAGTTTTTCTTTCAATTCCTGCGTTACCCCATGGCCCGTGTCGGAGACAACAATCTCCACCGCATCGCGACTCGTCACCAGGCTGGTCGTGATCCGAATTTCCCGCAGCAGAGCGCCCTGCATGGCCTCGGCGGCATTATCGACAAGATTGGCCACGGCGCGCTTGATGGCCTCGGCATCGGCCATGACCTTGGGCAAATCGGGTGCAAGGTTCTTGCGCAAGGTGATGCCGTCGAGCCGGCCGTCGAACATACTGAGTGCACCTTCCACAATCGCGTTGATGCTGGCCGCATGGGGCTGGGACGCGGGGAAACGCGCGAGCGTAGAGAATTCGTCCACCAGCGTGCGAACGGTGTCGACGGAGGCGGCAATGGTTTCTGCGCAGTGGTTAATGATTTCCACCGAGGCTGCATCGGGACGCGTGCCGCGCTCCAGGTGGCGGCGGATGCGTTCGGCAGAGAGCGCGATGGGTGTCAGGGGATTCTTGATTTCGTGAGCCACGCGCCGTGCAACCTCGCGCCAGGCGGCCTGCTTCTGGGCCTTGAGCAGGTCGGAAAGATCCTCGAAGATGAGTACGTACCCGAGCCGGGCCCCTTCGTGCTGAAGGGTCGCCACGGTGAGCGCTGCATTCAGCCGGGTGCGGGGCAACGAAACCTCCATCTGGCTGGTGGTAATGCCCATGCGATCCGCCCGGCGCAGCAATGCCCCGAGATCCTCGACCACGTCAGGCGGGAACACATCTTTTAATTCGCGATCGATCATTTCCGGGTGTTCTCTCTGCGTGCGCCCGCTGGGATTGAACATGCGCAACAGTGCCTGGTTTACGTGTGTGATGTGGCCGTGCGCGTCCAGCGACAACACTCCGGTCGGAATACTTTCCAGAATGGTTTCGATGTGGCGGCGGCGCTGCTCCAGCGTGGTATTGGCGATGCTGAGTTCGTGACTGGAGGCATCGATCTGGTGGCGGCTGGTTTCGAGTTCCTCGGCCATGCGATTGAACGATTGCACCAGGTCGCCGATCTCATCGGCGGCGTGCACTTCCACGCGGTAATCGAGGCGTCCGCGGGAGATCTCTTGGGTGGCTTCAGCCAAGGCCGCCACGGGTCGCGTGACCAGCTTGGACAGGAACAGAGCCAGCCAGGTGGTGGAGAACAAGACCAGCACCGTGAGCAACAGCAGCAGGCTCATATAGGTGCGGCGCACCTGCCGGCGCTGACGGTAGAGTTCGTAGTAGCGCTTCTGGCTGGCGTCGAGCTGTTTGACCTCGCCGGAAAACTCAACCGGGAGCGGCATGGCGACCAGGATGAGGCCGTCGTCCCCTACCGCCGCCGTGCCGAAGATGTATTCGGTCTCTCCCCAAGAGAAGGGAAGTGGAGAGGGGCCGGATAGCTGCTCGATGGCCGCCTTCGATCGCAGGGTCACCCAGGGGGCGGGTGCGCGAAAACTGGCTTCCTCGTCGCCCTTCAGCAAGGCGATAGCGAATCCGCCCTGCAGGGTGGGTTCGTGACGCCGAAATTCGTTTTCCAGGATGGAGAAGTTGTGAACCGCAAACGCGCGTTGCGCGTCGGGCGAATTGGCGATGGAAATGGACTCAGCGATCGCGTTCTGTTGCGCGTAGGTGGCCAGCAGCGAGGCCATGGCCTGGGTATCTTCGCGTACCTCTTCCACTGGACGTGAAAACCAGCGGTCGATGGTGCGATTCATCAGACCGTAAGCAAAAAAGAACATCACAATGACCGGCAGAAACGACAGAAGCAAACCCGTAACGACCAGGCGGGTGCGGAATTTCGAGCCCAGCACCCCCAGACGGCGTTCGGCAAACAGTTTGAGCAGATTGCGCGCCAGCACGAACGTGAGCGCGACAAACATCAGAAAGATGAGCGCGGACAGCGACGCGAAGAAAAGCAGTTGCAGGTTGTTGTCCGGGTTCAGGAAGGCGGGCTGGTCGAAGGACGCCTGCGACAGCAGGATTCCAAACAGCAGGGCGATGCCAATGGCAAGCGGGATGATGACCCTCTTGCGGTTGCGTTCACGGTCGGGGACTGGAGTGGGATTGGGCAATGCTCTCCCGACCCATGCCGATCAGACTTGCGTGAGATTCCGGCGCGGGTTGAGGCCCATTATAGCTGCAGGGGAAGCGGAGCTTCGGCCGAACACAACGAACCGCGGTGGTCGGCGCCGTCAACCAGGGGGGGAGACGATGCAGGTCGGGGCACCCGGTTCCAACGCTCCGCAGAGGACGCCGAATGGTGGGGCAACCCGCGTCAGAGCACCGAAGTTCGACGGTGGAACACAAGGTCCCTCCACTTCGCTTCGCTCCGGTCGGGATGACAGGTTGTATGGGCTGATTGTGACAACACGGTGGGCAATGCAAGTGGGTGATCGTATGAGGCGTGTTGCGTTTACGGACTGCGCATCACTTGCAAGGTGTCGTGGGAACTGCCGAACACGTGTCCGACGCGTCGTGCGCTAGGGCGAAAACAGTCGGCTTCCGAGTCGCGATCCCTTCTTTCAACGCTGCGTAGGAGGGTTTGGGCGCATAGTTGCGGTCGAACAGAAGAGCGGCGCCTTTGGTTCCTTTCGAGCGGGAGCGAATCCACGAGTATTTGTCGGTGAAGCCCCAGGTTTGGATGGCCGTGCAGCCGGGATGGGCAAAGCAGGCTTGCGCAATGCGCCGATAGATCCCCGCTTGTCGCGTGAGATCCGCGGGGTTCCGGACGTTGCCATTCGAATCGGTGGGAAGGGCTACGTCCAGTTCCGTGATGTGAACCTGGACGCCCAAGGCCGTGAAACGCGCGATATTGGCGGCGATGCCGTCGAAGTCCACGTTGAGATCGTCGACGTGCATTCGCAGGCTGACACCGTCGATGGGCACGCCGCGGCGTTTGAAGTCCTGCACTATGGCGTACATCGCGTCGGATTTGGGATTGAGGGTTTCTCCGCCGCCATCGTTGTAGAAGAGCAGCGCTTTGGGATCGGCGGCGTGCGCCCAGTGGAAGACCTGCTCGATGTAGCCCCTCGATTTACCCGCCATCCCAATGCCGGGTTGGTCGTACCAGATGGAGGAGCGCAAGTGTCCGCGCTCGTCGATGTGTTCGTGCAAGAGTGTGGAGAGTTGTTTCGCGGTGAACTGCAGGCTGGTCAGCCAGGGCGGGTTCGACCAATCCCCAGACCAAAGTGTGGCCACGGACCTTCATGCCGTGTACACGGGCGAAGCCCACTGCCCGGTCTGCTTGCGTGAAATCGAAGATTGCCTGATTGGGACGGAGCGCCGCCCACTTCAAATGGCTTTCGGGCTCCAGCATGTTGAATTCGCGGGCTAGTGTGGACGCGTACCCGACCTCGGAGAGCTGGGCAGGACGCACCGCCGCGCGCTGACCAAGACTCCGGCGCGGTCGGCTTCCTGGCGGAGCGTCTGGGCCGCGGCGGTGATCACCGTGAAGAAAATCAGGAGCAGGGATCTCATAGTCGATGGCTAGTGTCCAGATTCGCGCTGCATGGGAACATTCGCAAAGGGCAACGGTCACAGTTTGGTTGTGACAGCGACGGAAGTTGACATTTGCGGACATCCCAGCCCACCCTACCGGGATGCCTCCTGCCGGGACCGAAAAGCCTTATCCATGTCTGGTGCGCGCCGTGGGTCGCTGGGGGCTGGCCGCGCTGATGCTGAACACGATGATCGGGGCGAGCATCTTCGGCTTGCCGTCGCTGATCGCGGCGCGACTGGGACGATGGAGTCCACTGGCCTACGTAGTGGGCGCGGCGATTGCGGCGATCGTGGCGGCGTGCTTGAGTGAAGTGGCCTCGCAATTTTCCGCAACGGGTGGACCTTATCTGTACGCGCGGGCGGCTTTCGGACGTTTTGTAGCCATTCAAATCGGGTGGCTGACCTGGCTCACGCGCATCGCATCGGCGTCGGCGGTGGCCAATCTTTTTGTTTCTTATCTGGGCGAGTTTCTGCCGCCCGTGCGATCAGCGGTGGTGCGGGCCGGCATTCTTACCATCGTCATCGGATTTCTCGCCGTCGTGAACTATCGCGGCGTAAGTAATGGAAGCATCGTGAGCAGTCTGTTCACCAGCGCAAAGCTGGCACTGCTGGCGATTTTTGTGAGCGCGGGCCTGGCTGCGCTCATGTTGCATCCCGCGGTGCGCGTAGTGCCCACCGCGGTCTCGACCACTGCTGCGAATTGGCTGGATGCCATTGTTCTCATGATCCTAGCTTTCGGCGGATTCGAGGCGGCTTTGTTTATTGGGGGCGAGGCGCGCGATCCGCGCAAAGACGCTCCTGGCGCTTTGTTCATTGCCATCGCGTGCGCGGCACTGGTCTACGTCGCCGTGCAATACGTAGTGATTTACACGCTGCCGAGTGCGGAAGGGAGCAGCACGCCCGCGGTGGATGCGGCGCGGCGTTTCCTGGGACCCTGGGGCGTTTCACTGGTGGCGCTGGGGACGCTGGTTTCGTCGTACGGTTCGGTGAGCGCCAACATGCTGCACACCCCGCGATTAACGTTTGCCATGGGCGAGCAAGGAGATTTCCCGCGAATGTTCGCGTTGATTCACCCGCGCTTTCGCACGCCGTATTGCTCGATCGTGGCCTTCGCGAGTCTCTTCCTGTTGTTTTCGATCGGCGGGGACTTCCGGTGGAATGCCACGCTGGCAGCGATCTCTCGGTTGTTTCTTTACGCCGCTATTGCGGCGGCCTTGCCTCGGCTGCGCAAGCTGCATCCGGATACTGCCCGTTTCCGGCTGCCGGGCGCGCCGGTGTTTGTTGGCCTGGCACTCGTGTCGAGCGGCATTCTGGTTACGCGTATGCACTGGGCGGATCTCGTCATTCTCGGCATCACGTTTAGCTTGGGGACGGCGAATTGGCTTTGGGTGCGGGGATGAGGACTTGCGCCTGCCGAGCTTCGCTCGGCTGCCCAGACAGAAGCGTCTGGGCCTACGTGAGGCGGTGGGTGTTTTCATGCTCGCGCTGCTCGGGCTTTGCGTGCGATTCGCAGGAAGCCTTTGGCGTTTGCATCTTTCTCCAAGGCTTCCATTCTTGTGCGTCCCGCGTCGGCGCGACCTGTCTTCAATTCGATTGCTCCTAGAGCAAGACGAATCTCGAATTCAAAGGGAAGATATCGGTTTCGGCTGGTTTCAGTCAGGATCGTTTGGAGCGCCTTGGTTGCTTCGGCCGGGTTGCCGCTGGCAGCCTTGGTTTTGGCCTCGATCAGGGCGGTGACAAACTTGGGGGCACGATCCGAAACTTGTTGCGCGAGCGATATGCCGTGCTGGGCGGCTGCGGCTGCATCTTCGGTCCTGCCGGTATCGAGGAGGATTTGACCCAGCAAGGCATTGGTGACGGCGGCGTTCTGTGCAAGCTTCAGTTTTTCGAAGGTGGCCGCTGCTTCACGCGCGAGGCTCTCCGCTTCGGAAAATTTCTGCTGCTCCAGGGCGATCTGCGCGATCTGCAATTTGCTCACGGCAACATTGTTTTCGTCGGATATGGCTTGGCGCAAGGTGAGCGCCTCCGCGGCGCTCTTGCGTGCTTCGTCCAGCTTATCTTGCTCGCGCAACAAGTCCGCAAGGCCCAGCAACGAGAATGCGCGACTGCGCTTGTAGCCGATCTGTTCCTGGACCACGAGAGATTGCTCGTAACTTTTCCGGGCTCCCTCCAAGTCGCCGAGTTCGGCCAGCACATTGCCAAGGTTGTTCAGGGTGGAGGCTTCGCCTCGACGATCGCCCACGTCGCGGAAGGCCTGCAGGCCCTCTCTCTGTTTCTGGAGTGCGGCGGTGAGATTGCCCATGCTGTCGTACACATTGGCCAGATTGCCCAGGCTGCCGGCGGCTCCGCGCTTGTCGTCGATCTCCCGATAAATTTTCAGGGATTGGGTGTAGTAGTCCTGCGCCTGCTCCAGCTTCCCAGTCTCATAGAGCACGTTGCCCATATTGTTCAAGTTGCGCGCTACGCTTCCCTGGGCGCCGATCTCACGAAAAACTTTCAATGCTTCCTGGACGGCTTGCAGGTCGCCGGCGAAGTCGCCGCGATCGTAAAGGATGGAGCCCTTGAGCGCCACCATGTTGGCGGCAGCGCGTCGGTCCCCGGCGGCGAAGTACAGGCCCTCGGCTTCATTGACGAGTGAGGCGGCTTTGTCCATTTGGCCGAGGCGCTCAAAGGCCCAGCCTTCCGCGGCCAGGGCCTCGGCGACAACTAACTGGGCCTGCTTGGCACGGCCTTTCTCGGCGGCACGGGCTGCGGCTTCTTGCGCACGCTGGAAATCCCCCAGAGACTCGGCAGCGTGAGCTTCGGCGATATCGATGCGGGCGTCATCGACCGCGGGAGGAGGCAGACGGCGCATCTGTTCCACGGTGAGCAAAGCGTCCTTGCCCTGTCCAGCGGAGACTTGGACGTCGGCGAGGCGCAGTCCATACTCCAGGTTATCGGGGAAGAAATTCCAAAGGGCGCGATAGTTCTCGATCGCTTTGGCCCAGTCACGGGTCGCGGAGCGGTATCGTGCTTCCACCGCGAGCCGGCTTTCGCGAGAGAGATTGGCGGAGAGATCAAAGGCTCGCTTCGCCTCCTCGCGCGCTTTTGCGTCGTAGCCAAGTGCGGACCAGGCGTCGGATAGCGCGGAGTGCGCCAGAGCGTGATTGGGATCGGCCGCAACCGCTTGTTGCAGGAGATCGCGCGCGGCCAGCGCTTCGAAAACGCGCAGCTTCTCCAGGCCTTGCACGTACAGGCGCGCTGCTTCCGAATTGGTGGGCAGAGAAGCGCGCACACCGGAACTTTGCTCCGGAGTGATCTGGTCGATAGAGAGCTTCCGGCGAAGGTTGGCTCCGGTGCGTGAAACGAGATCGAGCAGCTCCGACTGCTGGCCGTTCTCGGAAAAACTGGCCAGGGTTTCGCCGGCGACCGCGTCCTGCAAACGGAAGTCGAGGCGGATCTGGTTGCCCGATTCCAAAAAAGTTCCCAGCACCACCAGGTCGCTGCCGAGATGCTTGCGGATGCGCGCCAGGGTCTCGCCACTGAAGCTGTCGGCTTCGGGCAAGGACAGATCCTTCTTCATGCGAGCCACGTTCTCGCCGGGAATCGTTCGCAATTGCTCGCCTGCGGCCAACTCGGTGGTGAGCAAGTCAGCCAGAGCAGTGGAAAGCCAGGCGTCGTCGGCCTTCCCCGAAAGATTGCGGAAACCCAGAACAGCCACCGATCGACGGGGCGCGATGCCGGGCGCCATTTCCGTAACCGGCGCCTGCGAGCGCGGGAGCACGTGGAGACGGGCGCTGTAAATTGCCGCTGCTGCCGCAAACAGAACAACGAAACCGACGGCCGCGATCCACTTCCACCGTGACATTGGACGGACTGCAAGGGGGACAACCCCGGTGCTGAGACGCTCCAGATCGATGCGCAATTCGCGGGCGGATTGATAGCGCCGATCGGGGTCCTTGTCGATCGCCTTGACGATAATACTTTCGAGGGCAGGAGAGATTTCGTGGTTTCTGGAACTGGGCGGAGATGGCGGCCGCTCCAGAATCGCGCTGATGAGTTGGGGTCCGGAGGTGTCGGAAAAGGGGCGCTTTCCAGTGGCCATCTCGTAAAGAACAACCCCGGCGGAATAAATGTCGGTGCGCGCGTCGGCTCTGTGACCTCGAATCTGCTCGGGGGCCATGTAGGCGACCGTGCCCACGATCTCGTGGGGCATGGTGAGGGTTACGGTCTCAGCGGAGGCGCCTTCCACCGGAATGAACTGAGCGATCCCGAAGTCGAGAATCTTGAAGCGGTTGTCGTGAGAGAGGCGTATGTTGCCGGGCTTCAGGTCGCGATGCACGATGCCTTGGGAGTGGGCAGCATCGAGACCGTCGGCGAGTTGCGCGCCCATTCGGAGGACGTCGCGCTCGGGCATGGGGCCGCCCCCCAGTCTCACGTCCAGGGTCACACCCGAAACCAGTTCCATGACCAGGAAATCCGTCCCGTTCTCGGTGCCGAACTCATAGATTGCTCCGATGTTGGGGTGGTTGAGGCGGGCCAGGGCGAGAGCCTCCTTGCGAAATCGCTGGCGAGTGCGGTCGTCGTGCAGAGTGTGAGCGGGCAACACCTTCAGCGCGACGTCACGATCCAACTGATCATCGTGAGCGCGATAAACAACACCCATGCCGCCTGCACCAATTTCCTCGAGCAGGCGGTAGTGCGAAAGCTGCTTGGGAATCATGAAACGTGACGCCCCGAGAATTTAGGGAAATGGTAGTCGGGGGTGGGCGCAAGGTCAAAATCTTTGCATTGCACGGCGAAAGGAACACGGCGAGAAGCTGCAATAGTTCCAAAATGCGCAAACTCTTGCGGACAGCGGTAGTACCTTAATAGTAATCCCCAGCGCGTTACGAAAGGCCGGGGGAGCGCGCTTGTACTAACCATTAATCGCTTCTAAATAATCGACTTACGATAAATTTGGCGAATGCAGGTCTGCTGTAATTTTCGTTTGGAGGTACAAGCCTAAGTCCCTTATTATCGGAGAGATGGAGAAAGCGGGCTGGTCGTTCCCAAGGACTGGCACGAAGTTTGCATCGAATCTAGCGGAAAGTCTGGGGGCGGTAACGGCCAGATGTCTATAACAGTCGGTAAGCTTCTTCGGTTCATGGTGTTGGCGTTTGTGACGTTGGGTGTGGCCGATTTTGGTCGCGCCGCGAATGTCAATAGTCGGGCACTCACCGCCAAGTCTAAGTCACAAAAAGTGGCAGAAAGCCAGCGCGCCAAGCGTCGTATGAGCCGCTTGGCGAAGAGCCGTGGAGTTACGCCCGCGCGGAGGCGCGTTTCGAACCGGCGCCGGCATCGCTACTACGAGCGGTTCTACACGAGTTCCTTTGCGGAAGACATCACCGAAGGCGACGTCACGGCCGGGGAAGACTCGATTGTCCGGCAAGCCGCGATTGATGCGCTCGGCAACATGAACGGGACCGTGGTTGCGATCGAACCGACCAGCGGGCGCGTGTTGGCGATGGTGAATCAGAAGCTGGCGCTCTCCAGCGGGGCGCAGCCTTGCTCGACGATCAAAGTCTCGGTAGCGCTGGCCGCACTCAGCGAAAATATTATCGATAAGGAAACGCCCATTGTGTTGGGGCGGCGCAGCCGCGTGAATCTTACCGAAGCGATGGCGCGCTCCAACAATGCTTATTTCGAAGCGTTGGGACGCAAGCTTGGTTTCGATAAGGTCAGCTACTACGCTCACCAGTTCGGCCTCGGAGAGATGGCCGGGTACAACATTGAGGGCGAACATCTGGGCATTTATCCGGACGAAGAAATTCCCGCGAAGTTGGGCGGCGTGGGCAAGATGTGCTCCTTCGGCGAGGGCGTGTCGATGACACCGCTGCAACTGGGAGCCATGATTTCCGCGATTGCGAATGGTGGGACGCTTTATTACATGCAGCATCCCTCATCAGCGGACGAAGTTGCCAGTTTTCAGCCGCGGGTGAAGCGGCATCTGGATATCGCGCCTCTCATTCCGGAGATCTCCGATGGCATGGCGAACGCAGTGTTGTACGGCACGGCGCGCAGTGTGCTGTCGAATTTTTCGGAGGAGCAAGTTTTGGGCAAGACGGGCACGTGCTCGCGCGCGGGAACTCGCTACGGCTGGTTTGGTTCCTACGCGAACACCAACGTCGGTCGCATCGTGACAGTTGTGTTCCTGCAGGGAGGGCGTCCTACCTTCGGACCCAAGGCGGCAGAAATTGCAGGGCGGATGTATCGCAATCTTTACGATCATAGTTTCTTTGCGAACGGGCCGTTGTTGCCCTCTAGCGCGTCGAACGCGCGCTCCGCGGGCAATTCGCAATAGACCCCACAAGATCAAATTCAACCCACGGCACTCGCCGTGGGTTTTGTTTTGTGTGCCGAGCATGTCCGACAGCTTGAGGGTGAAAGTCCCTTTGACACCACCGTAGTTATACCCGGCGGCGGTGCGGGGGACCAATCCGCCGAAAGCCCGGGAGTAAAAGTCCTCGTTGGCTGGGCGCAAGTCCGGTCAGCTCCGACCGGAGGGCGAGCAAATCGACAGGTCGTAGCGAATGCGAACCGTAGTAAAGCCCCGAAATCGGTTCCCCTCACGGGAATCGGAGGGTGAGGGATATTGGAAGCGCCGAGACCATCGCATACGGGCGAAGGCCAGTGTCGTCAGTGAAGGAACTGGACATATGCAGCTGACGAGCTTCCCGGGGTCCTAGCCTGGATTATTCGCTGAATTTACTCGCAAAAAAAGAAAGGATGCTCTAAAAGGTAGATGAACACTGGGTTTAGCGGACCCAGCATTCCCTTTCGGAGCATCCATCACTTGATACAAAGTGTTTTATCACAACTGAACTTCTCCTTCTACCGTCATCAGCCGATCTTGGC
>UEXW01000033.1_pt1 | contig 12016 bp, 12 predicted proteins | sample 4301151 | NCBI WGS metagenome assembly UEXW01 (sample SAMEA4773176, study PRJEB27434) | metagenome | biome: 2259; feature: agricultural soil; material: soil | place: USA | collected 2014-09 | depth 0.25 m | reverse complement strand
CAGGAGGCCGGCAACGTAAAGCGTCCAGACATTGCGCCAGGTTGCTTGGGTGGCTGAGAGGGGTGGGCCGCCAATGTTCCTCGAAGCAGGCTCCCCCTTCCCTCCTCGATCCAGCCCCAATTGTTCTTCCAACGTTAGCCGCTGGAACAAAGCTGCTTCTGCTTGATCTTGCGACCATGACGGATCGGATTCGACATTCTCAGGGTCCGGCGCAAGAGCAGGAATGGTCTTGCTCACAAGCGCTTCGTACTGCTTCATGGCGGCCCTGCACGAGGGACAAACAGAAAGATGGTCCTGAAGGCGCCGCTCCTCTTCCCCGGTCAGCTCACCCGAGGTTGAGATGGCACAGAGCTCGAGGAACTCATCATGAGGTGATCGCGGCAATGCCCCGGCTCCTGGTTTGAGAGTCACGTTCTACCATATCCGTTGCGGCCCGGCAATCTACCCGGAAAGACCTGCTTCCGCAGCTTTTCCAAGCCTCGATAGTAGTGATTTCGAATGTTCCCCAAAGATTGATCCAGCTTTGCGGCAATTTCGTCGAAGGTATAGCCCTCAAAGAAATGGAGCACCAGAGTATTGCGCTGGTCCTCAGTCAGGGTGTCGAGAAGTCCTCCGATGGTCGTATTTCTGACCGACAAGCCGAAGCAAGCTTCGTTTTCCCTGCCCTCCGAGCGTGGGTCGGGTAAGCCTGCAACGCCATCCAGATCCACGCGTGTGTAGAAATGCCGCGAATTAAGGTAGCGTCTGCGATCGATCGCGCGGTGATAGGTCATCTGCACGATCCAGGAGCGCATTGCGCTCCTGGACGAATCAAAGGTGGAAGAATTGCGATGAATGAAGAGAAATAGGTCCTGCAACAAGTCGTCGGCTTCGGAGGCGTCGCGCAGGATGCGCATTGCAATCGTCCGTACCAGACGGGCGTAGCGACGGAACAGGATTGCCAGTGCTTCCCTGCTTCCGTCGCAAATCTGGATCATCAGCGTTTCGTCGGAGATCTCCGGTTCAATCACCTGGGGCGCGGATGGAGAGGAAGTATTCTTGGCACGCTCCTTGGAGATTGCAAGCACGTTCAGACGAAATACAGTGGAAGCGTCCATAAAACTCGGAACATCTGAAATTGCGCTCTGCTGGCCGAGAGTTGACAACCCCTACTCAACTTCCGCAGTTTCGAGGGCGTCGGTGTCCTTCCTGGTGGAGCTAAACTGAGCACAGCAATCCGGCGACGCACTTCGCACACATCGTTGCACAAAGAAACGATTTAGTTTCACTACGTACGAAGACAGTTCTCGGCGCGGACTCAGTCTTAGCAAACCTGGCCTACCATTGATAACGAAACCAAAATGGCAAACAGCTTTTTCAAAATCTGCAGGGCCCTCACGTACTGACTACGATAGAGCGTCCTACGACTGAGCGTGGACGCCGACCAAAGCTTACATCGATTGTATGGGGCATGCAAGATGTAATGACCGTACGTAGGAATCTAGGAGCACAGGTCCGTGCACTGAGAGAGAAACGCAAGTGGTCCCAAGAGGATCTAGCCCACGAGAGTGGTTTGGCGCGGTCGTTTACGGGCGCAATTGAGCGCGGAGAAAAGGATCTCAGGTTAACTACCCTAGTCAAGCTTGCGAACACGTTCAATATAACTGTTGCTCAGCTTTTCAAGTAAGCCCGCATCCGCCCTAGTCTTGTGCCCCAACGTTCTTCGCGATTCACCCCAACAATGCGGCTTCCACCTCGCTGCGCCATCATCCAGCATGTGTGGCAACACATGTGAACACACTCCAGTGTAAAGGTTGCACTCGGATGTTCGAGTTGCTTCGAAACGACCTTTGGTGCCCCCCACGGTTAACGCAGGGTCGCTGCGGTGTGCCGCAGATCATAAAGTCTGATGTTTGGCGGCCCCAGCTTTCTTTAGAATTGGCTTGAAGTTGGCGATCGCTCCTTCTGCCCGTGGTGCGCTCAACCGCGCGCTGGCCGTGGCGAACGTACACGGCGCCAGCGCTGCTCTTGATGATCTGCGTGAGCTAGGTGCCGATGTGGGACTCGCCGAGTACCAGCCCTACTGGGCGGCGCGGGCGGAGTTGCGGACCAAGGCATGCGCGTATAAGGAGGCGCGCCATGCCTATGAAATCGCAATCGGTCTCGAGCCCGGTCCGGAGCTTCCTGCAGCGGCGTCAATCGGCGTTGATGCAGTGAGCTGGGGCAGGAAGACTGAAGAAATTCTTAACCCAGCGATACGGAGCCGAGATCAGACAAGCCACGGATTAACGACCGGCACTGAAAGATCTTCAAAATGGACTACGTTCCGAGTTGCCAGGGTCGCGTGGCGCGCAACCACAATGCCAGCGATCATGGTGTCACGCAATTCGACTGGCCGCCCCTTGTGTTGCCGGGAGGCCATCAAGTCTGTAGCTTGCGTGGCAGCAGCATCATCGAAAGGGGCGATTCGATGACCCATTTTCTCGAGGGCGGCTTCAAACGTCTCCAACAACACTGACCTTCGCTTCCCGGCTGCCATGATCCGAAGTCCAAACCGGATCTCCAGGATTGTTATGGACGTCGTCCAAATGGACGTGCGTGGTTGCTTGTCGAGCCAGGCAACGACCTTCGCATCGGCTGCTTGCCGCATCAAGGCGGAGATTACATTTGTGTCCAGAACGATCATGACTCGAACACGGCCGGCTTGACGGTGTGTCCGCGGAGTTCGCTTACATCTGAGTCGAGACCAATCTCCATAAATAATCTGGAGATATCAGTCCCGAGTCCTCCACTCAGAGTTTCTTCTTCGCGGACGGCATTGCGAAGAATGTCTCGCACCTCTTCCTCCATGCTGCGACCATGTCGTTTGGCGCGACGCTGTAACTGCGTCTTTACTGTATTCTCAATGTTCCGGACCACCAGTTGAGCCACACTCTACCCCTTATTAGTTATATTGATATCACGATATCATACCCATCGATGGCATGTCAATGGCCGGAACACGGTCTGGATCACGGCCGATCTCGCCATCTTTTCACGCGGTCGGCGGAGGCAAAAAAGAGATCTCTCCACTGCCCGGAACACCGACCGCAACCAAGAAAGGTGACCGTTGAGCCCGGCGAGTAAGGCAGGATTGTGGACACGCTCGGATCGCACGGGCGGCAAGACCAGGCTCTTTGGACCGCGCCGGTTCGAGAATATCTCCCAAATCGTCCATCGGGGTCACGTGATCCAGCACACACAGCGGAGAGTTCCTATGTTACGACCTGAGTCGGTCTGCCACCTGCAGATCGACGGGATCACCATCGAGCGCCGAGCACAGGCCACCGCCCTCGTGGGGGCGCGCGAGATGGAGCTCAACCACGTGGTCATGCAACTGACCAGTCCGGCCACTCTGGAAATTGGTAGCGCGAGCGGCAAGCACCTTCGCAGATTTGTGCCGGGCGATATCCACGTGATTCCCCAGGGATCGAAGGTCAGTCTGTACGCCACCGGAGCAAGTCACGCCATCGTGATGAGCTTCGAGAACCAAGTGCTGGAACGTAGCCGTGAAGAAGAAGATCGAGTTGGGTATGGACCTTCGCTCGTGCTGCATCTGGGGATACGCGATCTGCAATTGCAGTGTCTGTTGTCGGCAGTTGAGGAGGAGTTGAGATCCGGTTGTCATACCGGATCTGAATACCTTCACCAGATTGGCGGAGCGCTCACCAGCTATCTCGTGCGGCGTTACTCGACGGCAGCCCAGACAGTTCCCCCACTGAGCGAGGGACTCCCACCCAATCGACTCCGGGCGGTTCTCGAACATATTCACACCCATCTGGAAGACAGCCTGACGCTGGTTGAGCTGGCGGGTATGGTGAGCATGAGCCCGCAGCACTTTGCGAACCTGTTTCGGCGAAGCACCGGGCTTGCTCCGCACCGGTACGTGTTGGGCCGCCGCATCGAGCGCGCCGCCCATTTGTTGAGTACGACCAATTTGAGTCTGGCGGAAATCACTCTGGAGTCAGGCTTTGCCAGCCAGAGTCATTTCACCGATGTCTTTCGCAAGGCGCTGGGAACCACACCCAGGCGCTACCGCGGTCAATTCATGGATGCGCCCCTTCTTGCCAATGGGTCACAACCGGAGATGAAGGGGCGGGTCGCCATTGGGATGTTCCCGTCGGGAACGACCTTGAAAAAGCCCCCGGGAACGCTGAGCGGATCTGCGGCGGGTCCCGAGCAACTTTCCATCTACTTTGACGACAGTGGTTTGAAATGCGGATAACCGCGGACAGGTCGATCAGCGTTGCTTCTCCTCTTCCGGCCCTCCTTGCTGGCCGCTGACCTGCTCGAGCTGGCTGACCGCTTTACGGACGGTACGCAGGGCGTAGTCGTGCGGATCGTGCTTCTGACCGACTCGGTAGCGTGCAATCTCCTCCTTGACCCGCCCCTCGGGTTCGCCGCGCCCTAGAGCGCGTTTGGCGTAGGCCCAGTCGCGCTCGGACTGAGAGAGCTGTGTGTGCCCGGCACCCCGTCGGCCGGATGGACTGGCGCGGGGTGAGAGATCGGCGACCGGTTCATCGACGGCCAAGTTCGGAAAGTGGTCGGGACATCGAATCGCGTCGCTGCGTGCTTCTGCGGTGACCAGGTAAGCAGGGCGATACTTGTGGTTGTAGAAACCTGGCAGACGGAGCACTCGGGCCACATCAACCACGCAGGGATCGGCTCCGGTGCTCCGCACCAATCCTCTTTCAAGCTCCTCCGCTGCTGCCTTTTCGAAGCCTTCGACCTTCCAAATCACCTGCCATTTGTCCGGCGAGGTGCTTACAAGATAATTGGGTACCGGCAGGTCGTCTCTCGCCAACAGCTTCTCGACCGCCTGGTCGCCATTTTCGTCGAAATCGAGAAAAATGTGGCGAATGCAATCTACGTCCTCTTTGGTTCGTCCTCGGCTTCCCGGTTTGAGCGTGTTCATGGACAAATACAGGTCGTGCTTCTGGTTGTTGAGATAGCTCAGCCACGCTTGAAAATCCGGGGACGAAAGGGTCTCCGCGGTGGTAATTCTCTGGATAACCGCGTTGGTGGTGCGGTGCAATGCCAGCAGCGCGATTCGGTCCTTGGCGGCGAAGTTTTCGAGCACATAGCGCTGTGCCGTCAGATTTTGGCCAGTCATCGGAGAGCTCCTTCAGCCTCGTAAACCAGTTCGTACTCGTACCGGTCCTGGTCGGGCTCATAGCGCTCGAGCCGCAGGAGCTCGGCCACGTAGCGCCTTCGATTTCGTCGCTCGACGTGCAGGACCAGGTCGAGGGCGTCGGCGATATTGCTTTGAATTGCGCGATAGGGGAGATCTACGCCTGATTGCAGAACACAAGTGATGAAGCGTGAGATTGCCAACTTCGCGGAATTGGCATGGATGGTCGAGAGCATGCCAGAGTGTCCTGTGTTGAGCGCCTGGAGGAGGTCGAACGCCTCTCCACCCCTCACCTCTCCAACCAGAATGCGATCCGGACGATGCCGCAGGGTAGCTCTCAAGAGGTCCCGTATGGTCACAGCCGGCCGACCCGGCTGCTCGCGCCGCGCCTCAAGTTCAACCAAATTCTCGAGTGTAATCTGCACTTCAGCCGTCTCCTCGATCAGCACCACTCTCTCCGTGGGATCAATAAAAGTGGCTAACGCGTTCAGCATCGTCGTCTTCCCAGTTCCCGTTCCTCCGGATACCAGGATGTTCCTGCGTGTGTGCACTGACTCCGCCAAGTAGTCGAGCACGACTGCGGGCAGCGTTCCTGCCCGAACCAGGTCCTCCGGGGTGAAGCGCCGAGTCGGGAACTTACGTATGGTCAAGGTGGTACCTCGTCTCGAGCAGGGGGGAATGGCGGCGGCTACGCGCGATCCATCAGGCAGTCGGGAATCCAGCAGGGGCATCTCGTCATTGATCTCATCACCGAGCACACGCGCAATGTTGCGAACGGCCACCTGCAACGACTTTTCCGTCAATACAACATCGGGAACGGTGAGGAGTTCACCGTGTTTCTCGATGAAGATGCGACCGGAGCCGTTCACCATAATTTCCGAGATGGCATCGTTGCGGATCAAGTGTTCAATCGGGCGTAGGAATGGGAGAATCAATTCAAAGCTCACAAACGTCCCTCGGCCAGGTGTTCGAAATAAGTGGTGTCGGGATCGAGGTAGTAGGGCTTGAGATAGCAATAGGTTGGGGGCAGGGGATTGAGGCCGTCGTAGGCGATTACAATGCTCTGTGCATTCTTCAATTCGGCGAACACTTTCGGCTCAAACAGCCAGTCCCGCTGCACGTTATAGCTCTTGGAAGTGCTGAGGGAAGCGCGATGCGCGCTGGCTCGCCCGGTCAGCATACTGACCCCTGCGTCCTGACCGCTCTCGCTAATCGAGTAGTTCATTTTTAATTGCTCTTCTTTTCCGCACAACTCACTGGCGATGCGGGCGCTGAAATCGTCACTCAGGGTGAGAAATATCTTGGTGCGAAAGGTCTGCAGCAACGTCCGCCAGGATTCGCCATGCAGGGTGGAGCGCAAGGAACTGACACTTTGAGTGGCGACAATAGGAATGCACCGGGCCTGGCGCGACAGTGCGAAAAACTTCTCGTCCCCAGTTGGATCTGCTTCGCCGGTTGTGGCAAACGAATGGTATTCATCGCAGAGAAACAAGGCCTCACGCCAATGCTTTTCCGGATGACACTCGATGGTGGGAATGCGCGCGACCATGGCGCGCTGGAAGTCTTGCTTCAGCATGGTGCCAATCGTTTTCGCTAGTCCAGGATTGGCGCTCACCGGAAAGTTCAGAGCGACGACCTTACCCTGCTCGATGAGCTCACGAAACGGCGGCAGGGGTATGCCATAACGGCCATCCCGATTTGCGATGGGGTCGTAACACGCTTGGGGCGGACAAAAAGTGCGCTTCACCGCCGGGTTGTCATCAAACAGCGAGAGGAACACCGAGATGCCTTCAACGATGCTAGTGCGCAGTTTCGGCTCGATCCGCTTCCAGTCATCGTTGAACCATCGTTTGACCGCTTCAAACCTCTGCCGCCGGTCATCATAGTGCGGGTCTTCGAAAGCATCCCACGAGACAGCCTCAGTCTGCGTGTCAAAGACGATTTGTTTCAACTCCAGCAAGCGCTGCAGTTCCTCGGTTGCGGGTGCCTTCATCCAATTCGTAGTCTCGATCCGCTCCCAGCAGAATGAGTTCAGATCACGATGTGCCACGTAATCAAAATCCTCAATCAGCAGGTAGTCGCGCGTGCCAAAGAGGTGCTCGGCTTCGGCGATCTTAGCCTCGATTTTGTGAGAGCTTATGGTCGACTCGTAGACGTCGAATAGCGTCACATAGCCGTACAGTACTTGGTGCAGCAGGATGACGAACTTCACCAGATTGGTGTAGGCCTGCTGCCAGAAGGGTTCCTTGCCACGCCCAAACAGATTATTGAGGAGCGAAGCGATGCCATAAGCCAGCGCATAAGCTTCCAGCTCGTTATGCAGGGGGTTGTATCGGTAAGGCGAGTCGAGTGAGAGTTCGATATAGTCCTCTGCCCGCCCATGTTTCGCGAGCAAGTCGCGTACTCTGTGGCAGAAATCTCCTTTCACCTCGAGCACGAGGCCGGCCACGCGCTGGTTGGCATCTTTGGCCCGATATCCCAGCACCTGATCCGCGAACGGATACATGCATCCAGTCGTTTTCCCACTACCAATGGCGCCGAAGATGGCAATGCCCGTGAACAGCCCGCGATCCGGGATGATGAGCCAACGCGGGCATTCAACAGGTTCTGGACGCTTGGGATGATGGAGTTCGCCCACCACGAGATACAGTTCGTCTCGCGAGCGAGGATCGGGATACTTGGGGAGCGGTTGCGTTTGTATTTTCTTTTCGCGACTTACCCCGAAGATGTAGGCAAGCGAAAAGATGACCGAAACGATGATGAACGGAGTGGTAAAGAGCATGAGGGTGAAGGAGGATTTGATTGCATAGAACAGGTACGGCTTTTGCAGAAGAATCATGCCCAGCAGGGCGTTATCGTCCGGAAAGCCACAATGGCGATAACCATAGAAGCCTAATGTCAAACTCATCGCAAAACTTGCAAAGGTCCGGTATCGTAAAATCAGTTTCATAACCCTGCCCTCAGCAGTCTTCCGGGAACCCGTTCAAGGAAGCAATTTCTCGGATCTCTGATGCTCTCGCTTTGTTCCCGCGCTGAGGTGAACGCGCTCCCCTCCCGTTCCGTTGTTGGCGGTCTGATCCTCTCCCTGCTCAATGGGGGATTGCTGCTCCAGCCACTGCAGGAAATCCTTGTCTTTCTTGAAAACCAGATCCAACGCCTGGTCGATGATGTAGTCGCGACTGTCTTCGATGAACCGTCCATACTGATCGAGCATCGCGAGGCGATCCTGGTAGAGCTTCACGGTAATTTGTTGTTTGGCTCGCTTTATGCGTTGCGGAATGTACGGAGACATGTGAGTTCACCCCTTTGGCGGGAACAAAAATTGCGTACGCGCGATCTGCCGGACCCGAGGTCGAGCAGCCAGGAGAGCAAACCGTGGGGTCGCTCCCTGGCCAAACGCGTCGTTTTCGCACAACCTTTTTCGGCCTCCGAGCCGAAGCAACCAGTTGTCCGGCCATGCGCTTCGCGCGACCACCTGTGGATTCCCCGCCGGACTTAGCACAGGACTAAAGATCGCGTCCCGGCGGTCCGTGGTTCGTGGTGTCTCACGCCGCGGTCGCGAGAAGTGAGATCGCCAAAGAACTGGTACTCGTCGGCCGCTCGCCAAGTGCGCAACACTCGGCGGACCTGGTCCGTGGCGGCATCAGCTCGTACGCCAGGACGCCCCTCGTCCTTCCACTGCTCGTAAAGAGTTTCGAATTGCGGCCCGCTATACTCCTCCAGTTCATCCCGAAATGAATCGAGACTCTGCTGGTCGAGACAACGACTGCCACGGCGCTCGAACAGTTCGCGGATACGAAAGTGTTCTCGCAAACGGACGAGAAGAGGGTCCTTGGGGTTGCACAGCGAAGCTCGGAAGCATCGAGCGAAGACGCGCTCGGCCTTGGGAAACATCTGAGGATCGATGGCGACATAGACCACCTCGAACGACGACAGACTCGAGAAGACGGCACGATAGTGCTCGATGTAGGTTTCAAAACCGGACGGCTTTACTCGCCCCCCATCTACGTAGCAGAACGAGACCACTGGTCGGAGCTCGGTAGATGGGTTCGTGACGAACATGGGAAATCTGTCCGCGAAATAACGAGTGCGTGTCTGGCTCCCTGAATGACGGGAACGGTAGCTGCGAGCGAACAAGCAATCTCGGTCGAGACCAAGAGTGGAGCAGAAGAAATCGAGCTTTTCCTCTTCTGTTGCCAGGTATCGGTGTTGGGGATGGGCCAGGACGAAATCGAGGCTCATGAGTTTCGTTTTGATGGAAGAGGGTTGACGCCAGCGCTGATTCGGGTTGTCTTCGTCGGCCAGCACTTCATAGACGGAACGGGCGCCGAGGTGGTAGATCAGCGTGCGATTTGCAGAGCCGTGGATCCGGATGTGACCGTTCGCAAGGCCTCGTTGGATCAGACGTTCAGCACTTGCACCGGGTTTCTGGCCTAGGAATTTGTGGTATTGGCGGCGCAGGAAGTAGCCGCTATGAAGGGCGACCGTGCACAGAAACGTCGCCTGACGGTGGGTGTAGCCGTAGCTTTGCAAGGCGACGATCCGCTCTTCATTTGTCATAGGGAGAGGATGGCGTCGGTTAGTCCTGGTCCGTCCGGCACTGGACCGCGACCCCGCGTCAGGCGTGCGTTAAGCCGCGCCGCCGAAGGGCCATCGGCGTACAGTTTGAAGCCGACTTTGGTCTTCTCAAGGGCGTAAGCGCCGTGGTAGTGGTAGGTGGCCAGTTCGAGATCCACCTTGGTCAGATCGCCCTCCGACGTCTGGTACTCCAGTCGAAGGTCGGGGAGTGGGATTCGCCCCCCAACCACCTGGAGACCGTTGGTTTGGGCAACCTCCCTCTGCCGCTTTGCAAAGTCAAGACGAGGCAAGGAGCGAGCTTTTGCAAGCGTCGAGTAGATGCTCGCCTTGAGTTCGTAGTCGAGGACAACCCGGCGTACCACTCCCCCTCGACTCTTGATCTGCGCGGCTTCAGCTTCATACATCCTGTAGACGGCAGCATCGTGCGCAATCTCCCGCGGCTTCACAAGTCCCACGTACGAGACCTGACGACTGTCCTCTCTCCCGATAGAGGCGAGCAGCTCCTTGGCTTCTCGAGTCAGAACCAGGACCTCCAAAACTTCGTCCGCTCCCCCGACCATTAGCCGATGCTTGTGGATAAGCCCTTGGCCTTTGAGGTTGCGGAGGTCCTGCCCAAATTGCCGATGATTCAGGACGTATTGGTACGTCAGCAGGTCGTTGATGGCGACTGCGCGAAAGGCACCGACGGTGGTCAAGAGCTCTTGTTCCGCCTTGCTGATTCGATACCTTCGTTGGCGCACAAAGACGGTATTGCGCACCCGGTCGAGTCCCGACGCCGGTCGAGGGTCGGCTTCCAGTTGGGCACCTGGTCGACGATCAGCGGGCTTGGCAGAGCTACCGCACGCGAGGCAGTCCACCCCCGGTATCCGTGCGGCCGATTCGGTCGTCAGATCCCATTCTTGTGACTCGCCTCTGGTGCTGCCGCGGCTCACAGTCCCTCCTCCTGATCTTTGAGGCGCTGGGTAAGTTCTTCGGAAATGCTGGTGCCGGTGCGGATCTGTTTCTCGACGTGCGCCAGCTTCCGGCCGGTATCCTTCAGGAATAGTTTTCGGGCTCCCAGGTACACTGCCGCAAACACGTTCAAGAACAGGGCTGCCAGGAACGCGAAGATGGTTGTGCCGTACTTGTCGACCAGGAGGACACGATACGGGATCAGGAAGGTGCACTCCCCCAGCAGGAACAACAAGAGTGCAAGGAAGAGGATGCTGGTAACAAACAGACTATTCGCGAGCATGTGGAGTCCCCCTCAATCGGAACCAAGAGTGCCCGTTGCGGGCACCTTTCCTATCCCGGTACATCTTTCTCGGCCGGCGAGGTATCGAAGCTCCCACCGTCGTCGCCCACGGCACGCTCGAGATGAGTAACCGCATTGGCACGCACTTCCCACACACGGTGCTGTACACCGGCATTGTCCTCGTACCGGTAGCTCTGCAACCGGCCCTGGACTTCCACGTGAGCGCCCTTGAGGAGCGACTTGGCAGACTCCGCAAGACGGCCATTGGCGATGACACGGTGCCATTCCGTGTGCGACACAAACTCACCCGATTGCCTATTCCGGTGCGTGCTTTTTGTGGCCAGCGAGAGAACGGCGAAGGGCGTTTGATTGGTGTTGACGTGGAGCTCGGCGTCTCGTCCGAGGAAGCCTTTGAGGGTGACGTTGTTTCTGTAGGTTGACATAATGCTCTCCGTTTCTGCCCTGATCTGCTCAGGGCACTCTGGGCGCAGCCATGCGAGTGGGCCCGGCTCCCAAGGCCAAGGTCAGCTTTCTCGGAGGGACCCAAAAGAAATCTCCCGCCCGCCGGGAGCGCGTTCTGGGCGCTCGATTTGTTTTGGGAGACCGAGACCCGGAGGGCCATGGAAGCAGATGACCGCGGAGCCGCAGGGCGACGGAGAAGCCCCGAAGCAGTGCCTGAGGAGAGCGGGGAGAGACGGAGCGCATGGAGCCCAGCAACCCAACCGGGCACACAACAGAGGCCAGGCACGAGACGCCAGTCGATGCTCTCATGCAGGATCGCCCTTGATCGTTCCTCGGAGCAGTCGTCAAGGTTCGGGAGAAGCCGTCGCATTCGCGTCGTAGTTCCGGAACGTACGCAGAACAATCGCCTCTGGGATCCCAGACCTTCGCGGGGAAGCGACGACGCGATATCCCCGACTGAACCGTGATCACAGGGACGATCAGATCCCAGCCTGAACTTGGCCCATGAGGGAAACATCGCGGAGAAGCATAGCCACACTAGGGACAAGAATTCCTCCGTGGACGGAAAACACATATCGAATTTCATGGGAAAG
>UEXW01000247.1_pt1 | contig 12265 bp, 8 predicted proteins | sample 4301151 | NCBI WGS metagenome assembly UEXW01 (sample SAMEA4773176, study PRJEB27434) | metagenome | biome: 2259; feature: agricultural soil; material: soil | place: USA | collected 2014-09 | depth 0.25 m | reverse complement strand
GCAACTACGAGTTTATGGAATTCGGTAAGAAGCCGTTCGCTGCCTGCCCACCGGCCTGCGTGTCCGGTACTACGATGGGCGAGAACGGCGGCATCCGGGGCAACGTCCTCTACATGTCGACTAGGCCGTTTGACGACCCGGGCTTGCTTCTGCAACTGAGTTGGACGCCGGGTGTGCCCAACGTGACCATCAATCTCTATCAGAAAGGTACTGCGGCGGACGGAACCGATAGCCTGAGACTGGTGGATCACACCACGACCACGAGCTGGGACGACTGGGCCCAGGGCTTCCGCACTGATGGCATCCCCAACATGAATTGTCCCGGCCAAGACAATACCAGCCCGTTCTTCTTTACTCTGGCTGGCAGTACTCAGTGGCTGGATCCGCTCCACAGACCCCTACCCGGTACCAACGGCACGCCCGGGAGCACTGGTGCCGGTCAGTTCAAGTGCTATGACGGCATGCACTCCTTTAACCAAGTGCAGCCCGCACCGTACGATGGCATGTACCGGTTCCCCAGCGTGACCAGCATTAATCCGACGAATGGACGGCCAACTGGGACCAACTGCACGATCTGTGTCACGGATCCGGACACTACGGATCCTGTTGCGTTTCGTGGCCTGCCGATGTTGCCGGCTGGCAAGTATGTGGTCGAGGTCGTGGTGCCTCCCGGCTACGAGTTGGTCAAGGAAGAAGACAAGAACATCTTGATCGGCGACAACTACATTGCACCTGCGACGCAGCAGTTCGGTGGGCTGGGCAGTATCTTCATCCTGCCCGATCAGGCCGCGGTCGGCAGCACCTATAACGCCTATAACCACCAGAACGCAACCACGGACTTGGGTGTCCAACCCAGACACGAAGGTGACACGGGCAGCGTCGAGACCTTCTGGCCCTGCGTCGGTCAAGCGCGTATTGTCCCCGACTACATCAGCTTGTTCCCACAATCAACGGAAGTCTCGCCCTTCGCCGGCGCTACGCGTAATCTTTGCGACCGCAAGGAGGTCACGCTCGAAGACCAGATGACGGTACTGGCGAAGTTCTACATCTTCAGCTCGACGCACGTCGCCGCGCACTACACTGGCATCATCACCGACGACTTCTCGTCCGAATTCGACCCATTCTCGCCGCAATTCGGGGAGAAGTTTGCTGTGCCCAACCTGCCGATATCCTACAAGGACTTCAACGGCGTGGAGATTTCCCGCACTTACAGTGACCAATGGGGATTTTTCGATGGTTTGAACTACTCGACCTGGGAAGTGAACCCGCCCAATCCGACTGGGTATGCTCCCCAAACGATGGTTACGTGCATGAATGACCCGGGTCCGATTCCCGGCCCGAACGGCACGATGGTCACGGACCCCCTGTACAACCCTGCCTACAGCCAGTTCTGTTACGAATGGACGTTCATGCCGGGTCAAACCGCCTACATGGACACGCCCGTGATTCCCACTGCGGCCTTCGCAGAGGGCTACAACCCGGTGGATTGCGCTTACCCAGATGCCACTCCGGCGATTCTGAGAGTCGACGGTAACGGCCAGTTTGGACCCTATGTGACAGCAGCAGGGCAGACACTGATCATTACAGCGCTGGGCGACCAGCAGGTTCCTAACGACGCGTATTCCGGGCCGCAGGCTACGACTGGTCCGTTCAACCAAAAGTTCGTTACGCGCCACTATGGCTTCGGAACCCAGTGCACCAGTGTAGGCGGTTCCTGCACGGCGGTTTCAAGCGTGACGATTGCCGGCGTTGCGGTTCCGATTACGTCCTGGACCGATTCGCAAATCACGGTCACAGCGCCCAGCTTGACGGCAGGCCAGTCGACCTGCACGATAGCGCAACGGACAACCCCGCCCATCGTGGGAACGTTAGCACGCTGCGGCGAACTGGTCATCACTGCCGGGAACGGCAAGCAGTCCATCGACACCGTAACCGTCACCATCGGCGGCAAGCCTCCGGCCTACGTCAATGGCGAGAACGGCGCAAACAACGCCGTCCAGACAGCGATCGACAACGCCGCCCCAGGCGATCTGATCATCCTCAACGGTTCGATTAGCCCAGCAACCCCAACGACCGTTTGCGGTTCCAGACCCAGCACGGGTTGCACTCCCGGTACGGCAACCTACAACGAAATGCTGGTGATGTGGAAGCCCCTCCGGTTGCAAGGCGTGGGCGCCGCCTCTGTGACCATCAACGCGAACGCACATCCTTCGGGCAAGATGGATGCTTGGCGTGCTAAGGTCATCTGCCTTTTTGGATTGGCGCAAAACGGCCAACCCATTAGTGCCACCAACCCTGACGCTTCCTGCCCTGCGAGCCAGCGGTTCCAGGTGGATCGCATACCCCTGGAGGGCATCGTTGGCTGGGACACAACCACCAACGGGAATCTGGCGGAGCTCTTGCAAGAGCCCACGCTCCTTGGAGCTTACGAAGGCGCGGGCATCACGGTACTCGGGAAGGGAGTGCGCTTCCCGGCCGGAGCTGATCCTTTCGGAAGTGGAGCAGAAGCCGCTTTCCCTGCGGGCACTGTTTTTCTGGCGAATACCACCTCCGATTGCGTTCCGCCCAGTGGCTATGTCGGCAACTTCCTCTGCAACCCGTCGCGTATTGACGGCTTGACCATCACCAACAGTTCCGGAGGCGGGGGGGGCGTTTTCGCCCACGGCTGGAACCATTACTTGGAAGTCTCGAATAACCGGATCCGCTCCAATGCAGGAACACTCTCAGGCGGCGTCACCATCGGCCTCGGCGAATTTCCTGACCCGATCGTCGTTGATGGTGAGACCTGGAACCTTGCTGTGGAAGCCGCAGGGCACCCCAATCCGGGATGGACGGACCCGGCGACTGCTGTTCCGGCACGGCTCGTCCCCCCCGGCACCCCAAGCGGTACTCAGCTGCCGTACCTTCAGCAGACTAATACCCGTGTCCATCACAACTCGATCACACAGAACGCTTCTCTTGGCGACGAACTGTTCTCGGCTACGCCAGCCGGGGGTGGTGGCGCCACTTTCTGCACCGGTTCCGACTTCTACCACTTCAACTACAACTGGGTCTGCGGCAATCTGAGCACGGGGGACGGCGGTGGCGTGGTTCACCTGGGATTCAGCTACAACGGTGACATCTCGCACAACTCGATCCTCTTCAACCAGAGCTTCAATCCGACGATCCCAGCCCACGGCGGTGGGCTGATGGCCATGGGGGCGGCCCCGGACGGGCCTGGCCCTCCGGGCTCGGGCATCACGGAGTGCGGAGGCGTTTCGGACGTCGATTGCGCTCCCGGGCTTACCGACGGCATTGGTCCCGGCTTGACGATCGACGCGAACCTAATCCTAGGAAACAATGCTGAGGCCGGCAGCGGGGGCGGTCTACGGCTGCAGACCGTCAACGGCGCCGAGGTCTTCCGCTTCGCCAACAGTCCAACCAATTGGTATGGCGTAAGCGTCACCAACAACATCATTGCCAATAACGTAGCAGGCTGGGATGGAGCTGGAGCCTCGCTCCAGGATGCCCTACGAGTAAGCTTCATCAACAACACGGTAACATCCAACGATTCGACCGCTTCTTCGGGAGTGCTGTTCAGCACGCTGGGAGCTCCCCAGGCCAGCGTACCGCCTCCTGCCAACGGGGAGCCGGTCTGCAATGTCGGCTGTACCGCATCGGCGCCCCAGCCCGCAGGACTGGTAGCGATCAGAAACACAGCGAACCTGATCGGTTTCTTGCCCGCGACGGTGACCTGCCCGGCAGGCTACCCTGCACCTCTCGTCAATGGCATTTGCCGGAGTGTGTCGTACCCCGTGCTGCGGAATGACCTGTTCTGGCAGAACCGATATTTCCACATCGAAGTCGGCGGCACCGGTACTGGGTTGTTGAACCAGGAGAACATAGTAACGCTCGTGCCGACGCTGAATCAGGGCTCAACTGGCGCTTGCCCGGGCGGTGCAACTTATTGGGATATCGGTGTTCGTGGCGACACAGGCCCGACTAACCACAACTCGGGATTCACTCTCAACCCGACGTTCTCGATCATGACCAGCACAACAGGTTACACCGGCGCCGGGCTCTCCAGCAGTAACCCGGCCGTGGCTAGACAGTACTGCAACGGGGCGAGAGTTCCGCCGGAGAATGGCGGGCTGGGCTACAACGCGCCCAAGGGTGTCCCAGACGCGACCCTGCCGGCCCCGGTGTTCAACTTAACACCATCCGCAACGGTGGACGAAGGCAACAACTGGATAAACCTGTCCTACGGCCCACTGACTTTGACGAACCTGACAGGCACCACCCTGGGAAATTACTCCATTACCTCGGGTTCGCCAGCGGTCAACACTGCGTCCGCGACAGGTGCACCGAACCACGACTTCTTCGGCACCACGCGACCGCAGGGTGGGGCGTTCGATATCGGAGCGGTGGAACTCGCGACCGGGAGTGGTGGTGTGGCCAGCGCGAGCCTCAGCCCGACCGTGTGGAGCCCATCCGCGCCGCGCGGAATAGGTCTGTTTGGCCCGATTCAGATCTTTACGCTCACGAACACAGGCAGCGTACCCCTGACGGGCATCACGCAGGGAGTGCTGGGTGGAGCTAGTCCACAGGACTACTTCGTGACCCGGTTGCTGTCGACTTGCGGTCCTGCGGGTGGCGGTCAGCTCTTGGGTCAGACGACCCTAGCCCCAGGCGGGAGTTGCATTGTCACAGTGCAGTTCCGGCCGCGGACGACCGTTCCAGCAGGCAGTGTCAGGAACGCAACGATATCGGTCTCAGACCTGGCCGGTACCCAAACGTCATTCCTGAACGGCACGGCTAACTAAAGCAATGCCGGCGCGGTCGACGGAAAGCCGAATTCGATGCTGCTCGCGGTTTCCGCGGGCAGCATCGTTGCAACGGAGAGAATCTACAGTCAAGGAGCTGCGGTTGAGTACACCGATGAGAATTCACCGAGTGTTTACCCTGGGCATAGCGCTGTTCGTCAGCCAACTCGCACTTGCCAGGCTTCCATTCTCGAGTGAAGCGCTTGGAAAGGTGGAAGGAACGCTCGATTTCTGCGCGCAAGCCGATCCGCCAGCGGCCGCGAAATATCAGGAGCGAAAGAAGGCGCTTGTCAAGGACGTCCCGGAGAAAGAAGTGGCTGAGGCGCGCAAGACGCAAGAATACCGAGACGCCTACGACTGGATTACAACCGAACTGGGCAAAGTTCCAAAAGATCAGGCGGTTCAGGCATGTGCGGTCGGGCTGGAAAAGGACAAATAAGCCGGGGTCCCCGCTATTACTCTGGTCACATTTGACCGGAGCGTAGCGAGCGGGGAGGCCACTTATAGCGGATCTTACGATGATGCAGAAAACGGCACGACCGCCATTTCGGTCTTCGGGGCCGTGGCTGTGTCGGGTCGGCGAACGAATCGCAAGTCCCGTTGCTCCTCCAAAAGCTGGCCGGTGTATACGTGTTGGCGTGTCATCACCTATCCTGTACGCGCAACTTCGGAGGAGCAAACCCAATTTTGGCTAGCCTTTGAACCGACTCAACTTCTGTGCGCTCTGATTCGTGTGACAGGGCTGAGTGTCACAAGGCTAGCAGCGTCATGTCCAATTAGCTGGCATTGCAGGTTCGCCATATTCAATCAGGACGCTGTGAAGGGCATCTTGTGAGTGCTGGCTCTTAGTCCTGAGATTCGGGAAGAATGGGGACACTATGCCGTGGGTAGCATCAGATCGTTCCCTTCAGTTGTGGGAATCAGGAGCTAAGCCTATCAGCCAACTGTCCCCACTCGGTTTCCTGGTGACCGACGCTTCGTTACGGCTTCTCTTCACCAACCGCGAGGCGATTGCGATCATGACATACCCGTTGCAATCGCCAGTAAGTCTCGACGATGCGTTTCAAAAGAAGATCAGTCTCAGGCTTGTTCGTGCTCAACGCTCTCCGGTCAAACAGACTCAATGCTCGATTAAATTGAAGTCGGGTCGCCGAACCTACTTTTGTCGAGTGTTCCGTTTACAGAGTAACGGAATCGGTTCAAATGGCACTGGGCTACTTATGGTGCTGGAGCGCGGAAAGCCAGGATCACTCGCCCTCTCTCAAGTCTCGGAGCAATTCAACCTTACCCACCGCGAGCAGGAGGCAGTGGCTCTAGCCCTGCAAGGACTGGGCAACAAGGAGATAGCCCAACACCTGGATATCAGCCCGAACACCGTCAAGACATATCTGAATTTGGCGGCGATTAAGATGGGTGTCTCAAGCCGATCGGGAATTGTGACCAAGGTCCTCGGTCTGATCTTGTTCTCCGGCAGCTCGGAATCCAAATATGCGTTACGCGGCGATTCTCGATTTCCGGCTCTGAGCAGGAATCTGTAACAGCTCCTGATTTGATGGGCATTTTGATTTTGGGGAACTCTGGTTACACTCGGCAGGATGAGAGAGGCGGACTGGACCAAAGTACTGGGGTGGCCGGGGTATCGGGTCTACCGACACGAAATCGAGGAGCAGAAGAAAACGCTGAAGCTGTGGGTTCGGCGCAAGCGTGGAAACCGGAAACTGGTTTGCTCGGGCTGTGGGCGGAAGCTGACCGATGCCTATGACAGCTACGAGCGCGAGGTACGAGATCTGCCCAGTTTCGAGTTTCGGACGACGGTGGTGGTGGAATTGTATCGGGTACGCTGCCCGGACTGCGGGGTCAAGACGGAGAAAGTGCCGCAGTTACCGAGCAAGGCGCCGTTCAGCAAGCGCTTCGAAGAGGCGGTGGGTTTGGCCTGTGAGAGCGCGGCGGTGCGACGTGTGGCGCGACAGTTTGGACTGTCCAGCAGCACGGTCCGAGCCATGGATCTGCGCTATCTGAGGCGCTGGGCGGAGGGGCGAAGGAAGCCGGCTTGGCGGCAGATGGGGGTAGACGAGATCTATCTGGGGAAGAAGCAAAAGTTCCTCACGGTGGTGAGCAATCTGAATACGGGTGAGCCGCTGTGGTTCGGGCGTGAGCGGAAGAAAGAAACGCTGGATGAGTTCTGCGAGAAGCAGTTGAGTGCTTTTCAGCGGAGTGCGATTGGTGCCGCTTGTGTGGACATGCATGAGCCCTATCGTTTGAGCCTGGAGCGTGGGTTCCGCAGTGTCGCCTGATCTACGACAAGTTCCACGTCATGAAGCACGCCAACGAAGCCGTTGCCGAGGTTCGGCGCGCGGAATTCTTTCGCAAGGGTGGGGCGGCCCGGGAGTTGATCAAGGGAAAGCATTGGCTGTTGTTGACCCGCTGGGTTCATCTGAACACCCACAAGAAACGGCAGCTCAACGAGCTGTTCGCGCTCAACCGCCGGGTGATGAAGGCTTATCTGTTGAAGGAGAGCTTGGATCGACTCTGGAACTATACCTATGAAGGAGCCATGCTGCGTTATCTACAAAGCTGGATTGACCAGCTGCGTTGGCAGCGGCTCCAGCCTATGGAGAAGCTAGCGCGGATGTTGCTGAACCATCTGGAAGGAATCCTGAACTATTGCAAAATCAAGGTACCGATGGGCGTAGTGGAAGCCGTCAATGGAAACATCAAAGCGCTGTTGCGCCGTGCTCGGGGCTACCGCGATCTCGATTACCTGCTGCTGAAGGTGCAGCGCTTGGCAGCCACCAAGACCCAATTCGTCGCTTTCCAGAAAGCCGCGTAGAATGCACCCTTCTACAGATTGTTGTGCAGAGCCCGATTTCCACGCCCCGTTGCCGATTCAGAATTTTAAAACTGGAACTGGTCCGTTTGAGCCTAGTCCGATCAACTCTGCTAGGTGTACTAGCCCTTTCTGACTAGTATTTCGGACTAGTACACGCAGCTAGGCATTCCGCCATAGGGGATATGGGCGATTGACCACCAAGCATCTCCATGTTGAACTCCCCACTCAATCCAGCTTCCCTCCTGGATCTGTGGCCCACGCCGCAGCCAAGCACCTGGTATTGGAGTAAGGCTAACAAAGGAACGTCTGTAAATAGGCTCAATTAGCTTTACACATACAGAACCTCCGGATCCGGTTTAAGAAAAGTTACTCGACATACCCTTGGCAGGCCAGTCCCAGACGGGCCCGGACGAGGAGAACTTCGGGAATAGTCGTCAAGTGGCTTCTCGGTCGCAACGACAAGCTGGCTAATTCTTGCTTCATGGCAACTGGACGATGAGGCCAAAAAGATAAACCCAAAAACCGGCAGTCCTATCCCAAGAGGGAAGGATAAGAGGATTGAACTATGACAATGCAACGTGACAGAAATCGTTTGGAGAAGCTAGTGTTCGGAGTTGCGCTGGCCAGCTTGGTGTTTTCTCTTCAAGCGAGGGCGCAACAGCTGAGTTCAGCGTCCGTGCCCAAGTTTGTCGATCCGCTGCCGCGTGTCTGTGGCGTTGTCCCAACACCGAACTGTTTGGTGCTGGCCACCACTTCGACCGCAAATGGCATTGACACCTACGAAGTCGCAGCGAGGCAGTTCCAGCAGCAGATACTTCCAGCAAAGGACGTCAACGGCAACCCTTTTAACAAGACCACGGTGTGGGGCTTTGGGCCCAACACACCCGGAACAACAGTTTGTGGCGAGGGCAATGTGACGCAAAGCTGTTTCCATACGCCTTCGGCCACCTTGCACGCGAAGTACCAGACGCCAGTTCGCGTGAAATGGATTAATGACCTCAGGGACGGCACGGGCAATTTCCTGACGTATCCCGCTGGAGTGCCCATCGATGCGGGTGGCCATTGGGCGAATCCGCCACAGCGCTGCGCCGATGGTAAAGTAGCGACTGACTGCAAGGGGAGAGGGGGGCGTTACAGCGGTCCCGTTCCCACAACGATTCATCTGCACGGCATCGAAGCTGAATCTGAGAGCGACGGCATTCCTGAGTCATGGAATTTGCCGGCGGCGAACAACATTCCAGCCGGCTACGCCACCCACGGATCAGACTTTTGCCAAGTGGACTCCACGGGCGCGAGGGCCTGCGCTTACAACAACGACGGAGCAGCTCTGTTTCAATATCCCAACGCGCAGTTTCCATCAACTCTCTTCTTCCACGATCACACCTTGGGGGTTACCCTCGAGAACATTTACATGGGACTGGTTGGATTTTACGTGATCAGTGGCGGACCGTCGGTTGACGTTCCCCCCGACTGCGACGGTACTTGCGATCCGGCTCTGTCCGTACTCGGCGGGCTTCCGGGAGGCGACTACGAGGTACCGATCGCGATTCAGGACAAGACGTTCAACGTGGATGGTTCTCTGCGGGGGGCTGAGGAGGGAAACACGAAAGTAGTGAACGGAAAGACCTGGCCGTATCTGAACGTCGAGGCACGGAGATACCGGTTCCGCTTCGTGAACGGTGGTGCCGCGCACTATCTTGGGCTCATCTTCTCATCGAGCCGTCTCAAGTTCCAGCAGATCGGGGCCGATGGCGGTTTCCTGCCACATCCCGTAACGCTTGGCAAGCTTACCTTTGCGCCGGGGGAGCGACTTGACGTGGTCGTTGACTTTTCTCCGCTTAAGACATGCGCCGGTACTACCTCATGCTACGTTACTCTCATCGATGACAATGCGAGTGGCGATATCAGGCAGGTCATGCAGTTCAGGGTTATCCCCGCGGCACGCCCCGACACGAGCTTTGTTCCGCCTAATCTTCCGCACCGGGATCCGACTTGCCCGACCTCGACACCCTGTGAGACCAACGTCCGCCAGGTCGCCCTGGTGGGTGAACTCCTCGGCATTTTTCAATCTGGCAAACCCGTTCCCCTGCTATGGGACGATCCCACGACCGAAAACATATTCCTCGGTCCGGGAAACTCCTCCGTGGTCGAGCGCTGGGACATGTGGAATGTTTCTCCCGATTCTCACCCCATGCACCTTCATGAGGTGCAATTCGAAGTCGTGAATCGCGAAAACATAGCGACCGGAGTGGTGTTCAATTGCACGGGCACTGCTGTCAATTCAAAAGGAAACACCGTGAACTGCGCGTCACCACCGTTGCCCGGAGAGACCGGATTCAAGGATACCGTAGCTGCCAATAGAGGCGAGATCACCAGGGTCAGGGTACAATTCGGGCCGAACAGTATTAACCAATCGCCGAGAGCGGGTCTTTTCGCTTGGCATTGCCATATTACCCCCCACGAGGACGCGGAAATGATGAGGCCTATGTGTATCGTGCCTTCCGGTGTCACCCCCAACCCCGCGGCAGACGGCATTGTCGGCAATACTAATCCGGGATGCCCTTCCATTCCATAGGACGCAAGTATGGAGAATACGGGCCAGATGATCGATTTGTTCGAGGGGCAAGCGGGTTCGACGCAGCGTTTGATCCGTTCGTGGTGCAGCAACACCACGAACGGACTCACTCCTGCAACTGGCCAAGAATTGGGGCGAAGTCTATCCAGGGTTGGGACCACGTCCTTGTTATTCTTCGACGCCACTCCCGCGAATCCAGCTCCACATGTTAAGTCCCGGCGAGGTCGGTCCAACCGGACCGTCACCAAAACGGTAGTGTGTGTAACGTTGTTGCTTTCATTAGCGTTGGGATTTCTCTGGAAGCAAAGCGGTTCGCAAGAAAACCTTCGAACGCGTATACGTCGACCTCTGTACTACGTCGACCCGATGCATCCAGCTTACAGATCGGATCGCCCTGGTATCGCGCCAGACTGCAACATGCGTCTCGAACCGGTGTATGGGGACGAAGGTGGCAAGGCGACCATGGCTGAAACCGCCGAAGTCGCACCCGCAGCCGTCAGCATCGACGCATCCAAGCAACAATTGCTTGGAATCGGGGTTGCCGTAGTAGAAAGGGGCTCTCAAACTCGGACTTTGCGAGTTCCGGGTAAGGTTGCAGTCGATGAAGGGCGCATTTACCGCATCGATGCGGCTGTTGATGGATTGGTGAAAGGAACGCTGCAGGATACCGTCGGTAGCGCAGTGAAGAAGGGGCAGCCCTTGGCGGTCGTGTACTCACACGAGTTCGTCTCCACCGCCGGAGGCTATCTTTCCGCGAAGGGACGACTACAGGACGGAGCGAGTGCGTCCGGGACCCAAAGCCTTGCGGAAGTTCAAAGCTGGGCAGACCGTTTGCGAAATCTTGGGATGAGCGAGGTGCAAATCACCGAAATTAGTGTTACACGCAAGATCCCAGATGGTGTTTACATCGTCTCTCCCGAGGATGGTTTCGTCGTCGCTCGGAATGTAAGCCCTGGAATGCGATTCGATCGGAACATGGAGTTCTATCGCATCGCGGACCTGAGTCACGTTTGGATTGTTGCCGACCTTCTAGGCGAGGAAGATCAGTTCGTTCGCCCTGGCGCCGTTGCCCACGTCACTTTGCGACATGGCAGTAGGAATTTCGTAGCTCGAGTATCCGACATCTTGCCACAGGTTGATTCCGCCACTCGTGCCGTCAGGGTTCGTTTGCAGGCCGACAACCAGAACTTTGTTCTGCGCCCGGAGATGCTGGTGAACGTTGACTTCGCCGTTTCAGCACCGTCGGGGTTGAGCGTGCCAGCGGATGCCGTGGTCGATTCCGGTCTATCGCACCGAGTGTATGTGGAACGCAGCAATGGCATATTCGAGCCTCGGCAGGTAGAGATTGGACAGCAATTCGGCGACCGCATTCAAATCCTAAGGGGCTTGGCAGAAGGCGAGAGAGTGGTAGCGTCTGGAACTTTTCTCGTGGATTCGGAGAGCCGGCTAAAACCGACAAATCTGAGTGCTGGATGGAGTGATCACTTCCAAGAATAATGTAGTCGAAGTTGAATCGTCCTGGACCGAGCGCATCCCAAATCGGCGTCGCCGGTCATCGGATCGAATTGAATCTTGCGCCACAACCTGAGTTTTTTCCGTTCGAATCCACGCCTTCTCCGCGTTTGAAGATGTCTACCATCGATTCCTTCTCCACCTGCCCAAAACTTCCTTTTGCACAAAGTTACCTCGAACACCATGATTCGGTGTGGACCGCGACGGAAGCCGAGCATGTGAACTTCGGGAGCTCGCCGCTTTTGGGTCGCGGCAATATTTGCGATCAATAGCGTACCCATCGCAGGTGTGAATTTGTTGCTGGGCCTTGCCATGACGCCAGTACTACTCGCATTTTCGGTCTACTTCATCCTATAAAAGAGGATGTCAAGAAAAAAACTTTTCCCTTCTCCCCTCTGGAGACCTGCTGGTGGCTTTACATCCAGCCCCGTCCCCTTGGTGGAGGGGTTTTTGGTTTTTGCCGCTTTGGATCGCCGCGTATTGCAGCGGCGATCCAACCCCAGTTGCTGGTTTCCAGGTAATGGTTTCATCTCGCCGTGGGCGCTT
>UEXW01000197.1_pt1 | contig 12360 bp, 10 predicted proteins | sample 4301151 | NCBI WGS metagenome assembly UEXW01 (sample SAMEA4773176, study PRJEB27434) | metagenome | biome: 2259; feature: agricultural soil; material: soil | place: USA | collected 2014-09 | depth 0.25 m | reverse complement strand
TTCGCATTCGCTCACGTCTCCTGAACATTAGACGCGAGCAGAACAATAAAGGTTGTTACTTGTGACGCGCTACACTAGCCTGATGAACCTAGGGTAGCTAGTCATCAGTCCACGGGAGCATACATCAGGATTGCCGCATCTTCCGTATCGTTTGCGGGAGCGGCAACGTAGTAGCGATTGAGCTCCGGCGACCAGTAGGACGTTCCTGCGCCTCCGCGTGTTGGAATCTTTCCGATGGTCTCGTATCGGTCTCCCTCTTGCGCACGGGATGCCGTGTATGTCGCGACCGGCAAATGTGTCCACCACCTCCACAGTGTTGTTGCCCAGCGCTGCGCCGATGACAGTGCGCCACGACGGCGCAGAGAGGAGACCGTTATGTAAGAACGGATGACTCGAAGCAGCCTTGCTGCACAAGGCATGAGGGTGGGCCCCTCGGACTCGAACTGCAGGGTTCGGGTTCAAACCACCGGAAGCGGCGTCGGTCCAAGGACCGGGGTCTTGAGCGTTTCGGAAAAGGCGGCCTGAGGAAGAGGATGATTTCAATATTCGAAATCCGGAGGACATCATTCAGGCACAGCTTGACGCCAGCAAGACTCTGACCATACTCCTCATCGCCATCGCCTCCGTTTCCTTGCTCGTGGGAGGAATTGGCATCATGAACGTGATGCTGGTTTCGGTAACGGAGCGCACGCGAGAGATCGGAGTTCGTGTGGCGGTTGGAGCGACCTTTGATAGTCGTACTTCAGTCGAGATCATGGAAATCTTCCAAAGCCTGAACGACATCGGGCTCACGATCGTACTGGTCACTCACGAGCACGACATCGCACAATTCGCCAAGCGCGTGCTGGTCTTCCGAGACGGAAAAATTCGCAAGGACGATCCGGTTCTCAGTCGACCCAGTGCCAGTGAGGTGCTGAAGACCCTGCCGACGCTCGAAGACTGAATCGTTCGATCCATTGTTCGATCGTAGTTCCCCCCGCACGGGCTTCGATGAACCGGGTGTAGCGATAACGGCGCTGGGTTCGGAGTTGGTACAAAGATCTTTTCTTCCCAAGATCCAGGCTGTCAAGGGAGATAGGGGCCGGATACAGTGCACTTTCTGGGCCGAGCGGCACGCGAGCAGGGGTGCTAGGTGCGGCTGATTCCAAGCGCAGTCTGTGTGGCCGATCCTATCAGCTTTCCACGCCCACACGTTCCGTCTTCGAACTGGCCTCGATCATCTCGACAACCTTCTGGCTCGGCTCGGATTCGTGCTCGCGCGTCGTGGGAAGCGGTCCGTTCACGGTGAAGTAGTGCGCGCCCGCCACTAGCAGTTCTTCAGCTGGGAAGCGGGTGATGACTTCGTGTCCGGTCGGGGTGACTACGATTTCTTCTTCAATCCTGGCTGCGCTCCAACCGTCCGTCGAAGGCCAGAAAGTTTCCAGCGCGAACACCATGCCAGGCTTGATCTCATGCGGATGCTCGAACGAGACCAAGCGGCTGATGACCGGCTTTTCCCAGATGGCCAGTCCGACGCCGTGGCCATATTGCAGAGCGAAGCTGGCTTCCTCATTGGGAAAGCCGAAATCCTGCGCCTTGGGCCACACCGCGGCTATCTCGGCCGTTGTGCGGCCGGGACGAACTAACTCGATGGCAGCATCAAGATACTCGCGGCAGCGCTTGTAGGCATCGACCATGGCGTGCGAGGCATAGCCGACAGTGAAGCAACGGTAATAGCAGGTGCGGTATCCCATGTAGGAATGGAGGATGTCGTAGTAGACGGGATCGCCCGGACGTAGCACACGGTCCGAGAAAACATGTGGGTGGGGGTTGCAGCGCTCCCCGGAGATGGCATTCACGGCTTCAACATACTCAGAACCCAGATCATAGAGCTTCTTGCTCACCAGTCCCACCGCCTCGTTCTCGCGCATCCCTGGCTTCATCGCGCGGTACAGATCGTCATAAGCCGCGTCGACCATCATGGCTGATGTGTTCAGTAGCGTGATCTCATCCTGTGTCTTGATGACGCGCGCATCGGACATGATCTGCTGGCCGTCGACGACTTTGATGCCTTCCTTCTGCAGAGCAAACAGTACGGGCGGTTCGATGATGTCGATTCCGAGTGGCTCCTTGAGCAGGCCACGCATTTCCAATTCGATATGGATCTTGCGCGCCACATCTTCCGCGCGGCCCATCTCGGGCGACATCGCACCGCGCAGCATGGAGATGCCGGGGCGGGAACGCTCGCCCAGCCAGGGACAGTGGAGTTGGTGATGGCGAGCGGCAGACCCGAAGTCCCACAGGATGGGTTCGTCGTTCTGCGGGAGGAGAGTGAAGCGGTTGGCTTTGTCTTGGGCCCAGGTTCCGATGTGCGTCGAGGTCAGGTAGCGCACATTGTTCATGTCAAAACAGAGCAGCGCTCCGAGTTCGGACTTGGCGAGCAGTTCTTTGGCGCGCGCCAGACGCTCGCGGCGCACACGATCGAAGTCCACGCGGTTTTCCCAGTCAACCGCCATCGTTCCATAAGTGGGCAGTGCCATGTTTTGTCTCCTGCATCGAATCGCTAGGCCTTCGAAGACGGTTACGTCTTCAAGCGGCGGAGAAAAACGAATCGGTACGCGACCGCCGCTTCGCGGAGACACAGTCGCGCCACAACGGGGGATCAGAGCCCCCGTGTATTCACATGTTCCTCACACAGCGAATGCCGATCGTTTGTCGGCAGACACAAAGCCAGCGGTCGAGGCTAATCGTGACGTCAATCTCAGACTGCATCGCCGTGGTCATATCGCAACTCCCGACATCTGCGCAAGGACGTCAAACATCACGGCAAAATCCTGCTTTGCCATTCCCATGCCGCGCGCGGCTGTCAGGAATTCATTGCTCACGGCTGTGGTCGGCAAAGGGACATCGAGCCTGCGGCCCATTTCAAGCGCCAGCAACATGTCCTTCTGCATCATGTTCACGTCGAACCAGGCCTCCTCCGGCTGCTTCAAGACGAAAGGTCCACGGTATTGAACCATCGGAGAAGCGATCGCGCTGTGCACCAAGACATCTACTGCCGTCGCGCGTGCGATCCCACTCTTTTCCGCCAGCAGCACGCCCTCAGAGAATGCAAGCATCTGAACGGCAAGGCTGAGATTGATGGCAATCTTCATGGCCAGGGCCAACCCGTTGTCGCCGACATGCGTCACCTTTGGTCCGATGTCTTCGAGGATCGGCCTGACTCGCTCGAAGGTCTCTCGGCGCCCACCGACCATGATCGAAAGCCTGCCTTGCTGCAAGGTGATGACGCTGCCCGATACCGGACTGTCCACCATATCGGCGCCCTGTTGACGCACTCTTTCGGCGAGCGCACGGCTCACCTCCGGGCTGACGGTGCTCATGTCGACGAAAACCTTCCCCGAGCGAAGGCCAGCTAGAATGCCGTCCGGGCCATCGGTTACCGCAGTCAGCGCCGCGGAGTTCGTGACCATGGCAAACACGACGTCGGCAGTTGCGGCGGCGGCCCTCGGCGAGTCCGCCCATTTCATACCCTGATCGATCAGCCATTGCGCCTTGGAACGCGTGCGGTTGTACCCATTCACGGTGTGACCCTTGTCTAGCAGACGGTTCACCATCTGGCTGCCCATCACCCCGAGACCAACGAATGCGAGATTAGCCATGAATTCGGTTTCTCCGGAGCTAGGAAACGTTCTTCAACGCTGGGCTTTCACCAGAAGCGGCATGGGAGTCCTCGCGAACCTGCTGCATGTGCTCGCGCATAGCCGCACGCGCTTTATCGGCATCCCGTTGCTCGATGGCTTCTAGTATTCGCTTATGGTGATACTGTCCGCGTTGCGGACCGCCGTCCACGCGAAAGGTGCGCAGGCGCTGTTCGCGAAGCAGAACCACGATCGAGTCAACCAGCGACAGGATTACCGGATTCGTCGCTCCTTCCGCGAGAGCCAGATGGAAATCCAGGTCTGCCTCGATATATGCCTCAGGATCTTCGAGCGAGCGGTCCATGACGGCCACAGCTTCCCGCAGAGTGATGAGCAGTTGCTCCTCGATTCGCTCAGCGGCCAGAGCGGCGATCTCGGGTTCGAGGATGGCTCGCACTTCTGCCAGTTGGGCCGAGCCATCGGGTCCCCCGATGCGCGTGACGAGGTCGAGTGACTGGCGCATAGCTTGCGATGTACCGTCGGTGACGAAGGTCCCGCGCCCCGAGAACGCTTCGACCAATCCTTTTTCCCGGAGCGCCTTAACCGCTTCACGCACGGCCGTCCGGCTCACGCCAAACTGCTCGGCCAACTCTCGTTCGGCGGGCAGTTGGTCGCCTCGCCTCAGCTCTCCATTCAGAATTGCTTGCTCGATCTGTTCAACGATCTGTTCATAAAGTCGAGATGAACGGATGGTCTTGTACACGGGGCCTCCACCAGGCTCGCCTTGGGTTGTGTTTAAGCTTTTCAACTCGCACCTCAATCCAGATGGTTTTGATGGTCCGTGAACAACGACATTGGGTCCGCCGAAGCGCCGCAGTCCAACGATACACCCGCCCTTTGGTCTGACCACCATATCACAAACCACGAAGGCGCCTTCCCCTTGACCTGTTCGCCACGCAGCGGTATAGCTGCTAGACCAGTTTTGTGCCAGAAAGGCGGTGGTCCATGAACTTCGCGGCCATGAGTAGACGTGTGCTTTCCTTATCCTTATTAAGTCTCGTTACTTCGCATACGACAGACGTCTCTGCGTTTGACCAGCCGCGTCCGGAGCGCACTCTCGACGAGATCAAAGTGGAAGCGATCGCCCGAGCCGAACAGGGACGGTATCCCCTAATTGGGCTCGACCCGTCTGATGTTCGCGAGGCGTTTCAGTCGATACATACCACCGACAAGGATGAATGGGCGGCCGCATTTATGAAGGTGGGAGATCGCTACATGGCCGAAGGGAAGAGATTAGAATCGACCGACCGCGCGAAGGCGAACGCCGACTACATTCGAGCCTGGCGTGTGTATTCATTCGGCCGGTGGCCGATACCTGCGTCGCCAGGAAAACGACGGTCTTACGAGAAGGCATTGGAGGCTTTTCTCGCCCACGCGCGTTTATGGGATCCACCGCTGGAGGTCGTTCATATCCCATTCGAAGGAGCGGAAATCGTCGGGTACCTGCGGTTGCCAAGGAACGCGCAAGCCGCGGTACCTCTGGTGATCGCGGTCAATGGTCTGGACAGCCGGAAGGAAGATTTGTCGGAAAGTTTCGCGGCAATCTTGCCCTACGGAATTGGATTTCTTGCCGTGGATGGACCGGGGACCGGCCAGGCTCCGATCAAAGTGAGTGAGAACGCGGAGCGCATGCTGTCTCGTGTTCTCGACTATGTCCAGAGCCGGCCGGAGTTGGACAAAAATCGGATTGCCTTGCACGGCGTCAGCTGGGGTGCATATTGGGCGACGAAGCTTGCTATCGTGGAACGTACTCGTTTAAAGGGAGCGAGCGCCCAATCGCCTCCTGTGGATGGCTTCTTCCAAAAAGATTTCCTGCTCAACTCATTGGTAGGAAACCGCGAATACCTTTTTGACCAGGTACCCGCGCTGATGTCAGTGATGGATGGAGTGAAGACACTCGACGACCTGGCAGAAACTTTGCCGAAGATGTCGCTTGTGAAAGAAGGCCTCCTCGGAAGACCCATGGCGCCCATGCTCGTCATCGGAGGAGTGCTCGACACGCAAGTTCCGATCTCAGACCTGTACCTGTTGCTCAGCAAAGGCGACGTTCCGAAAGCAGCGTGGATCAATCCACAAGGAGGACATCTCGGCCGGCAAGTGGGGGTCTGGCCCGATCCCGTGATCTTCCGGCAAGTAATCATTCCCTGGCTCGTGCACACACTGGGTGCCGAGGCGAGCGGAGACCAGCACTAGATGTACGCCGTTCGTGTGGCGCATAGGCAACTACTTTGCCATCGCAGAAACCGGGGATTGAGGATTGTGCGCGACACTCGTTCCCGCCGCAGCTACAACCGATGAGTCTCCCCTCCACCAGTGCGCGGAGTATGCGATGGCAGCTGCGCCGAACCACCCGGCAGCATACTTCGGCTGGGCTCCCCAGCGAAAAACCGGAGAATGCATGAGTCCCAGCCACGAAAAGACTGCAGCTATCGCGCACCACATGGCCGCGCGTCCGAAGTTTCGATCGATCATTTCCGTGATTAACGAAGCGACCACGAGAACGAGAAACAGGAAGCCACTGCCAAGTCCCTGAATCGATCCCCAGTAAATAGAATGGTTCAACGCGACCTGCACTTCCGGAGTAGATGGGGAGAATTTCACGGAAAGCAGAGCCGAATTGACCACTGCAGAAACCACCGCGCCCGTCGGTAGCACCAGACCGAGCAGCACTGCGCTGAGATACTTCGGATCAACCCGGCGCAGGGTTGCGGTGCCTACACCGATGGAGACATATGCGATCATGGCCGCTAGAATCGGCCACGGAAATAGTTGTGAGATGAACAGAGTGAGACCGCTCATTACGACTGCTGCAACGATGAGCGGAGTCCATAACGCAAAGCCGATTCTCGCTCCCATCGCTTTGTAAGGCGGATGCAATGCGTAGACGACCGGATTGACAACCGAACCCGCCACGCCGCAGATCAGTGTCGCCACCGCATCGCAGGCAACGACGCTGCGGACGTCGTAGTCGTCTCCGGCCGCGCTTGCGCCTTCCACCGAAGCGATGTCTTGAAGCACCTGGTAAATCGCGATGGGTGCGATGACTGACAAGTAAGGCACAGCCAGCGCCAAACTGCGCAGCGGTCCTAACGAAGCGACGAAAGGAAGTTTCGGCGACCAGCCTCGCCACACCGGATGAACATATCCCACGGCGACTCCAACCCCGAGCGGAATCAGCCAAGCGGCAAGGAAGGGAGGGATGTGCCAGCGCGTGATGGGCAAGTTTGCCAGCACACTGCAACACACGATGGCCAGCGCAATGATGCCCACCAGCGGATGATCAAATATCCGCTGCAGCAGGACCAGCGCCAGGTAACTGTACATGGCAGCGCCAAAGACGGTCATCGATGCCGGCAGTGGAATAAAGCGGCGGCAGACGCCGGCGAAAGGCGAAGCGGCCAGCTTGATCAACCCAGTCCAAATGACCGCGGCAGCTCCGATTTGCCATGCAGCCATCGGATCATGGGTTTGTATATAGGTAGGAAGGGCAATCGCGAGCGTGTACGCGATGATCGCCGGCACGTTGTTGCCATAGACGTGCGCGGTCACCGTATCGCGAGCAGTGCGCTTCCGCAGGCGAAGCGCAAGCGCACTAAGTCCGAAGGAGCCCACCAGAAATCCGGCTGCGTATCCCGGCAGAAGGCGAGCGACGCTGAACTCCAGAGATAGGCCGACCGGGAGAAGGAGAAAAACCGGAATTACCATCTGCGCAAGATTGAAACCGACCTGCGCCACGGTAGCATCGATGTCGCCGCGTCCGAGAGCCCACCATCGCGCTGAGCTGGGATTAGCCATTTGCATCTCCGCTTTTCGCGGACAAAGCCTCGCTCAAATCTTGAATGACTCCAGGGACTCCTTTGCGAATAACTCCGTCGGTTGCAGTGGTCGCTTGGACAGGCCCTGCTCAAACGAGTAACGCAGAAACGTCTCGAGCACGTGGATGTTCGGTTCAACTCCATAGGGCCAGAAATCCTGTCCCATCAGCGCACGCGTATCTTCAACGTGCCGAATGAGCCACGGTAGCATGTATTTCAGGGCGGCGGTCTGATAGAGATCCTGATAGGCCTCACGTTGTGCCAGGACGAAGGCTTTGTAGAGAGACTGGGCGACCCAAGGATGCTTCTCATAAACGTCACGGCGAATCACGACCGTGTGCATGATGGGAAAGATTTTGGTTTTGAGGTAATACGCTCTCTCAACCGCAGGGTAATCCTCGAAGAGTCGCTTCACGGAACTAGAGCCGTGCGTAAAGGTGGAAGGCATCCGGGCGGTGTATAAAGCATCGATCTCCCCCGCATCCAGCATTGCAGAAAGAGTCTTCGTTTCAGGAATTGGTTGCAGACGAATGGCCGGGGGAAGATCGAGCTTCAGTTTCTCAACGCGCCCAGGTTGCTCTTCACCTCCATTGAAGTACGCCACGCTTGTAACCGGAACTCCATGCTCGTCGCTGAGTATGCCTCGGATCCACATTCCGGCCGTCATCTGAAATTCCGGTGTCCCAACTCGTCTGCCGATCAGATCTCTCGGATTACGAATCCCGCTGTTCCGGTTGATGTAAATGCACGAGTGCCGAAAGAATCTTGACGGGAATATCGGGATCGCGATGAACGGCGGATTCTGTGAGAACAGCGAGAGCACGTAGGAAGACAGAGACATCTCGGCGACGTCAAACTCACGGTGGCGCAACATTCGAAAGAAAGTCTCTTCTACGGGCAGATTCAGGTAAGCGAGATCGATTCCGTCGACAGGGATGCGGCCTTCGAGAAGGGCGCGGGTACGGTCGTAGTTCCAGCACGCGAGAGACAGCCGAAGCTTGGACATCCCGGGTTCCCGTTACGGCGCCCATCGCCGCTCAACGTGTGATAACTGCTGATTGTGCGGTCAAGATAGCGTCCGCTCGTCGCGCCTGTCAAGCACAGCATTGCGTGAATCGATACAAGTGTGCGAAGATCCCCAGCTACTTTTCGAGTACAGAACCGCCACGGTCCGACAGATGCAACCTTCTAAGTCCGATCGAGCACACTGTGTTCGTGACGTCGGAGTATTTACAGCGCCTTCCGTTTGCGCACTCAAGCAGACTGATTTCCGCCTCGCGCCACGGGGCAGAATAGATGCGAAGTCAGAGCAGGATACGCTGGTCGCAAACACATTCAGTCGTTGTCAGTGAACTAGAGACGAGGGGATAACAATTGAGCGAGTTTCTATCGGACGACGAATTGCGCAAGCTTGACCCGGCGGAGACGCACGCCTTCGAGTCTCCTGTGCCCACGCAGCCCATATCGAACGGCGAATTCTTTCCGTTGCATCAGAGCAAGGAGCAAAAGCAAGTCGAAGTTTTGATCAAGGAACATGCGGACTCAATCGGAAGGAAGCTAGGTATGGAACGCCGGCAGTTCCTCAAGACTGCAGCGGGCATGGCGGCTGCATTCCTCGCCATGAACAAAGTTTACGGACACGTATTCGAAATCAATCCGGCAGAAGCGGCTATACCGGAATTGGCGACCGAGCGCGCCAAAAAATACGCCGCTGAGTTTATTTGTGATATCCATACCCACTTTCTTCGCGATGACACTCGCTTGACGATCTTCGTCAAACTCCGCGAGTGGACGGGGCGAGCGGGTTTCAATCCCGATCTCGCGAAGGAGCCCCAGACGCTAGAGCACCTGAAGTTCGGCAACTACGTGAAGGAGATGTTTTTGGACAGCGATACCAAGATTGCTCTCTTGAGCGGTGCTCCGTCCGACATTCCAATGGACTGGTTCCTCACCAATGAGATGAAAGCCGACGCGCGCCAGAAGCTCAACACGTTCGCGGGTTCGAGACGCCTGCTAACTCATGCGGTCTTTGCTCCGGGTCAGAAGGGGTGGCTCGAGGACATCGATCGCGCGATCGAACTGAAGCCCGAAGGTTGGAAGGGTTACACCATCGGAGACAATACCAACCCCGCAATCAGTAAATATCCCTGGCGCATGGACGACGAGAAGTTGGTTTATCCGGCCTACGAAAAATTCGTGAAATCCGGCATCCGGAGCGTCGCCGTTCACAAAGGTCTCTATCCGCCTGCCATGGAAGCTGAATTCCCCGATCTGAAGCAGTACGCCAAGGTGGATGACGTCGGAAAAGCCGCGAAGGACTGGCCGCAGTTAAATTTCTTCATCTACCACGCCGGCTATCGTTATGCAGGCGGACCTCCTCTGCAGGGCGCCTCCGATGTCGGAACTGCCCAGTTCGAGAAGACCGGTAGAATCGATTGGGTCTCGGATCTGGTTGAAATCCCCCAGAAATACAGCGTCACCAACGTTTACGCAGATGTGGGAGCCACCTTTGCCAACTGCTGCATCAGCTATCCCCGCCTGGCCGCAGCAATGATGGGGATGCTGGTGAAGGGCCTGGGGTCGGACCACATTCTTTGGGGCACGGACTCCCTGTGGTTCGGCTCTCCTCAGTGGCAGATTGAAGCATTGCGCAGGCTGGAAATTCCCGAGGACATCCAAAAACGGAACGGATACGCACCCTTAGGTCCCGCTGAGGGCCCTACCAAGAGAGCCATCTTCGGTTTGAATAGCGCGCGTCTGTTCAACCTTGACATCACCGAGAAGGCTGCGTGGCCGAATGATTCCATGTCGGAGCGGAGAGTTGCGTACCTCCGCTCGGGTGCAGACCGCAGCAACCTGGCATACGGTTGGGTTCGAAAACGCGAAAGCTAACAAGCTGGAAGCTCGGAATCATGGCGCGATCCAAAAGAACTTCACTTGATCGGCGGGATTTTCTGAAGACAGCGGTGGCTGGCGGCGCTGCGTCGTTGGTCGCAGGCAAGAAAACCGCGGCTGTTCCCGTTCCCGCCCCTGTGGGTGGTGTCGCACCCTTAATGACGCGCGCTGCCGAGATTGAAGATCCTTCCAACGTGGAGGTCCTGACAACCGAACGCCCCGGATCGGACTTCATGGTCGATGTCATCAAGTTCCTGGGCATCGAATACGTCGCGGCCAATCCTGGATCGAGCTTCCGCGGACTGCATGAGTCGGTGATCAATTATGGTGGGAATCGCTCACCGGAATTCATCACCTGTTGCCATGAAGAATCTTCTGTGGGTATGGCACACGGGTACGCCAAGATCGAAGGCAAGCCCATGGCTGTATTTGCTCATAGCACGGTGGGCCTGCAGCACGCGGCGATGGCGATTTTCAATGCGTACTGTGATCGCGTTCCGGTCTACATCTTTCTCGGAAACACGATTGACGCGACCATGCGGCGGCCGGGTGTCGAATGGGATCACAGCGTGCAGGATGCGGCTGCCATGGTTCGGGACTTCATCAAGTGGGACGACCTCCCGATTTCGCTCACTCACTTTGCCGAGTCCGCGGTTCGCGCCTACAAGATTGCGATGACGCCGCCCATGATGCCGATCTTGCTCGTGGCCGACGGCGACCTGCAGGAGCGTCCAGTCCCGGCAAACGTGGCCTTGCGCCTCCCAAAGCTGACGCTAGCATCTCCTCCGCAAGGAGACTCAGCGGCGGTTGCCGAGGCCGCACGACTGCTGGTTGTTGCCGAGAATCCGGTGATTATCGCGGACCGCGCTGCACGCACTCCCGCCGGCCTGGCGCTCTTGATCGAACTCGCGGAACTTCTTCAGGCGCCGGTAATCGATCAAGCCGGTCGCTTGAACTTTCCCAGTCGCCATCCGCTGAACCATTCCGGACACGGACGGATCGTCATCTCCACGGCAGATGTGATTCTGGGGCTCGAGCTCACCGACTTTTGGGGCACAGTCCACTCCTATCGCGACCAGTTGCAGCGCAGCTCGCAATCGTTGCTCGATCGCAACACGAAGCTCATCAGCATTACGGCCAATGACCTCTACATCAAGGGCAACTACCAGGACTTCCAGCGCTATCCTGAAGTTGATCTAGCTATCGCTGCCGATGCGGAGGCGACCTTGCCGTCGTTGATTGACGCGGTCAAACGTGCACTGACGGCCGATCGAAAGCGGACGCTCGAGGAGAGAGGAAAGACCCTTGCGCAAGCGCACGAGGAACTTTTGGATGGAGCACGCACCGAAGCAACGTATGCCTGGGATGCGAGTCCAATCAGCACCGCGCGCCTGTCGGCTGAGTTATGGGGCCAGATCAAGGACAAAGACTGGTCGCTGGTCTCACCCGTTGCGCCCGGAATGAGCAACTGGCCGTTACGGCTATGGGCGTTCGACAAGCACTACCAGTTCATCGGAGGTCCTGGCGGCTACGGGGTTGGTTACGGAGCACCGGCAGCGGTGGGCGCCGCGCTCGCCAATCAAAAACACGGTAGACTCTCGGTCAACATCCAGTGCGACGGAGACCTAATGTACGCGCCTGGAGTTCTTTGGACGGCGGCGCATCACGGCATCCCTCTTTTGAACATCATGCATAACAACCGTGCGTACCATCAGGAAGTCATGCATGTGCAGCGCATGGGGAACCGCCACAATCGGGGCGTAGACCACGCACACCTGGGTACGACCCTCGATCATCCCAACATCGACTTTGCCAAATTGGCGCAGGGCATGGGCCTGTATGCAGAAGGTCCAATCAGCGATCCCAAGGAGCTGGGACCAGCGATTGCACGCGCAATCGCCGCAGTGGAGCGCGGGGAGCCTGCCTTGGTCGATGTTGTTACACAGCCACGATGAAATTTGAAGGAGGTT
>UEXW01000270.1_pt1 | contig 12379 bp, 10 predicted proteins | sample 4301151 | NCBI WGS metagenome assembly UEXW01 (sample SAMEA4773176, study PRJEB27434) | metagenome | biome: 2259; feature: agricultural soil; material: soil | place: USA | collected 2014-09 | depth 0.25 m | reverse complement strand
CGCTTCAATAGCGCGCTCCTTGCTCATGCCTTTGCGCTGCAAATCGCCCTCTTCATCCGGTGACTTTACGCTGTGCTCGCCGGGAGCGCCTGTGACAGTGGCGATCAAGGGCATTGAGCCGTGGCCAGTGTCAATTTCGTCGAAGCTCAGCAGCATGCGAGCGTGGAAGCCTTGTTCGACGGCGCTCACGTGCCCCTTGACGGTCTTGCCGCGGGGGATGACTGCTCCGTTCCCAGCTACCAGGTCCTCGGCCAGCTTCGCTTTGAAATGCTTGCCGGGCTGGAGTTTGCGCGTGTCCAGGCGATCGTTCAGACGGATCAGGAAGCGCGTGCCCTCGGGAATTGCGTTCGGCGGCGCTTGCGGGGCGATTGCGGGATCTTGCGCCGAAAGGGGGAATGCCGCGAAAAGGGCCAGAACACACCAACACATGCGGGACCGGAGGTTGGTCATAAACAGGACCTCAATTTGCAGAGTTACGTGCTCGGAAGTTGGATGTGGGGGGATAGGAAAGGGCTGCCTGCGGGGGTTATGGACTGATCCCGCCTTCACTACTAGAGGCTTCGGGACGTGCTAGTAATGCAGTAGGTTACGGTGCGGCTTAAGTCTTGTCACCGTACGCATCGAACCTCAGCCGCTGAAGCCGCAGCCATTTCTACAATTCGAGCGGCGCGGCTGAAGCCGCGCCCCTTCAAAACCCACCTCTTCAAAGCCCACCCCTTCAAAGAGAAAGCCAGTCTAGATTGCAGGCGCGACATGGTGCAGCGTTACCCTGAAACATGTCGAACGCCTTCTAAAGGGGGCAGTGTCAAAGGGCACAGTGTCAAAGGGCACAGTGTCAAAGGCCGCAGTGTCGCGGCCTACGGAGCGGCTTTGCCGTCGGCCCGGGTGGGGTAGCGCGAGGTCTGCATGTTGATTTGTTTGCGCAGGTCTTCCCACAAGGTGTCGGGCATGGAAAGAAAAACGTCCACGATGTTGGGATCGAACTGGCGGCCGGACCAGACCTTGATTTCTTCTTTGGCAGCGGAGAGCGGTTTAGCGGCGCGGTAAGGGCGGTCGGAGGTGATCGCATCGAGTGTGTCGCCAATGGAAAAGATGCGCGCCCCAAGCGGGATGGCCTCTCCCTTCAGTCCGCGGGGATAGCCCGTGCCGTCGTAGCGTTCCTGGTGCGCGTAGACGATCTCGGCGGCATCCTGCAGGAACGGAATTTTCTTGAGCATCTTGTAGCCCAGATAGCAGTGCTCGCGCATGATCGTGACTTGATCCGGTGTCAACGGGCCGTTCTTCAGCAGAATGTCGTCAGGGATGGCCATCTTGCCGATGTCGTGCAGGAACGCACCGCGGGCAATGATGTCCAAGTGTTCCTTGGGAACACCCATCTGACGGGCGATCGCGATCGTATACGCGGTGACTCGTTTGGAGTGGCCCTCGGTCTCGGCGTCTTTCAAGTCGAGCGCATCACCCAGCGCTTCGAGCGTGATGTCATAGGAGCGCTCGAGTTCCTTAAAGGCGTCGCGCAATTGCTGGGTTCGCTGCTCGACCAGCGCTTCAAGATTCGTCTGGTAAGCGCGATTTTCCAGCTTCAGGCGGCGATTTTCTAGGGCGCGGCGAACCGTGTTGAGCAAGGCTTCGCGCTCGAAGGGCTTCAGCAAATAGTCATAGGCGCCGTTGCGAATGGCCGCCAGGGCGACCGAGATATCGTGCACGGCGGTAACCATCACAACCGGCATATCGGGATAGCGTTCCTTGGTGCGTTCGAGCAGGCCGATGCCGTCCAGTTCGGCCATCATCAGGTCGGAAAGCATGAGCTCGAATTCCTCGCCGGAGTCCAGCAAAGCGAGCGCTTCCAGGCCGGAAGCTGCTTGACGGCATTGGTAGTTAGCGAAGCCGAGCATGGAAGAAACAATCTCGCGGATTGGTTCTTCGTCATCCACCACGAGGATACGGTCCGAGGGCATGTCGTTCGGGCTAAAGTCTAACGCATCATACCGTGTTTTTTAGGTTCCGAAAGTAACCAAAAGGAGGCGGAAAACCGATTGGCAACGGGGTGCGGCGTGATATTTACAAGGGGAGCGCTCTCGCAGCGAACTGCAATGACCTTTCTCCTTTTGTGCGCCTGGTACGCGGTCGGCGATCTCGCCGCTCCCAAAATCACTGCCCAGGAGTCGGCCGCTTTCCTGATGCTGGCGGCGTGCATTCTGGTCTTCCGGACATTTCGCGAACGCCATTTGCTGGTATGGATCCTGGGCTGGGCGGCGTACGCGGCATCGGGCTGGTTCGCGGGTGATACGACCTCGTTCATTGCATCCCAGGAATTGCAGGCGGTCGCACAGGCAGCCTTCATTCTGGCGGTGTGTTTGTTTGCGGCCGGCATTCTGGTTTATACGGGCACGCAGAAATACATTCTGCATTTGTTCATCGCTACCGGGACGATTACCACCCTGGCGGTGGCCCGCTTATTGTACTGGCCGGATGAGGCAACGCTGCGCGTCGTTCTGGAAATTGCCTATCGGGTGATCACGATCGGGGCCGCGGTGCAGTTACTCCGTTATCGCTGGGGACGAGTCGAGGTCGGGCCCTGGCTGCTCAGTTTGAGTTTATTGTTCCTCCACCTGGATTGGCCCGGGGTGACGACGGAAGTGCCGGGCGGAGTTTTCCTGCTGAGCGATCTTCTGCTCGGGCTGGGCATGTTGTTCCTGGTGTTTGACGATTCCCGCGTACACACGCGCCAGTTGGGTGTGGTCCAATCGCTGACGTCTGCGATCAGCAAGACGCAGCAGCCCGGACCGATGATGCAGGCCGCGCTGGAAGAGTTGAAGAACCTGTTTCGGGCCAAGGCAGCCTGGTTTGGCGCGCTCGACGACGATCGGGTGACGATACCCAACCACATTGGAGTGTCCCCGGAATTCCTCAAGGGCGCGGCTTTGATCCACCTGGATGACGCGGTGCAGAAGGCCACGGCAGAAACCAAGGCAACCGCCGTGCTGGCCAGTGAATTGATGCCTTCGGTGCAGGCTTATCTCGAGGACGAAGGCCTTGACCACTTGCTGATTGTTCCGGTGCACGGAAAGAAATCTCCGCTGGGAACTTTGGCTCTCGGAAAAGCGCATCCTTGCTCCTATTCTCAGGATGAACTGCAGTTCCTGCATACCAGCGCCAGCCAAGTGGGGACCGCGGTGGAGAATCTGCGCCTGCTCGAGCAGATCCTGCGCTCACAGCGACAGTGGATGAACACGCTGGATTCGATTCAGGATGCGATCCTGGGGCATGACGCGGATTTTGTCATCACGCGTGCCAATGAAGCTTTACTGCAGCACCTGGAAAAGGCGCCCGCCGACGTGATGGGAAACACCTGCGAGGACGTTTTGCCGCACCTGTTTGCGAAATGGTCCAATTGCCCCTACTGCGCGCGCGGCGATGTGGATTTTGTGGAAGGGCCCGATCCGTGTTTTGGCGGGTATTCGATGGTTTCGACCTCGTCCTACACGGAGCAGGGCGGCAAGCAGAAGGGGACCATTCACGTCATTCGCGACACCACCGAACGTCGCAGCGCGGAAGAACGTTTTCGCTTGCTGTTTGAGCAGGTGCAGCAGGGGGTGTTCGTGGCTACGCCCCAGGGCAAGCTGCTGGACTGCAATGACGCGTTCGTGCAGATGCTCGGTTACGAGACCCGCGAAGAGTTGATGGCGCTCAACATCAACGACGAAGTCTATGTTTCCCGCGAGCAGCGGGCGTTGTTCCGCACCGAGATCGATTTACACAACCACGTGCGCAATTTCGAAGTCACCCTTCGCCGCAAGGACGGATCGCAGCTGACCGCCTCAGAGAGCAGTTTCGCCACGCGGGACGACTCGGGAAAGGTCGAGCGCTACCAGGGTTTCCTGGTCGACATGACGGAAAAGAAGCGCGTGGAAGACGAGATGCGCCGTCGCAACCGCGAACTGAACGCGCTGAACGCCATGGCGGTCATCGCCACCCAGTCGTTCGACCTGGATGAAATCCTAAACCTCACGTTACGGCAGGTGATTTCGCTGTATGGAGCGGAGACCGGCTCGATCTACCTCTCCGACGCTGATGAGACTACCTTCCGCCGGCGAGCCGGGTGGGGACAACGCAGCGAACAGCGGGCGCGCTTCAACGCTGTAGAATTCACGAGTGGGTTTGGCGATCTGGTGATGCGCTCGCGGACGGAGGTCATCACCAACGAATTTCTACCGCACCTGCCGCCGCTGGTTGCCGAGTTTGTATGCGCGGATGGGCCGGGTTCGTGGCTCTGGGTGCTGATGTGGAGCAAGGACACCCCGATCGGCATCATGGGCATCCATACGCGTGAAGCCCGCGAATACAACAGCAATGACGAGAACATGATGGTGGCTGTCGGCCGGCAACTAGCCACGACCATCGAGAAAGTCCGCTTGTACGAAGAAACCTGCCGGGCGTACGAAGATTTGCGACGCACCCAGGAACAGTTGTTGCAGAGCGAAAAGATGTCGGCGGTTGGACAGTTGATTGCCGGGGTTGCTCATGAATTGAACAATCCGCTGACCGCGATTCTGGGATATGCGCAGTTGCTCGAGAACGAAGGGCTCGACGACCGTGCAGCAGACTTCGTGCGCAAGCTGTTCAAGCAGGCGCAGCGCACCCACCGCGTCGTGCAGAATCTGTTGTCGTTCGCGCGGCAACGCAAACCGCAGAAGCAGGAGGTCGACATCCGCAAGATTGTCGACGAGACGCTTGCCCTGCGGGACTACGACCTGAAAGTCAACAACATCCTGGTGGAGCGGGATACGCCGGCCGAGGTTCCGTCTGTTACCGCAGATCCGCATCAACTGGAGCAGGTGTTCCTGAACATCATCAACAACTCAGTGGATGCGATTCTCGAGGGCGGAAAGGGCGGAAAGATACGGGTTCGTATTTATTGCGTCGATGGCCAAGTGCGGGTGGAGTTTCTGGACTCGGGCGTGGGCATCAAGGATCCCAACCGGATCTTCGATCCCTTCTACACCACGAAAACGGTAGGGAAGGGAACTGGGCTGGGGCTGAGTATCTGTTACGGAATTATCAAGGAGCACGGGGGCGACATTACGGCGCACAACCGTCCGGAGGGGGGCGCCGCGATCGAGGTGCGGCTGCCGGGTTCTGGACCGATGGCCGAGCCTGAACCGGCCGGTTCCGTCTCCCGCCGCGAGATGGCGATTGAAGGCCGCATTCTGCTGGTAGAAGACGAGGAAGCGGTGCTGGAGTTCGAGCGCGACGTACTGGTGGGCGCGGGCGCCCAGGTGGTTCCCCTGATGCACCTGGAGGAAGTGAAAACTCGCTTGCGCGCCGAGACGTTTGACGCGGTCATCATGAACGGCCGCATGCCGGGCGGATGGTCTGCGCCCGATGCACATCGCTGGATTGGAGCCGCGTGTCCTGGGCTGGAAAAGAAGCTGCTGTTTACGTTCTCGAGCATTGCCGAGTCCGAGATCCGCGGCTACCTGCAGGCGAACAGCATTCCTTCCCTAGTGAAGCCGTTTGAGGTAGTGGATTTGATCTCCCAGGCGCGCAGGCTGCTGCAGAAGACGCAGGCGGCCATCGCGAAGTAGGCACGCCCAGAACTCTTTCCTATCTCGTTCAATCTCAGTCATCTAGAGCGCTTTTCTCAAGGTCTTCGCGAATTCCCGAATCGCCCCTTCGTTACGCCGATACCATCGCCACTGGCCTTGTTTCTGGGTCTCCACGAGGCCAGCCTTTTGCAAGATACCCATGTGATGGGAGATGGTGGGCTGCGAGACGTGGACGCGCTCTTCGATGTCGCAGGCGCACAGGCCAGTATCTTTTCCGAGGGAATTGGCGCGTTTTGCTTTCAGGGCCTGCAGAATCTTGCGGCGAGTCGGGTCGGCGATAGCATGGAGAAGGCGGGTGAAGGATTCGTCCTGGGAGGTCATCTCAGGAGATAGCAATAGACCGAAAATCGATGGCTGTCAATCTCGAGTGGGCTTGCTTCCGTGAACTGTCTATGCCGCAGCCGCCAACACTCGGGCAAGATCGAGCGCCACCAACACGAGTGCCAGCAGAGCGCCCACCCCGAATCCAGCAAGAAACGTTACGGCCATCGGAGCTTCAAAAAAATAACGCATTTCAGCCTCAACCACTCCTGAGAAAACTGCGAGGCGGCGCGCCCCACCAACACTTGGTTGAACGCGCCGCTTTGGTGAATTTGGCGATCTCGTACGAGTCTGCGACTACGAGACGATTTCGATACTTTCCACCTGAATGACGTTGCGGGACTGATCCAGCGTGCCGGTGATTTTTACCATCTTGCCGACGTAGTCTTTCACCTTCTTCTCGTCATCCACTTTGTAAACAGTGTTCGACGACATATCTTTCAGGACCAGTTTGCTGCCGTCTTTCACGATCATTCCGGTGAAGGCCTTAGTCTCCTGCTGCTTGCTGGCCTGCGATGCGTCCGGGTGCTGCATCGGCTGGTCGGTTTGTGGTTCAGCGCTCTGCGACGCAGAGTTCTGTGCGTACATGGCTCCGGCGCTGCCCACTGTAAGGACTAGTCCGAGCAGGGAAGTATGAATCATGTATTTCTTCATGGTGCGCCTCCTGGGAAAGATCAGTTTTGAGAATTGGTGCTATTAGTGGGTGCAAACCTTGTGCCAAAGCGCGGTGGGCTGGGTGGGAATGGTTAAGTGGTTGCTTTTGCTCTATGAGCGAGTTCGCCAGCGTGCACATTTCGGCGCAGAAAGGGAAATTCTTCTTGCCGAGTGATTTCACGCAGGGAACATCTCGCCGTATCGAGGAATATCTACCCCTCGCATTCGCGCATACAGGGTTCGCCCGAGAGCGAGAGCGAGAGCCAAATGGCTGCTGTGGAGGAAAGAGAAGTTAATACAACGAAGAAATAAAGAGTGCGCACGCAACTACATCGCGAACGCCGTGCGAATTCTACCCGCGTTCCTGGTCGCGCTTCCGTCCGTAGCGAAACGCGAGACCGACACCGACACTCATGAAACCAAGGGGCGGAAGCAAAAGGACGAGCACTCCCTTGCTGATGGCGCGCTGGGCATCTTTGGAAGCCCCCGCGGCGTTTGAGTAGCACATGGCACACCCCTGCGCGAGTGCCGGCGCACTCCACAAGCCGAGGGCTGCCACCGCGATGAGAACGCGCTTGGTCATTTCACTCCCAGGTGAAGAATCCGGTTGGCGTCCGGGAAAAAGAAAATCCACATTAGCGCAAAGCACCCCATGACCGAGATTGTCAGCAGCCAACGCATGGCCCGAATCTCCGATTTCAGGTGCATGAAGTATAGCGTGATCAATGCTGCCTTGATCACCGAAAGCACCAGCAGGACTTCGAGCATCTGCACCGGTTGCAGAAGCTGCTTGTAAGCCAATACGACTTCGACTGCTGTGAGGAACAGCAATCCGCCCCACACCCAGAAATATACGGCCTTGCTTTCGTCGTGAGCTGCGCTGACGTCATGCATCGTGAAATCTCTCCTGTGTTACACCTTGGTGGACATCAGGTACACCAGCGGGAAGATGAACATCCACACCAGGTCGACGAAGTGCCAGTACAGTCCCGACACTTCGACATCGTGCGAATCGTAGTCTTTCGGTTTGAGGAACAGAACGATCGCCGAGATAATCGCCCCGATCAGCAGCACGTGGATCCCGTAGTGAAAAACGCTGCCCGCCGGTGTCATCAGCCAACCGACCAGCCACAAGCCCAGCAGAATCGGCAGGAACTTTTTTCGCAGCGCGATCACGCCCAAGTAAATGATGCCAATGGTCACGTGCAGCATGTGCATGCCCGTCAGCGTAAAGAACGTCCCGCCAAACTGCGGCACGGTCGCCGCCCACGGATTGCTTGATGGCATCATGCCTTCGCCCATCAGCTTGGTCCATTCCATGGCGTGCAGCACAGTAAATGCGGCGCCGAAGAACATGGTGGCCAGCAGCCAGTTGCGCGTCCAGGACTTGTCGTGCCGGTTCGCCGCCAGCACGGCCAGCACCATGGTCAGCGAGCTCGACAACAGGCAGGCCGTCATGACGGTCGCGTTCGCGATGCTCTCTTTGTGAAACGGCGTCGGCCAGGCGGGATTCGCGATGCGGTTGTAGCTGTAGGCGAACAACAGCGCGCCGAAAGTAAGGGAATCGGAGGCCAGGAACAGCCACATCCCGATCTTCTTCGAGTAGGTGCCAAACAAGGACGGCTCGTAAACGTCCTGTACCGCATGCTGCACCGTAGCCATCGTGAGGCGTCTCCCCTAGGTGATCTATCGAGCGATCAGCAAAAGTGCAAAAATGTAAATCCACAGTAGGGCCATGAAGTGCCAGTACCAGCCCGCCACATCAATCACAATTCTGCGCGCTTCCACCGGACGATGCAGCAGGGAAGTGGCCGCCGCATAAATCAGGGCTATTACTCCCCCCGTAAGATGGATGGCGTGCGCTCCGAATAGCAGATATGCGATTGAACTACTGGGGCCGCTGTAGATAAAAAAGTGGTGTTCGCGCAGTACGCGCCACACCAGAAATTGCCCCGTTAGAAACCCAAATCCCAAGACGACCGTGCTGCCTAACCAGGGGAATCCCCGTTCATCGCCCAGTGAAACGCCTGGAATTGACTTGACCGGGGCCAGTGCCACCTGGCGCCCGATATCCCGCCGTGCGAACTCCATGGTCACGCTGCTGGCCAGCAGCACCACTGTGTTCACGACCAGCAAAGCCCAGGGCAGGTTGATGGGAACCCAATCGCGCACGTAGGTGTTGGTCTGCGGATCAATCGACGGCGAACCCTTGCGCACAATCAAAACGCTGGTGAAGCCCACGAACATCATGATGACGGCGACTAAGCCCACCACCAAGCCCAGCCGCGCGCGGCGAAGGCGGTCGCCGTAGTTGGAGGGGCCGTTTGCTCCCTCATGATCGCCGTTTCCTCCGCCGCCGTAAGACGGAGGGCTCCCTCCGCCCGTATCGCGGGTCCGAGGATACTTGACTGCAAGATTCGGAGTCACAATTGCCATACCTGGTTAGGCCTAGTGTGCCGGGCTCGGAGTGATTGTCGGATCGGTTTGCAGGATGAAGTCGCGGGCTGCGCCCGGAACGCCATACTCATACGGACCGTTGTGCACAACCGGAGTGTGCCCCCCGAAATTGTCGTGTGGCGGAGGCGTCGCAGTGGTCCACTCCAGCGTAGTGGCCTCCCAGGGATTATCCGTCGCCTTGGTCCCCTTCAGGATGCTCCAGAACAGGTTGATGACGAAGACGAGTTGGGCGCTGATGGTAATGATCGCCGCGTAAGTGATGAACCGGTTCAACGGAATCAAGTGCTGCAAATACGCGACCTCAGTGAACTGCGAGTAGCGCCGGGGTTGTCCCGCCATGCCGAGGTAATGCATCGGCATGAAGATCGAGTATGTCCCGATGAACGTGAACCAGAAGTGGATCTTGCCCAGGGTCTCGTTCATCATGCGTCCAAACATCTTGGGGACCCAGTAGTAAGTCGCGGCAAAAATCCCGAAGATTGCCGCCACTCCCATGATCAGGTGGAAGTGCCCAACCACGAAGGCTGTGTCATGCAAAGGAATGTCGAGTGTTGGTTGCGCCAGGAACGGCCCGCTGAGTCCGCCCGAAACGAACAGAGAGACGAATCCAACGGCGAACAGCATTGGCGTATAAAACCGCACCCTACCCTTCCAGATCGTGCCCAGCCAGTTGAACGTCTTGATCGCTGAAGGCACGCCGATCGACATGGTCAGAATCGAAAATGCAAAAGCGGAATACGGACTCATTCCGCTCATGAACATGTGGTGTCCCCAGACCATGAAGCCCAGGAACCCGATACCCAGCATCGCGTACACCATGGCTTTGTAGCCGAAGATCGGCTTGCGCGAGAAGGTCGAGAGCAGCTGCGAAGTCACGCCCATGCCCGGCAGAATCGCGATGTAAACCTCAGGGTGGCCAAAGAACCAGAACAGGTGCTGCCAGAGCAGCGGCGAGCCTCCCCGGTGGGCCATCACTTGTCCGTTCACAACCACCAACGGGACATAAAAGCTGGTTCCCAGGTTGCGATCCATCAGCAGGAGAATTCCCGCCGAGAGCAATACACCGAACGCCAGCAATCCGAGAATCGCAGTGATGAACCACGACCATACAGTCAGCGGCATGCGCATCATCGACATGCCCTTAGCGCGGAGATCAAGAGTCGTGGTGATGAAATTCAGCGCGCCCATCAGAGAGGCTGCGCAGAAGATCGCAATGCTGGTGATCCACAGGTCGGCGCCCAGTCCTTCTCCCGGCCCCGCCGACTGAATCGCGCTCAACGGCGGATAGCCCGTCCAACCATGCAAGGGGGCGCCGCCCGTCACGAAGAAGGCGGCGAGCATGATCACGAACGCCACGAACGTGGTCCAGAACGAAAGCATGTTCAGGACGGGAAACGCCATGTCGGGCGCGCCGATCTGAATAGGCAGGAAGTAGTTGCCGAAGCCGCCCTGCGGAGCCGTGGTCAGAACGAAGAATACCATGATGGTGCCGTGCATGGTGACCAGGCTGAGGTAGGCTTCCGGCTGAATGTGTCCGATCAGGGGCAAGTTGGCATTCGGCCAGACCATGTGAATGCGCATGAATAACGAGAGGATCATGCCCACCCATACCGCCGTCAGCGCCAGAAAGAAATACTGCAAGCCGATAACCTTATGATCGAGGCTGAAGATGTATTTCCGAATGAATCCCTGAGGGGCCGCGTGCGCATGCACGACTTCCGAAGTTGCCATTATTGTTTCTCCGCCTCCCGAGCGGCCAGCCACTTATCGAAATCTTCCGCGCTCACTACCTTCAACATGCCATGCATCTTGTAGTGACCCAGCCCACAGAGTTCCGCGCAGGCAATTTCGTAATCTCCAATCTGTGTAGGCGTGAAGTGCATGTGGATGGCGAGGCCAGGGACCGCGTCCTGCTTGAAGCGCATGTTGGGAACGAAAAAGCTATGGATTACGTCCACTGCGCGCAATGTGAGATCAACCTGCCGGTTGACCGGCAATATCATGGTGCCCGTCACCACATCATCTTTGGCCATGGGATCGGCAGTATCCAGTCCGATCGCCGCTTCACTTCCTGCAGAGGGATCCATCAGCTTGGGACTGGTGAGCCCGAATTTTCCATCCGGTCCGGCATAGCGGAAGTACCAGGCAAACTGCATGCCCGTCACCTCAACCGGAAGGGCGTTAGGCTCGGCAGGCTGGAACCTTTCGGAAGCCCAGATCGGACTGCCCATCAGATTCAGGCCAACAAAAAGGATGCCAGTCAGCACCGTCCACGCGACCTCCATCTTCATATTGCCGTGGGAGTACTCCGCCTTGGTTGCTGACCCACGGTCGCGATATTGCCAGACGAACAATCCCAGTGCGCATTGCGCCAGCACGAACACGACACCCATCAGGATGTAGGTGACATTGAACTGTCGGTCGATGCCGGCCGCCGCGGCCGAGGCCCCGACCGGCAACCACCAAGTTTTTGCAATGAAGAAGTACGTGCTAACAAAGGTGATCAGCCAGATAACCGCAAGCAGAGCGAGGCCCATCTACCACGCCTCCTGGGGGGTCCGATTTCTCTCACACCGCAGCCTGCGTTCGAACAAGAAAACTGCGGATGGCCGCAAAGTCTATCACAGGCGAGTGTGACAAACGCAAGTGGTTGTGGCGCGCGCATGCAACCCGTCAGGTCTTCCTTGTACAGAGCTCACGATATCATCTGTGCATGCCGAGAAAATCGCGCGGACATGGCCACGACACGCGCTATGTTCGCATGCAGAAAAATTATTGCTTCGCCTGCGGCCAGAACAATCCCGAAGGCATGCGCCTGAAGTTTACCTACGACGAAGAGCGCGACTGCTTCGTGTGCCGCTTCCGTTTAGGCAAACGCTTCACCGGGCCGCCCGGCCATTGCCACGGAGGAATCATCGCGACGCTGCTCGATGAAGCCATGGGCAAGGTGAACAAACTCCGCCACGTGATTGCGCTCACGTCGCAGATCACGGTGGACTACTTGAAGCCGGTGCCGCTGAATAAACCCTTGCGGGTAGAATCCCGCGAGCTGCGCGTTCGCGGACGCAAGCACGTCAATACCGCCGAAATTCTGAATCGGAAGGGTGAAGTGCTCGCGCGAAGCAAGGGAGTGTTCATTGCCATCGACCCGCACCGGATGTTCGCGAAATATGTGGATAAATAGAGAACGTCGAATGATAGTAGTCTCGTGGTCGCCGGGTACCTACGGGGATGAACTCAAAAGAGCAACGGGTGAGGTCGTCAATGCATTATGAAAGAACGCCCTGTTTCACGAGATTAAAGCCGCGTGTGGCGTTGGCTGCACACCAGAATCAGAATGG
>UEXW01000147.1_pt1 | contig 12398 bp, 7 predicted proteins | sample 4301151 | NCBI WGS metagenome assembly UEXW01 (sample SAMEA4773176, study PRJEB27434) | metagenome | biome: 2259; feature: agricultural soil; material: soil | place: USA | collected 2014-09 | depth 0.25 m | reverse complement strand
CCTAGCGATCTTCCAGAGCGGATTGCCGTCGACCGTCTTTACAAGTGCGACCTTCGTTCCGGTGTGGAATGATCCCGGGTGCGCAACGACTGTAACACCCAGCTGCCAAGTGATCGGGAACACCGGCGGCGACTACAATGGAGATGGCAACACATATGACTTGCCCATGCGGCCGTCGTTCAGCCTGAACAAGAGTTACAGCCGCTCGGACTACTTGACGGGCCTGTTCCCAGCGTCCGCCTTCACGGCTCCGCCACTGGGACAGGAGGGGGATGTCGGGCGAAATACGATTCACGGTCCGGGCATGGCCCAGGTGGATTTCTCGATTCTCAAGAACTTCAAAACCCCATGGTTCTGGGAGCACTCCAACCTTCAGTTTCGCGCGGAGATCTACAACCTGTTCAACCGCGTGAACCTGAACAATTTCAACGGCGACATTACGAGCGGGACTTTCGGCAAGGCCACGGGAGTATTTACGCCCCGCTCCATCCAGCTTGGAGCCCGCCTGGAATTTTGATGCTGCTCCGGGTACTTGCGTTTTCCCTCGTTGCAATGCTGGTTCCGGCGGATCTTCTAGCGCAGGATCCACCGGAATATAGCCTAGCGGTACAACTGGTTCAGCAGCAGCATTGGGCCGAAGCGCTCGATCACATTCAGAACCTGCGCAAACAATATCCCGGCAATCCTAAGGTGGGGAACTTGGAAGGACTCGCTCTCCTCGGCAGCGGGGACTCAAATCGGGCGGCGATAGCATTTCGGCAGGTTCTGGTCAGGCGACCGGATTTCCTCCCGGCGCTTAAGAACCTTGCGGTTCTGGAATGGCAAACGAAGAAGCCTTTAGCCGGGCAGCACACCGAGCAAGCACTGAAGATTGAACCCAAGGATCCGGTCCTGAATTCTTACGCGGCGCTCACCGACCTCAAGGGCAAGAACGTCGCCGCGGCGAACCAGCATCTGGAAGTTGCCGGCAACGCGATTTCCGCCATGCCTCCTGAAATCGAAATGCGTCTGGCTTATCTGCTGGGAACGAACGGGCTGTACGCGCAAGCGGCTCGCGTCTATCAGGACATTGCGGCTCGCGGCGGTCGGAGCTCCACTCTGACCTACAACCTGGCGCTCGCCCAATACCTGGCGGGAAATTACGAAGATGCCATCCATACCCTCGAAGAGGCTGAATCGCGCGGACACTCCCTCGATGATCTGAATCTGCTGGCTCAGGCTTACGAAAAGAACCACCAGACCCAGCAGGCGATCGACCGCTTGCGGGAAGCCATCACTCTTTTTCCGGGCGACGAGAATAGCTATCTCGATCTTGCCACCATCTGTATCGATCACAATTCGTATCCGCTCGGCATCGAGATTGTGCAACTCGGCCTGAAGAACAAACCCGGAAGCGAGAAGCTCTTGTTTCAGCTCGGCGTACTTCACGCTTTGTCGGGTGAATTTGATCTGGCGCGCGACGAATTCCGGAGGGCGGGCAAACTGGCTCCTGGGAAAGACCTCCCGGTCGCAGCTTTGGAACTTGCCGATATCCAGCAGAATGGGCACAAGGATACCCTTCAGGAGCTACGTCGCAACTTAAAGCAGAAGGGCGATAGTGCGATCCTGTGTTACTTGTTGGGCTCCTCGCTGATTCGCAACGGCGCGCAGCCGGGCAGTCCGGAATATACGGAAGCTCGCGCAGTCTTTCAAAAGGCGATCCGGCTCGATCCCAAACTGCCGTACCCCTACATCGAGATGGGAAAGATGTACGAACAGGCCGGAAAGGTGCTCGAAGCCATTCCCCTTTTCGAGAAAGCGGCGGCTCTCGGTCCCCGTAATCCCTCCTCTTACTATCACCTTGCCAGGGACTATCAGAAAGTGAACCAACCGGAAAAGGCGGCCGAGATGCTCAAGAAGCTGAAAGAGATCGAGCAGCGCAGCCGGGAGTTCGAGCGCGTGGGGCTTGCTCGACCGGAAGGATAGACCACGGCTCGTTTTCGGTTTGTCCAGTTCAAAACAATTCACAAGGACGATAACCTGTGCCCAATCGCCGCGATTTTTGCAGGAGCATTTTGGCCCTACCGGTCATCACGTCGGGCATTCGCTTCGCTGCTCGTCCGACGCCAACCGAAGTTCCGGCAAGCGGGAGCGGTTTCCCGCTCAGCGACTACACCCCTTACGGTTATCTGGACAATCCATTTCACTGCTGGAACCTGCATCGCAGCGGAGTACTGCGCTCTTCTCCGGGCATTGGGTTCGGTTTCTATTACCCTGCCGGTCCAGGAGGGTATTTCGACTTCGCAAAGAACGGTGTTTACGAGGCCCATCTCCGGCTGGGGTTCCTGATCAACGGACGTCAGTATTGGAAGCCCGAGGACTTTGCACCCGGACAGTTGACCGCCCCCTACCACAGCAAAAACCTGCAAACCTTTGCCTTCGCGCTAGACGACACGAAGGTGGAGAGCACGTTTTTGCAGGTTGGCGAAAATTCATTGGCAACCAAGGTGGTGGTGCAGGGCACTCGCCCACAATTCGTGCGACTAATGGCGGTGCTCGATTGCAGGCTCGGCGGAGCTGCGTGGTGGGGGCGCGATGGCCTGGTCGGCGGTTACGATTCAGCGATCAATGCGGTATGGATTCGCTCTTTCGCCGCAGGTAAGGTTTTCACAGTGGCGAGTGACGTCTCCAGCACGGCACACTTTGTGGGAACTGAGGAAGCCGATCTTCATTCCTGGTTAGCCTCGCCTTCCAATATCGTAAAGGGGCCCAATTACCATCCGGACCCGCTTCATGCCGCCCTGCTTTTCAACATCAATGTTCCCGCCGCCGGCAAAGTGGAACACACCATCGTTCTCGCGCGTGCCGACAACTTTGCCCTAGCGCGTGAGGAAGCTCGCCAATCGTTGGCAAAGACGCACGAGCAGGCGGCTGCGAAGTATGCGGAGGACGCAGCGTTTTGGAGTACAGCTCCCCGCCTCGAAGGCGATTGGCCAACCCACTGGAAGCATGGCTGGGTCTACGACCTAGAGACACTGCGCATGATGGTCCGGCGTCCGATCGGAATTTACAAGCACGCGTGGGACGCCATGCAAATCCAGGCACCCCGCACGGTGTTGGCGGAGAGTTCCATCGATATGTGGGCATTGAGCTACGCGGATCCGGCCGCCGCGAAGGAAGTCGTCTTTGGGCTGTTCGCAAACGCACCCTTCGACGGTGTTCCCTGCTCTCGTGAAGATGGCGAGATGAATATGGTGGCAGCGGATGGCGCCGAATGCGGAACGTCTATCTCCTGGTGTTATCCGTTCTTCTGTGCCGCTTCGATCTACGCCCGAAACGCCGACAAGCAATGGCTCGCGAAACTCTACCCCTGGCTCGTGCGATTTTTGCGCTGGACCCTGCAGAACCGGACGGATGCCGACGGCTTTGTGATCGGGAAATGCAGCTGGGAAACGGGCATGGATGCCTCCCGGAGATTTCTCATCCACCAACCCACTGGAGGCGAGTTGATCGAGTTCCTGCGGATCGTGGAGTTGCAGGCCGCCACCTCGCATGCTGCTGGAATCCTGGATCACTTTGCCGAAGTGTTGGGAGACACGAGCTCGCGCGCTGACTGGCAGAAGATTCAACAGGTCTACGCGGCGAAGACGCAGTCGTTGTGGAAAGAAGACTGGTTCTACGACTTCGATACCCGCAACGGCCAGCTCGTGACATCAGTCGGCCGGGACGTCGGGCAGGTGGCTCCCGTCTTCTGCGGCATTGCGAGCGATGACCAGAAGCGAAAGATGCGCCCTGCTCTCCAAAAATTCCTCTCGGATTCGTTGGAGGGGAGGAAGGCCGTAGGAGCAGAGGATTGGCAGGACGGATTGCATTGGCCGTCCCTGGTACTGCCTTACGTCGAGTCTTTGTCGGCCGCGGGAGAAAACGGACTCGCTTCGCAGGTAATTCAGGCGATCGCCGAGCGGGTCTACACCAGCGTAGACCGCCGATCAGTGACGAACCCGTCGACCGAGGGCAAACCGCTCGCTTCCGGTGAAAAGCTGGGCTGGCCCGGTGTCAGTTGCGAAGTCTGGGGAGGCCATGGCGCTTACGGTGGCGAGGGTTATGGCTGGGGTGCGGTGCTTCCGGCCCACATCATCAGGACTCTGATTGGGGTCCGCGACCCACGCCAGGCGGACGAATTGCAGTTGGCACCCAATCTGCCGGACTCATTCATGGTGAGCGGCAGAAGCTACCGGATTGTGAACCTGCAATACCGGGTAGCGTTGCTGGAGCTGGCGATTCACGTTTTGGATCCGCAGCGCGTCCGGGTAGAAGGGACCTGGTCGGGATCGGTGCGAAGTGTTGCCGTGAAGGATGGCAAGGGAGCCAGCGTTGCTCTGCAGGGAACGGGATCTGCCTGGCAGTTCGAAGGTGGGAATCACCAGCATTATGTTGTCCGGATTGTGGGCATCTCTGAGGCCTGAAGGGAAAGAGCACGCAATGAAATCAAGCGTTCTGATGTTCGGTTTGTTCGTAGTCATCCTTCTGCACCTGCCGGCCAGTTTAGGAATGGACCCCCTCAACTCAAGGCAACGCGCAAATGGCCAACCGGACGGCACGCAAAAGGCGTATGAAAACCGTCCGCCACTGCAGCCAGCCCCCATGTATCTGTTGCCGCTCACCGCGATTCGGCCCAAAGCCTGGCTCGAACGGCAACTACGGATTCAGGCGGACGGACTGAGTGGTCACTTGGACGAGATTTGGTCCGACGTAGGCCCCAATAGTGCATGGTTAGGTGGAACCGGTGAGGCGTGGGAGCGCGGCCCATACTTTCTGGATGGTTTGGTTCCGCTGGCGTACCTTCTCGACGACACAAAACTGAAAACAAAAGTGCAGAAGTGGGTCGATTGGACTCTGATCCACCAGCGCCCGGATGGCTCCATTGGTCCCCTCGCAAATCAGGACTGGTGGCCGCGGATGATCATGCTCAAAGCCTTGACTCAGTACCAGGAGGCGACGGGTGATCCGCGAGTGATTCGTTTGATGCAACGCTATTTTGCCTTTCAGGCCCGCGAACTGCCGAAGAAGCCATTGCAAGACTGGGGCAAGTATCGCTGGCATGATGAACTCGTCAGTGTCCTGTGGCTCTACAACCGGACTGGCGATGCGTCTCTTTTGAATCTGGCGAAGGCGCTGCACGATCAGGGGTACGACTGGAAGCAGCAATTCGATCACTTCGAGTACACACAAAAGACGAACCGCTCGATTCTGGAAGGACGCGGCGGCGGACTTCCCGACCGCGCGATGCAAACTCATGGTGTGAACAATGCCATGGCGCTCAAGATGTCCACCGTGTGGTCCATGGTTTCAGGTTCGGCAGAAGATCGAAAAGCGATCTACCAGCAAATCAAAATGCTGGATGAATACCACGGCATTCCCAACGGCATGTTCAGCGCCGATGAGCACATCGCGGGAACCGATCCCTCGCAGGGAATCGAGTTGTGCGCGGTCGTCGAATCCATGTTCTCCTACGAACTCATCGCGGCCGACCTGGGCGACCCTCTCTTCGGGGATCGCCTGGAAAAAGTTGCGTTTAATGCCCTGCCCGGCACCTTCCGCGACGACATGTGGTCTCACCAGTACGACCAGCAGCCCAACCAGATCGCCTGCACGCGCCGATCGCGGCAATGGTCCACCAACGGAGTGGATGCGAACTTGTACGGACTCACGCCTGAATTTGGATGTTGCACCGCGAACATGCACCAAGGCTGGCCGAAACTTGCATCCAGCTTGTGGATGGGCACCGCGGATGACGGCCTGGCAGCGGTCGCCTACGCGCCCAGCGAAGTCGATGCCGTCGTGGGTCGCGACGTCAAGGTTCGTATCGCCGAGGATACCGAGTACCCCTTTCGCGAAACCGTGCAGTTGACGATCGAGCCGGCGACTTCCGTAAAGTTTCCTCTCAAGCTCAGAATTCCTGCCTGGGCGAGCGCGGCGACCGTTTCGGTGAACGGATCCTCCATGGCTGACGTGCACAGCGGGGCCTATCTGGTTATTAATCGGGAGTGGAGAAAAGGCGATCGAGTGGAGGCAAAGTTTCCCATGTTGCCTCGCATTTCGCGCTGGGAGAACAATTCGATTGCCGTCGAGCGAGGCCCCCTCGTCTTCTCTTTGAAGATGGGTGAGAGCTGGTCCAAGTTGAACGAAGGTGCTCTGGCACCCGACTGGGAAGTAAGGCCCACGACTCCGTGGAACTACGGCTTGGTGGTGGATGACCGCCATCCGGCAACATCCATCAAGGTGATTGAGGCCCCCATCGGTCCCTATCCATTTTCAGAGAGTGGGGCTCCCGTCGAACTCAGCGTGCGAGCGCGGCTTGTGCCGGAGTGGCAAGTGGTCGACGACACAGCCGGGCCCTTACCGAAAAGTCCGGTAAAGAGTCTGTCCCCCGAAGAAACGGTGACGCTGGTGCCCTATGGGGCGGCCAAGCTGCGTATCACCGCTTTCCCAGAGATTGTGCAAGAATCTTCGAGTGCCATGCGGCACTGAGCCAACTCAAGAGTAAAGACTGCAGGCACCGACAACATACCGCCATCTCGGCAAATGTGGAGCTAGCGATGAGGAAGAATTCCTGCTTTGTTGCATTGTTGTGCCTGTTCACTCCAATTGCTGTGCTCGCTCAAGAAGCGTCTTACAACGGACTCGATAATCGCCTGAGCAGTCTTTACCGCCTTTCTAATGCCCGGACCTTGTCCATCAGTCCGGAGAACCCGACCGGAGAAAAGGGCAAAGGTGGCGTCGCAACCGAAGGGACGGGGGCGAAAGCAGCCCGCGATCTGGGCAAAGGCTGGAAGATCAGCCCATCGGTAGATATCGCCGCGGGAACTACGTACACGGTGGCCGAGATCACGGGGCCCGGAGCGATCCAGCATATCTGGATGACGCCTACCGGCACCTGGCGTTTTTCCATCCTGCGCATGTACTGGGACGATGAGAAAGAACCGTCCGTAGAAGTCCCGCTCGGCGATTTCTTCGCCATGGGTTGGGGAAAATACGCTCGAATTTCTTCACTTGCCGTGTGCGTGAATCCGGGCAGCGCCTTCAACTCGTATTGGCCAATGCCGTTCCGGCACAAGGCGAGAATCACGCTCGAGAATCTCGATGAAAAACCGATGACCCTCTTCTACCAGGTGGACTACGCCCTGTCACCAGTGCCCGCGGACGCCGCTTATTTCCACGCCCAATTTCGCCGGGTCAACCCTCTTCCTTATAAAGAGGTGTTCACGATCGTGGACGGCATCAAGGGCAAGGGCCAGTACGTTGGGACCTATATGGCGTGGGGTGTACACAACAACGGCTGGTGGGGCGAGGGCGAAATCAAGTTTTATATGGACGGAGACCGGGAGTTTCCCACGATCAATGGGACCGGTACCGAAGATTATTTCAACGGGTCATATGATTTTGAGAATCCAGAGAGACATCAGTACGAAGAATTCACGACCCCTTATTCCGGCCTGGTGCAGGTTCTCAAACCCGACGGCCTCTACCAGTCGCAGCAGAGGTTTGGACTTTATCGCTGGCACATCCCCGACCCGATCCGCTTTGGCTCTGATCTGCGAGTGACCATCCAAGCGCTGGGATGGAGGGGTGGAGGAAGATACCTGCCACTCACCGATGACATCTCTTCAGTTGCATTCTGGTACCAGACCGAGCCCCACGCGGCGTTTCCAAAACTCCCCTCGAAGGATGAACTGGAAACAAACTGAGGCCGTCTATTTCTGATTTCGCTGCACGGTCGCGGTCACGGTCCATCGGACGTACCCCGCTTTGTCGGGATGCTCCCGTACATCGGCAGGCGCAGCTATGCGCAAAATGGTCCAGTCGCCATCGCGAAATATTTCCTTTGCGGAACTGGCGGTGGCTACGCGCCATGGCGTCCAGAGCCGGATTTCATATTGAATGTCGGGGCGCCCTTCCACCTGCATTTGAAATTGATCGTTCTCGAAGGAGGTCTTGAGAACGTGTAAATTCCTGCTTGAATCTCCTTCGAGGAGCGGCAGCCAGGGAACATCGACGCCAACTCCGCCGTGATAGCGCACTTCGAGGGTTGTCTTAGCAACGAAACTAAGAGTGACGTAAACATGAACATCACTACCGTTGTCCTCGGTCTTGAACGGCACGGATTTCCCTTCGTGCGTAACAGAGTCAACCGTTGCTCCCGCGCCGAGCGCGGGGGAGAACTGCAGTTGGAGTGGCACAACGCCGGTGGTGCTGAGGGTGGCGGTCAACCGTCCGGGTTGTTGGTGGAGTTCCACGTCTAACTGGCCCGGTCCGAAAGGAAATTGGCGAATTGTAATTTCGGGCCAAGCGGGAGGCAGATGAGGCGTCAGATGAAGAGCACTGCGGGGAACATCGAGGTCCAGCCCGAGAACTCCGTCGATCAACCCGGGCATGCCGACCAGTTCGGAAAACATCTGATGCGGCACGCCGTTGTCGAGCAGACGATAGTAGGACCCCGACAGAGATTCGGGCATCGCTCCGCGAGCATTGAACATGCGCAGGTGAGTCATCGACATCCATGTGATGAAGCCCTGCACTGCATTGTGATAGCGATACTCGGCAAGCATGGGAGCGACCGTAAAGAACGGCCATGCCGAGCCTACCTGGTACGAATTCTCGTCGTAGCGAGGATCTTCCAGCGACATGCTGCGTTCCCCCCAATCGGAAAGGAACTGCGCTGTCGTCAGGCGATCCAGAACGGCCTGCGACCGCTCTTGCGGCAGGCTGCCGAACCATGCGCTGTAGCCGATCGTCGGATTCAGGTAGGTGACTTTCTCACCAGATTGCTTCATTCCGTAGTTGTAATAGCCGAGGCGGGGATTCCAAAATAGCTTCTCCAGTGAGTCCGACGCGAGTTTCGCGCGCGTCCGGCATTCCTGCGCCATAGCCGAATCATTCATTGCTGTCGCCAACTCCTCCACCGCCCGCACCGCCGCGATCAACTCCCCGGCCATGGCTGAGTCCTGGGTGGCGACTCCCGCCGTCTCCATCGATCCCCAATTTCCGGGCGGAATCTCGGGAAGACCGTTTTCCGCGTTCAGCATGGAGAGGCAGTAGGCATACGCCTTCCGTATCGATGGCCAGCTCTCCGTCAGAAAAGCGCGGTCTCCGGTGAAGCGGTAAAAATGTTCCATCGCGACCAGATACCAGAGAGCGGTGTCGCTGTGGATATAAGCGTAGGGATAGTTCTTGAACCATTCAATGGCGCCCGCGCTCTGCGATATCTCGTGCGGAATCTGACCATCGTCTCGCTGAAACTTCTGAATGAAGCGAAACGCTTCGCGCATGCTCTCGGCCCCACCCAGTTCCACAAATGCATGCTCGGTGACGTTGGGCTCGTCAAAGAACCACGCATACATCGGACGCGTACCGGTGCCGGAGGGACCGTAGCCGGAAACGTAGCCGCAACCGAGATAAGGATTGCAAATCTTCAATTGATCCAGAGACACCCGCGACCAGCGCATGGCGGAGTTCACCGCGGGATCAGGAGTCACGACCTGAGGTCCACGGGCATCGAGATCGGCATAATGCTTCGCGCTTTCGGCATACAGCTCCGGAAGGTGCCCGAGGATGTGCTCATAAGTTGGACCCGCCTGATACATGTCGCGGATACCACCCGTCACAATGAGGGGGACATAGTCCTGCCGCTCAGCTTTCGGGTCGAGGCGTAGTTCGATCTGCTCATAAGGCTGCTCGTTGCTAAGGTAGGAGTGATATCCCACGGCCGTCGAGGCGATGGCCGCCGGCGAGCCTATCAGGGCAGAGAAATTGCCCGACGGCTCGCTCAGTTCCATCCATCTTTTCTGCGCGTCCCAGTTAACTGTCTGCCCTCCGATGGAGCCTGGCCACATCAGATTGAGGTCAGGCCTGAAGCGCACGAATATCCGCAACGGAGCCGAGGTTCGCGCTGTCAGTAGAATCGCGAAACCGGCCTCGTGTCGTGGGGTATAGAGAGTCTCGGTGACCGTGAACCGTTCTGCCGAATATTGCAGGTCGATGCTCTCTGGACGAACTCGCACGGCGCGCACCAGTTGATCTCCGGGATAGATCGTGGGCGACCCTTCCATCTGGAAAGCGAGACTGAAATCATGGAACACCTTCAGCGGATAAACCCATCCCTCGAGGACCCCGCTCTCGAATCCCCAGATTCCAGCTTTTTCTCCCACCGCGTTTACGAAGCGCCAGGGCTCCGCCCGCCCGCTTAACTCCAGGGAACTTGTTCTCAGATCGAACTTCGGGATGCCCTGCAATGGTAAGAAGAAGAAGAAGAAGAGGGCAAACGCTGGCATGCCACTTCTGCAGAGCGTCCCCATTCGGTACCTTATGCGCATTCCTGTCTCTCCCCGGTTCGACGCGGTTCGGCCGAAGCCTTAAGACAACAATCTAGTTACTGAGATGTTCGATGGGAAATACAACATGTTTTCTGCAGTTTCAAGAGGTGAACACAGCGTAAGACAGCAACCCCGAGAGCACAATCAAGGTGCGCCTGACACCCCGAGACGGGGCGGCGGAGATGCTACCATGGCGACGCGCGGTCCGCGACTTCGCCCTCTTCTTCGGCGAGGTGAAAAAGATTCCGCAGGATACTCGCGGCGATTCGATCCGCTCCATAGTCCATTTGGACTATGCCCCGGGCACTCATCCCGTCGGATTCTGGCAAGCCAAGAACGGTTGAGTATTGCGCGCAGGTGGGTAGCCGGTGAAACTTTTCAGGGAGGGGTTGGATGTTCCGAAAGCTGTGGATTGCAGCCACGATGGCCTTCGTCGCGACTAGCGTCTCTGCGAACGTAAAGGTCGAGAAAACGGAATACAAAGGCTGGTCGAACTGCTATCGGGTAAGCAATGGCGAGATCGAACTTATCGTGACGGGAGACGTCGGCCCGAGAGTGATCCGATTCGCCTTTACAGGCGGACAAAATTTGTTCAAGGAATTTCCCGAACAACTTGGGCGCACCGGGGAAGACAAGTTTCAATTACGCGGAGGAGACCGGGTCTGGAAGGCACCCGAAGATCCGGTGGCGACTTGGGCTCCAGACAACGTTCCCCTCACCATCCAGATCACGCCGGCGGGGCTGATTGCCCGCGAGCCAGTTGAGCCTTCAACGAACCTGCAAAAGGAAATTGAAGTCAGCATGGCGGTTTCTGGAACGGCCGTCACTGTAACGCACCGCATCACCAACCGTTCCTTGTTCGCGTTGGAGTTTGCGCCTTGGGCATTGACGATGATGGCGCAAGGAGGAACAGCGATCTCGGGATTCCCGCCGCGCGGCACACACCCTGCCAGTCTCGAAGCCACCAATCCCCTCGTGATGTGGGCGTATACGAACCTGGCTGATTCCCGCTGGAGATTTACAAGGAAATATCTGACTCTTCGTCAGGACCCGAATAACAAAGAGGCGCAAAAGCTGGGAATGTTCAACCGGGACACCTGGGCGGCGTACCTCCTGAACCATGAATTGTTCGTCAAAAAGACAACGGCAGATCCGAGCCGGACGTATCCCGACTTCGGTTGTTCCTTTGAAACCTTCACGAACAACGACTTTCTTGAGATCGAAACCCTCGGTCCGTTAACGAAGGTAGCGCCCGGCCAAACCGTGGAACAGGTCGAGCACTGGGCCCTGTACCGGAACGTTTCGGTGACAAACTGGACGGACGAGGAATTGGATCAGGTCCTCTTTCCCCTGGTTCGAACAGCCGGGAGCCCTCAATAGGGCCAGCGCGGTGCAGCTAATGAGTAGCTACGCGTTTCCAGGTGTCGTCTCTTTTGTAGCGGTCTGTTGAGTAATGTCGGCGGTCTCGTTGCCGAGATCCTTTTGGTAGATTGAGCAAGTCATCACCCCGCTGGAGCGATATTCCGCGGGGTAGGCTAGTATGCCGAAGCCTGCGGAATTTGGGAGCATACGATAGTAGTAACCGTGATAAGGAGTGCTGTGCTCCGCAGAAAGTCGATCCGCCCTCACGCTGCAATTTCTTCGAGCCAGTATTCATGGTGCAGTCCGCCGAGAACACCTCGCGCTCTTATCCGGCAATCGCCTGGCAACTCATGGCGATGGATGCTTGAGCGCGGCCGCGGCCTACTGCCAGAGTCCGGAATGCCTGGTCCCAAGCTCGCATGGGTCGTCCTTGATTGTAATGGGTAACCCACTCTCGCAAGATCGTCCGCAGATGCTTCTCGCTCAACGGGATGACGTTATCCAGGCATTCCCGGCGGATCGTTCCCATCAGCCGTTCACAGTAGGCATTGGCCTTCGGCGCCTGCACGGGCGTTCGTAGAACTTTCAGTCCAAATGCCCCCAAGTCATCGTCAACTTCTGCCGAAAAGATCGAATCCCGATCATGAATCAGGAATCGGTAGGCGTGATCGCTCGGGATGGCTT
>UEXW01000276.1_pt1 | contig 12409 bp, 13 predicted proteins | sample 4301151 | NCBI WGS metagenome assembly UEXW01 (sample SAMEA4773176, study PRJEB27434) | metagenome | biome: 2259; feature: agricultural soil; material: soil | place: USA | collected 2014-09 | depth 0.25 m | reverse complement strand
GAGCGGCGCTGAAGTTAGGTCTGAAACGGACGACGCTGCAATCCAAGATGCGGAAGCTACGGATTTCGCGGAAAGACTACGCCGCGTAAGCGCCTTAACCTGGAGAAGTTAAACAACATACGCAGGCACACAGAGGCACGGAGAAGACAGTCGCAAGATTCTCTCTGTGCCTCTGTGCTGAATGTCTGAATCCCTTGAGGCTTGGGGAAGACAACCACGGAGGCTGATCCGCCAGCGCGCCCGCTGCAGGTCGACCTAAGCCACGATCTCCGGCTCGTGAGTTGCACTTGCTTCGAGAAGCTCTTCGCTCTCCGAGGCGGGCTCTTCCAACATAAAGCTCAGCACTTCCTGAGGGACCGGTGCGTTCCATACTGGGGCAAACGACTGTCGGTGCAGTGGGGATGGACCTTGCGTTCGCAAGGCGGCGAGATGGTGCGGTGTGCTATAGCCTTTGTTCGAGGCCAGACCGTATTCAGGATAGATCGGGTCCCAAGCGCAGATCATGCGGTCACGCTCCACTTTGGCGAGGATCGAAGCCGCCGCGATTGAGGCTGACAACGCGTCTCCATGAATGATCGCCCGTTGCGGCAACTGGCAATCGAGCCGGAGCGCATCCACGAGCAGGTAGTCGGCTGCCGGCTGAAGCTGCGAGACCGCGATGCGCATGGCCATGCGCGAAGCATGGTAGATGTTGATCTGATCGATGCGTGCGGCGTCTACGGCGGCGATCGACCAGGCAATCGCGTGCTCGCGAATACGTTCCGCCAGCACTTCGCGGCGCTCCGGCAGGAGCAGCTTGGAATCACGCAGGCCACGGACCCGATACGACGAGTCGAGGATGACCGCTCCCGCGACTACTGGTCCGAACAGCGAACCGCGTCCGACTTCATCCACCCCGGCCACCAGCCGCGCACCTGTATCCCAGGCCTTCTTCTCATAGCGAAGCGTACAGCGCAGCCGCTTCAACAGCCGGAGTTTAGCGGCCGCGGGCGACAGTTTCTTGTCGGCGGGCTTGGGTTTGGCAGGCACAGCTCGGATCTATTCGCATGTTCGCCGAGACAGCTGTGGAAAGGCAAGCGCGATATGCTTTTTTTGCCCATGCGAAATTCAGGCGGAAACCTTGCACCGCTGTCCTCGCGTGGGAATGACATGGAGAAAGCGAATTGTGAGAATTGTAAGGAGCACGTAAAGGGCCTTAGCCGCTTCGTAACCACGTTATTGGGTACGGGCGTAAATTGAGCCGGTTTCGATCTCTTGGTACGCTCGTAACTGCTACCCCCCGGGCCGGTTTCAAGCCCGCACACACCCAGGAATCGGGATGAATCAGTGACTGACGTTTTGGATACAGCAGAACTAGACCGCAACGAAAAACGGATTTCTGTCGCCCTACCCGTGCGCGTCACCTACTACGACGCGGAAGCCAAACCCCGGCTGGAAGTGGCTTGCACCTATGATATTTCCGCGCACGGAGCACGCGTGACTGGCTTGCGGGGTGTGAAGGAGGCGGGAGAAATTCTGGTGGTTGAGCGCGGACGAAGCAAGGCATTCTGCCGGGTGGTTTGGATTGGTGAGCCGGATTCGCCCCTGCGCGGCCAGGTCGGAATTCAATGCGTCGAGGCGCAAAAGTCACTCTGGACCGCCGAATTACGCGATATGGAAGAGTCGTACGAACCGGTGAGCCGCGATAGCGCGTTATACCGCGCGAAGCCCGGCGTGGGCGGAAATCGGCGCCGCCACCAGCGTTTTGTGACCGAAGGGATAGCAGACCTGCTGGAGAAGAGCCCCACGGCCAGCCATCTCGAAGGCAGTCTGCGAGACGTTTCCGAGGTGGGCTGCCTGATCGCAACCCACAGCCTCATTCGGCCGGGAACGGATCTGAAACTCCTACTTAAAGTCGGCAACTACGATCTGAGTTTAAAGGGACAGGTGCGGCACGCGGCTCTCGATATCGGACTTGGCATCGAATTCCGGGAAGTCCGCAAGGGCGATCGCGATATCCTGCAGTACCTTTTGCGCAAGCTTGCGGAGAAGGAAAAGGCCCTCACGAACTCGCCCGGGCAGCAGAAGGCGATCTCCGCAGCTGTCGCGCAATCGACGGTTTGACAGCTTACTTCGTGACCGCAGTTTCGACCGCTTCCCGCTCGCGATCGACGTCCTTGAGACGGGCAGCTTTACCCTTCAGTGCGCGCAGGTAGTACAGCTTCGCGCGGCGTACCTTCGAAGAGCGGATCAATTCAACACGATCAATGACCTTGGAGTTCACCGGGAAGATACGCTCCACGCCGTGGCCAAAGCTGATCTTGCGCACGGTGAAACTGGCTTGCGGACCCTTGGCCTGCGAGATCACTACACCCTCGAAGGCCTGCACGCGCTCTTTATCGCCTTCGCGAATTCTCACGTGAACTCGCACGGTGTCTCCGGGAACAAAGGCGGGCAGGTCGGTGCGTTTGGTTTTGGCCAGTAGCTTTTCAATGATGAGGTTCGACATTGTCTTGTCCTTCGTGAATCTCGGTTTAATGGTTGCCCGTGATCTGGGCCAGCAGTTTCTTGTCTTCTTCGCTGAGTGCTGCCGGGTCCAGCAAGTCCGGACGGTTGCGCAGCGTCTTCTCGAGAGCCGTCCGACGGCGCCAGCGGCGGATCTCATCGTGGTTACCGTTGACCAGAACTTCCGGCACCGCCATCCCGCGAAACTCCGCAGGACGCGTATAGTGCGGGTAATCCAGCAAGCCTCCTGAGGTGCAGGTCGAACTTGGGCCGTCGTTCTTCGCTACTTCTGCTTCGTCCGCGCGCCCTGTGAACGACTCCCGCCGGGTGGACGCTTCGTTGCCCACTGCTCCCGGGATCAGCCTAGTAATCGTATCCAGGATCACGGCCGCACCCAACTCTCCCCCGCTCAGAACGTAGTCCCCGATCGAAATTTCGCGATCGGTAAGATGTTCGCTCACGCGTTCGTCCACACCTTCGTAGCGCCCGCAAATGAGGACTACTCGCTCCAGAGCGGCGAGTTCCTGAACCAGCGCTTGATCGAGCCGCCGGCCTTGCGCGGAAAGCAGAATGACAGACTGTCTCGACTCCCCAGTCACACGCTCAGTCCGCAGTGCCACGTTCAGCTTCTCAATACATTCAAAGATCGGTTCCGGCTTCAACACCATGCCTTCGCCGCCGCCAAATGGGCGGTCATCCACGGTGCGATGCTTGTCGCGGGTAAAGTCCCGCAGGTCGTGGATGCTGACTTCGACCAGGCCCGATTCCCGCGCCCGGCGGAGAATTCCGTAATCCAGCGGTCCGCGAAAGAAGTCGGGAAAGATCGTTAGAATGTCGACAAGCATTCAGATCATCGAGCAATTGGGAAACTGAGTAATTGTGAAATTCAAGAATCCGCGATTGCAGGGTTTCTGTTTGTCAGATAACCCAATTACCAAATTTCCCAATTACTCAATCCTCTTCTGCCCCCGTTTCTCCTCTTCCGTCAACGGCGCGTTAATCTCCAGCATGCCTTCTGGCAAGCGCATGCGAACTTGCTTTGCCGCGAGATCCACTTTCACCAGGTACGCTTCCGCGTACGGAATCTCGTAGGGCGTCTTCTGCTGGCCCTGCACGATCAGGAGGGGCGCTTCGCCTGCGCCGAACTGCACGCTTTCGATCTTGCCGATTTCACGATCACCGTCGAACACCTTGCATCCGGTCAGATCGCTGATGTACGCCCAGCCCCGTTCCAGTTTTGCCCGCTCGGCCTGCGGCACCTGCAGTTCACAGCGCAGGAGATCTTCCGCTTCCGAGATCGAGTCCACGCCCTGAAACTTCAGGACCAGGTGGCCTTTGTGGGGCCACAGATCTTCTACTTCCAACTCCCGCCGTTTGCCCGCATCGTCGAGCGCGAACAATCGCATGCCTGGCACGAACCGGTCGGGAACGTTCGAGTGCACTTCCACCGCAACTTCGCCGCGCCGGCCCTGCGTTTTCAGGACGCGAGCTAAGGTGATGAACTCGTCGCCCATCGTTGTCCCGGGTCCTTTGGAAGGGTCCGCTTCGGGTCCTCTACTCGAGGATCTCGAGCGTGTAGCGCTTGTGCGCCTTGATGCTGGCAGCGCCCAACAGCGCCCGCAATGCGCGGGCAGTGCGGCCCGACTTCCCGATCACCTTGCCCAGATCGTTCGGGCTGACGGTCAGCTCGAGGACCGTTTCCCCGTCCTCTTCCGCGGAGTTCACCGAAACCTGGTCCGGCGCATCCACCAGCGCCCTGGTGACTTGTTCGAGGAGAACCTTGACGTCCCCACTCTGCTCGCTCATGTGCGGCTCCCGATTTGTGGGGTGAGATGCGTTTCCCGAAACACAGCGCGTTTAGGCAGCCGGTCCGGCAGTCGCCGGAGTCGGCACTGGCTTGGCGACCAGCTTGCTCACGCGGTCCGACAGCTTGGCACCTTTCGAAACCCAATAGTCAATGCGGTCGCGCTTGAGGTCGATGTGGGCAGCGGCGCCCCTGGGATTATAGGTCCCCACGACTTCGACCGAGCGGCCATTGCGGGCGCGCTCCTTCTCGATGACCACAACGCGATACTGCGGCTGTTTGCGCGCACCCGTGCGCGCCAGACGAATCATTAACACGGAACTTGGTTTCCTTTCCTAATCCTTCCGGGAGGGGTAAGACAAACTGTTATTATCGCGGAAGTTAGGGGGATTGGCAAGTTGAGCCGTTTAGCAGGCGTGAGCGAAGCGGGAGCCTGCTGGCAAAATCCCGAGCCGAGCGAGGGAGCCTGCGTGGTTAGCCGAATTTTCCGCAATCCCGTCGCCGATATCCAATTTGGAACGATCGCACGTGTAGCTCACGTCCGGATGCGCCCGCGCAAACCTGGCTTCCGCTTCTACCAGAGCCCTCACCGAGCCAATCGCTGAGTCCAAACGCCTGAGGGCAAGCCCCCCTGAAAGATGGTGGCGACACCCAAACTGACAGCCCCAACCCTACGCAGCCCAGACCTAAGATTCCCGCGGCGAGCCACTTTCCTTGTCCGCTATGCGCGCTTCTGCGAATCGCCTTGAGGCGTTTATCTCCGAAGCTGACACTAATAACCGAAAGCAGCAACAGGAAGACGATGACAGGAATGGACCGCAGCATTTCAAGGAACCTCTGACCTCAAGAATGTGAGTTCTCGGCGAGATTGCAACCTAAATCGGCAAATTTCCTCTAGCTTGGCCTGCGCTTCCGAAGCAATCTTGTGATTCCAACAACACTCACTGCCACTAGGACTAACGGGACCACGCTCCATACCCCGCCTACCACATACAGGCTCAAGATGATCACGCTCAACAACGGAAACAGCACAATCATGCCCACCGATTTCATCGCAACCGCTCCACAATCTCCGCAGGCTCGGGCCGCTCGGTGTAGTCCTCGTTGGCCGAGGCGTATAGCACTGTGGAATCGTGCTCGAGGATGTAGCTTGCGGGAATGGGGAGTTCCCAGCTCTCGTCTCCGTTGGTGAAGGGCAGATTGATGAACGAGCGGCGATAAATCGCCTGCTGCTCGTCGGGAACGCGGTAGACGAGTCCGAACTGCCGGACGACCTGGTTGCCCGCATCACTGAGCAGCCGAAATCTCAGTTTGTGCTGGTCCGCCATGAAGAACGATTGCTTCACGGTCTGCGGAGAGACCGCGACCAGCGATGCTCCGGCCCCCTCGATTTCGGAAAGAAACTGGTTCATGGCCACGAGTTGTCCGCAGCAGAATGGGTCCCAGCGGCCACGAAAAAAGCACAGGACCAGCCGCCCGTTGCGCAACAACTCTGCCGAAGAGACCAGCTTGCCGTCGTGGTCCGGCAGAGTGAATTCCGGAGCCTTCGCGCCGGCCGCAAGAGAGTTCTCGGCGAGTTTGCGCTTTCTCAAGTCAGCAATCACGCGGGCGTGAACCGCCTGGGTTTCCGCAGGCACGTACTGCGCGATCTTCACTTTTCGCTCTGCGAAGATTTCGCGCAAGGGTCGTGTATCGAGGCCGGGAGTCGCTTCGAAGAGGGAGCGCCATTTCATGAGGGCAGTCGTCGGTCGTCAGCAAGAAACAAGCAGCTCGTCATCCGTCGTTCGCGAAAATCCCTAGCGGCGGACCTGCACAAGCGACATGTCTCCGACAGTACGAATCAAAATTGGAAGAGCGAACGGATCGATTGCGCCAACGACTGAAGACTGACGGCCGACGACCGCTTTCCTACATCGGCATCTTCATCCCCGCCAGCCGTCTCGCAAAACTCGGCTTGCCCATCTGCTTGAACATCTTTTTCATCTGAGCGTACTGGCGGAGCAGGTTGTTGACTTCCTGGACGGTCGTACCGGAGCCGCGGGCGATGCGTTTGCGCCGACTGCCATTGATGACTTCGTGATGGTGGCGCTCGTGGGCGGTCATCGAGTTGATGATGGCTTCCACGCGGTTCACCTGCTTCTCGTCGACCTTGTCGGCGGCTTTCTGCAGGCCGCTGAATGGACCGATCGATGGCAGCATGCCCATCAGGCTCTGGATCGATCCCATCTTGCGCACCTGGCGCAGTTGATCGCGGAAGTCTTCGAGCGAGAAGCCGTCGCCAGCGAGCGCGCGGCTGGCCATCTCTTCGGCTTTCTTCTTGTCGATCTGCTGCTCGGCTTTTTCGATGAGCGAGAGAATGTCGCCCATGCCGAGAATTCGCGAAACGATGCGGTCGGGGTGGAAGGGCTCGAGGGCGTCGTATTTTTCGCCGACGCCGATGAACTTGATGGGCTGGCCTGTCACGTTGCGAATCGACAGCGCAGCGCCGCCGCGCGCGTCGCCGTCCATCTTAGTGAGCACCACGCCGGTCAGCGTGAGCTTCTTGTGGAACTCGTCGGCTGAGCGGACGGCGTCCTGGCCGGTCATGGCGTCGGCAACAAACAGGATTTCCGATGGATTCAGCAGGCGCTTGAGCGACTGCATCTCATCCATGAGCTGGTCGTCGATGTGCAAACGTCCGGCGGTGTCGACGATGAGCACGTCGCTGCCCGAGATGATGGCCTCGCGGCGCGCCTCTTTCACCAGTCGCTCGACTGTGGCTGTGTTCGACTCGGTGACTTCGCCTTCGTAGATGTTGGCCTTGATGGCGTCGGCGACAACTTTCAGCTGCTGACGCGCGGCGGGACGGTAGACGTCGACCGAAACCAGCAGGGGACGGTGTCCGCCATTCTTCAACCAGTTGGCCAGCTTGCCTGATGTGGTGGTCTTGCCCGAACCCTGCAAACCGGCCATCAGCACGACGGTGGGCGGCTGCGAGGCGAACTTAAGCTTGGCGGTGTCTTTGCCGAGCACTTCGACCATCTCGTCGCGCACGATCTTGATGACCTGTTCTCCGGGTGAGAGAGCCGTGGCAACTTCCTGCCCGACCGCCTTGGCCTGAATCTGATCGATCAACTGCTTGACGACTTTGAAATTAACGTCTGCTTCAAGCAGCGCGAGTCGGATCTGGCGGAGGGCTTCCTGAATATTCTCGTCCGTAAGGACGGCCTGTCCGCGCAGAGTCTTGAAGGCGCGCTGCAGTTTTTCCTGGAGATTCTCAAACATAGGCGTAAACGCCTATTTTAGCAGCCGGGAGGGTCGAGGAGTCGCTAGCCGTTCGTCATGAGTCGTTGGCGAGAAGATTCGGAAGACGCGGTCGAATCGGCCAACAGAAGGCACTCCCTGCGGTGATCTCGTGTCAGGATGGCCTTCGACGCAAAACAACCGGGAAACTCATGAGAAGCGTGCCCGGGCGGATCCTTACAAACGGGGGCATCTGCTGCCTGCCGATAGTCACTCCTCAGCCGCCATCGCTGGCTGCGCGCTTCTCAGAACACACGCAGTGACGAAATCTTATCGTTCGCAGGCAAGCACGACACTGAACCTGCGCATGATTCACCCTTTCTTGCGGGGACAACGGCCCCGCGAAAGTGGAAGTTTAACGGCAGGCAAGGCGCCATACAGCGTGCGGGCTACTGGTAGAACTGACAGGTGAGCGCCCAGACCATTCGACTATTTCTTACTCGCTTCTTTCTTCAGGCGCTCAATCTGCTGCAAATGGTTCGTTCCGTGGCCGGCCATTTTCTCGACCAGAGCGGCCACCGTCATGTCCTGCTGATCCTCCGGATGGAAAGCGGATCTTTCCAAATCGGCGGGTTTTAGGCGGCGTAGCAAACGAAGATTGTGGTGGCGATTCAGCCCGTACAGTGCGACGAGTTCGGGGGCGGGCGTATCCATGTAGCCCAGCTTCTTGGCCCACTCGTCCTGATCCATGGGAGCGATCACGGGCTTCTGGTCAGCCAACATCTGGCGCAGTCGATAGGCGTACACGATCTCTATGTCGGCAAGATGACCGAGTATCTCGAGGATCGACCACTTCTCCGGCGCCGGTTTGTAGCGCAGTACTTGCGGTGAGAGCCCCGACACCGCCGCGGCAATTTCTTTCGGGCTCTTCTCAGCCGCTTCCAAATGCTTCTTGAGTTCCGCCTCAGTCATGATGCCTCCTGCCAAAATCTTTGTTCACCAGGGAGACGCGGAGGCACGGAGAAAACCATTCACGCGGAAAAACACGCCTTCGGGCGGACAACCGGGTGAGTGAAACAGACGCGTGCGTTCGACGAATTCCTTCGTGTCTCTGTGCCTCTGTTGTGAAAATGCTCCGTCAATTCACCTGGACCTTCGCCATCCACTCGGCGATCTGCACGTTCCATCCTAGTTCTTTGACCATGGTGTCGCGCAACTGTGAGGAGGCCCCGGTCTCGCCGTGGACCAGGTACGTGACCCTCGGCTTCTTCGGGAAGGTGCGCAGCCATTGGAGCAGCTCGCGCGGGTCTGCGTGATCGCTGAACTGCTCGAACACGGCAATCTGCGCCCGGATGGGCACGAAATCGCCAAAAACCTTCACTTCCTTAGCCCCGCTCTTGATCGTGAATCCGCGCGTGCCTGGCGCCTGGAATCCGATAAAGATCACGGTATTTTTCGGATCGGGCAGACGTTGCGCCAGGTGATGTAGGATGCGCCCGCCCGTGACCATCCCGCTCGATGAGATGATGATCGAGGGATAGTGCGCTTCGTTGATCTTCTTCGACTCCTCGGGCGTCGAGGCGAACGTAAATCCCGGCCACTGCAGCGGCGAACCGTATTTCTTGATCAGGGTGCGGGCTTCGTCGGTGTACTCGTCTTCATACTTCATGTAGATTTCCACCGCCTTGATCGCCATCGGGCTGTCGCAGAACACGGGGATTCGCGGAATTTGCCCGGCTTCCATCAGTTCCTTCATCATGAACACAAATTTCTGGGTGCGCTCAACCGCGAAAGCCGGCACCACGATGGAGCCGCCACGTTCGGCCGTTTCCCGGATCACGCGGGCGAGTTCAGGCCGCGGATCGTTCTCCGGGTGCTCGCGATTTCCGTAAGTCGACTCCATCACTACCAGGTCGGCGATCTCTCCTTCAGTCGGGCCGGAGTGCACCACCTTCCCGGGCGCGACCGAATGGTTTCGCACTCGCCCGATGTCGCCGCTGAACAGAAGCCTGCGGGACTGGCCGTTGGTGTTCAGCGTAATCTCGGCCATGCAGGAGCCGAGTATGTGGGCGGCCGGCACAAAGCGGAAGGAAAGTTCAGGACTGAGTTGTACGGTCTCTCCCACGTGCGCGACTTTGAAATATCGCATGCACTCCTGTGCCTCGTCGAAGGTATAGAGGGGCAGGGCAGGGCTATGCTTGGTCTTCTTGATCTTGTTGTAGAACTCGGCATCTTCTTCCTGCAGGTGGCCGGAGTCGGGCAGGATGATGCTGCACAAGTCGATGGTGGGCGGCGTCGCGTAAATTGGCCCGGTGAAACCTTCTTTTACCAGCCGAGGAATCCAACCACAATGATCGAGATGCGCGTGTGTCAGGATGACGGCGTCAATCTCTTTGGCCGGGATCGGCAACTCCTGCCAGTTGCGCTCGCGCCATTCCTTTTGGCCCTGGAACAGGCCGCAGTCGATCAGAACTTGCAAGCCCTTCCTGCCGTCGCCATCCAAGGATGTGTTGATGAGGTGCTTCGAGCCCGTAACCGTGCCGGCTGCGCCGAGAAATTGAATGTAGACCAAGTGCTGCCTCCGAATAAACCTCTAAAACCTACCACGGAGACACCGAGGCACGGAGAGAGATCTGTGCTCTTAGATGCTAAGAGGACATGCTGATCTCCTCAGCCCTTCGCGCTCTCTGGGGAAGTTCTCGGCGTCCTCTGCGGTTTTGGGTTTTCAAACTCTAAGAACTGAAACCGCAGAGGGCACGGAGAAATGCCGCAGAGTACCCAGAGATTAGCTCAATCACATTCTTCTCTATGACTCCGTTCTCGGTTGTAAGTCTCACCGAGGCGACGCCTCCACTTTAAAGACGTTATTCGTCAAGTCGCTCTCCGGCACGCTGCCGTCATTGACCACAATTTCGGTTGGTGGTTTGGGGGTGGCAATGCGCACGACACCCTTTGCCTTGCCGCGGACTTCCACACGCTCGCTGGTATCGCCACCATCGAAACGCGCGGTCACTGGCACTTCACCTCCGCATGCTCCGCGGTTGTCTATCGTGACCGTCACTAGATAGTTGCCTTGCGAAGCCTGGCGGGCGAAGGCTGACTCGACGCGGAAGTCGGGCAACCCGCGGTCGTGATACACCCAATCGTCAAAGAACCATTGCAGATCGCGTTTGGATTGCGCCTGAACAAGGCGCTGCACGTAAACCGCATCGGTGTCCCGATCGGCCTTGTAAGTGCTTATCACTTTCTTGAATGTGTCCTCGCCGAGCAGGTCTCGCAACATCCACCAGACATAGGCAGCCTTGCTTCGGTAGAACTCGTCGATGGTGGTCGCCACCAGGGATTCATCTCTCGCTGGCCCGTCTTTTTGTTCAGCCGCAAAAGCTTTCTCGGCTTCGACAATTGCGGCCCGATGCAATCCCATAAAATCCAGGGCGGCTTGTCGATTTTCCTGATGCTCGCGGTATGCGGCTTGGGCGAAGTGGGCCAGGCCTTCATAGATCCAGGGACGAGGGGACAAAAAGGCGGCGTGCGTGAGTTCGTGCAACAGGACGATCTGCAGTAGCTTGGGATCCGTATCGTTGAGTGGTGTCAGTAGTGCGGATCCGCTTTCAAAAGGGGATGCACCTGGATCGAAGAGTTCCGCGATCTGCGCCTTCCGGTGGGGAGTTCCAAACCACGAGCTGACGAACGGCATGGCCGTCTCAGCGGCTTGTGCAAATTTGTCGGCATTGGATTGATGCTCCGGCCGGTGGGCGATTTGTGCTGCCGTGCCATCGACGGTCTCATAATTTGCGAGTACCAAGGTGGGCACGCTCAAGCCAAGCGGCACAAACTGGCACTCGGCAGAGAACTCGTCTGCCTGATTCGTCAGTACCATGGCGCGGATTCCACGCGTCCCGCAAACGAGGGTAGGAGGGGTGCGCTCCCTGCTAGTTGGCAGGACCAACCTGATCTTCATCTCCCCGTTCTGTTCTCGCTCTCTCCAGCGGCCAAGCGCCTCAAACAGACTCCGCCCCTCCGATAGATTTCCTGCCTCCATGGCCACCGGGTACCAGACGACGTAACCCACGCCCCGAACTGTCACAAACGCTTGGCTGATCTGATCCCAATCGCTGTGGATAGCAGTGGCCTGCGGCATGCCGATGCGCGTCAGCCGGGTGGCATCAAGCAGAACGACGCCCTCATACCCGATGTTCAATTCGACGAAACCGCCGGAGGGAATTTCTCTTGGGAGAGCGACGATCGCCTCCGACAGTTCTCCCGTGTGATCGATGTCCGAGGTATAGGGCTGACTCACAAACTGCAGAGGTTTGCCTTCGCATTGGATGGAGCGCCAGGTGAGACTCGATGAAATCTGCAGCGAGGCATTCCTCTGTGCTGCAGACGAGTCGTTGCGCAGAGTAATTGTGCCGCGTACCGCCAGCCGTTGCTGTTCCGGCTCGATGCGAACATCAAGACTGTACCGGGTGAATGTGAACGCTTCGCGATCAAGGGCGGAGCAGTTGACCACGGCAGCACACCAAAGACAGAGAGCCAGGAACAACTTCATGCCGATTCCTGCGCCGCCTTCCTGCGTCTCTGCCGCACAATTTCGTAGAGAACAACCCCTGCCGCCACGGACACGTTGAGCGAAGAAACCTTACCCAACATTGGGATGGACACCAGGAAATCGCACTTCCTGCGGACCAGGTCATGCACGCCCTTGCCTTCCCCTCCCAAAACGATCGCGCAGTCCATGTTGTAGTCGAGAGCGTCGTAGGTTTGAGATCCGCGTTCATCGAGTCCGGCGACCCAGATGCTCCGCTCCTTTAACTCTTCGACGGTGCGCGCAATGTTAGTCACCTTGGCAATTGGTAGATGCTCGCTTGCCCCCGCGGAAGACTTGGTGACAACGCC
>UEXW01000186.1_pt1 | contig 12482 bp, 11 predicted proteins | sample 4301151 | NCBI WGS metagenome assembly UEXW01 (sample SAMEA4773176, study PRJEB27434) | metagenome | biome: 2259; feature: agricultural soil; material: soil | place: USA | collected 2014-09 | depth 0.25 m | reverse complement strand
GGCCCGTAGCTCAGTCTGGTTAGAGCGCTTCCTTGACACGGAAGAGGTCGATGGTTCGAGTCCATTCGGGCCTACCATTTCATACAAGTCCGGACCTTACCAGGCCGCGATTGTGCGTGCCTGGACGAAATTTGCGGCTCTTGGTGAACACGGAAGTGTTTGCAGGGATTGGATAACTGAAACTCTTCACACAGTAGAAGTCTGACTGCCCCAACACCATCACTAAAATAGTCATCATTCCTCGCTGGGCGCTGCGCTTTCGTGTTTGGTTCCTGGGGAGGCGCAGCGGAGTTCCCTGACACCATCACCCATATTCCCCTTTCCGGAATCTTCGGACGACTTTTGGTCATCTATGAAACGACCACGCGTACAGACTTGCGACCGGTCAGCGGCCTGCTGGTGCGGCCTCCCGACCTCCACGTAACCTAATCCGTATCTGAAAAGGAGAACTCCCTCATGTCCGATACCACCCTCACTCCTCCGCAGGAACTCTCGGCCACTACCCGTAAATCGTTTGCTGCCAAAGCATACGCCACTCAGAGCGCGACTTCCGGTCTCGCGCCTGCAGCGATCCAGCGCCGCGAGCCTGGTCCACAAGACGCGCAGATTGAAATACTCTATTGCGGCGTCTGTCATTCCGATCTCCACCAGGCACGCAACGAGTGGCAGGACCTTATGCCGACCGTCTACCCATGTGTTCCCGGACACGAGATCGTCGGCCGCGTCGTGAAAACCGGTCGTGCCGTCAAGAAATTCAAGGAAGGGGATCTCGCCGCTGTCGGATGTATGGTCGATTCATGCGGCGTATGCGCCAACTGCCGTGCGGGCAACGAGCAGTTCTGCGATCAGATGCCCACCTTTACCTACAATGCGCCGGACAAGCACCTCGGCGGGATCACCTACGGCGGATACTCTTCGAGCATCGTCGTCGATGAAGGTTTCGTCCTGCGAGTCTCGCAGAAAGTCGATCTTGCCGCCACTGCGCCTCTACTTTGTGCCGGCATCACCACGTATTCTCCCTTGCGCCACTGGGGCGTCAAGAAGGGACAGAAGGTTGGCGTTGTTGGACTCGGTGGCCTCGGCCACATGGGCGTGAAGTTCGCCAACGCATTCGGCGCACACGTGGTGCTTTTCACGACGTCGGCCAACAAAACGCAGGACGCGCTTCGGTTGGGCGCTCACGAAGTTGTGATTTCCAAAAATCCCGACGAGATGATCAAACACTCCGGCAGTTTCGACTTCATTCTCGACACCGTTTCCGGCGACCACAACGTCAACGCCTATCTCGATCTGCTCAAGCTGGACGGAACGCTCACACTGCTAGGCGCGCCTCCGAATCCAGTGCCGATCTCGGTAGGAAGCCTGCTGTTCCGCCGGCGCCAGTTTGCCGGATCCATCATCGGCGGTATTCGCGAGACGCAGGAGATGCTCGACTTCTGCGCAGAGCACGGCATCACCTCCGACATCGAGATGATCCGCATCGACCAGATCAATCAGGCCTACGAGCGCCTGCTCAAGAGCGACGTGAAGTATCGCTTCGTGATCGACATGGCATCGCTGAAGTAAAGCGATAAGAATAAAAGCGCCGCACACAACAGTGGAGGGACGGGCTTCATCGCCCGTCCTTTCCGACTTGCATTTAGGGTTTGCTCGCGAACTTTGTAAACGTGCGCGACTTCTGCGGTTAAGGTTTCTTACACGACGGGCTTTGCTCTTCGCAGTCCGGCTGGCCCATCATCAGCCTAAATTCAGCAGATTCCCCTCGAAAACCCGGCTTTAGCGGGCTTCCAGCCCTTGGTCTGACGCGGGACGATTCGTTCGCATGGCAATGGACAGGGGACGGACACATCGTGTTTCTTGCCGCTTGCAAACAGCAAGACGAGTTGGACTGAACTCCGAATGAGGCAACGTTCGTGTACTAGACTATTCTTCTGGTGGCTCTGCATGCCAAATTTTGAATAGAAGGTCGGCAAGTCTGAAGGAAGGACAGGGATGAGCGGGACGGTGCGCGATCAGATTGCGAACATTCCAGGCATTCAGTTTGTGGATCATGTTGCCATTGCGGTCCGGCAAGGGGAACTGGACGGACAGGTCAGGGCATTTGAGATGCTAGGATTTCGCGAAGTTCATCGGGAAGAGGTGCTCGGGTCTGACCAGGTGCGCGAAGTTCTCTTAAAGATTGGTGAGGGGCCGAACCTGATCCAACTTCTCGAGCCGCTTGGGCCGGAATCTCCCGTCCAGAAGTTGATCGAGCGGAATGGTGGCCGGGGCGGGCTGGCGCACGTGGCTTTCCGAGTGAAGAATGCGCAAGCGGCCTTCGAAGCCATGGAGGAGAGTGGATTCCAGCTGATTGATAAGGCACCGCGTCCTGGTTCGCGCGGGACCACAGTATTTTTTGTGCACCCGAAGTCACGGGCTGAAAATCCGTTTGGGTTTCTCATCGAAGTGGTCGAGGATCCAAACGCATAAGTGACCGGATCATCTCGGCGTGCCGATGCGCGAGCCGTAAGGCGACCTCGACCGCTCAACTTGGAACTTCCCTCCCTTACGTTATATTCTCGTGGCGTGCAGCGCTCCACGGTGCGGTCTCCCACGGCAGGGCTGTTTCTGGGCCTGATCATCACGCTCGCCGCTGTGGTCGCATATTCTTGGTACACCACCCAGCAGATCGCCGGACTGCGCGCCCTGCAGAACAACATTGCCGATCGCAACCGCAAGGATTCCCTGCAGTTGCTGCGGATCCAGAATGATCTCAACTCGATCGCGCTGGCCATGCGCGATATGCTCGATAACGACGAACCTTATCCCCTGACGGCCTGGTCGGCTCAATTCCAGCGCATCCGCTCCGACCTCGATGCTGCTCTGCGCATCGAGGAGGAACTGGCACCCAGCCACCGCACGCCGGAGCAGCGCCAATATCTCCAGCAATCGTTGGCGCAGTTCTGGGACGCTGTGGATCGAACCTTCGCGCTGGCGCAAGACAAGCCTGACGAAGCGCGCAACCAGATCCGCCTGACGTTGCAGGCCCGGCAGGCAGCGCTAAGCACAGCGGTCGCGCGCCTGCTGGTGCAAAACAACGAGAGCGAGGAGCAAGCCAACCTGCAAATTCGCCAAATTTACGATCGGGTGCAGCGCCAGGTGTACATATTTCTCGGGGCCACGTTGGCGGCCATCTTGCTGACCAGCCTGTACCTGATTTACTCGAACCGGCAATTGTTCGCGCAACTGGCAGCGCTCTCAGCCCAGCGCAGCGATCTCGCGCAAAAGCTGATTTCGACGCAGGAATCGACATTGCGGCATATTTCCCGCGAGTTGCACGACGAGTTCGGCCAGATCCTGACCGCAGTGGGCTCCATGCTGGGCCGCGCGGAAAAACACACGCCGGAAGATTCCCCGGTGCGGACCGAATTGAAGGAAGTTCGCGGGATTGCGCAGACTACGCTTGATAACGTACGCAGCCTGTCGCAGGCGTTGCACCCCGTCATGCTGGAAGAATCCGGACTGGAAGCGACGATCGACTGGTACCTGGCCACCGTGGAAAAGCAGACCGGGGTTAGCATATCCTACGAAAAGTCAGGGAGCGCCTTTCCTATCAGCGGGAGCGCCAGCATCCACATTTACCGCGTGCTGCAGGAGGCATTGAACAACGTGGCACGCCATTCGGGAGCGAGTCGGGCATGGGTGCGGCTGCGCTTCCTGGCGGGGACGCTCGAACTCGAAGTGGAAGACCGTGGCAAGGGCTTCACGAAGGAAGCCCCGAATCCGGGTATTGGCCTGGTTGCCATGCGCGAACGCGCCGAGTTGCTGGGTGGCCGCCTGGAATTCACGACGCCGGCAACGGGCGGCACACGAGTACGCCTGACTGTTCCCAAGGAAAAAGTGGAGGCGCATGTCGAATAAGATTTCCGTCCTGCTGGTTGACGATCACAGCCTGGTGCGCCGCGGCTTTCGGCGAATGCTGGAAGACGAAGCCGACATCACCGTGGTGGGCGAAGCAGGCGATGGCCTCGAGGCGATTCGTCTGGCGCAGGAGCTCAAGCCGGACGTCATTGTTATGGACTGCGCCATGCCAGGCACCAGCGGCCTGATCGCCACCCGAACAATTCTGGAGACTTCTCCGAAGCAAGCCATCCTCATGCTGAGCATGCACTCCGAAGAGACGCTGGTGCGCCAGGCGCTCGATGCGGGGGCCAAGGGATATGTGCTGAAGAACGCCGTCGACCTGGAATTACCCGCCGCCATCCGCAAAGTCGTTGCCGGCGAGGTCGTGCTGGATCCGCAGGTCGCCCGTCCCAGCGCCCTCAAAGGAGAACGCAACGGGGGACTCACGAATCGGGAACTGGAAATTCTCCAGCTCATTGTGGACGGCAAGTCGAACAAGGAGATCGCGGACCAACTCGGCCTCAGCGCCAATACCGTTGCGGTCCACCGGGCGAACATCATGGACGCGCTCGGCATTCACAAGACGGCGGAACTGGTGGTCTACGCCATCCGCAACGGCCTGGTCAACATCCCGTGAACCGCAGATCGTTCCTGCTGGGCATGGGGGGAGTTGCATCAGCAGCGGCGCTCCGTCTCCCGCGTGGATGGGCCCTACCTGCCTCCTCCTCTAACCTCGGCTTCAAACTCGTGGACGTCACGACGTCTGCCGGCATTCAGTTCGCCCACAACAGCGGTGCCTATGGTGGCAAGCTGCTTCCGGAAACACTGGGTTCGGGATGTGCTTTCCTCGACTATGATGCCGACGGCTGGCAGGACATCTTGCTCATCAACGGAATGGATTGGGCCGGACAGAAGCGTCGACGCAGTACCTTGAAGCTTTATCGGAACAATCGCAATGGTACCTTCACGGATGTCACGCGCAGCGCGGGTCTGGAGGTCGAGTTGTACGGCATGGGAGTGGCGGTCGGGGACTACAAAAATGACGGCTTTCCGGACATCCTGATCACCTGCGTTGGGCAGAACCGGCTGTTCAAGAACACCGGCAAGGGTACGTTTGTAGACGTGACGCAGAAGAGCGGGCTGGGTGGAAGACAGGCGCTGAGCACGTCGGCGCTGTGGTTTGACTTCGACCGCGACGGACTCCTTGATCTCTTTGTGTGCAACTACGTGCGCTGGTCGCCGGAGCACGATGTGTTCTGCAGCCTGGATGGGAAGCATAAGTCTTATTGCACACCCGAAGCATACCGGGGCGAGACTTGCTGGCTGTTCCACAATCGCGGCGACGGGACGTTCGAAGACATCACGGCGAAGAGTGGGGTTTTTGACAGCAGTTCGAAGGCACTTGGGGTCGCGCTGCTCGACCACGACCAGGACGGCTGGCCTGACTTGTTGGTTGCGAATGACACACAGCCGAACAAGCTTTATCGCAACCAGCACAACGGCACCTTTCGAGATGCGGGCATGGAAGCCGGGTTGGCCCTGAGTACAGAAGGCAAGGCCCGCGCCGGGATGGGCGTGGACACCGGCGATTTCAGCAATTCCGGAATGACTGGAGTTGCGATCACCAACTTCGACAACGAGATGATCGGGCTTTATCGCGCGCAGGGAAAAGGCGGGTATGAGGATGTTGCCACTCCGTCCGGCATCGGCTTGCCTTCCAAGAACAGCCTGGGCTTTGGGTGCGCATTTCTCGATGTCAACCTCGACGGTTTTCTCGACTTGGCGGTCGCCAACGGGCACATCGACGAAACGGTTCGCAACATCCGGGGAAACGTCGGCTATGCCCAGCCTCCGCAATTGTTTTTGAATAACGGGAAGGGAGCGTTCCAGGATGTGGCGGGCGAATGCGGAGCGGAGTTCAGCCAATCGAAGGTAGGCCGTGGGCTGGCCTACGGAGATTTCGATCGCGACGGCGACCTCGACCTGCTGATCACCACCAACAACGGCCCTGCGTACTTGTACAGAAATGATCAGAGCGCGGGAAATCGCAGCATCCGCTTTCGACTGGTTGGTACCAAGTCAAACCGGGATGCCATCGGGGCCCAGGTTCGCATCGAGCATGGGGGCTCAAGCCAGTTGCGGATGGTGAAGAGCGGATCCAGCTATCTCTCTCAGTCGGAACTCCCGGTGACATTTGGGTTGGGCAAGCGCGACCAGGCTGACCGGGTCGTCATACTGTGGCCGAGCGGAGAGACGGAGGAACACAAGAATCTCGCCGCTGGAAGATCGTATGAGTGTGTGGAAGGCAAAGGCATTCGCGCTCTGGACCGGTTCTAGAACCGGAGCTTATTTCGCTGGCGTCTGATGCAGCTGTTGCAACCGCTTCGCGGTTGCAGTTTCTTTCTCTCCGTGCAGATCGAGGCCAAACGAAGGCTTCTCATAGGAGCCGGTAATCTTCACCGGAACTTCCGATCCTTTGGGCTTCTTCTTGAAAAACGGATCCATGATCTTCATGATCATCGCCTTCGGTCCGTGAGCGGTGCGGGAAAGCGACGAATCCATTTTGAGCGTTCCATGAAGATCGACTCTATGGGTGATCACTTCGTAGGTGCCGTGCAGTTGGGCGGACGCTCCCGGAATGCTGAAGGAAAGGTCGCTGAAGGTGGCAATTCCATCTTTCAATGTCACGCGGCCCTTCAGCCCGGAGAGAACGGTTGCCGGATCGCGATCATCCTGGTCACGCGATTCCGCACTCAACTTGTTTACCTCTTGTTGGGTTTGGGGCTTTGTAAAGTTTTCGGTATCGATCCCGAATGTGCCCACTAGTTCCACCTTCTTCAGGAAAGGATGGATTTGCGGAGGCAACGTCACATGGGCGCAGAAGCTCACGGTACCGGTCATGGGAGGACGCTCTGCGGTGATAAACAACAGAAGCACGTCTTGAATCCTGCCATTCTTCGAGCACAAGTCGAGAGTCGTCGCCTTTCCTGGCCTTCCTTGCTGCCCCGCCACTCGGCCGTGGGCGATGACCTCGGTGCGGAGCAGTTGCGAGTCGACCTGTTCCAGAGAAACATCGCCGCTGGTCGCATCCACGAATACGTGGAACTGATTTCTCAGTTCGACTTTGTGAGTGCTGGAAGTAACCATAAAGTCCGGCGTGTCGGTGTTGCCTTGGACCTGAATGCGCCCCAAGTTTCCATCAAATGCTCCTGTAGAAGAAAGTATTCCAGCGATACCCTCGAAGACGCTAAGATCCGCATGCTGAAATGCGTAGTGTCCGGAGACCGGAGTTTCGCCGGCATTCTTTGCGTTCCATGGTCCGAAATTGCCAGTTGCCTCGATTTCGCCAGGAGGCACGGGATTGGAAAGGCGAACATCGAAAGGCATCCCGCCGGAGGCCCCGACGTTGCGCAATTTTCCGGAGTGAATCGCGAATGTAAGGGGCTTGCTGTCCTCCCTCGCAAATTGCAAGGTGGAGTCGGCGGCGATCAACTCATCGATAACCAGATCGGTGGATGAGTGGAATTTCTCCTGGCTCTCACGAGGAATAAAGATCCGCATAGCTTCTGCCCGCACCAGGCTGACGTGTTTCCTTAACAGGCCGAGGAAGCTGCCTTGCACCCTCAACTCATGAATCTCGATCAGCGGGGGCGAAGCAGCTCCCAATTGGTGTCGAAACACGACGTTCCGCGCAACGCAACCGGGACGAGGGAAATACGTGCCGTGAAAGCTGCCGATCTCGACCTTGCTGGAGCTGGCTTCCTGCAGAGATTGCATCACATTGGCCTCGGTAAACGGCCAATGCAGTGCCAGGAAGCCGAGTGCACCCACAACCAGCACCGCAACGATCGCCATTACGAGAGTCAAGCCGCGAATGCGGCGGTTCTGTCGTAGGGGAAGAGTGCTCTGGACCATGAGGGCTTCGGAATGGCACTTCTTAGAAGCTCTGATGGTCGTTGGGGTTGGTGCGCAATGTGCGAACGAGGGAAAATCCTTAGATCCAAGGCAGAAAACAGTGTCTGGGGACCAATGGAGACAGAATCCACGAAGTCGATACACGGCCTACAAATACCTGTAGTATTTTTACAGTATTGTTCCGTTCGGTCGTTCCCGATAAAGTCCGCAGCAATTCATCAAGTCCTCCTCTGCGCCCACCACGCGCTTGCGAGGCACCCCTAGAGAGCCGGCAGCGAACCTGCCGGTGCAATCATAAGTTGAGTCCAGCTGGTCCCAAGACCAGCTGGAGCTTTTTTGAGCTTCTGGGTCAGGGCCCCATTGCACCGGAGAAGGTTAAGGTTTTTCTGAGGAGGTCAGCATGAAAATCGCCGCACTGGCCGTGAAGTCGCTCGTGGTTTTGTCGCTGGTGGCCGCTCTCTGGGGAGCCGACTCCAAGGCGAAAACGGAAACGGTAAAAGGGTACGTGCTCGATTCCGCCTGCGCGTTTACCAAGGGTCTGGAGAAACCGATCAGCCGCGAATGCGCGCTCGCTTGTGCCAAGGGCGGGTCGCCCCTGGTCATCCTGACCGCGAATGGCACCATTTATTGGCCCATCGCGGACACCACGCCCTCCAACAGCCAAAACGAGAAGTTGGCGCCCTTTGCTGGACAGAAGGTCACGGCTAGCGGCAAGGTCTTCGAACGGGGAGGCTCGCGAGCTTTCGTGATTGAGAAGATTGAACCCCTGGGCGAAACCAAGTAGGTGGAAAATTCTGTCGTTGGTGTCGCCCCCTGGGTGCCATTGCGCTTATGAAAGACGATAAGAAATCGGGAGCCGCGAACACCCGAGTTACCGAAAAGCAGCCGACCAAAATCAGGATCTTCGAAGACCACGAAGCCACGGGCGACACGGCCGCCGCCTATGACTTCTGGCGCGCCGGCTCCGGGCGCCGGCAGGTGCCGGGCATCATCAAGTGCTTCGGGGCGCGCCCAGACTTTCTGCGCCAGGTGGTCGAGTTTTCCAACACCCTGCACTTCTCCGAAGGACATCTCACGCGCCGCCACAAGGAGATGATCGCCAGCTACGTTTCTTATCTCAACCGCTGTCCGTATTGACTAGACAGCCACGCCTTCTTCCTGCGGGTTCAGGGAGCCACTGATCAATGCGTGAACGCGATTCTGGAGGGCAAGCTCGACAGCGCTGGCCTGACTTCGGCGGAGCGCGTTTTGCTCGAGTACGCGGAGCTCATCACGAAATGCGCTTCGCGTTCGACCACAGAAGATGTGCAGAAGCTGCGCGACGCGGGCTGGAATGACGATCAGATCTCGGAAGCGGTTTACGTTACAGCTTTGTTTGCGTTTTTCAACCGCGTGGCAGACGCATTCGGCGTTCCTTCGCAGGACTATCTTTCGACCGGTAAGCTGACACCGTAAATTGGCGATTGGCTGATAGTCGTTAGTCGTTGGCTCAACCCGCTGACGACTGACGCCTAGCGACTGACGACTAGCTTCCCTTCTCCCTCCACGATCGTGACGTATCGGTCGAGGGGCATTTCCGTGAATCGCTCCACCCTTCCGCTGGGCAGCGGCCATTTCACTTCCAGCCAGTCGATCTTCGAACGGGTTCCGATGCCGAGCACCATGCGGGGATCGTGGTAAGACAAGTAGCTGCCACCGCCAACTTTCATGCGGCTTCGTTTCAGGTCACCCGCCTGGTAGGTGACCAGAGCGCCGATGGCGTCCGGATTCGCCTTTTTACCGATTAGTTTTAGCCCGAGCCAGTGATTCTGCGCAGCCACCTTGTTGTGAAGGAGAACGGGAGCGTCGTCATTCACGGAAATCAGGACATCCAAGCCGCCATCGTTGTCGAAGTCTCCAATTGCCATGCCGCGAGCCGATAACGGCTTCGCGAACACGGGGCCGCTTTGGGGGCTGACGTTCTCCCACGATTTCCCAGTGTTATGGAACAAGAGCAGGGGCTCTTCGTAAGTGACCTCGCCATGCAGGGTTGCGATGAGATCATCCGGATTCCCGTTGGCGAGCAGCAGATCGAGGTTGCCATCGTTGTCGTAGTCAAAAAACTTCAACCCCCACCCGCTCATGAATTTGGTGGCTTTGCCAATGCCGGTAGAAAGTGCCAAGTCATCAAACGTCTCATCATGATTATTCTTGTAGATGGCGAACATTTCGCGGTCGAGATTTGCCACGAACAGGCCCATCCATCCATCGTTATCAAAATCGGCAGAGTCCACTCCCATGCCGGATCGCGCACGGCCAGCGTCACTGTAAGCTACGCCGGCAGGCGTGGCGATCTCATCGAATCTTCCCTTCCCGCGATTGACGAAAAGAAAATTGGGCACCGTGTCATTGCTCACCCATAGGTCAATCAGTCCGTCGTTGTTGATGTCAGTCGCGACCACGCCCCATACCTTGCCGAGGTGAGAGGCGATACCGGACTCCCGGCTAACGTCGGTGAATGTGCCATCGCCATTGTTGTGGAAGAGCCAACTGGGCATCGGCGAATAAACCTTAGGAATGCAGTAGTGACGCCGGCCATCGTCGTGGATTCCGCAGGGTTTGTTCAGTTCTTTGCTGAAATCCACGAATTGCCCTACGAAGAGGTCGAGGCGGCCATCATTGTTATAGTCGAACCAGACCGCGCTCGAAGCCCATCCCGGCGCAGCTACTCCCGCTTTTTCTGTGACATCTGTGAACGTGCCATCGCCATTGTTGTGATACAGAATGCTTCGGCCGTACTGGGTCACATACAGGTCCGGCAAACCGTCGCCATCGTAATCACCCACGGCAATGCCTTGCCCGTAGCCGCCGGCCGACACCCCGGCTTTTTCCGTTACATCGGTGAACGTTCCGTCGCGATTGTTTTTATAGAGGGCGTTGCGCAGCGGCTGGCTGGGTGTGAAGAAATCGCATTTCCCGCTGTTTACCAAGTAGAGGTCCATCCAGCCATCGTTGTCGTAGTCGAGAAATGCGCAGCCTGGACCTGAGCTTTCCGGAAGATATTTTTCCGGGGACTTCCCGCTCGAGTGAACCCACCTGATTCCACTCTTTTCCGGAAGGACTTCCTCGAAAGGAAATTGCCGGGCCTCGGGCGAAGCAAATACGGGCCATCGAGGCACGAGCAACGATCCTGCGATCATCTTGGAGACGAAGTCGCGCCGTGTCAGTTGCGCTATACGGGTGCGACTTGGCATTTTCATTCAGCTACGACAAATAAACTCTTAGATTTTCTGAAGTATTCGCACTGGGATCAACTGGGGACAGACTATTCTGGCCTCTCAGCCCCCGGCGCGGAACTGAGGCTCCGGTGAATGGCGAATTCCTTGTCTGCTTCTTCCTTATGACCGGATCGAGCAAGGGCCGTAGCCAGCGCGTGGTGGACCTCCGGGTTTCCCGGCGTGAGGCGCTCCGCCGTGCGCAAGGGCGGAATTGCCTCTTCATATCTTTTGACAGCAACGAGACAAACCCCCCAACCCAGATAAGCTTCCGCGAAATTAGGATTGAGTTTGGCGGCCTCGGAAAATCGCGAGATAGCCTCATCCCATTTCTGGTCACGCCGGGCAAGTTCTCCCAAAATGTAGTGGGCGCCGGCATTGTGCGGGTCAATCTGGATCTCCTTCACGAATTCCTGCTTAGCACGTTCCGCCGCGTCCGGCCCGGCATCAGGTCGCGAGAGCAGCAACCTGCCTAACAAAAAGTGTATGCCGCGTGCACCGGGATCCTTTTGGATCATGCCTTCGTATTCAAGCTGAGCGGGTTCCCACTTCCCCTGCATCTCGAGGGCTTCAGCGTTCAGTTTATGAGCAGCGAGTGATTGCGGGGCCGAGCGGCCGAGATCCTGGGCCGTTCGCGTCGATAGGTCGGAATAGGCATGGACAATGACGAAAAGTACGTCAGGATCCTTGGCAAACTGTTTATTCAGCAACCGGATAAAGTCGGCGGTGGATTCGCGATCGTCTACAGCCAAAGAGCAGCGCACCCCAACCACGCCGGCTTGTTTTCGGGTCGACGGAGGGACTTGGCTGGTCACTGCACGCTTGAGGCCAGAAATGCTCTCCCTGCAGCGCCCTTGCTCCGCCAAGCTGATCGCTTTTTCCGGGGATAGCGCAGATACGGGTGCAGTAGCGACTTTCGCTTGCTGAGCCAGAATGGTCGGGCCAAGCCACAAACACCCCGCTACCAAGGCAACAAGCGCGGCCCTCCCCGAGTATCTATACATCTTGAATTGAGCTTGCGAAGGTTCCTCTCTGAAGAATTCCGTCAACGAAAAAAGATGCAGGCGGGTCATCCGCCTGCATCATTATACGTGTTTGGTTTTCAGTAGTAGAGCTTCAAAGCCAACTGTATGTTCCTTGGGGGTTGGGCAGTTGTGATCTGTCCCATAGTTGACCCCAAACTCATGTTGGGTGCGTTGAGCTGGACGTGGTTGAAAACGTTGATGAAGTCAGTTCGGAATTGCAATCGGAACCGCTCCGTAATCTGGAAGTTCTTATGCAAACTGAGGTCTACGTCCGTGTAGTGTGGCGAGCGCAACCCTCCGAGTTGCGGTGCGCAATTGCCGAACGTGCCAACTGCCGGCGTGGTGAAGTTTCCATTGTTGGTGAACCACTGAATACCACCGGCTCCCTGAATTGGCGCGTCCGGGG
>UEXW01000101.1_pt1 | contig 12489 bp, 15 predicted proteins | sample 4301151 | NCBI WGS metagenome assembly UEXW01 (sample SAMEA4773176, study PRJEB27434) | metagenome | biome: 2259; feature: agricultural soil; material: soil | place: USA | collected 2014-09 | depth 0.25 m | reverse complement strand
CGGAGACTTGGCGGACAATCGTGCCCACGGCGTCGGTGACCGCGGCGTGGAAAACGACCGAGCCTACCTGCATGCCGGCAAGATTCACCCGCACCGCTTGACCAGGACGCAGCATGAGTACCATTTTGTTCCTCAGGATGTTGGTTTACAACCGTGGCGCTCGGCAACGACGCAAGCTAGGCTTGGTTGTCGACCTGTTGGCAGGGGTGCCGGGCTCCGGGATTCTGCCGGGCGAACTGATTTTCGGCGGGCGGGGTTCTCGAAATTGTGCGTGGGCCTGAGAGAAGGCGGCGCACCGCTGCGCGCCGCTTTATCGGAATAGTGGATGCGGTACTAGGCCGCTGCTTTGTGAACTACTGGTGCTATCCCCGCCTCTTCTTTGTACACCCACGCTCCCACCAGTGTGGCCACAACGATCTCGACGAGCGCCACGATACTCGAAACAACGAGCAATCGCGTGGGAAAAAGGCCCAAGGGATAGTTGCTGAGATTAGAGAGAAACACGCCGACCGCCCACGTGAACACTCCAGCACGGATTGCGGTCTTTGGCCCAGCATCATAGCGCGGCCGAATTGCCGCATAGAGCCAGACCGCGACAATGCCTAGCAGAAATCCCCAAATGTTGAAAGTCACGATTGCGCCCGCAGAGACCTGCGCTGGTTTGCCCAGTGCCTGCATTGCTTTGCCCCACGCGTCACGTAGGACAACGCCGTTCGTGATGAATTCAACGATGTTGATTACGAGCCCTGCGAGCAGACCGCCCAGGAGGACTCGAACTTGGTTCGTGCGTGCCATAGCACCCTCCTCTCGTGCCACCAGTGCGGCAGCCGAATGGGGTCGGAGCCTTATCCTCAGCGCGGCTCCCGCTGTGGCCGGAAAGACAATGCAATTATCGACCCTCTGGAGGCAGTTGCCAACTGCTAACAGACCGCAATCGCGGCCGGCAATAGGTACTGAAAAGTGGATCCCTACCCAGGAAGAGCAAACCGCACATCGGTGCTGCCGATTCAGCCACGAGAGGCGACAAAGTAATTCTCCCGGCGCCTGTCGCAGCAATTTCCAACGACTCATTTAAGGGGCAAGATGAGGTGAGCACGACGGGCTCACCTCTAGTGCAGCTAGTTCCTAGGCGCTTCTAAATCTCCTCCCATTCGCCTTAAATGTATATCCCGCCTTTTTTCTCCATTTCTTAAACAGTTTCGGATTGTTCTTCAAGTGGAGTAGTGCAGACGCAAGCACTTCTGTCCTCGGCATGTCCGGGCCCCTCGCAACGGAAAAACACGTCGACTTGCTTTGAGGTGAGATAAGACGCACGAATCTCTCGTTCACCAGGAAGGTCCTACCGCCGGCTCTGATGCAGTAACCACCGCCACGAACCTGCTCCGCTCCAGTGAGTGCAGCAATGCGCTTCAGGTAGTCTCCAGCGCGCTGGGCCGCTATGCATTTGGTTTGCATTTTCATTGCAAGCCGACCCCCTACGCTCGGGCGAACGCCTCGCCGTCGGCCTTAACCGCTCCGATCTGGGCCGCCCACCGGTCAAACAGCGCCGGATTGTTGGCGAGCGCTAACAGCGCTGTAGCAATTTGCTCAGCTGTCGGCACCCTCGTGTACGGGAGGCAAAAGCATGTTTCTTCGTATTCACACTTGGGATCTCTCACGCCTTGCAGCCGTCTCACATATCTATCACGCACATGGAATCTGGTCGTCCCGATCTCGAGGACATAGTTGTTACCGATTTGCACGGCCCCGGTGAGTGCACCGATACGGCGCAGATAAGCCTTCGCGCGATCTTCTCGCTCGAAGAGATCTGCACCCTGCGCGCCGTGTTCAAACCCATCGCCTGCAATTACCGCCAGCCCGACTCGATCCAACAAGTTGTTCCCGCGCCGCCGCGGGTCGCCTATTTCTGCCGCCATGGGCCTGCGCTGCAGCCTTGCAAATACGAACCTCCATGCGATTAACGCGAGGAATGTAACCAGAGAAGCGGTTAGAGATACCATATGCGCACCACGTCTCAGCAACGGCCTATTGCCATCCTGGCCTTCAGCCAAGGCTGGCGACATCGTGCTCTGCCCTCCAGCTGAGGGCGGGCCGCAGCCAGGGCACGATTAGCCTCCCGCGATCGGATGTACCATCAAAACTTCGTTCTGCTGGCGCGTAACTTTCTTGATGCGCTCACCAGTTGCCATGTCGAACGGCTGTGCGCCAGTCTTGGCTTCATATTCAGCAATGACCTTGTTGACTTCGTCCATGTCGGCGCTTGCCGGATCGTATTCGAGAAGCGTCGTATCACCGTGAGGCGAGAATGTCACAATCTTGGCGTTCATGGTCGGTCTCCTGTGGAAGGGTCACTTTCGGACCCCTGTGGAAAAACAAGTCATTGGTCTTTTCAAGCGTACCTGAGGTCAGGGTCGAGCTCGACTCGTCGCTGGCCTCGGCTCCCTTCGCAAACTCTTGGTCGAGAGCCAATTGAAATGATTTCGCATGGCCTGCAAGCACGACAACGCCCGTAAACGGTTGTCGCCGAGTAGCTCCTCCACGGTCTCAGAGGAAGGAACACTGTGGAAAATTGTGTCATTCGCTCTGTGGCGGGGGACACTGCCCCTTTCCTCTCCAACACGATTGAGTTTCGGAAATGTCGTCAAGCGTCATGCGGATTTCCTTTCCGCGCTGGGTCCGGCCGAGATTCGTGAATATCAGAGCATGGGCATCGCTTCCTTCAGCGTGTGGAACTCCACTATGCCTTGGCGGACGAAGATGGCGACATAGGGGGTGTCGACAGCATCGACGTCAATGGCAGCGGAAATGTTCTGCTTAGGAACATCGAGACGCAGCGCGCATCGCCCTTCGGGCACCACGACATCGAGTGCCGCAGCATGGGAGACGGTAAGATTGGTGGTTACTCCGATGAGACGGGCGGCCTCCCGGTTGTTCACATAGAAAATGACATCATCCTGGTTGAAACCATCACGAAGATCGATGTGAAGTGTACGCACGGAAGACCTCCCTGGAAAAGCGGTCAGCCTCTCCGCGACGGCGACCTTCGGGAAGAATCAGCCGGCGCAGTCGCGGCACGAGAAAGGCAGGGCGGACAGACGCCCGCCCTGCAAGATTGATTCGGTTATGCCGCCTTGGTTCCTGCCAAAGTCTTCTTGCCTGTCTTGATGCGCTTTTGCGTGGCTTCGGCTGCGGCCTTGTCGCCCATACGCAGTTGCGCGCTCGCCATGGATTGGTTGACCGTGTCTAGCGTAATGGAGTCGAGTGCGAAGCCTTTCTCCGAGGCCTCGACAACTGCGGAGAGCAGCTTGACGCTCTCGTCAAGTTTGGGTTTGCGGGCGTGGATGATGTGCTCCTTCGTGTCAATCGTCTTGAATACGCGGCCAGCATTGACACCCTTTATCAATCGTACATATGTCGCCAGCGGGTGATCGGGGTATTTCTCCAGAACTGTGTCAAAGCATTCATTCCCGTGCTTGAGGAACTCGGAATCAGAGCCCTGCAGGTAGAGCAATGTGCCTTGATCCTGCCCGAAGAACAGATCGGCAACTTCCTCATCAGCGACATTGACGGGATGCCGTACGCGTACGTGCAAGATGTTAGAGAGCACACGCGACCCGTTGGGAGCGTTGTAGACGGCACGCAGCTGATAGAAGCCGGTGCGATCGAAATAGAAGCCATCCTTTCCGAAGCCGCAGTAGACCATTTCTTCGAGCGACGGATTCTCGGGGCCGAGAGTGGCGGCCTGCGCCATCACGCAGTGATCCATCAACGGACGATACGTGAGGAGGTCTCCGTTCGGACGGCAAATGCCAAGCTGCACCATACCGAAGTTCGGATGCAGGTACGGATGTACGGCGCGGCCTTCCCTGCCGGTGAGCGTCAACTTGACCATGATCGGCTCGCCGAAGAGGAAGCTATTGCCCTTCTTCTCGACAGAAAGTTCGATCTTCAAGCCGGAATTGTCCTCCAGGTTCTGATCAAAGGGACGCGAGTGCTCAAGAGCAGCCCCGACGCCGAAGTTATTGCCTCCAATGATGATGTCATCCAGGAAGGCATGCCGCAGGTGGACAACCTCCGGATCGTCGAACTGGAACGGGAAGTTGTTCCAAAACGCTGCCGGACCACTCGGATACAGCCACGGGTAGTTCATCCATGACAACGCGGCGGGGCGGTCGGCTTGAGGCGGAGTTGCCAGGGACTTCTGCCAGGAGTGCAGCAAGTTGAAACAGTGCCCGAGTTCATGCGCGTAGGTGTAAAGCTGGAGGCGGAGCTTGTCTGTGCTGACGCCTCCTATACCCGCATGAAAAACGGCGCACCCCTGATGTTGCTTTCCCTGCTGATCAAACATGATGCCGTACAGGTTGGGTCCGAGCACGTGCTCCTGGCATGCCACCTCCCATACGGCCCACTGCGGCACGTCTTGCCACAAGGTGAAATGCTTCTCCATGGAGTGGTGAAGTTCGCTGTTGTCCCATTTGTCGAACGTTTTGTCGTTCCGATCCCACTCTGCTTCGTCGATTGGGATCACGTCACCTCCACCGCCGGCCTGGACCTCGATGCCCGCCTCAGCATAGGCCGAGATGACCGACAGGTTCCGAGCGGGGCCGCCGGTGGGCAATGCGCCAGTGTTGTACTGGTCGAAAACGGGGGTCGCCACGTCGGACACCCTATCCAGTTCATACTGCACGGTGCGGAAGTACGCGGAGACATGCTCGCACACATGCAGCGCACCAGCGTGGTTGGTCAATGTGAAAAATTGCACGGTGGCAGGAGCGGGTGGTGCGAAAACGAAGGTCCGTGGAATTGAAATGCGGATCTTGGGTGCACCCGCGTTCCATGTGTATCTGCCAATCCCGTTGACAATTACGAGATTGGCTTGGACGGTTAGGACAGGCGCGTCGACAATGAACGACCCGAAATACGCCACGGTGGCACCGGAGACCTGGAAAATGTCCCCGCTCACCTTCATCATTGGGCGTCTGCCGTCCACGTCGATACGGAGTTCGAGTTGGAAGCCCACCATCCCTCCGCTGCGATAGCGCCCACTCACCGGACGCCGCGGCAGATGTGGGATGTTTGGAGCTCTCGGAATTGAGGGTTGGGGGAGTTGCGCAGTTTCTGTTTTGGGTTGTTCTGGCAGTATTTCCACCGCCGGAGTTCCGGGAAAGCCGGTTTCCGCCATGGTGGCATCGAGCGCTTGAATTTCCGCGACTTCCTCGACGCTGATCTCGCGATCCGCAGTGCCAAGAAAGTTGCTTTCAGCTGTGGTGGGATCTGCTCGATTCATATACTTCTCCTCAATTGAATTCTGGCTTGTTAGTCCACGGCCTTGCCTCCTTGGGCCCAAGGCGACAGGAGGTAACAGAGCCTTGACGCTCCTGGCTCTTGTTCCGAGAATTGTCGACGAGTAGATGCTGTCCGCAGCGGGGGGCAGAACGCCCGAGGTGTGGAACCTTCCTTATGCTAATCCTCACCATGGGAGCCCTGTCAATGGCAATGGTAGAGAATCTCTAGCCGAAGAGGGGGAATCCCGCACTCCAACACGTCGGCGTTTCTGACACGTAGCACCGTTGTGCCGTTGGCCTCTCGCTGGGCTACGACAGAAGGGCGGTCCAACTTCTCCCCGCGGAAGCCATTACACTTGAGAGTGTGAGGCCTGGCAAAAGCACTTGTGCCGGCCGATGAATGCGCAACTCATTTGCTGGCGTGATAGGGCCCGTTAGGAGCAGCCGCCCCGTCCTGAATTCTGCAGCAAGCGGATTTCCGCCCCAACCGGCTTGCCCGAGCTTGTTCGATCCTGCGGGTTAGTTTTATGCGCCCCGAGTGGGCAACGCGCTTTTCCCTTCAGAATCTCCGCCCCCTAGCCAGTTTGTTCTCCGAAGATCTAGCGATCGATTTGGGGACCGTCAATACGCGGGTCTACGCCCGGGGTCGGGGCATCGTGGTGAACGAGCCTTCAGCTGTTGCTTTGGATGAAAGCACCGGGGAGGTCCAGGCGATTGGCAAACAGGCCAGACAAATGATTGGCCGTACACCCAGCCGGATCAAAGTCATTAAGCCGTTAAGGGACGGGGTGATCGCCGATTTCAAAGTGACCGAAAAGATGCTCAGCTATTTCATTCAAGGCGCGCACCAGCGCAGAACCCTGGTTCACCCCCGTATCATTGTCAGCGTCCCTTCCGAAATTACCCAAGTCGAACGGCGCGCAGTGACGGACTCAGCCTATCGCGCCAAGGCCGCGGAAGTTCACCTGGTGGAGCAAGCCATGATGGCCGCACTCGGTGCTGGGTTGCCTGTTGATCGACCCGGTGGCAATTTGGTTGTAGACATCGGTGGGGGAACGACTGACATCGCACTGATATCAATGTCCGGGATCGTCTATTCACACTCGTTGCGCACTGCCGGCAATCACATGGACGAGGCCATCATGAACTACGTGAAACGGAAATACAACTTGCTGATCGGTGAGCGCACGGCAGAGCAGATCAAAATTGAAATTGGGTCGGCCTCCCCTCTGGAGAAGCCAGTGACCATGGAGGTCAAGGGAAGAAGCCTCATCGAGGGCATTCCTAAGGCGATCACCGCGGATGACAGCGAAATCCGAGAAGCTTTGAAAGACTGCGTGTCGACGATCGTCAACGCAATTCGTGCACTCCTCGAGCGCACTCCACCTGAACTCTCGGCCGACATCAGCGATCGTGGCATGGTCCTTGCAGGTGGGGCGCTTTTGCGGAACTTAAACAAGAAGATGAGGGATGAAACCGGTTTGCCTGTGTGCGTCGCCGACGATCCCCTCTGCTGCGTTGTGCTCGGCACAGCTAAGCTCCTGGACGACTTCACACTCCTGCGTCGCCTTGCGGTCCACTAGAATTGCCAAAGCGCAGCTTCAGGCTACTGGGGCCAGTGGCTTCAGCGCTGGGCATTCGGGCTTCCACTTCTCCAATCGAGAATGTCAGGGCAACGTCAGGCGTGTTTCCAAGGCCCGCACTAGCTGGTCGTCTTCCAATTCACGGAACGAATAGTCGTGCGGCACACGCGATGCGGCGCGCGACAACTCTAAAGGTCAGAATCAATGCCCGGAACACAGTCAGCGGCTTGACGGACGTTTCCGAAGAGAGCAGACTTTTCTTATCCAACAATAGATACGTGCCACATCGTGCGTCGCTCGGGCGCTTCTCGCTCGACAACACACCACACACCAACATGCTGAACCGGAAGGAGGCCAATATGAATAAGCTAATGTTGGTAGTTCTCATGCTCGGATTGTTCTTGTCCGTGATGGCTGTTGCCCAGGACACTACGCAACCGGGCAGCGCGATGAAGCAAGAGCCGGCGAAGGCTGAGAAAGCGTCCACCAAGGCGGTCACCTTGTCAGGCAAGATCAGCGCCGACGGAAGGACGTTCGTCAGTGATAAGGACAATAAGACTTGGACTGTGAGCAACCTGGAGGCCCTGAAGGGCCATGAGGGCCATGAGGTAACGCTGAAAGCCCACGTGGATGAAGCGAAGAACGAAATCCATGTTACTTCCGTCAAAATGGGCAAGGGCGAAATGAAAGAGACGAAGAAGGAAGAACCCAAGAAGTGATTTCCTCGCCAGCAGTGCCTCGAGCCAGCGCACGTGCTGGCTTTTTTTGCTTCGTTGCGGAGACAACACACTCACGACATTTCCAAATGGATCCTTTTTTACGAGAGCCTGCCGATCGGGTCGTCGATAGCGCGCCACCGAGAAGCTCTAGCACCGATCGTGTTCGAGTCCCCCAAGGAAGATCAAAGCCACTGATCGCTCCCGCTCAAATCCGGAGTGCGCAGCAGAAGTGATGCCGCCCGCTTGAACCCCCACTCACTTTCGGCGTACTGTGGGCTCAGATAGACGGAGGTGGCTTATGGCCTTCGTGATTGCCGAACCTTGCATCGGAACAAAAGACACCGCCTGCGTCGACGCTTGTCCCGTAGATTGCATCCACCCGAAGAAGAACACGACGTACGACGACGCCCGTCCTGACTTCGATGAGGTACCGCAGCTCTACATCGATCCCGTCGAGTGCATCGATTGTGGCGCCTGCGTGCCGGTCTGCCCGGTCTCCGCGATTTTTGCGCTGGATGACCTGCCCGAAAAGTGGAAGCACTACACGGAGCTGAACGCGAGCTACGTCCAGGGCGGCAAATTCACACCCGAAGAGTACGCCAAGCACAGCGCAGCGAAGTAGGCGCCGCAAGGCTGGGTAGGTACAGGGGCGCAGTTGAGATGAACGTGAATATCCAAAAGATTTCCGCAATTACCCTTCGAGTGGCCAGCATGCCCATCTCGATGCGGTTCTATCGGGATGTACTCGGCATGGAGGTCGTCTACGGGAAAGAAGATGGATATTTTTCCTCACTTCGCACGAAAGATGGAATGGAACCGATCCTCAATCCGGAACACGGCAGCCCCGCGACTCAATGGGGACGGCTGATCTTCCACGTTGCCGACGTCGATGCGTTCTGGGCGTACTTCAAGGAAAGGGGTCTTCATCCGGAACGTCCACGAGATGCCTTATGGGGCGAAAGGTATTTCCATATGCGCGATCCGGACGGTCACGAGCTGTCGTTTGCACAGCCGATTTAGCAGTCTTCCAATACCTGCAAGAACTCGTCTGGGGCGAGGAGAAGCTTCCGAACGTACTCGTGCAGCATTCGTTGCCGCATGTTCTGTCCGGGATGGGGCTCCCGCAACGAAACAAGTCGCGGGTTACGGCTCGCGCTGGCGAACAATATTCCGGAACCTGCCTTGCGCTTCCGTGCACGATAACCGAGCTTGCGGAGGAGCGGACAAAACCTCTCCACGGGATCTGAGCCGGTAGTCCAGACATCACTTAGAATTAGAGCACACGCTTCCTCGGCAAACAAAGCAACGTATCGAATTGGACCGACAGCCAAGAGCTGTGGACATCGTCGTCAGGCCACAGACAGGAGGAGGTCCGATGGCGTACTACAAGGTTCGAATTGAAGTCTGGTGTGCTTGGGACCCGGTGGCGAGCGAACTGGAGGAGGTTGTCGAGAACATTCGTACCGGCGACGCGATTTGTACGACTTACCAGGTGGTCGACACCGTAGATCGTCCCCAGGATATCGAGGATGAAGACGCGATGCGCTTCTTCGGCGGAGAAGAGGGCGACGCCGATCTGAGCCAAGGATAGGCCAAATGCAACAGAGCGCGCGTATCACGTCGCACCCTGACGGCTCACCTTGCGGGCAACGTATCCCAACGTCCTCGGCGTTCCTCTAGTTCTTGCGTCGCCCAGCTCCACACGGGGTTGCCCTTCTCGTCTCGGAGCGGTCTCACAGGATTTGAAAGAGTAGGCAGGGAAGGTTGCGTGGCCCAGCCTGACACCGTGGCGCTTCGGTTGGGCCCAAGACAGAGGAAACGGTGAAAACTCTGTGCCGTCCTCACCCTGCCTGCAACTACAAAGCATAGCTCTGGTCGTGGCTGGGCGAAACGCTGCTCAACCCACGTGAGGGGCGAAAGAAGACAAAAATGGTAGGGCCGCACCCCTTCATTGGTGGGCTGTGTCCCACTGGGTGACCCACGTCGCTTGGTCAATTTCCGTGGTGTGTCCAAAACGGGCAATCTCCGGATTGCGATCGTCCGCCGCCGGTGTCCGGAGCAGAATGCGCGCGCTCCCTGGTCGCTTCGCTGTCGCACTTTTGGCTAAAATGGTATCTGGAAGTCGCCTGATCTGGGCGGTGTTGTATGCCCACGCTGCGGGATATCGTTTACGAGAATGTTCGCGCGGGCACCCTATACGAGAAACTTGACCGCAACCGGGTACGCTGTTTTGCCTGTGGTCACTGCTGCCCCATCCCGGAGGGCCAACCGGGCGTCTGCAAGGTTCGCTACAACCGAGGCGGGACTCTGTACGTTCCCTGGGGCTACGCCGGTGTAGTGCAGTGCGACCCCATCGAAAAGAAGCCCTTCTTCCATGCCTATCCAGGGGCACTGGCCTACAGCTTCGGAATGCTGGGCTGTGACCTGCACTGTTCCTATTGCCAGAATTGGGTGACGTCCCAGGCCCTCCGTGACCCCACTGCGGTTGGTTCCCCGTTGGCGGCCACCCCCAAGCGACTGCTGCAGCAAGCTCTTCATCAGGGCGCCAGAGTCCTGGTGAGCACGTACAACGAGCCGTTGATAACCAGTGAATGGGCGGTGGCAGTCTTCAAGGAAGCGCGTGCGGCAGGATTATTGACCGCCTTTGTCTCCAACGGGAACGGCACCCCGCAGGTGCTCGAGTACTTGCGACCCTGGGTGGACCTCTACAAAGTTGACCTGAAGAGCTTTGATGACCGCCACTATCACCAACTCGGCGGCCGCTTGCAACCCATCCTGGACACGATTCGCCGTCTCCATGGAATGGACTTTTGGCTCGAGATCGTCACGCTCGTGATCCCAGGCTTCAATGATTCGGATGACGAACTGCAGCAGCTAACAGAATTCATAGCAAGTGTGTCTACGGACATTCCCTGGCACGCCACGGCGTTTCACAAAGACTACAAAATGATCGACCCGGACAACACCAGCGCACAGACCTTGATGCGGGCGGCGGAGATTGGCAAGAAGGCGGGTCTTCGGCACGTATATGCGGGGAATCTGCCTGGCGAGGTGGGAGACTTGGAGAATACACGTTGTCACAACTGTCGGCAGATTCTAGTTGAGCGGTATGGCTACCTCATAACGGGCTACCATCTGACCTCTACCGGCTGTTGCCCATCGTGTGGAACAAGGGTTCCAGGGCGATGGTCTCGCGCGTTTGAGGGACAGATCACCGCCCATCCGTTTCGGCCCAGTGCGCGTTCCAGTTTGTTCTCGATTCTAAGTCCTTCGGGATCGATGTGAGCCTGTCCCAGGTTCTCTCCTAGCCAAAAACGAGCGCGTGTGCGCTGCCGTTCTCCTTTATTTGCCACTTGGTTTCCTATGTGCGATGGGACAGAGGTTGCGGTCGGGCTGTCCATTTCCCTGACTGGCGGGTTCTGCCTCCAGGGCCAGGAGGCGCTTCAAGGAATCCGCCTCTGGCAGTCGTACCTCAATGCTCAAGGTGGCATTGCCGTGCGGGACGGTGAGAAAAGGACTGTCCGGCTGATTTGGTATGACGACTACAGTCAGATCAGCGCTGCCCGGACGAACGTACTCAGGCTTCTGCGCGAGAATAAGATTGACATTCTCTTGGGGCCGTATTCGAGCAGTCTGACGATGTCCGTAGCGGAGATTGCAGAAGAGTACAAGAAGGTTCTGTGGAACCATGGTGGTTCCTCAGACGAGATCTTTCGACACGGGTGGCGGTATTTGGTGGGCATTCAGAGCCCGGCAAGTGACTACCTGCGAGCGCTTCCCTACTGGCTGGCTGAAAAGTCCCCGGCCCTCAAGCGGATTTGTGTGTTGTATTCAGGCCGTGGAACTTTCGGATGGCACATCGCCCGTGGGGTTCTGGAATCCGCCCTTCGCGTCGCTCACCACTCGGTGCATCTTGTCCCTATCAACGTTCCCTGGGACAATCACGACATCATCCTTGGTATCCTCGCCGGCATCGGTCCGGAGGCCGTCGTACTTGCAGCCAGCTTTCAGGACGAACTCGCGCTCATGCGAACGCGCGATCTTTGGCCCGGTACCGTGCGTGAGGTGGCGGCGGTTGCTGCGGGCGTTCGTGCTTTTTCTACTGAACTTGGGCAGACAGCGGACCGAGTCCTCGGGGCGAGCCAGTGGGAACCCGGAGTAACCTTTCCGAACCCCGTAGGGCCGACATCGGATTGGTTTCTCAATAGTTTTCAAAACCAGTTCGGCCGGACACCCGACTACATCGCCGCCGGAAGTTTTGCCACCGGACTGGTTTTGACAGAATGCATTCGGTTGGCGGGGTGCTTGGATGACGAGAAGGTACGAAACACGGCGTCTGACTTGGACTGCTATACCTTTTACGGACGATTTCGCATCGACTCCCGAACCGGAATGCAAACCGGACGCCCCGTGCTGCTCATCCGCTGGCAAGGAGGCCACAAGGTAGTGCTGCCGTAGCGATCGAAGTAGGGCGGAACGCATGCCCACAGCGCGCTATCCGCATTTCCAACAATACGTTTACGCAGCGAAAGAGGTGAGCCGAGCGGCTCACCGCAAGTGTGTTCTAGCTGTTGTTAGGCGGCTTTGCCGGCGACGACCCTATGGGTCGTCGAGGTGTGGACGTCGAAGGTTCGAATAGCAGGCGCATTTTCGAGGAGGTGCGAGAGCATCTGGTTGATCTTGGGGTATTGCTCCCGGTGGTAGCGTTCGGCATCCTCTTTGGTATTCCAGAAGCTTAGCGCCAGAACACGATTCGGTTCGGTGTCAGACGCCAGGACAGTCTCATCTACGAATCCCGCCTGTTTCTTCAGAATGGGCAGGATCTTGTCATCGATGGTAGCGCAGAGCTCACGCGCTTTTTCCGGTTTGGTGGTTAGTTCAACGACTCTTGTATACATGGGA
>UEXW01000162.1_pt1 | contig 12570 bp, 12 predicted proteins | sample 4301151 | NCBI WGS metagenome assembly UEXW01 (sample SAMEA4773176, study PRJEB27434) | metagenome | biome: 2259; feature: agricultural soil; material: soil | place: USA | collected 2014-09 | depth 0.25 m | reverse complement strand
CTCGGCTACCAGGTCACAATCACCCCTACAAACCTTGCTTCGGAAATGCAAATGTAGAGGAGGATTTTCGAGGGAGTGCGAGAGCGGCAGCCATTCTGAGACTTTTCCTGCCCGCAATTCGTAACTATAAGCGCGGGAGGAATTGCCGATGAAACCATCTGTAACCGTGCTCCTGGCTGTTCTACTTTTGCTGGGCGTTCTGGCGGGATGCGCGCCCGGCCCCAACCCGCTCAAAGGAACGGCGAGCACGCACGATGGCGTCGCCGGCTTCTGGCTTGGCCTCTGGCAGGGCGTTATTGCGCCGGTGGTGTTCGTGGTGTCGCTGTTCAAGAGTGATCTCAGTATTTACGAGGTCCACAACAATGGAGCTTGGTACAACTTCGGCTACCTGTTTGGCCTAGCCTGCTTCTTCGGCGGTGGCGGCAACCGGGCGGCGCGGCGGGTGAAGTCCGGCTCGGCTGCGGGAGGCGCAAAATAATAGCCCGTGGGCTCGTCGGCAACCAGAACTTGGATGAAACCTCGTCGTCGCGATTTGCGAGCTCTACGGCCAAGCTGAAGAAGGTGCGGAACTGCGTCTTGATCGTCGCGTGCGAACCTCAGCGGCTAAAGCCGCACCGATTGGAGGGCCTTACGGTCCGCCTGAAGGCGCACCCCTTCAAGACGAGGCGCTTTCAAGACGAGACACTTTTCGGTGTCTTTTCTCAAGCTGAGAAACCGCGCGCGCTTTAAACATTGCGCTTCTCGCCCGTTTTAAACAATGAGCTTCCAAAGCGAAGCGCGTTGCAGTGTTTTCCCGCGCTGCCGGCTGAGATCATTCGTTCTGAGAATCTCTAACTCCAAAATCTTTGCATGAGGGACGCGGACGCATTTAATCTCGTGCCCATGAAATCGACTGTGTCTAGAGCTCTCTTTGTCACCGCCACGTTTTTCCTAAGCCTGGCAGGCTGGTCTCAGCAATCGAGCCCGCAGAAGGTTGATTTGATCGTCACTCACGGGCTGGTGGTCACGATGAACGGCACTCGGGCCGTCTACGACGATGCAGCCGTGGCCGTTCGGGGAGACACGATTGTGGCCGTGGGACCGCAATCCGAAATCGCAGGGAAATATGTGGGAGCACAAACGATCGATGCGAAAGGCGGGCTCGTTCTGCCGGGGCTCATCAACGGGCACACCCACGTACCGATGACCTTGCTGCGCGGGCTCCATGATGACGTGACTCTGGATGACTGGCTGCGCAAATACATCTTTCCGGCGGAGGCGAAAAACGTCAACGAAGATTTTGTGCGCTGGGGAACCCGGCTGGCCGTGGCCGAGCAGATACGGGCGGGCGTGACGACCTTTGCGGACATGTACTACTTTGAGGACGCCGAGGCCGAGGAGACCAAGGCGGTGGGGATGCGCGGTGTGTTGGGTGAGACTTGGATTGATTTTCCGGCGCCCGATAATAAAAGCGAAGCGGAGATGCTCGCCTACACGGAGAAATTTCTGAAGAAGTGGCAGGAGGATCCGCTGATTCACGCCGCCGTCGCTCCGCATTCCATTTACACCTGCTCTCGGAAAACGCTGGAAGACGCGTCGGGGCTGGCCCGCAAATATCATGCGCCCATCCTGATTCACGTGGCAGAGATGAAGAAGGAATGGGACGACAGCCAGAAGCAGAATGGAACCAGTCCGGTGCAATATCTGGACAAGTTGGGGGTTCTGGGGCCGGACGTAGTTGCGGCGCACTGCATTTTTGTGGATGAGGCCGACCGGAAGACGCTGGCAATGAAGCAAGTGGGATGCGTGCATAACCCGTCGAGCAACATGATGCTGGCCAGCGGAGTCTCGCCCGTCCCGGAGATGCGCGCGGTCGGGGTGGCGGTGGGTCTGGGCACGGATGGTCCAGCCGGCAGCAACAACGATCTGGACTTGATGGAGGAGATCGATCTGGCGGCAAAGCTGGCGAAGATCACCAAGATGGATCCGCTGGCATTGAATGCGAAGGCGGTGGTCGAAATGGCCACCATCGACGGCGCTCGCGCCTTGCACCTGGAGAAGGAAATTGGTTCGTTGGAAGCAGGTAAGAAGGCCGATCTGATCCTGATCAGCCTGGATGAGCCGAATGCGGTTCCGATGTACGACGTGTACGCTCAGCTGGCTTACGCCCTGAAGGGCAGTGACGTGCAGACGGTTGTGATCGGCGGACGTGTGGTGATGCGAGATCGCAAGTTGCTGACCGTTGATGAAGAGGCGGCCATGGCCAAGGCGAGGGAATACAAGAAGGCGATCGCTGCTTCGCTTGGACTGCAATGAAATGCGCGGATTCCGAGCGGACGTAGGCAAGCCTCTGCGCACGGAACCGATTCAACAGCGACGACGCCCGCCCCGCATTCAGGTCCGACTACGGCTTCCAGTGGCCGATCGCAGCCAGTAATTTTTCCAGCTCTGCTTTTCTCAGAATGTCGGCTACGGCGGCGTGGTCGATGTGCGGGGCGATCGGTTTGGAGTCTTCCGCGATCGCCCAGGCCGTCACTGCCACGATGGCTGTTCCGCCTTTGAAGTCCAGCGCGTCGATTTTGTCGTAAGTGTCGCTGGGCTTGTGGTGGACTTCGAGGTAGTCCGTCATGTCTACCCAAAGATCGAGGGATGGCACTCCCTGAAGCATGAAGGGGCCGTGGTCGGTGTCGTAGGTGATCTCCATCGAAAGGTCACCGCCGCTCAAACCTTTGAGCATGGAGTCGCTGAAGGGCTGCATGGCGTCTTTCAGGTCCTTGCGGCCTTCTACCTTCCAGCCTTTGGGGTGGCCGGCGCCATTGTCGGTGTTGAGCACCGCGATGCACTTGGACATCTCGCTCAAATGCGCCCGTGTATATGCAAAGGAACCCAGCAGGCCCTCTTCTTCCCCGCCCCAAAGGGCAAATCGGATGCTGCGCCGCGGTGGCCTTCCGAGAGCGACGATGGCGCGGGCGACCTCCAGCACGGATGCAGATCCGCTGCCGTTGTCCTGCGCACCGGTGCCGTAGTCCCAGGAATCGAGGTGCGCACCGATGATGATCCACTCATCGGGCTTCTCACTTCCGCGAATTTCGGCAACCACGTTGTTGACCAGAACTGGCCCCGTGATCGTGTTCTGGATTTCAAATTGAAGGGTGACAGGGCCCTGGTCGAGGGAGCGGCGGATCAGCTGCCAGTCTTCGTATCCCACTTGCGCGCCGGGTAATGGGAGAAGGCCGGCTCCCCAATTCGGGTCGGTGGCGCTCAGCACATTGTTCTTGTCGCCGCTCGGGAAGATGATGGCGATCGCGCCAGCGTTCTTGAAGAGGGCATACGAATCCTGCAAGTCTGGGAGCACCTTCACCCAGCCGTTGGCGAAAATCTTGGCCACATCGAGGAATACAATCTTGCCTTTGATCTTGTCGGCCTGAGCCTTGATGTTGTCGGCGGAGATGTTGTCGATGATGATGGCATCACCTTTGATTCCTCCAGCGGGCGTTGAAGGCGCCCAGCCGAGAGATTCAAGATAAAGAGATCGGGCCAAGGGAGCCAGTAATTCACCGTGCGCCTTTCCGCGGATCCAGCTGTGGGGAATCGTAAAGGGCTCGAGCCGGACATTCTGGATGCCGTAACTGCGGAACTTGGCCGCGGCCCACTCCGCGGCGTGGTTGTAGGCGGGCGAGCCGGTGAGGCGGCCGCCGAAGCCGTCAGCGAGCTCGCGTAGCGTGGTCATCGAAGGCCCCATGTAGATCGAGCTGGCCAGGCGGTTGGCGGCTTCCTGAACGTCGGGAGCGGGGGCGGCGACCAGAGTCGATGCGGCTGCGAGACCGAAGAGTAAGACGCTGGTGATGCGGCGAAGAGTCATGACACCATCCTGAATCTAGGATTTCGCGAACGATGAGAATCGCGCCCGGAAAGAAAGAGTGGGCGAGAGATTGTGCACCGAAGCCGCGCGTCCATGCAAGAGATTGAACATTGACGGTGGTTGCGGGTTGAGGGAGATGCTTCCACAGAAAGCGTCGTGCCATTCCCACGGGGTTCAGGAACGCTCTCGAAGGTTGCCGGTGCAAGATGCCGCGCTACCATCTGCGCCACCGGTTGCCGGGGAATGGGGACCGTTAGGCGATGAATGAAAGGGGGCTAACTTGAGCAGCAAGCAGCTGGGTTGGTTGAGTATTGTCTTGGCCGTGGGCTCCGTGATGGTGCTTCATTTTGGAGCCGACCTCTCTCCCACAACGTTCGTCGTGATCTTTTACGTGGGGACAGCGGCTGCCATCGCGTGTGCGATTGCGGCTGCGCTGCGCGGGAGCCGATGGTGGTTTGTTGCGGTGGCGGTGATTCTGCTTCACACGGCTTCCCTTACGTGGAAGATCGTTAAGGGATGAACGCGGGTCCGGTGTGCGCCTGACTGAGAGAACATCCCGGAAAAGCTTTTTCCCGCGAAGATCGCAAAGAAAATCTATTACCGCAGAGGACGCGGAAGAAATCCGCAGAGGGCGCCGAGAAAGTCTGCGGGGCATTGAGAAACGAGGGGCAGGCCGAGCATCCCGGAGCAGCTTTTACCGTGGTCGCATCGTGCTAGACTCGGCTTAGTCTTGTCTGGGACCGCCCCATGCGGATTCTGACCCGCTACATTCTGCGCGAAGTGGTGTCGCACGCGGCTATCGGCGCGGCCATCTTCACCTTTGTTCTATTCACGAAAGATCTGGGCCGAATCCTCGAATTAGTGGTGCGCAACTCGGCGCCGGTGGGAAGCGTGGTGGAGGTGATCCTCCTGATCCTTCCGGTCACGCTGACTATCACGATTCCCGCGGGCGTACTGGTGGGCATCCTGATCGGTCTGAGCCGGCTGGCGGCCGACAGCGAAATCACCGCCATGCGCGCCAGCGGCATCGGGGTGTGGAATTTTCTGCGGATTCTCTCCATTTTCGTACTGGCCGCATGGTTGCTCGCACTCGTGAACGGCATGTACCTGGCGCCGCGAGCCCAGGCTGCGCTGGGACGGCTGCAGGACCGGTTGAAGACGTCGCAGGCTTCATTTGAAGTGCAGCCGCGCGTGTTTTATGAAGGCTTCCCGAAAATTGTGCTGTACGTGCAGGATGTGCGCAGCGGACTGCGCGCCGCCCTGTGGAAGGGCGTGTTCCTCGCCGACATGAGCATTCCGGGGTCACCGCGCGTGTGGCAGGCGGAGCAAGGAATCCTGGTGAGCGAAGGTCCGACGACGCTGCATCTGCACCTAATGAACGGCTCTACTCACGAAATAGATCCGAAGAAACCTGAGCACTACCAGATTTCGAGTTTCCAGCAGACTGACATCCCAATCGAATTGCCGGCCGCGGACAACAAGGCAGACGTCGAGCCCGTCCCGGTTGGAGAGATGGACAATGGAACTTTGCTGGCGCAAGCTGCGCAGGCGGCCCCGGGGTCGGCGCGCTGGTATCTGATCGAGTTCCATCGAAGGCTGGCGTTGCCGACCGCTTGTGTCGTGCTGGCGCTGGTGGGAATTCCCCTCGGCCTGTCTTCGAAGAAGGGCGGAAAATCGTCGGGTTTTGTCCTGACGATTGGTCTGGTGTTTGCGTATTATTCCACATCCCTGATCGGGCTCTCCCTGGCACGCCAGGGCAAGGTATCGCCGGGAGTGGGGGTGTGGTTCGCGGACCTGGTCTTCCTGCTGGGGGGAGTGTTCCTACTGTGGCGGGCGGAGCGAAGGCCGCTGGAGATCGCGCACTGGGTGTCGCTTCGGAATCCCTTCCGAAGAAGGTCCGATACTGAAGGCAAGCCGCTGGGCGTCAGTGGCCGGACGGACGCGGCTTTCGAACGGGCATCGTCTCGCTGGCGTCTCTCGGGAATGGACTTCCCCACCCTGCTGGATGACTACATTTTGCGCGATTTCTTCGTCTACTTGGGGATGATCCTGTCAACTTTGCTCATCCTGATGCTGGTGTTCACACTCTTTGAACTGTTGAATGATATCCAGCGCAACGGCGTTTCGTTGTGGGTGGTGGGCGAGTACCTGCTGAACGTGTCTCCCTATTTTCTTTACAACACAACCCAGTATGGAGTGCTGCTGGCCGTGCTGATTACGTTCGGGTTGATGGAACGGTCGAACGAAGTGACCGCTATCAAAGCCACCGGGATCAGTATTTATCGCGTGATCGTTCCCGTGTTGGTCATTGCGACGGTGGTGGCCGCCGGGCTGTTCTTCGTCGACCAGGTCTATCTTCCCCACGCCAACAAGCGGCAGGACGCGTTGCGCAACCAGATTAAGGGGAAGCCGGCGCAGACCTATCTGCGTCCCGACCGGAAGTGGATCTTCGGGCAGCACTCCGACATTTATTACTACCAGTTCTTCGATGCGGACCGCGACCAGTTCGCGAATATCTCGGTGTTCCAGTTCGATCCCAAGAGCTTCGCCATCACGCAGCGGGTGTACGCCGAGCGAGCGCACTGGTCAGATGTGACGCAGCGGTGGATTTTCGAGCAAGGCTGGGATCGCGACCTGCGGGGCGAGGCGATCGAGAACTACCGGCCCTTTGACGTCACGACCTTCCCGAGCTTCAACGAGCCGCCCGCTTATTTCAAGAAAGAAGTGAAGCAGTCCTCCGAGATGAGTTATGAGGAGTTGCGGCGCTACGTTCGCGACCTGCAGCAGAGTGGGTTCGATGTGGTGCGCTTGAAAGTGCAGATGCAAAGGAAGTTCGCTTTTCCCCTAGTCACGGCAGTAATGGCGGTGTTGGCGATTCCATTCTCGCTCTCGGCGGGAAAACGTGGAGCGATCACGGGCGTGGCGGTCGCAGTGGGGATCGCGGTGGTGTACGAGACCATTTCACGATTGTTTGAGGCGATGGGCAATTTGAGCCAGTTGCCTCCCGCGCTGGCGGCCTGGTCGCCGGATTTGATCTTCGCGCTGGTGGGCGGTTACTTGATTCTACGAGTGCCGACTTAGCGAGTCGGACAAAAGATCACAATCGTGGCAGCCCTTCGCGCCGACGGGAAATGACGCCCGTCCCCCCATTCCGCGCGGGCATCCGTTACTCCGCTAGCGGATGCCGATGCCGTAAGGCGCCAGCGGGGTCGTGAGTTGTGGCAAGGGAGTAAGAGTCCCGTTCGCATACGTGAGTTTGAAGGTCGAGACGGAATTCCCTCCGAAATTGGATGTGAAGATCCAGAAGTCGCCGTTCTTGCTGCCGTCGGAGCGAATGGTGAAGGCAACCGGACTAGCCCCGGTCGACGCCGTGGCCGCGGTCACCGCTGTCAACAGCCCGGTGACATGATTCATTCCATATCCTGTTATCTGATTGCCTCCGTTCGCCAGCGCGAAGATGTACTTGGCGCTTGGGTCGGAGAGCAGTGCGACCGGACCGATGCCGGTCGCGATGGTGAATTGGGTCGTGCCGCCTGAGGTTGTGACTGCGCTCAGGCTTCCATCGGCGTTGATGGAAAAGGCGAAGATATCGTTGGAGCCAGAATTCGCGACGTAAAGGAAATTCCCGGCGGGCGGCGAAAAGACCACGCTGGGCGAGTTCCCCGCCTGGAAGGCCTGGCCAGGCACTGCCGTCAGGACGCCGCTGCTGCCGTCGAACGCGTATCCCACGACGGTGCCGTTGTTCCTATCGGCAACGTACAGAAAATTCCCCTGATTGCTGACCGCAACCGACACGGGCTGCGGCTGATTGGGTGTCGTCAGAAGCGGAGGCGAGGTTTCCTGAATCACAAAAGGAGATCCGGCAACGGCCGTGAGAGCGCCGCTGGAGCCGATGGAAAAGACGGAGATGCTGCCCGGAACGTTCTGGGCGGGATCGTTGAGAAAGATGCCTTCGTTGGCGACAAACAGAAAGTGCGCGCCCGGATCCATGGCGAGCGCCACGGGACGCGTTGCCACGATAGTTCCGGAACTCACCGGCTTGGCCGCTTGCGCGGAGGCCAGCGAACCATCCTTGTTCACGGTGAAAGTGGAGATGTCGTTCGAACCGGTATTGGCTACGAAGGCGAAGGATTGAGTTGGATCGAACAGCAGGACGGAAGGTTGAGTCCCGGTGGAAGCTTGCTTACCGATCGGCGTCAATGCGCTATTCGAGGAATGGATCGTGCCGTTTTTGAGGCTGACGGAGTAGGCACTGACAGTGCCGGGATCCGTGCCCTGGCTGACCAGGTAAAGAATGGCTGACTTTCCGGAAGATCCCCCGCAGCTGAGAAGAAATACCAACGAACACAACAGCGCGACACACCGAAGGCAGCCAAACCTCATTGACATTCATTCTCCTGTTGGATTTCTCTTGATCGCGAGGCTCGCCAGGGGCCTCGAGCAATCCAGTTTTGAGGGCTTGATACCTTCATTTGTGTATCAGGAAATTCCGGGAAGAGCAAACGGGCGCAAAGACTTATTGGAATGCGAGAGGGGCCTGCGAGTTGCCTGTGAGCGTTATGAAGGCAGGTTTGGGGAAGTCGCTGATGAATCTCTTAGCGCTCTCCCCATCAACTTGGCGGCAGTGCGGTTCAGGACTGTCTGCGGGAGAAGGGCGTTACCGCAGAGTGCGCCGAGAAAAGCCGCAGAGTTCGCGGGCAAGCGCGACTGTTGGCTTGGTCTCTTGCTGGGTCTGTACGACGTTTATTCTGAGCTTGCTTATATTCTTCCGCGTGCTTACGAGGTCTGGACTGGAGTTCGCTCAGGGGTGCCCGGCGTCACCTCGGGTTGGATCTCGATGTCCAGCGGGAGACGGATCTCCACCATCAGGCCGCCTTCGGGACGATTGCAGGCGCGCACAGTGCCACCGTGGAGGCGTACCGCGCGCTCAGTGATGGCGAGTCCCAGGCCGACCCCCCCGGTTTGACGCCCGCGGGCATCGTCGAGACGGTAGAAGGGCCGAAAGAGTTTGTCGAGCGACTCCTGGGGAACGCCGGGACCATGGTCAACCACTCGCACGATGGCTTCGTGCTTGCCCTGGCCGGATTCTCGCGTGAGTTGGATTTCCACATCCGTGCCCTCGAGGGTGTGCCGCATGGCATTGCGCACAACGTTTTCCACGGCGCTATGGAGAAGCGAGGGGCTACCAAAGACCGTGATCTCGTCCTGAACAACGCAGCGCACGCGACACTGGCGGCTTTGCGCTTCAAAATCGGCGTCCTTGGCGATGTCGAGCACGAGTTCGTCCAAGGCGATGGGAGTGCGCTGGACGGCATCTTCGCCGCCTTCGAGTCGAGCCAGAGTCAGCAGGCGGCCAATCAGTTCGTTCAGACGCGTGGCTTCCATTTCGATTCGCTCAAGCACGCTGTGGGCGTCCGGTCCGGTGCGCTGCCACGCCAGCCCGAGAGCCACGCTCAACCGGGCCAGCGGCGAGCGGAGTTCGTGGGAGATATCGTTGAGCAGTCGTGACTGCGCATTGACCAAGTCTTGCAGCCGGCTGGCCATGGTATTGAAGTCGCGGACCAACTGAGCGATCTCATCGCGACGGCGGCCTCGGGGCGCGTCGGCGCGGGCGCTGAGGTCCCCGGCGGCGAGTTGCTGGGTGGCGGCGCGCAAGCGGCGGACATCCGACGTGAGGTACCTCCCCAGGAAATAGCAGACGATGCCGGAGACCAGGATCGCCAGAGCCAAAATCGTAAAACCAGTTACTGGCGGCTTCTGCCGAAGAAGCGGGAGCCAGGGACGGGGAGGAACTTCGGCCACCATGATGTAGCGATGCCCATCAGTGAAAGTGATTTCGTGGGTCACGAAGCGACGGGAGGAAAAGCGCTGCATCCAAACCGATTGCGGTTCTTGTCCTCTACTGAGTCTCTGGGCCCATACGGGCGCGGTGCGCCCGGCCAGTTCCCTGCCCTGATCATCGAACAGGTAGGCTTGAAAGCGGAATGTTCTGCTCAGCTGATCGAGTTCAGTGTTCAATGCAGGAGTGCCGCCGGTCTCGTACGCCGTCACGAGTTGTCGGGCAGTATGTTCCTTGATGTATTCCCAGAAGGGCGATTCCGTCTGTGGTCGAAACACCACGGTCGCGATGACGACCAAGGCGACGATTAGCGCCTGGGCCAGCCAGAAGGAAAGGAATATCTTGAGAAACAGGCTTTTCATCGCGAGCTGCTTTTGACCTTCTCGCGGGGTCTGGCAAGAATATAACCCACTCCGCGCACGGTTTTAATGTGTTCTTCGTCTCCGTTCAGGTCGCCCAGCTTCTTGCGCACCTTGCTCACATGCATGTCGATGCTGCGATCGAAAGGGGAGAATTTGCGGCTCAGGACGGCGCTCACCAGTTGTTCCCTGGTCACGACTCTGCCGGCCTCCCGAAGGAGAACTTCCAGCAGGTTGAATTCCACCGACGTGAGTTCCACCGGCTCCCCGGCATGGCGCACGGTGCGGGTGGCAGGATCAAGTTCGATGTCGCCAATCCGTAAGATCTCGGGCGGACGGGGTGAAGCAATGCCCTTGGGGTCGGCTACGCTACGGCGCAGAATGGCGCGAATTCGGGCCACCAGTTCGCGGGGATTAAAGGGTTTGGGAAGGTAGTCGTCCGCGCCTATTTCGAGGCCAACAATACGGTCCACATCCTCCCCGCGGGCCGTTAACAGGAGGACGGGAATGCGGGAGGTCGCTCGGAGTCGCCGGAGGACGTCGAAGCCGCTCATGCCGGGCAACATCACATCGAGGATGATGAGCAGATAGGAGCCGGACGTGGCCCGCTTGAGTCCCGTCTCTCCGTCATGAACGGACTCGACCCGAAAGCCTTCGGCGGCCAGATACTCGGTCACCAGGCTGGTGAGTTCGAAGTCGTCATCAATGATCAGAATCCGGTCCATGCCATCTTCTGTTGTACAACACCGCTGCGGAAATTCCGCGTAAAGAATTGTCAAACAAGGGGGATTGCCTCTTTACAAAACTTTACTCGGGTTGACGGATTCTTTACCGCCATTGGACTGCGAGCCGTGTTTCTATGAATGCAAGAGATTTCAGGCATGCCGGGCAATACCCGGTATCTCGGAGGAAGAATGAAATCCAATCGATTCAGCATTCTGTTAGCGATTATGGCTGTTACGTTGATGGCAGCGGTAGGTTTCTCGCAGACGGTGGTGAAGGCCGCAGGGCACGGCCACCGTGGCGGCGGATTCGGTGGGCCGATGATGGGCTTCTACGCGGACTATCTCGACTTGACGGACGCACAGCGAGCCCAGATGAAGGACATCATGACCAAGGAGAAGCCGAACCTTAAGCCGTTGATGCAGCAACTGGCGCAAAGTCACCAGCAACTGCGCCAACTGGAGTCAACCGGCAACTTTGATGAGGCCAGAGTACGCGCTATAGCGACGCAGCAGGCGCAGACCATGACCGAACTCACAGTACAGAAGGCCCGCATCAGGTCGGACCTGATGCAGGTATTGACCCCCGATCAGAAGGACAAGATGGCCAAGTTTGAAGCGCGCCGTCAGGCCCGTTTCCAGAAGCACTTGCAACAAGGGCAGGATCTGGCTCCGGCGACGGAGAATGCTCCGGTCGAGACTGCCCCGAACCAGTAGGGTTTTTGTCTGCACAGGCGGGGCGGGGCACGCTCCCAGCCCGCCCCCTTTTTTTGATCGTTGGCGAAAGACATTTCCAGGACATGGGAGCACGCACATTGTAGAAACCTTTCGCTCGACGGGCGGGGACGCTCGTCGGTCCACCAGCACAAGCTCACCTCAGAAAGGCTGGGTAGTTCCTTGGCAACCCCCGTGACGGCAGACACGCTCATTGATGCGATTGTGACGGAAATGTCTGAAGGGATCGAATGCGCGGTCAACTTCTGGATGACACAGATCGAAAGTGCTTTGCGCGATCCCAGGCTTACGACTCTCGGCCGCATGAATGCGGTTCAGGAGATCGTGAAGCATTACCGCACTCGCTGCGAATTCAAGGTCAACCATGATGGACACGCTGCGTAACAGTTCCCGTCTGGCCGGAGCCGCCTTGATGAACAGCGAACTGGTTTATTCGTTTCTGATGGGGATGGGTTGGTTCTTCCTGATGGGCTGGGCCATCGCCTTGTTGGTGGCCTGCGCCTCAGCTTTCCGGCGAGAACGAACGGCGCTCGAGGGACTGGCTCCGGAAGGTAAGGCCGGCAGCCTGACGGCGAAACGAACGGGCGGTCGCTAAGGAATCGCTTTTTTTAGTGAGTGGGATCGAAGGTGAATTCCACCTGGGTTTTCGTCTCGGAATCGGCTGGAACGTACTTCCACTTCTTCACCGCGGTGCTGGCCGCTTCGACCAGAACCGGGTTTCCGCCCAGGGGTGAAATGGAATCCACATTGCCCTTGGGAGAAATCACGATTTCAAGGCGAACGACGCCCCCAATGTGTGCTTCTTTAAGCATCAGCGGATAGCGGGGACTCTCTTTGAATACCAGTTTCCGGGGATTCTTGTCAGCCCTCTGAGCGTGCGAAGGGAGGCCTAACCCTGTCAGGGCTAGCAAACAAAGGATTCGAACGCAGGCGGGAAGCCCGTACACAACGCCCCTTCCGAATAACGTGTTCATGGATGGTTTCCCCACGTCCCACTCCAGCAAGAATGGTCATCCCCAAGGTTCGGCCTGCCCAAAGTTATGTCAGCCGGCTGTAACCGGGCAAGATTACCAA
>UEXW01000048.1_pt1 | contig 12643 bp, 13 predicted proteins | sample 4301151 | NCBI WGS metagenome assembly UEXW01 (sample SAMEA4773176, study PRJEB27434) | metagenome | biome: 2259; feature: agricultural soil; material: soil | place: USA | collected 2014-09 | depth 0.25 m | reverse complement strand
CACGGGGATCTCCTTTTCTGTGACCCAACTTACTTCAATCCCTCACAACTGCCGATCCTCGAACACGCGGTAGCGTCCGACGCCCCAGCGGCTTCGTCCAAATCGCCATCTCACCAACTACGCCAGCGGGCCCGCTCGGATCACAGAGCATAATCGACCGATTTCAACAGTTCACGATTTGTTTGTTTCCCCGCTCGACGCAATTTTTCCTACTGTGCCCACGACCCGGCATAATAGGTGCACAAGCCCTCAGAGGCACCCGGCTGCCGTAGCGGACACCCCCTATCAGGAGGCACCTTCCATGAGCGCCACCAGCAACCAGTCCGCTATCTCAAACTTACTCGCCGCGGACGAACAATACCCGGCGCCCAAGTGCGTTGCTGACAACTGTCTTCAGAAAGATTTTCCCGGTGAATGCGAACGATCGCTGCGCGATCCGGAAACGTTCTGGGAGGACTATGCTCTCCACTTCCTCTGGACGAAGCCCTGGACCAAAGTTCTCGACTGGGACGGAGTGCATCACAAGTGGTTTCTGGGCGCAAAGACGAATATCACGCTGAACGCACTCGACCGGCACGCCAACTCTGACCGCCGCAATCGCGCGGCCTATATCTGGCTCGGGGAAGACGGGGCGGAGCGCGTGGTCACTTATGGGCAGCTCTACCGGCAAGTTTGTCGCTTCGCCAATGGCCTGAAGTCGCTCAACGTGGGTAAAGGCGACCGCGTCGTGATTTACATGCCACTTACCCTCGAAGGGATTGTTGCGATGCTGGCGTGCGCGAGAATCGGGGTGATCCATTCCGTCGTCTACGCTGGCCTGGGGCACACCGCCCTGCGCGATCGCATTGTCGATGCCCACGCCAAGATTGTCATCGCGGGCGATGTTGGTTTTCGCCGCGGCAAGACTGTGCCTCTGAAGCCCATTGTGGACGAAGCTCTCGATGGGGTCGACTTCGTGGAAAGAGTGGTGGTTTATTCCCGCCAGGCCGCCGAAATTCCCAGCGCCCGAGAGATCGACTACAACGACTTGCTCAAGTTTCCTCCCGAATGTCCGGCGGAAGAGATGGACGCGGAAGATCCGCTGTTCCTTCTTTATACCTCCGGTTCAACCGGCAAACCGAAAGGCGTGCTGCACGTTCACGGCGGGTACATGGTGGGCACGACCTATCACCTTGAAAATTTTTTTGATGTGGGCGAGCGTGACATTTTCTGGTGCACGTCGGACATCGGATGGATGGTTGGCCACTCCTACATCGCCTATGCGCCACTCTGCGCGGGCACCACCACACTGTTCCGCGAAGGCGCGATCGACTATCCCAGCCCTGATATTGCCTGGGAGATCGTCGAGCGCTACGGCGTAACGAAAATGTTTACGGCACCGACAGCCATCCGAATGTTCATGCGCTACGGCGAGCAATATCCTGCCAGGCACGACCTCACAAGCCTGAAAGTGCTTGCCTGTGCCGGAGAACCGCTCAATCCGGAAGCCTGGCGCTGGGCACAAACCCACCTTGCGGGCGATGGCAAATGGGGATACGTCATCGACAACTGGTGGCAAACGGAACTGGGCGGTCCGGCCATCGGCACGCCGCCAAGCATGGCGATGCGACCGGGCAAAGCCGGGGTAGCCGTTCCCGGCTGCGAGGCGGATATCGTCAACGAAGAAGGGAAGTCCAATCCGGCTGGCGTGGGCGGCCGACTCGTCCTGAAGCGGCCGTTCCCCTGCATGCTGCGCACCATCTGGGGAGATCCCGCGCGCTACGAACGCGATTGGCAGCAGATTCCCGGCTGTTACGTGACCGGTGACATTGCAGTGCGAGACCAGGATGGCTACATCACGGTGCTGGGCCGAGCTGACGATGTTCTGAACGTAGCCGGGCACCGCATCGGCACGGCGGAAGTTGAAAGCGCGTTAGTTTCGCATCCCGCGGTCGCTGAAGCCGCGGCCATCGGAATTCCGGATCCGCTGAAAGGAGAGACGATCAAAGTATTTGTGCAGACCCGGGCCGACCAAGTTCCTTCGGAGGCTCTCTCCGCCGCTTTGATCGAACACGTTCGAAGGGAACTCGGCCCGATTGCGACGCCCTCGGCGTTGGAGTTTGTGACGGCGCTTCCGAAAACGCGATCCGGGAAAATCATGCGCCGCTTTCTGAAGGCCAAGGAAACCGGGCAGGACGCGGGGGATGTTTCTACGATGGAGGGCTAGGTCTTGCGAGCAGGTGTTGTAATCCAGCCTCTGCAAGGCGCGCGGACTCGGTGTTAGGAGCCGCAATAAAGAAGCCGCCCGCAGGCGGCTCGGTTGGAAATCCAGTTGATTTAGAATGCCCGATTTAATCGTAAGTCCCAGCCGAACTTATTTCCGCTGATGGCATCGGTAAGGGTAATTTTGGCGAAGTTGAACGAGATCTGCTCAGTGGGCACCTCATCGGCCTGAGTGCCGCTCAACTGGTAACTTGAGACAATGACGTCCTGAAGCACCACGTTGAAGACGTCATCATGATTGTTATCCTGCTGCACGATTGTTACCCGGGCAATGTGTCTCCCGGTTGCGACATCGCCAAACAAAATGGGGCTGCAACTGTCGGTGCGCTTGGTGACCGTCACATCGGTGATATTGGCCTTGCCGGCTCCCGCACCGCCGCCGGTGGTGTTGACGGTCTGCGTCGCGCCGAAGGACCAGGTAAGAGCAGGAAACATTCCGGTCCCGGCTGAAGTTGTGCATGACAAGCCCTCGACGGTTACGACGATCGTGGATCTCCTGCCGCGGCCCTGCCCATTCTGCGCCCAGGCGGCTGTTGCCAGCAAGATAGTAACTGCACACAGGGTAGTGATCTTCTTCATCGCCAACTCTCCTCTGAATTGCTGACTTCGGGACCGAGTGCGTTGCGCATGGACTTGCGCAAGTTCGCCTCGAGCTAAGAGTTCACTGAAATGTTGTTTTGGAATTGTCCCGACGAGATCGTTCGCGGCGGGGAAGTTGGGCCGCGGTACGCCCTCATGCATGCTAGTGTGACGCAAGCGCGGCGAGGCGCCTAGTTACGAACGGCCACGCTGCCGCTCGCCCGCTTGCCTTGGACCAGGTACCGTGCCAGCTCGCAGGGGACCAGCATCGGGTTCAGTGCGGCCCCATCAGGGTGCGGATGCCCCGCATTGTGGCGACACCCATGGCAGTAAGGAAACTCCCGCTAATCAGGCGTCCCGGGATCGTGCTGCGGCTCCAGCCCTGGAGCACGGCCATCAGTCAAACCAGAAACAGAACAATCGCGGAGTAGGCGAGAACCTTGGTCCACATATTGGCAACCTCCCGCAGGTAGCTCAAGCTTCCCATCCAAATCGACCCGGCGAAAAGGACGCGAATCACAGGGTAGAGTGACTTGCCGGCGCGTAGCTTGCGGATAGAATAGGCCGCATCACTGGCGTGCATACATGACCATCAATGAGCAACGCAACAATGGAGCGCCGTCGCGAAAGCTTATGGTCCGACTCTCGATCACGGTCGGCAATGTTGTGCAGATTGCCGGAATTCTTCTCGCCGTGGTTGCCTTGAGAGCTGCGCCGTCCTTGCCGAGGCCAAGTTTCGCGGCGGTGGCGATGGGCGGGGCCTGGGTTCTGCTGTATTTGTTCGCGCATGCCATTGCGCACTGGGCGGTGGGACGCTTGCTGGGAATTCGATTCCTCTTCTACACCGTGGGTGGAACTGGCAATCCGGAAGGCTATCCGCCGGGCGTGCGTTGGGTCTTCGAACACCTTCCGTTCTTCGGAGTGCAGACGGACAAGGTGTCCATGCAAAAAGCCAGCCCGGTGGCGCGAGCGGTGATGTGGTCGGCTGGAGTCAGCTCGTCCGCGCTTGTGCCAACCTTGAGTGCTTTCGTCGCGTGGCGCTGGGGTGTTCCGGGGAGTGGTCCGTTTCTTATTTTCGCGGTGATCTGGGGCTTGGCAACGCTGGCTAGCAATTGGACCAGTCGAACGGGAGACTTCGCCAAGGCTCGGCGGGCTTTGCGGGGGTAGCGCAGTCGGGCTGTGGAGAGTCGGGCAGGCGGCCGTAAGGGGGCGGTGAAGGGCAGCTTGTTGTGGCACGCTTAGGAAGTCGGTTTGATTGTCAGGTGTGGACCTCAGCGGCTGAAGCCGCACGGACTCTGGTGCCTTACGGTGCGCCTGAAGGCGCACCCCTTCAAAACGAAACGCTCTTCGCCAAGGTGTGAAGGCGTGGCCTCATACAACCAGTCGTTCTTGTCAGTTGTAAGAGCTAGGAAGTCGGTTTGATTGTCACGTGCGAACCTCAGCGGCTAAAGCCGCACGGACTCTGGGCGCCTTACGGTGCGCCTGAAGGCGCACCCCTTCAAAACGAAACGCTCACTCTTAGAGTTTTCTCCAGGACGTAGAGGCGTGGGCGTGGGCGTGGGCTGATACAACCCCAGCTCTGGTGTCAGTTGTGAGAGCATGGTATCGGGTGTAAGAGCATGGTATCGGGCTGTCTTGGGCGGGGGTATCATTTGCCGAGCGAGTGATGCTCTGTGAGGTTCCCATGTTGCAATCGAAGGCTCGCCGATCGAAACTAAAATCGGGCGGCCGCATCAGAAGCGACGCCCCACTCCCTGAGAAGTTGGGTAATCCGCCGGGCGTGCGAGTGGGACTGCCGCAGGTGCCTGCTCTTTACGGCCTCAAGCCGCGGAAGCAGTATTTGCCGTGGACGCATGTGCGTGAACGCCTGAGCAGCGCGCGAAACTACTGGATCTGCACGGCGCGTCCGGACGGGCGACCGCACTCGATACCGGTGTGGGGTTTCTTCCTGGACGACATTTTGTACTTCGGCACGGGGTGTTCGACCCGCAAGAGTCGGAACCTGGCCCACAATCCTGCCGTGTCCGTCCATCTTGAATCTGGAGATGATGTGGTGATTGTGGAGGGCACGGTGGAAGAGGTTCGCGAATCGGACAAAGCGACGTTGGCCAAGCTCGATGCCGCCTCGAAAATGAAGTACAAAATGCCGCTGATGACCATACCCGGTGAGACGGTCATTTATGGCGTTCGTGCTCGCGTGGTCCTGGCCTGGACGGAGCGAGGATTCCCTAAAGACGCGACCCGGTGGGAGTTCAAGTGAGGTTTATTGCCTGCGTAGCGTCTGCGAAGTTTGAGGTCAGGGGGCTCAAGGCGTGGCGAGGTACCATCGGTTTTTTTACGTGCAGATTCGATTGCATCGCGTCAACCTCAGCGACTGAAGTCGCTCCGAGTCCGGGACTGTTACGGCGTGGCTGAAGCCAGGCCCTTTCAAAACACACGCAGGTTTCGGAATTCTTCTGCAACCGTGAAGGGTGTGCCCTGATTCGAATCCGCGGAGTTTCCGCAACTGTGAAAGATGTGTTCGTGTATAGCCGCGAAAATCCCCACCCTGTCTTTCCCAAGTAGCGGGAAAGACTAGGGTGGGGCACTCTTGACTGTGTCGTATACGTAAAGTCCGGATGTGTTAGGCGCCGCCGGCCATTACTGCGGTGCCGCGGGGAGCATCGTGGGAACCGCTTTCGGGTTCGAGCGTGACCGCAAAGGCCTTCGCTTCCACGCCGGCGGGGAGGGGCGGGTTCACGACTGTCGCGCTTCCGTTGGCGTCCGGCTTAAATAATCCTGCTGCGATGGGAGGCCCACCACTTTTCGGAAATAACCACAACTCATAAATCTTGTCGGGAGGCGGTTGGGCCAGGTTGCTGGCGACAAAGACCAGGCTATTGCGGTTCTGCAGATAGAACGCCTTGCCGCGCGGCGCGGGAGGCGTTTTCGCTGCCACCAGTTCCACGCGCATGGCGTCGGGAGCGGTGATCGTCTCTGCGACGCGCCGGGCATTTTCGAGTTCGATGGTTTGTTTGCCAATCAATGAACCGAGCTGCGAAACCGATTCGCGCAGTCCCCAGTTTTCGCGGCGCAGTTGAATCACCACGAACAGCATGGCGACTGCCGCCGCCCATCCTAAAGTGGCCCACCAGTTGAAGCGCGGCCCACGCTTTTCGGCCGCTTGGCCGCGAGGCTCCTTGGAGATGGCATCCAGCAGTCTCTGCCGCGACCGCTGCGGAGGCTTCGGGCCGGCGGTTGACAGCGCGAGCAGGGCGGTGTCGCCGCGCAGATGCTCCAATTCCTGCCGACAACTCGAGCAAGTCTCCAGGTGCTTCTCGAGAGTCGCCCTTGCGTCGCCCTCCAGAGCCTTGAGGGCGTGCAGAGCCAGGTCTTCGGCGTATTGTTCGTGCACGCTCATTCCTGAAAAGCCTTGCGCAGGGCAGTCAGACCCGCGCGAATTCGGGTCTTGATGGTGCCGAGCGGTTCGCCCGTCTTGGCGGCAATTTCGGTGTGGGTCATGCCCTCGAAGTAGGCCATTTCCAGAGCCGCACGCTGCGCAACCGGCATGCCTCCGAGGAGTCCACGGACTTTCTCGGCCACCCGGGCGCGGTCTGCATCGGCCGCCAGGTCGGGAGCGACCGAGACCACCACGTCTTCGATATCGCTTTCCGGACGGCGGCGCCGCAAGGCATCAATAGCCCGATTGCGGGCGATAACGGCCAGCCAGGCTCCGAGGCTGCCGCGGCTGGAATCAAAGCTCGTCGGATTCCTCCACAACTGCATGAACACGTCCTGGAGCACGTCCTCGGCTGCTCCGGTATCTCCCAACACTCGCAGGGCGACCGAATACACGATGGAAGAGAAGCGATCGTACAAGGCCGCCATGGCGCTTTGGTCGCCGGCACGGATCGCCGATACCAAAGTGGTATCCGGCGAACTTGGCTTTGCATCAGCGCTCGGTAAACGCATCTTTCCTTTCTGAAGTACGGTTACAAACCACAGCCCGGATTGGCCCGCTTGGCCTCAACAGTAACCACTGGCTCGTAACTGGATGCCCACCTAGAACCTCGGCGGGACGGACACGGGAGCGGTCCACTCGCTCACGGGAGACTGTCGTCCACAGTAGAGACAGTGAGTCGTTTCAAACCGGGTTCCGCAGCGTGGACAGACGGCTTGCGTCTGAAAGGTATCAAAGGCTTGCTGACACCGGCCACACTGCCACACCTCGCCGATAGGGGGTACTGCGTTGCACAGCGGACAAGAGTACCCCTCCCGCCTGGGCAATTTCTCCAGCCGCCACAAGGCGCGGGCATGCTGCCATCCGCCCCAGGAGTTCATCAGCATATATACGGCAATGAATCCCAACCAGATGGACTGCATTCGCCAGGCTAGCCCGATGATCCCGATCGCGCCGAAGAACCCGACTATCGTCGCCGCCATCAGGCTGCGCGCACGTCCGAGAACAAACCACAGCAGCGAGCGTAGGATCTGTCCCCCGTCCAGGGGATAGACGGGCAGCAAGTTGAAACCCAGCAGCACGAGGTTCCATATCCAGATTGCATGCAACAACGCGCGGAGATCGGTCGGGACATCTGGCAACGAGCGGGTCAGGATGCCCAACGCATACAAGCTTGGAATGAGCACTACATTTACAAGCGGCCCAGCGGCAATGCTCCACAAGGTTGCGCCCGGCCGAGGCGGTGGATTCACATAAGCGACCCCGCCCAGCGGCCACAACACGATTTGATTCGCGACGCCTCCCACGTGCCTGCAAGCCAGAGCATGGCCGAACTCATGCACCAGTACGATGCCGAAGAGGATCAGGTACTCCACCACGTTCCAACCGACTGAGGAATAGGTTCCCGCCCGGGCCTGAATTTGGTACATGGCCATCAGAAACCAGGACCAGTGCAGAAACACATCGATTCCCGAGAAGCGGAACAGACGAATCGACCCTTGGCGCGAGCGCATGTGCGCAGTTTACTTCATCCTTGCCCGCGAGGCACGGTGGTGGATTTTGCCGGATAGCAAGAGGCCAATTTGCGAGATGTTTTGAGGAACCGCATACTGACGGAAGGAAGGGGATAGACCGTGATGCTTCTCGGGAAACACATTCGTCTGGAACCCCTGGAACGCCGCCACGTGGCTGGGCTGATGGCTGCCTCGGCCGGCCACGCGTCGCTTTACCGGTGGAGTCCGGTACCGCAGGGTGAAGTCGAGGTGGCGCGCTATGTGGAGACGGCACTGGCCTGGCAGGATGCAGGAACGGCAATGCCATTCGCGACGGTGCGGGTGTCAGACGGCGCGGTGATCGGCTCGACGCGCTTCTGGAATATTGAGCGATGGGCTTGGCCTTCGGGGCATCCTCGGTATGGGCGGATTGATCCTGATGTCGGCGAGATCGGCTACACCTGGCTAACGGCGTTAGCCATTCGGACCGCGGCGAATACCGAGGCCAAGTTGCTGATGCTGACCTACGCGTTCGAGATCTGGGGGGTGCTGCGGGTGTGTTTTCACACGGACGCGCGCAACCAGCGCTCACGCGCGGCGCTGGAGAGAATCGGCGGGAGACTTGAGGGCATTCTGCGGGCGCACCGGATGGCGCCCGATTCCATCCCTCGCGATTCAGTGCGGTATTCAATTGTTGAGGCGGAGTGGCCTGAGGTGAAGGAGAGGTTGCATCGGTTGCTGGAACGCACCTGACCTCGAAAAGCTTTGAACCGCAGAGGACGCCGAAGTAATCCGCAGAGAACGCGGAGTGCAGCTCATCGATTAGGCAAGTGTTCTGATCACAGCTTGCGCCGTAGAAAAATACCAAGGACAATTTTCGTGGAATCCCGCCCTTCCGCACAGAACAGGTGCCCATTCCCACAGAGCGGCGCAAGGATGGGGCAGCATCGGTCGTGCTACCATCGCGTGGCCGGGGGGAAGGATGACTATCTACAACATGGCTCAAGTCAATATTGGGCGCGTGAGGGCTGCCCTGGACGATCCGCAAATGGCGGGTTTCATGAATCGGTTGGACGAGATCAATGCGCTAGCGGATGGGAGTCCGGGTTTTGTCTGGAGGCTGCAGACCTCCGCCGGAAACGCGACTTATTTTCGACCTTTTGACGACGACCAAATTCTGCTCAACATGTCGGTTTGGCGGACGATTGAAGAGCTCAGGCACTACGTTTATCGCACCACTCACGCAGAACTCCTCCGCCAGAGGCACGAGTGGTTTGAGGCCTTCAATGGTGTTTATACCGCTCTGTGGTGGGTGCCGGCGGGACACATTCCGAGCATTGACGAGGCCAAGAAGCGATTGGCTCATCTGGAGGCACACGGGCCGACGCAATTCGCGTTTACCTTCAAGACGACCTTTCAGCCGGATGAGCAGTTCCAGCGGGGGATCGACTGGTCGTCGTTTCAACCGTGTCCGGCGATCTAGCATGGGACACAGGTCGGGCACACGCGTGCCATGGTTCTAACCTAGAACGTGACTAATGTCGCGGAATGGCCCTTGCGCCAGTGCTACGCCGCTCGGACCATGGGAACCGGCTGCGGACGACGGCGGCGTTCCAATAACCAGACGACTAGCCAGATCAGGCCGGCCAGCATCAGGAGGGGTGGACCGAGGATCAGCCAGTACCATAGGCGGCCCTCGAGTGCGGTGACGTCACCTCCGACGGCCACTCCGGGCTGACGGCGAAGAGCGCCACCCACGGCGGTCAACTCACCACCCACTTTGGCGGAGTCGTTCAGGCGGACATCGCCGAGGACAGTCGTTAAGTCACCGCCTACGGATCCGTCGCCTTCGACGACTACGTTTCCTCCGACTGCGGTCACGTCACCGGAGGCTTCTCCCAGGATGTAAATCGAACAGCCGATGCAGGTGACGTCGCCTGCCTGTTGGTCAGGACCGATGCGAATGTCGTGGCCGAATTGGGTGTATTCGGGACTTTCATTGGCAGTGGCGAAAGGGGCGACGGCGAGGAGAAGAAGGAGTGCGAGACAGGCATGTTTCATGGCTGAAAGGGGCTCCTTTCGCGAGCCTTAGGTTGTGATTTTGGGGCAGGGGCGGAGGGATGTCAAGACAGGGGCGCATGGGCAGATACGGTTCCAGCCCGACGTTTGCTCGACGAGCCGCGTCCGCGCCACACTATATAATGATCGGTTTTCCATTACGGCAAGGGGTGTTCTTTATGGCGGATTCGTTTAATGGGGTGGCGGTCCCAAGGGATGGTGCGCGGATTTCCTATGCGACAGGTAAGTACCAGGTTCCGGACAATCCGATTGTGCCCTTTATCGAGGGCGACGGTACCGGGCGGGATATCTGGAAGGCGTCGGCGCGCGTGTTTGATGCGGCGGTGGAGAAGGCTTACAAGGGCAAGCGACGTGTGGCCTGGTACGAGGTTTTCGCCGGCGAGAAGGCCAAGGCGAAATTTGATAACTGGCTTCCGGACGATACAGTCGCCGCGGTGAAGGAATTTCGCGTGGCCATTAAGGGGCCGCTGACTACACCCGTGGGCGGGGGGATTCGATCGCTGAATGTCGCATTACGACAGATTCTGGATTTGTACGCGTGCGTGCGTCCGGTGAAGTATTACAAAGGCGTGCCCTCGCCGGTGAAGCATCCGGAGCGCATGGATCTAGTGATCTTCCGGGAGAACACCGAGGATGTGTATGCCGGGGTGGAGTGGGAGCAGGGAACTCCGGAGGCGGCACGGCTGATTGAATTTCTGAACAAAGAGATGCTGAAGGGTGGCAAGAAGCAGGTGCGGCTGGATTCGGGCGTGGGCATCAAGCCGATTTCCGTGACTGGGACGAAGCGACTGGTGCGGATGGCGATCCAGCACGCTCTCGGGCATGGGCGCAAGAGCGTGACGCTTGTGCACAAGGGAAACATCCAGAAGTTTACCGAGGGGGCGTTTCGCAAATGGGGATATGAACTGGCGACCCAGGAGTTTCGTGATCGGGTAGTCACGGAACGGGAGAGCTGGATTCTGGACAACAAAGATAAGAATCCCAACTTGTCGGTGGCGGAGAATGCTGACCTGATCGAACCGGGCCTGGAATTTGCGCCGCCGGAATTCCGGAAGTCAGTGGAACAGGAAGTCAAGACTGTGCTGGATGCGATTTATGGGTCGCACGGACATGGGGCGTGGAAAAAGAAGTTGATGATTAACGATCGCATTGCGGATTCAATTTTCCAGCAGGTGGTCACGCGGGCGGATGAGTACACGGTGCTGGCCACGCCCAATTTGAATGGGGACTACATATCCGACGCTTGCGCGGCGCAGGTAGGCGGGCTCGGAATTGCGCCGGGCGCGAATATCGGTGATGGGTACGCCATCTTCGAGGCTACGCATGGGACGGCGCCGAAGTATGCTGATAAGGATGTAATTAATCCTGGGTCGGTGATTCTGTCGGGCGTGATGATGTTCCGCTTTCTGGGATGGAACGAGGCCGCGGACCTGATCGAGCAGGGGATGGAACGGACGATCGAGCAGAAGAAAGTGACGTACGATTTCGAGCGGCTGATGGAAGGCGCTACCAAGGTGAAGACCAGCGAGTTTGGGAACTTCATTATTGGGCATATGGATGCCTCGGTGCTGGCGGTATCGGATTAGAGCGCCGCGGATTGGGCGATAGTCGCAGCTAAGAGCAAAAAGCATTTGACCGCAGAGGTCGCGGAGAAGACGCAGAGCACGCAGAGGAATGTCTTTCAATGGAGACACTGCAGAAATCCGCGAAATAGCTCGCGATGAGCGGGTGAAGCGGGGAAGTTGAAGTCATTGCGGATGAAGTCACAACCGAAAGGACTCAGATGCGCAAAAAGGTGACGATTGTGGGTTCTGGGAATGTGGGGGCGACGGCGGCCCATTGGATTGCCTCCAAGGAACTCGCGGACGTGGTGCTGATCGACATTATTGAGGGTGTGCCGCAGGGTAAGGGGCTCGATTTGCTTGAGGCGATGCCCATCGAGAAGCGCGATTCGCACATTCTAGGGACGCAAGATTACAAGGACACGGCGGATTCCGACATCGTGGTGATTACAGCGGGCGTGCCGCGCAAGCCGGGGATGAGCCGCGATGATCTCCTGAATATCAATCACAACATCATGAAAGCGGTGGTGGGCGAGGCGGTGAAGTACTCGCCGAAGTGCATTTTGATCGTGGTGTCGAACCCGCTGGATGCGATGGCGCAGGCCGCCTACAAGATGAGCGGGTTTCCGCGCGAACGGGTGATTGGGATGGCTGGGGTGCTGGACTCGGCGCGCTTCCGAACGTTCATCGCAGAAGAGCTGAAGGTCAGCGTCGAGAACGTGACGGCTTTTGTGCTCGGTGGGCACGGGGACACGATGGTGCCGCTGGCTCGCTATTCGACGGTGGCGGGAATTCCGATTACGGAGTTGATGGACGCCCCTACACTGGAGCGATTGGTGCAGCGGACTCGCGACGGCGGGGCGGAGATTGTGAAGTATTTGAAGACGGGGTCTGCTTACTATGCGCCGTCGGCGGCGGTTACGGAGATGGTGGAGGCGATTCTCAAGGACAAGAAAAAGATTCTACCTTGCGCCGCTTACTTAGACGGGGAGTATGGAATCAAGGGGCTGTACGTGGGCGTCCCGGTGAAACTCGGGGCTCGCGGAATCGAGCAGATTATCGAGATCAAGCTGACACCGCAGGAGAAGGCGGAGCTGGATCGAAGTGCGTCGGCTGTGAAGGAATTGGTGGGGGTCATTGGGGTCTATTGACTATTGAATAATATAGTGACATTCCTAGGATCCTATGCTACTCTCCGGTCATGGGAAACGCTGCGGGAGTACGGCGCG
>UEXW01000254.1_pt1 | contig 12708 bp, 8 predicted proteins | sample 4301151 | NCBI WGS metagenome assembly UEXW01 (sample SAMEA4773176, study PRJEB27434) | metagenome | biome: 2259; feature: agricultural soil; material: soil | place: USA | collected 2014-09 | depth 0.25 m | reverse complement strand
GTGTACGTGGCATTTGCGCTGCCCCTGAATTCGAAGCAGTAGATCACAGCGTTCGCGTCAACGATTGTCGCAGTTGTTTCAGGCGTCCCCCCTGGGAACGCCGTTTTCTTGCGCGGAATCCAGCCATGCATCGCAGCGCTATTGTCGAATCTTGCCTGACGGGACTCCCTACGTTGATGGAGGCGCTAGCGAGCTTCGGATTGGATTGGGAACTCACAACTACAGGCCTGACGGTAGGAGGGACGAAATCTAGAACCGGAAGCGGAACGCAGCATCCAATCAGCAGTGGGCAAGCACACAATCGGCGCGGTGCTGGCTACGGAACCGATGTGCTTTCCGGTTTGATGTAGGAACGGTTGAACAATATGCCGAGGTTTCAAGGAAGACTTTTTGGAGGTGAACGGTGAGCAAGCGAGAGGTATCTGCAAGTTTGGCCGGCAGTCTCACACTGGGTGGGGAGATTTCTGTCCACCGCCTGGGATACGGAGCGATGCGCCTGACGGGTCCGGGCATCTGGGGGCCACCGCGAGATCGGAAGGGAGCGCTGGCGGTGCTGCGACGCGCTGTGGAATTGGGCGTCAATTTCATCGATACGGCCGATTCATATGGTCCAAACGTGAGCGAAGAACTTATCGCGGAGGTGCTGTACCCTTACCCCACAGGCGTGGTGATCGCGACGAAAGGCGGATGGAATCGTCCTGGACCGGACCTGTGGACACACGACGCAACACCAGCGCATCTTCGCCAGGCGGCGGAAGGAAGCCTGAAGAGATTGCGTCTGGAGCGGATTGATGTGTACCAGTTGCATATTCCCGATCCGCGGTTGTCGCTGGAGGCTTCGGTGGAGACGCTGGCAGAGTTGCAGCAAGAGGGGAAGATCCGCCTGGTGGCGCTTTCCAACGTGACGCGGGAACACGTTGAGCGAGCGCGGAAGATCGTGCCGATCGTCTCGGTGCAAAACCGTTACAGTTTCGCGGATCGTGAGTGGGACTACGTGGTCGACTATTGCGAGCAGAATGGGATTGCATTTATTCCGTGGTTCCCGTTGGGATCCGGCAAAGTCGCCGGGGAGACGCTGCAAAGAGTGGCGAAGGCGCATGGAAGCACGCCGATGCAGGCGGCATTGGCGTGGCTGCTACAGCGCTCACCGATCGTGCTGCCGATTCCGGGGACTACTTCGGTTGCGCATCTCGAGGAAAATGTCGGAGGAGCGTCCCTGCGCTTGAGCCGGGAGGAGTTTGAGGAGATGGCTGGGGTGCCGGAGCTGGTAGCGACTCGTTGATAGGATTTTCTTGAATGCAACGGCGCTCTTCAAGAGATTGAGGCCCGCTCGCTTTGGTGGATGCCGCGAACGGGGTGTCGCCCAAGTTGCGACAGCAACCTTCCCAAGGTGTCCAGCCTGTTTTCGATCTCGCGGGCCATGTCTGTTGCCAGTTGGCCAGTCGCTCCCAGGCGTTCGGCTCGGCGCAGCGCTTCCCCGAGTTCGGCATTGAGTTTTTTTGATCTGATGCTCAGCGTGTTTGCGCTCAGTGATGTCGCGGACAGCGCTGATGAAGAAAAGTCCCTTGTGGGTCCGCAAGGGGCTCAAACTGACGTCAACGGGAAATTCCATCCCGTTCTTACGTTTTCCCAAGAGCTCCAGTCCAGCACCCATCGGACGAATTTGCGCCTCGGCGAGAAATGATGTGCGATATTTTACGTGCAAGCGTTCAAAGCGCGCTGGAACGAGAATCTCGACAGGCTGTCCGACTAACTCCTGCCGACCGTAGCCGAACAAGACCTCGGTTTGCGAATTGACGAGAACGATCTTGCCTTCGGCGTTGACGATAACAATGCCGTCGGGGGCCGACTCAAGCAGGCCGTTAACGTCGGGTGGCGCCCATTTGGGGTGCTTACCGATGACCTAGGCCGCGACTCGGCGGAAGAGACCCACGAATTCCCCTTAGCTGGACTTCTATTGGGCACTCCCAAGCAGTCGCATTGTATACCCAGTTGGCATGGCTGGACTTGTCAAGCGCGCGCAGTTCTCAATAGAGTAAGAATCAAGTTCAGGACGACCACCCAGGAAGGCACTATCCATTGTTCTCCTCGCGGCGCAGGTTTCTTCAGTCTTTAAGTCGAACCGGGTTGGTTTTATCTCTGGATAGCGTCCTCGGTTTGGCTTGGCCGCGTCGTCTACGCGCGTTTTCCAGTTCCGCGACGCAGGGGCCGCCTGCGAAACCGGCGGATCTTGGCCTCACCTTCGTGAACGTGGCGAGAGAGGCAGGGCTCAATGCGAAGACAATTTTTGGGGGAGAGCACAAGAACAAATATCTGCTGGAGACCACCGGTTGCGGAGTCGCGTTTTACGACTACGACAACGACGGTTGGCTGGACATTTTTCTGGTCAATGGCTCACGGCTGGAGGGATTCGCCGGGGGACAAGAGCCCGTTTCCCATCTGTTCAAGAACAATCGCGACGGCACGTTCACCGACGTTACCGCCAAGGCCGGCGTGGGACACTCCGGATGGGGCCAAGGGGTGTGCATCGGCGACTACGACAACGATGGATTTGAAGACTTGTTCGTTAGCTACTTTGGGAAGAATGTTCTTTATCACAACAACGGAGACGGCACCTTCACCGATGTGAGCGAGAAAGCCGGGGTGGCCGGTAACGGGAAACGTTGGAATACCGGTTGCGCATTCGTGGACTACGATCGTGATGGCAAGCTCGATCTTTTCGTCGCTAACTACATCGATCTGGACCTGGCTACTGCGCCCCTGCCCGAGTCTGGTCCATGTCTCTACAAAGCGGTAATGGTGGCGTGCGGGCCTCCGGGGCTGAATGGGGGCAAGAATATCCTCTACCGCAATAATGGAGACGGGACGTTCACGGACGTTTCTGCGGCGTCCGGCATTCTGCAGGCGAATGGAACATTCGGGCTCGGTGTGCTGACAGCCGACTTCGACAATGATGGGTGGCCCGACATCTACGTGGCGAACGATTCCACGGCCAGCGCTCTTTATCAGAACAAGAAAAATGGGAAGTTCGTTGACATCGCGCTGGAGGCGGGGTGCGCCCTCAGTCCGGATGGGAAGCCTCAGGCCGGGATGGGTGTGTCAGCGGCGGACTACGACATGGACGGCAATCTTGATATTGTGAAGACCAACTTCGCCGGGGATACGCCGTCGCTCTACCACAATCAGGGTGGCGCCAACTTTGAGGATGCGACCTTTCCCGCGGGACTAGGACTGCATACGCAGTATCTCGGGTGGGGCTGCGGCTTTTTTGATATGGACAATGACGGCTGGCCTGACATTCTGATCTGCAACGGCCATGTTTATCCCGAGGTGGAGCAACTGAAAACGGAGGCAGGTTACGCGCAGCGCAAGCTGCTGTACCGAAATTTGGGCAACGGGCGCTTTGAAGATGTGTCACTGCGAGCCGGCGCGGGCATATCGAATCCGGTGGCTTCGCGCGGGGCGGCCTTTGGCGATTTTGATAATGACGGCGACATCGACGTCGTGGTGAACACCGTGAACGACCTTCCGCAGCTGCTGCGCTGCGATTCGCGCACCGGCAACCGCTGGATCAAAGTGCGCACGATCGGCACCAAGTCCAACCGCAGCGGAATCGGCACGCGCCTGAAATGTGTCACAAGAATCGCGGGCGAGAGCAAACCGCATGAGCAGATTGACGAGGTCCGCAGCGGGGGCAGCTATTTTTCGCAAAATGATTTGCGAGTTCACTTCGGGCTGGAAAAAGCAGAAAAGGTCGACGTGCTCGAGGTGCGCTGGCCGAGCGGGCAGGTGGATACGCTGAAGGACATCAAGCCGAATCAACTGATCTTTGTGAAAGAGGGGGAGGGGATCGTGCGGTCGGTGAAGTTTGATGGGACGGCACCCGTGCGCCGATGACTGATCGCCTTACCGACTACTGCAACTTGCATGGATTGCAAGGACTCTCTTCTTTGCCGTCACCCCGTAGGAGTTCTGAGTGTAAGCGCCGCCTGATTACGTCACCCAGCTTTGCCCTTCGATCCTCGCGAGTTGTGCTTCTACCGCATCCAGCGGGCGGTTAATTCCGACGACCAACCCGTGCAGTTTTTCGGGTTCCTGTTCTTTGGCAATCCGCTCCATCAACTGATGGAGAAGGTGAGAGATGTCCTCATCGAAAGGGTGCATTTCCACGACTGGTGAGAGTGATGCATTTCAGGCTGTTGGGGCATCGGGAAGCGACTGTATGACGCCTTGGGAGGTTCTGTAGCGAGGCGGCTGCCTTTGGCTGATGATCCTCGCAAAATGATTCCACAATAATAGAGGCTCCCAGGCCGGGGGCCGAATCCCCCCTCCCGCCGATTTTCGGCGAAAGGTGAGGGAATGAAATTGCGTCCTACTTTAGAGGGATCGAATCGAACTTGCCGGAAGATTCCTCATAGAAAAGCGCTCCCTCTTTGGGATCGCCGCCACTCCAATGCTTCCACCCCCCGGGAACCCGCAAGAAACTGCCTGGCCCCACAAGCTTGTTGCCAGCTTCATCCTTGTACAGGTAAGCGCCCTTCAGAACAACGATCCAAACATCGTTCGTGTGGGTGTGCATTCCGGCATCGAAGCCCGGCACGAACTTGGTGAACGTCGCGTGGGCTCCTTTTTCTGAATCGCCCCAGATTGGGGCCATAGAGACACCGTTGCCCGTGTCATGGAAATTCCCCTGCTCAGCGGAGACCAAGGTCACTTTTCCTTTCGAGTGATCCTGTTGTCCCTGCACTCGCCCGATGAACCACGCAATCATCAACGTCGTCGCTACTCCAACCGTTAGCAGTGTTTTTTTCATGCTCCTCCGCATATTTTTGTTGAGCTTCTGACTTCGGGCGCATTCTACACCACTCGTCGGCAGATTACGGTGGAATCGCCGTCGTAGGCGTAAACTCGCATCGCGTTCACCAACGGCTCGATGAGTGAAAACGCCTGTCGCTGTTGATGGACGACAGATTCGTGTGGTTTTCCCTGGAATTATTTGATGGGATCTGAATTCAGCCGTGAAATGAAGAAAACGCTCGCTGCGGGAGCGAGCGTTTCGCCGAAGTCGATCCTTGAAATTCGCTTAGTCATCGATTCGCTGCACCACTGACAGAATTTTCCATTCCCCGCCCGACTTCGAAAGAGTGATGTAGTCGACCCAATGTGGAGTGGTGAGTTTGGCAGAAGCGATGTCTCCTGAAACATCCAACACACTAATCTGCGCAGTTTGCTCGGCCGGGGGAATGTCGACTGAAACGCCTTCGGACCGCACTGCCTGCACCATCTGCGAGCCAGTTATTTCCCTCATCGGTATGTCTCCGTGAATCAAATGCTTCAAATAGTGAGGATGCAGTGTTTGTGCCATCCGGCGGGCATCGCCGGTGTAGTAGCCTTCGATGTAGTCCTTGACTGTGGCACGAACGGTGGATGTATCGTCGCTGGTAACTCCCTTGTCTTGCGCATTGGTTGAAATGTTGAACAGCGGAAGTAGCAGACATAGGCCGAGGGCGAGGCGTTTCATGGTGGTCCGTCTCCGCGAGGTGACAAGGTCGGACGGTGCGATGATCCCACATGTTTGAAGTGGGTACAAATACACCAAAGGCCATGTCTGTGGGCTAGTGCAGCGTCTCCTAGTCGGGGCGTTTCTCTAGGAAGGGGAAGATAAATAAGTCAGTTGTCGCCGTTGGTATCCACATTGTTCTCACATAAACACCTAGGCACGGTGCTTATGCGACCGGTGCTGATAGTCGCTCGACTGGTTGCTGCGCCGGAGCGAGAATCATCAGCGGTACGGCGACGATGACGAGGATGGCCACGCCGACGAGATGTCCGCGTGCGCTCGCATCCCGGAATGCCATGACCGCCATCACAGTGGCATGAGCAAGGCTCGACCATGCAGCGAAGGCGATCAGGCTGCGATGAGCCGATGGATTCCTCACAGCCATCAATAGAAGAATCCCGAGCGTGACATAGAGACTGAGCATCATTGCGTCGGTGTATCCGGACTGATCTCGCTGCCACAGAATCATCGTCACTGGATAAATCCCAGCCGAGAAGAACAATCCCACCAACACCAGCACGACCTTGAGCACCCGTTCTCGCCGCATGGCACCCTCCCTGCAAGACTACGTTTGGGCTGAAATGGTAGGTGTAGGCCTACTGCAAGTCAATGCGGGGGAGGGGCTGGCGCTGAACAGTGGCTCGAAGCCTCGTCCTTCATAACGAAGCGGGAGCTCTATTTTTCTGTGCGGATTCGACCGGTGCGCCGGTTGCTTCCTTTAAGGTATGAATGGCGTCGGGCGCGAGACCTTCAAATTGCTCCATTAATCCGCTGGGCCAGCGGATCTGGACCCAATCGACTTTGGCAGCGGCACCCAGGCCGAAATGAACTCGCACATCACCATTGGAGGCGTAGCTGGCCCCGCTGCGGACTTCGTCAACCCAGGTGCGCGCACCTGCCTTCAAGGTGATGCGGGCACCGATGCCGTCGCGATTGGACTTGGTGCCCACGGCGCGGATCGCGATCCAGTGATTGGGAGAGTGCACCTGATTGACCAGCAGGCTTGGGGGCGCATTCATGTTGCTCACAACTGCTGAGATTCGCCCGTCATTCCACAGGTCACCGACCGCGGCACCTCGGCTGGCGTGGGGAACGGTAATTCCTGGACCTGCCTGGTCGGATATGTCCACGAATTTGCCAGTGCCGTCGTTGTGGTACAGGATTCGCGGCTCCTGATAGTCACTGCCCAGGTGCTGCTTATCGACTTCCGGATAGACGTGTCCATTCACGAGCAGGAGATCGGGCCAGCCATCGTTGTCCACGTCCAGGAAGTTTGTGCCCCACCCAAGATATTTTGTGTTCAAGCCGAGACCGGCGGCGAAGGTGACATCATCGAAAGTTCCGTTGCCATTGTTGCGGTACAGGGTGGCGGTGTCGTCAGAGAAATTGGTTTTGAAAATGTCGAGGTTGCCATCGCCGTTGAAGTCTCCGATGGTGGTACCCATGCCGGCCTGCTCGCGGCCGTCTTCGTTATAGGCAGCTCCAGCACTCACCGCGACGTCGGTGAACGTTCCGTCCCGATTGTTGTGGTAGAGGATGGAGGCGGTGCTGTCGCACGCGACATAAATGTCGGGCCAGCCATCGTTGTCATAGTCGAAAATGGCGACGCCGAGGGAATAGTGCGCGGAGGTTTGATCGATGTGAGCCTTGGCGGTGACGTCGGCAAATTTTCCGCCGCCCTGATTGTGGTAGAGGATGTTCTTGGCCCCCGGCAGACCACGCGGACCGCACATGACCGGAACACCTTTCCACACGCATGAGGCTCGTTCTCCGGGAGCAGGCGCGGTGGAGAGGTCAAAGTCCACGTAGTTCGCGACCATCAGATCGAGCAGGCCGTCGCGATCGTAGTCCACGAAAGCACAGCCCGAACCCCAGGCCTTGCCCGAGCCTGCAGTTCCCGATTGCGCCCCGACCTCGGTGAACACGCCTTTCTGATTGTGGTACAGGCGGTTCCTGCCGTAGTAGGTGACATAGAGATCTTCCCAGCCGTCATTGTCATAATCACCCACACACACGCCTTGACCCCATCCCGTGTCGGAGAGGCCGGCCTTCACGGTCACATCGGTGAAGGTTCCGTCGTGATTGTTGCGGTACAGGTGATTCGTGGGAGCCTTGCCCTTCGGCGCGCCTTCGAGGGTAGTACCATTCACCAGAAAGATGTCGGGCCAGCCGTCGTTGTCGTAGTCGAAGATGGCTACTCCGGTGCCGGTGGTTTCGATGATGTATTTCTTTGTGTCCGTGCCGCCGAAGACATTCATCATCGTCAATCCGGATTGAGAAGCGACGTCGGTGAAGTAGGCGATGCGAGAGGATGGGGCGGGAGGAGCGGACTGCTGCCCGGCGGCGGTGAACCCTATTAAGGAGGAAAGGGCAAGGAAGACCTGCAGCGTGCGTGGCGCCTGTACACGAGAGAGGAAACCGAGCGGCATGATTCAGTCTGCATGGTAGGAGGCCGTCGGGTGGAGGGTCAAGTTGGGCGCTCGTTGCGGTATGGCGTGGCATACTAGATGCGGAGCTGCTTGGCGAGCGGAGACGTTGGACTGCAGGCAGTGAACCTCAGCGGCTAAAGCCGCTACGAATTTTGCGGATCCTGGTGCGGCTGAAGCCGCGCCCCTTCAAAACGACTCTGCTCGAGAGCCTTCTGCCGAGGGTGCCGCAGGCTGGACTTAGTCGAGAGATTACTTCCGCAGAGTTGACGCGAGTCGAGGTTTTGCAGCCTCGGGGCGATAGAGAAACAGTGAGCGCTTTGATTTCCTTCCGGTTCCGTAATCTTCTGTTGCTATACACGCTTGTCGGAGTTTTCTTGCCGGTGGGGTTGGGGCAGCAGAAGGCCGGTTCTATGGCCGGAGAGGCTGCTTACCAGCAGGGAATGAAAGCGTTGCAAGGCGGCGATCTTGCCGGAGCGCGCACGGCATTTGAGAAGGCCGTGAAGCAGGCGCCACAGAGTCCCGATGCACACAATTCTTTGGGCTGGGTTCTGACGGCACAAGGTCAAACCGCCGAAGCGATCAACCACCTGCAAACGGCCGTACGGCTGAAGCCTGATTTTCTGCAAGCTCGCATTAATCTAGCCGATGCACTTGCGCAGGCTCGCGAGTTCGCTAAAGCCGAAGCGGAGGCGACCACAGCCACAACGCTAAAGCCCGACAGTGCGGAGGCCCACCGTACACTCGGACGGATTCTGAGTTTTCGCGGCGAGTTGAAGCCCGCAACAGCGGAACTGAAACGAGCTGTCGAACTCGAACCGACGAGGGCCGAGGTCCATGATGAACTCGGCGCCCTGCTGGCGCAGCAGGCTCTGGTGGATGAGGCGGCAGCACAGTTTTCCGAGGCGCTTCGGCTGCAGCCCAATTACGCGCCGTCCAAACTTCATTTGGGCGTAATTCTCTGGCAGGAGAAAAAATCCGACGAAGCATTGGGGTTGTTGAAGAGCGCTGCCGCTCTTTCTCCGCAATCTGCGCAAGCTCACTACTATCTGGGTCGTGTTCTCCAGGAACAGGGGCAAGCTGCACAGGCGATTGGCGAAATGCAGGCGGCGGTTCAACTGCAGCCGGAGTGGGTGGAGGCGCAAACCCAGCTAGGACTGCTGTTGCAGCGCGAGGGAGATGCCGAAGGCGCCCTGGCTGCTTTTCGCCGCGTGGTTCAGTCTCAGCCGGAGAATCCCGATGCCCACAATAATCTGGGGTTGGCTCTTATCCAGGCCGGTCGAGCGAACGAATCAATCGCCGAGTTCGAGGCTGCCTTGCAGCTTCGTCCCGACGATGCAGGATATCGAACCAACCTCGGGACGGCGTACTTGCAGAAGAGTGATTTCGATGGGGCCATCACCCAATTTCAGAGGGCGTTGAAGACTACGCCACAGGATGCGACTCTGCACTACGACCTGGGCCTGGCTTTGAAATTGAAGGATCAACTCGCCGAAGCACTGGAAGAGTTCCACAAAGCGGAGGAACTTGACCCGAGCCAGCCGGATATTCATTACACGCTGGGTGTCACACTTTGGCAGCGAGGGCAGTTCGACGAGTCAGCGAAGGAACTGCGTGCAGCGATCCAGGCGCGTCCGGACTATGCCGAAGCGCATTACACCCTGGGAACCGTCTTCAAACAACAGGGTAAATTGCAGGAGGCGGCCGCTTCTCTGCGTGAGGCCATTCGTTTGCAGCCGGACTTCGCGGGTGCTCACACGACGCTAGCTGGCGTGTTGCGCGCCTTGGGGGACGCGGAAGGGGCAGCTGCCGAAGCCCGCGCGGGCCAGGCGATTCAGCAGGAGAAGACCGGATTACAAGCCGCAAGTCTGGCTACCAACTCGGGGAAACGGCTGATGAAGGTGGGCGATCTGGAAGGCGCAATTGCACAATTCAGATCGGCCATCCACTCCAGCGCGGACTACGCCCAGGCGCATTATCAATTGGCGCTGGCATTGCAGCGAAAGGGCGACAAAGAGGAATCCGCTCGTGAATTTCAGAAGGCCGCCCAATTGGATGGTCGGCTTGCACCGCCGGATGCGAGAAATATCAATGGGCAGCCAGCGCGCTAAGGAGTACCGGCGCGGACGGCCACCAGGCTGCTTTCCACCGGCACTCCTCGAACCACCTTCACGTGCAGGACTGCTTCGAAGGGCTTGAGTTCACCGCCTTCCGGCACATGCAATCGCGACAACAGTTGCAACACGGAATCTTCGCGGCAAACGAACTCGACGGCAGCCTGCGTGCCGATAGTGGTGGTGCCCGCCAGGATCATGGTCGACTGAGATGGATCGAGGCCCGGTACCAGAGCAATGACAGAGTAGTCCTCACTCAGGGGCTCATCCCTGCGAGTGGAAATGAAAAATGCCGGCTCACCCCCCTGAGAATGGACATTGAACACCGCCAGTTCGCCCTTTCTCTCCCCTGAATCAAACCGCCGGAAAACAAACTGACGATTCACAGGCAGATCGCGGAGAGTCAGGTTCTCGGCGGGCGAGCCTACAAAGATCAAGTTGTTCTTCTTCGCGTCATCGAGCGAGAACAAACTGCCACGTTTGACCCGGGGTTCGCGATTCAGCAAATGAAACACCCGGTCGAGTTCGTGGACGGCCAGCACCTCGCCCACGCCGGTGTAGTGATCGAGAATCAACCCCTGTGAATCCTGTCCCGGTTGCAGATAACGCATTCCGGTTTCCGGGCGGCCAACGAAAGCTGCGTTGCTGAAGATGACCCACGGCTCGTCGGGGTCAGCCAGGAACCCTCTCCAGAATGTGCGGAAAGCGGCTGGCGCTGGCTGCGAAGCGTTGGCAACGGTACGCTTGCTGCGCGAGCGGTTCTCCCATGTTCCCACCAGGGCGGCCACCGCTGCTGCCAGTAGCGCGGAGAGGACGACCACGGCGACCGACCAGTTGCGCAGAATCTGTCGCACCCGAGTTTGGCGGGTCGTTGCACCCTCCACGGGCGCAGGTTTCGGAAGCACCGGACGGGAGTGGACGGTTAGAGAGTAGCTGCCTCGCGGTAACTCCACGATGAGCGGGTCGGCGGCACCCTCGGAGTTGTAGTACTCGGCCATCTTCACTCGCAGGCGCCCCGCCTGCACGCGAACCGTGGAATCGAGGTGGGAATCGAAGTTTGCCGGTCTACCAAAAACCTCGGTAGCAATCTGGTATTCCTTGATCGCGGTTCCAGGATTTTGTAGGGCCTGATCGGCGAGATACCTCAAAAGCTTGCACAGGGATTCGGACCCATGCAGCACCTGGCTGTTTACCAGAGAGTTCACGGCTGCGAGATATTGCTCGTGCTCACCCGAGGACATCCGTGTGACACTCATGTAACGCAGCGTAACAAGCCGCGCATGTGACTGCAACTCCGGCACGTTCGCCGTTGTCACCGTATCAAACTCTTTGACACTTTTTATTCATCCAACCGACGCGACAAATTGCATGCGCCGTGCGCCGCGCGGTGCCGTTTACATCGCATTCGCGATGAAGGGAATTCTCTGTGCCTCATCGGGCCCTGGGACCCGTTAGAACCACCGGATTCCGCATTTCATAGTGCATTCGAGCTTGTTTCCAAATGTCATAGCGACCGGCGATCGCTACGACTGGATAACTCAACGAATTCAATGCCCTAACTAGAAAAGCGATTTAGGAAGGGAAACTGCAATGTCGATTCTCAACTTAATAGGTTTGTATTAGTTGAGTTCGTCGATACCGGCGACGTCGGCGAGAAGAATGTCGAATGTGCTTGAGGTGAGCATAAACACTGGGTGTTCATGCGATAGAAACGCAATTCGAGTTAAGAAAAAGCATTTTGTAATGTGCGGCGTTCTGTGTCGGAGAAGGCGGAGGAATTCGATGAGGAGTAAGACATTAGTGGTAGGCGCTCTGCTGACCTTAGTTATAGGGTGTGTCTTCCCGTCCCTGGTGTCGGCGCAAGCAGTGTACGGCAGCATTATCGGAACCGTCACGGACCCACAAGGGGCAGCTGTACCGGGCGCGAAGGTGACCGTGACGTCGGTCACAAAAGGAACGAGCGAACAAGTCACAACGAACGCCGACGGCAACTACAGCGTCACCCACCTGATTCCCGACACCTACAACGTACGAGTCGAGGCTCCTGGTTTTAAGGCGTTCGAAGCAAAGAACATTCCGGTGTCGGTCGACTCTGCCACGCGTGTGGATGGCCAGTTCGTAGTCGGCGCGGCACAGGAGACGGTTGAGGTGACCGCGGAGGCGCCGCAACTCAAGACCGATCGAGCCGACGTGGCCACGACATTCAGTGAGGCGCAGGTTGAGAGTCTTCCAATTTATAACCGCAACTTCACGACTCTGCAGTTGCTTTCTCCGGGCAACCAGCGCATGAACGGCTGGAACCATGCTGCCAGCGAAAATCCGCAGGGATCGCAGCAAATCCTGACGCAAGGGCAACACTTCGCGGGCACGGGTTTTGAACTAGACGGCACCGATAACCAGGATCCCATCTTGGGTATTATCGTGATCAACCCTAACCTGGAGGCGGTCACGGAAGTAAAGGTAACCTCGCAAAACTACGATGCTGAGTTCGGAAAAGCGATTGGCGCCGTGGTCACCTCGCAGACCAAATCAGGGTCAAACTCGCTGCATGGATCGATTTTTGATTTCCAGCGGTCGAATACCAATTTCGCGCAGAACCCATTTACAC
>UEXW01000273.1_pt1 | contig 12769 bp, 20 predicted proteins | sample 4301151 | NCBI WGS metagenome assembly UEXW01 (sample SAMEA4773176, study PRJEB27434) | metagenome | biome: 2259; feature: agricultural soil; material: soil | place: USA | collected 2014-09 | depth 0.25 m | reverse complement strand
GCGGAGTCGCCGATGGCGCCGAACATGGGCGTGTCTGCCGGCGTGTGAAACGGGCCGGGACCAACCTGCAGGGCTGGCTCCAAAGAGAATCGCGCAAGATTTTCCAGCCATGTCTTGTCGTATTCGAAGGTGGCGCTTTCCTTGTTCTTGCGCGTACGGGCCCACAGACGCCCCATCAGGTGCAGGACGCCGTCGAGATCCACGTATACGAGAGCCTCTCTGTCCATCACATGTCTTTCGTGCGTTTCGGACTGCGCGCCACGCGAATGCGCTGCGGCAGGTTTTCTTCTTCGAGCTGCAGGCCCACGGGATCGTTCTTCGGCGCGGCGAGATCGCCCAGCCGGTCCGCCATGCCCAGCACAAAAAGGACCGTGGCGTATATCCCGATCGCGACGCCGGGATCGCCCTTTTCAATCTTGACGAGGGTCGTGCGGCTGATCGAGGCGCGCTGCGCCGCGATGGCCGCCGGGATGCGCCGCCGCCGCCGGGCATCACGGATGTCGCTACCGAGCTTGCGCAGGGAGCGCCTTACCGGGAGTGGCATTACGACGGATGATCGGCTGGTCCTCATATTTAATGTCCAGAATAATGATCGTTAATTCGTTTAATGTACATTATTATGAATGTTATGTCAAAGTTGGAGATGGAGGGCGCCCTGGCACCTGTAAGACCGGCCTGCTCTGGGCCCATCTCTCTAATAAGGTCAACGCCGGACTCCTTCGAATCGTCACTACCGCGAATGCAAAATGTCAGGTCCAAGGCGGTCCCGAAGTAGTGACTTGAGTACAGCTGCTTCTCGGCGATGGCATATGCTGGTTCCCTCGATGATTTGCCCCGAAAGGTCACAAGCTGTACAACGCGCAGCGTGGGCTTCAGCCCAAATTTCACCTTCGCCCGATAGAACGTGTCCTCAATGTTTGGGGAATTCGCATTGGGATAGGCCAGCAGGTAGCAATGGAAATCCGGCAAATATGATGGCAGCACACGTGTGTAGCTGAGCATGTATTCAAACTGCTTGGACACATCCGTGGGAGTTTCCTTTGTCACTGTAGGTGCCCGGTGCCAGATTGCCATCGCCGGTAATCCTCTAGACCCTTGATAACCCGCTGGTGAAAGTGCCGACTCCGATCTGCCGGGCCTGCAGAGCCGCGTCCCAGAAAGCACCAGACAACCGGAGCAGGTCTCGAATTGTCGCCGCAGCCATTAACCGCTATGGAAATCCGAGAAGGCCAACTTGCAGGGCAGAGTCCAGTGGCACACGGTGTCAAGTGTCACGTGTCATGTGACATTGCGCGTTATGGAAATGCAGTGGGGCCATCGGCTTTTTCAACAAGAAGAAAACATTTTGTTCCGATTGCGAGCAGAAGCCTGCGATTCGCGCTGGTTAGTGTTCGTCTTCGTGAGTGGAACTGTAGTTGCTCCAATTGACTCGTGAGAACTCCAACGCTTCGAGATCCTTCAATAAATGCGTGGACACATATTGCACAGCCGTCTGCTGGCATAGTCTTCCGGTTCTGGCCGAACTTGGTACCGGATTGGAAGATGTTAAGCGCGACTAGACCGCAGTTCGTTCGTCGCGGAAGTAAAGGGGAACTCGGCAAGCAATCCGAGGACCCCGCACCTTCTCGACTAAGCGAAGTTTGAAAAGAAGTGTCGAAGGCACTGCCATGATTAAGAAGCTATTTTCGGCGAACCCTGCGCGGATAGGACGGTTCGACGGGCCACCAACGAGCGATGCAGTCCCCGCCTCCCTGGTCGACGGGACACCAGGTGACCTGAAGGCCGATCTCATCGCCCTCCTGGGAAAAGAGAACGTCCTCCATAGAGCAATCGATCTCGTACGGTATGCCTCCGATGCGAGCCCGTATCGGCTGGTCCCTCAAGTTGTCGTGCTGCCTCGAACGACCGATGACATCCTCAAGCTCTTCCGCTATTGCCGTGAGACCGGGCGGCACGAGACGTTTCGGGCGGCGGGCACGAGTCTCAACGGTCAATCGCAATCCGACGACATTCTGATCGATGTGCGCCGTCACTGGAATGGCGGCAAAGTGGAGGATGATGGCCGACGCGTGCGGGTACGCCCCGGGATGATCCTCGGCCACATCAACTCACTGCTGGAGCGCCTTCAGATCGCGATGCACGATGCCCTTGTCGTGCGCCACCGCCAGCCCCCGCGCTACTTGTAATGCGTAATCGACTACCCTGCGGATGGGCAGAGCTCCATTTCTCAGGCGTTCGCGCAGGGTCTCGCCTTCCAGCAACTCGGAGATGACATAGGGTGCGCCCTGCTCCTCGCCGATGTCGAAGATGGAAAGAATGTTGGGATGATTCAGCGCCGCCGCCGGGCGCTCCTCTTGCGCAAAGCGCTGCAGCCGGTCTCGATCCGCGGAGAACGATGCGGGCAGAAGCTTAATTGCAACGGTGCGGTTCAGTCGCGAATCGAGTGCGCGGTACACCTCGCCCATACCTCCCGCACCTAGCAAGGACTGGATCTCGTAGGGGCCAAGTTTCACACCAGAGGTGAGTGCCATGGATGCGCGCAATTATAGCGTGCGCTGCGCTTGGTACTCGAATGCGCCGCTTCGGGATGGATCATCGGCCACACGGAAGTGATCTGGATACCGGCTTACCGCCACTGGCAACGGGAAGTCAGCATAGCGGAAGCGATCTGCGCGAAGGCTCACGCATCCGTGGAGTGCTGGCGGGTGACGAGCAAGTAACAACTCCTGCAAACAGGGCAGCCACTGGCATCGAAACCGTACTCTTCCAAAACCCATGCCGAAACGGCACGCGCGAACGCTTGATTTTTCAGCGTCCCATTCGCGCAATCCTGGGTCTTCTAGAAAGACTTGTTTCTGGAATGCCCGGCTTTGCCAGTCCTAGGCCCGCATTGCCAGTGGCGCTGTCGACAGCACAAGGCTTCGCTTAGCGTTTGTAGCGAAAATTAAGGAAGGGATTGCGTCGTGCACACTCCCCCTCGGTTCACAATCAAACCGTCGCCTCTGCCTTCCAGCTAATGAGCCACATCCAACTCGCCAGCCTTAACTGCAGAGAGGTCCGCAAAAACGGCAGGACTTGGGCTAAAATTCGTCCCACCTGCAGTGACGCTGCCCGAGGCCGTTGCCCCGCGAAAAGTGCCGGCAAATGTGGAATTGATCCTGAAACCGCCCATTCTGAGCATGAAGTGATCCCTTTCATTGACGGCTCCGCCGGTGCCAGTCCAGTTCACATTGATATCCACGGGAAACGACGTACTGGATATGAAATCGTCCACCTCAATGGTCGTATGCAACGCCGCTGATGTTAGATCCTTTGAAATCTGGAATGCCTCATCACCCAATGTGGCACTTCCGAAGGCCCCAATCAGCTGTGCCCCTGTGCAGTTGTCAATCTGTGAGATAAACACGGAAGCACTCGAAGTCACCTCCGGTCGGCCGATCTGTTTAATGCGGCCATCCACGGCCTGCAAGGATATAAAGGTTTCGACGCACCCAGATAGATCAAAGCTGTCAAAGAATCCTTCACCAGACAGGCCCATGAATTTGAAGTGAAACGTCTGTTGTACCGGGACCGCAGATAAGCGGTAGGGTAGGACGAGTGTTAGGCCTAGAAGGGCTGTAGCGATCAGGCACTTCTTGTACGTTTTCATGATGAGTCTCCTCTACGTCTGGCTGGTCGAGGTGACGATTCGGCGCTTAAGCGGTGTCGGCCTGATTGCCAACGAGACTCGCGAGCATTGATTGCTTCCGCCGAAACTACCTCGCGTGTTAGCTACTGATTTCTCGAGTCGTTTTGGTCGATCCAGGGGGTGACCCTTCGTCTCAGGGGGTGATGCACTTCGGGAATGGCGAACTGCTCTTCGGTGAGGCGATTGTCTCTATATTCACCCCTCCGGTAGGAAAGTCAAGATTCAAGTCGAGTCTGTTACGAAAGATCGTCAGGGTGACCACTTTCACTCGGTGCTACAAATCGCGCTACGGGGATTGTGAAGAGTTTCCAGAAACAAGTGGTTTCGGAAACTGCGAACCCGGTGGGACCTGCACTGATAAATCAATCGGTTGGCAAGCTGCATTAGGAAAGGTTTTTGGAAAAGCCACAGCACGGCGTTCCCTCCGTCACGGGTCGTGAGTGTAATCTGGTTGCAACAGCTACGGTTTACAACACCTACGGTCACGAATCATTTTTTTCTCGGATGTCACAGCGGCAATTACAGTAAACGTGAGGCTTACAAGCCCACTATCAACGCAAGAGCACAGCAATGGGCGATCGGTCTGAGGGCCGAAACATGGTTTGGACACCCCTGAACTCTATTGCGGTAGGCCCACTCGGCGGACCAAATTCTGGAAGCGCGGGTCGGAACTCAGGTCATACCAGTACGGGTCCACCTTGAGGTAGATGAGCCCGGCCTCGTGCTTTGTGTATCCCCACTCAAGCGACTCGAAGGCAGCGTTGAACTCGCCCAAGCGAACCTGTGCCGCTGCCACTTCCATATTTGTCATGTACTCACAAAAACCGTACCCTGAAGTTTTAGTGGCTGCTTTGACGCCTCTCGGCAGAATGCCAAGATCTTCCGCAAGTAGCCATTTTCACCGGACCGCTGATACATCTTTTGCAGTTCTGCCAGTCTGTCTTGGCTCATGAACTCCTGGATGGCTTCGCTAACTCGTCCCGTCCGCTCATAAACCAGGCCAAGGTCGAAGTGCGGCCATGGGAATTCTGGGGCGAGCTCAAGCGATTTCCGGGATTGTTGGACCACCAAATCGTAACGGCGGGCCAGATACAATGCCCATTCAGCAAAGTCCATCGAAGATTGTGAAAATGGATCCAGTTCCAGGGACCGTCTCGCTTCTGCAGTTGATTCATCAAAACGACCGACCGCAGCCAAATAGTGCGCATACCATGCATGAGCTAGTGAATCATTAGGGTTCAGCTCAATCGCACGTTTGAACTCTCGTTCGGCACCGGACCAATTACGATTGAGAACCAGTTCGACGTCCGCAAGTGCCGTATGGGCCTCCGCCGAGGCTTCATCCAGTTGCAATGCCTTTAGTGCCGCGTCTCCTGCCTTCGGCATGATCTCTGCGGGTGAAAGATCCCCTGCAAAAAGGTCTCCTCCCCATCCCCCATCGCATAACAATTGGCCAGGCCGGCATAGGCGAATGGATCATCTGGGGCTTCTTCGATGGCTTGTTGGAAATATTGAATAGCCGTATCCACTTTCTCGACGAACTCCGTGTTACATAAATAGCGTCCTTTGAGATAATCATCGTGGGCTTTAGGATTGACTCGCCGGGTGTTGCCCAGCAGCTTTTGCTCCTCCGGTGTCAATTTAACCTGAACCTCACGAGCGACTGGCCGGGCTACTTGTCCTTGCACCGTGAGGATGTCGCCAAGCTCGCTCTCATAACTTTCTGGCCAAAGATGCTTTTCGGGGAAGGCCTGAAGAAGATTCGCGGTGATCCGTAGATGGCTGCCCGACCTCGCCAGGGTTCCTTCGACGACCGCGTCCACATTCAACTCTCGCGCGATCTCCGGCAATGACTTCTTGGTGCCTTTGTACTGCATGACGGACGTCCTGGAGATCACTCGTAGAGCGCTAATCTTTCCGAGGTCGGTGGTCAGGGCCTCGGTCATCCCGTCCGCAAAGTAGTCCTGGTCCGGATTGCCTGAAAGATTCACTAATGGAAGAATGGCAAGAGATTCGATGCGGGGCGGTTTCGGCCGCCCGAGCAGACGTTCGATGCGCGCATCCGCAAATTGCTGTAGAAAAAACTGGGTCGGGTGGACGTGGCTTTTTGAGGGTATCAATTTTGCAGCCAAGTTTAGAACTAACTAAATGCAACCCCATGCAAATGGAAAAGGCATCCAGGAGCTACCAGAAAGACTGGTGCACCGCCTGACGAAATCGAAACTGCATTTCCAATCGTCTGTTTGCCGCCTTCAGAAGCTGCACATTGTTTGAGGGCCTCCATCGAAGGGAAATAAACCTCAGCGATGCGGTGGAATGGAGGTTCGCCCGCCGGAGAACCGAGTACCCTGGTCGCGACAATCTTGGTTTTGCCAGCAAGTTTCTCGACTGGCATGGGTGCATGGTTCCGGTTGTAAACTGTTTCGAAGGTTTCGATATCGTTTGGGCGCGGATAAATCACCACTAACTTTACTGCCATCTCGTTCTCCTTAAGGAGTTACCTAGACCATAACGGAACATGGTGAAGGTCATGTCGTGCTATCAGCTATTAAGGAAGCGGAGCGAGCGGATGGAATCCGCTGCCCCGCTGCTGTGAAAGTGGCGCTCTGCCAGTTTCGTTCAGTTAAGCCGAGCGGCGACACCGCACACGATTACGGGGCCGAAACTGCCGTACGGCGCACCATTAGGTCCGGTGATGTATCCGTCTCTCGCCATTTTCAAAATGCGAAACTCCTCGGTCAGGAGACCGCGATACCCCTTTCTGATGGCTTCATCGGTCCACTCGTAGACGTTGGCGTCCCAGACTGGACTGTAATCGGTCGCAGTCGTGGGAATGCCACCAAACGTGTTGTTCGGCCGATGCCCGTCCAAAAGCGCGGCGCCCAAGCCTTGACGCTGCGGATTTTGGCAGCCGCCTTCTGACGCGCCGTTCGTCGCGATGAAGATCCGCTCGACGGCGCTACGATCGATGTCGTCGACCCCGGTCTCGATTTTGCGCAAACGGGGAGCGAAAGTGTTCCCCTCGATCGCAGACACAGTGGGATCGCTTGACTCAGTCGAGATGTAGAAGACCGGCTTGCCAAAGCTGTAGCCGTTAATCAGGGAAAGCGTGACTGTCCGATTTGCCGGATCAATGGCGACCACCTGATCATGTACGAGGCTGTAGTTCGGGTTTCCGTTTGGGAAGTTGATATATGCGTCTTCCACCGCAGCGGCGATGACGGGCGCGTCGTAAATAATGCCGCCGACGTTTACCAGTGGGCTGTAATCGGCATCGCCGACCGATCCCGGCTGCGCGATGCTGGGGGGGAACGGTCGTTCCCTGGAGCCGGCCTGGACCTGCCTGTTTGGACTGAAGTCTACGAGGCCGGATTCGAAGAGGAAGGTCCCGTCGGCGCGAAGCGTGGCGGGCCGTGCGGCATCGCCGGCGTTATGCAGTTTCTTGGAGAAGTTCACGCCAAGGCGCTCCGCTTCGGCCTGATCGCCTGCATCGAGGATGATGTACCATACAGGCTTCAGACCAAAACGAGTGTTCACCGCACCCTTGAACAGCGGCAACGTAATTGTTCCTCTGGGGGTACCGGCGGGCACATTCACTTTCGTCAGCTCTTCGATCGGTATGTCGAACTTACCTGATTTCAGCAACTGGACAGGCCCTGCCAGATCCGGATTCGTGAGCGAGTCGGCCGGAGGAAACTGTGAAATGTCGACTTTCGTTCCTATCGAGGCCAAGGGCGGAATGATGTTGCATCCGGGCCCCGGCCCATTCGCTGCCGGCCCGGGACCATTCCCTGCACGTAAGAGTCGGCCTTCCTCTTGCGCTGCCGCAAATGTCGCAGCCGAAAAGAACATGATTGCCGCCGTTGCAGCGAACAGCACTGGGCTTGCCCGTTTCGACCATCTCCTCATGCTTGCGCTCTTCTCTCCGTTTTTATGGTTGTTCATTGCAAATCCGCCGCCGGTGGACATATTTCCGCCAGAGCGTTCCTGGTGTTCTTCTTTCTGCGTTACCTGCATGATTCACTTCTCCTCTGATAGTTGTGTGGTCTGAGGCTCTAAGCCTCGTGTTTCGTTTTGGTTTGGGTTGAGTTGCGGACAGGTAGGCTAAAGCGCCATTCAAGCTCAGTGCTGCATTTCGTCTTTCTGCATACTGTCGCCCGGCTTCATGTTGTCGCCTTGCTTCATCCCATCTTTGCCCATTGTGTCCTTGTTGCTCGACTTCTTGGACTTGTGGGCTTTCTTCTGTTTCTTGCCTTCTGTCATCTGATGGTGCTTCATGCTGTCGTTCCCCATGGAATCCTGTTTCGTCTCGTCCTTGCCCATGGAGTCCTGCTTCATCTCATTCTGTTTTGTTTCCTCTTTTTGCATGCCATCTTGCTTCGCGGCGTCCTGAGCGAAAACGCTGATTGAGCTCACCAGAACACACGAAGCCAGCAGCATCATCAGTTTCCTATTCATTTGATCTCTCTTTGCGTTGGCGATTCGCCCACTTCGGGCGTGACGGAATGATTCAGGACATTGGAAAAAGTTTCCGAGGCACTCGCTCTTCCGAGATTTGTAACTAACTGGCTCGATCAGCATCCTCCAGTTATGCGTGACCTTGTTCGCGAGGTGGGCGGTTGATTCAACGTCTACTAATGTTGATGTTGTGGATGTGCTGTCTCAGCTTTGCTCAAGAAGAGAAGAATGAGCTTGGCTTACTGCTCGGCGCAGAATTCATCCCGCGAGCCGCAACCACTTCTAACCAGAAGCTGAATTTTGGTAGAAGCGTCACGTATTCTGTTGACTATGCGCGCCGTCTATCCAGCGGAAGCACCGCTTTGCTCCTGGAGTTCCCGTTCGCTGCGGGGCCGAGTCATAGGGTGGAGAGCGCACAACGCAACGCCATTACCAGTCTGGCGACGTTATTTGTGACGCCTTCGTTGCGAGCCCGGTTTTTGAACCACGCGCCCGCGTCTCCATGGCTATCCGGCGGCTTCGGATACGGACTTTACGAAGGAAGTAGCGTATTGCAAAACGGAGCTGCTAACGCGGAGATACATCGAAGCGTCGCAACAGCGCAATTCGGCGGCGGAATCGACGTGCGTACGCGGCTCAAACTGCTGTTCCCGATCGGCTTCAGAGGCGAGGTTCGGGACTTCTACACGTTAAACACGCCCAGCTTCGGCGTTCCAGTTCAGCGCACGCAGCAGCACAATGTCGTCGTCTCGGGAGGATTGGTTGTCCACTATTAGCCGGCTTCGGCGAGGATCGCCACTAGTGAACATGGAAGATCGGATGCTCGATCACCTCGCCGACCACAAGCGCAACTGTCAGCACAGAAGCCACGAGGGTAATGGCAAAGCTGAATTTCTCACGCAACGTCATTGGCTTCTTTCGCCATCGAGCGGCAGGCCGGTTTCGGGCACGCCACGAATTCCACAAAACCGCCAGCATGATAACCGCGGCGGCAGAGGAAACGAGTAGGACTGGGATGCGGATGATATCGGCGTGCAAGCGCGAAGCCTTTACCGCGCCCGCTACAGCGCCGAGCCCAACGAAGAGCTTGGCAGAGGCACTGGCAACAAGGATTGCACACGCTCCTTCTACGAGGCTGCCGACAAACGCTGCGCTCGAGAGCAGCAAAGAGGGAGAGGATGATTTCTGAGTTTCTTCGACGGGTGAAATGAGATCAGCATCGGTAACAGGCACACCCACCTCGCATTTGAATCTGATGCCGCAGCATTTGATAAGTTTCGACCGTTTCAGAAATCAGTACGTCCAGTCCAGTCGGAGACTCTGAAACTTTCCGGCAGGTCGTGAATCCTACCATCGGACTCGACTCTGACATGCCCACCAGTAGTGGGACTGCGCGGCTGTCTGCAAATGCAGAACACCCTGGTAAGAGAATCCGAAAATGATCGCATCCTGGAGGGCGAGCGAGATCTCATCGCCGAGATCCTGGCTGGAAATCATGAACGGTATTACGAACTCATTGCACCGATCGAGCGGCGGTTGTATTACACGGCCTATGCGATTTTGCGGACCGAGGCCGACGCCGAAGAGGTGTCGCAAGAGGCGATCCTGAAGGCGTTCAGAGGCTTGCGCACATTCCGCGGGGAGGCAAGATTCTCTAGCTGGTTACTGAGCATCGTGGGGAACGAGGCCCGGATGCGCCTACGAAAACGACGGGAGGTATCTCTGGAGCTTCTAAAGTCCCCCGACAACGAGGGCGAATATACTCCAATTGAACTCGCGGAGTGGCGAGAGATTCCCGTCGAAGCGCTCGCAACAAAGGAACTCGCGGCGCGTCTTGAGGAAGCATTGGCGGCGCTCCCGGAGATATACCGGGAGGTGCTGATCCTGCGCGACATCGACGAGCTCAACATTGCCGAAACCTCGGCTGCACTGGAAATAAGCGTGCCGGCGGTAAAGACTCGACTCTTGCGCGCCCGACTCATGGTTCGCGATTACTTTGTTTCGCGCTCATGGGCCACGCACCTAGGATTTGGAAAGGCATAGTCATGATCACCCTGAGTTGCGAAGAGGTTCGCCGGGAGATCTCGAATTATCTCGATGACGACATGTCTCCACGCATGCGGCGCTTGCTTGAGACCCACCTGGAGCAGTGTCGCAAGTGTGCGGTGTTGCTGGACAGCACGCACAATGTGCTTGTCTTGCTAGCCGACGAGCAGAGATTCGAGTTGCCGGCCGGATTCAGTTTCCGCGTCAGGCAGATGCTGGCCAAGGAATTCGAAAAAGCAAAAAGGTGACTGACCAGCAGCTCATGAAGCTGTCTATTCCGAAATCTTTCGGGGTCTCGAAAGGTCACGAAAGGTCAGACTGACTGGTTGATTTTCCTTCCAACGGCACTCAGGGCCTCTGCGGCTATCCAACATGAGGCGCCCAATAGGACCAGATCTTTGATCAAGAATTGACCTGAATCCCCCAATAGGGAAATGCCATGCCCTAGTTGGAGAGCGCCGGGTGTTGAAAACAGAAAGCTGGTAGTAAGGAGGAATGTAACGATCGCTCCTAAACTACCCACGAACGATGCTTTGGGGGAGAATGGGCGGGACGCGATCAGAAGAGCGGTGGCGATCTCAATGAAGCCGATCACGTTGGAGACATCCTGAACGCTGAGTACGGCATACATCCAAGACATGAGAGGACTATGCGTAACCAAGGGCTGAATTCCGGCGGCTTCCGGGGGAGTGAATTTCAACAATCCGATTAGCATCAAGACGACAACCAATCCGTAGCGTGATACCCGGACCGCAATCGACTCCAGTCTCGCGTGGATCGCTCTTTCGCCCATTTTCTGTCGCGCTCCGTTTCTAAGTGATCCTGCTGAGCATGAGATTCATTTGAGACAAGAATGTTTCATTCCCTGTTCCTTCGGGTCGCTCAACTTCTCGATCGCCGTGTTCCTAGCTTGGGGTTCATGTCCGGGGTGAAGGTTTGGTGTCTCTCGTGTGACTAATGGGCGACGCTTACGTGTTCAGGATCTACGATTGTTCCAAGGCTTGTGCGGCTGCCGGCCCTTGGTGGTGGCGCGCCGCATAGGCGGCGACCTTCACGCGGTTCCCGCAGAGTTGCATACTGCACCAGCGTCGGGTGCCCTTTTTGCTGGTGTCACAAAAGTGCCCCACACAAGTGGCACACTTCCGGACCCGATTACGATCCGCATGCGCGAACAGGGTTGCGGCGTTTCCAACGCCACATAGCTGAACATTCCGGATTGCAGTTGCTGATCGTCTCCACGCATGCCTGCTTCTTACCACAGCTCTCTTGTGGAAGGGCAGTGGTTCTTCAACAACCTCCTAACCAATCTAAACCACGCTCGCGCGCTACTGTTGCGGCACCACGGGTTCGATGTCACAACGTGTGAATCAAGCGAGCACGCACGCGAACAGCTGAAGTCTTCGCCGTTTGATGTACTCATTTTTGGCACGACTCTGACCCACGACACGTGCTGGGAGTTGGCCCAAGTCTTCAGGCAGAGCAATTCGGATGGAAAAATCGTCGAGATTGTGCCTTCACCCGACCCATCAGTAAAGAATCAGCCTGATGCTGTCGTGGTCAGTACGGATGAGCCATCGAAACTCATAACGACCATTCGCGAGAATCTGCGAAAAACTACCAGAAGCAGAGACGAAGAACGTTGGAGGCAGCTTTTGCAGCCAAGCTGCCGTCGAGCGAGACCCTGACAAGCTACAGAGGTTGGTCGAAGAAATAAATCGCCTACTCGACGAAAGGGATGTGAGTCGCAGAAGACGGTCGTCGGGTGACGAGCGCTAGGCGGAATTCGAACCCTCGCTCGCAGCGATAGGACGCTCGATGAGGATGCAGAGGATCTCCACGCTGAGGACTTCCAGCGTCCACTCGCGATTGACTTCCGCCTTCGCAGTCTTGCCGGGGTTGTGAATGGGTTGTGCTATCTATCGGAGGGGCAGTCGTCACCGTGATGTGAACGTGATGTGAGTGGCCTAACAAGGCCGCATTCTACCGCACAAAACCAAGCAGGTACTTTTGAGTAAGCCTTTGTAAATCATTCATTTAGCTCGTCTTCTGGCGTCAACAAAATTCGCCGATACTTGTTCCCGTTGTAACTATATTATGCAATACTCAATAAGCCGCATTCACTACCAATTCGCTTGGAAGAGTAGTTTGAATACCCATTGCTACTGCTCAAGACATATCGAACATGGATATGAGTGAGGGAGAATGCCGTGATGCATCCAGTTGGCGAACAGAGTCAATGTCATGCTCTGGAGAGGCACGAGCCAGAAAAGCAGCCTCGCGGTCAACCAGAGCCATCGCAACATGGTTGTACACTTTACAACACTTCACTTCTGGGGAGTCTGCGCGATGCGAATGGCATTATCTATATCCGGGTCGGCGGGCGTAAGCTTCTTTGCTTCGAGCAGTTCCCGGAGTCCGTCTTTTGTGTCCCCTGAGTGGAGATAGATGAGCCCGAGGTCCTTATGTAACTGGCCAAGTGCGGTACAACCGCCGCAGATCTGAATTCCTTCTTGCAATTGTGAGATGGCTTGTGGCCAATCGTGCGCGGCAGCGGATGCCAAGGCGAAATTTCCCAAA
>UEXW01000293.1_pt1 | contig 12977 bp, 9 predicted proteins | sample 4301151 | NCBI WGS metagenome assembly UEXW01 (sample SAMEA4773176, study PRJEB27434) | metagenome | biome: 2259; feature: agricultural soil; material: soil | place: USA | collected 2014-09 | depth 0.25 m | reverse complement strand
TCCCCATTTGGAGCGTTTGAATGGCTACGCCTTACCGCGGACCACAGTTCGGGCTTCTTCCAGATCGCCGGATCAGCTGGCAGACGCTGGCCACCAGTTACGGGATCGAACTCGTGTTCATCCTCCTGCTGGTCAACATCGGGCTGCTCTTTCCGGAAAAACTGCAGTTGAAGCAGAACTATCACCTGACCGAGTTGATTCCGCTGCGGGGCCGCGAGCCGAAGCGCTTGCCCAAACCGAAGATGCAGGTGGTGAAGGCCAAACTGCTGCCGCCAGCGCCGATCGCCGCGCCGCACCTCGTCGTACCTCGCGAGATCCGTGCAGTTCGCCAGCCTGAGCCGGAGCCGGAAGCTCCGAAGGTGGCGTTGAACAATTTCCAGGCGCCGGAGATCAAGCAGATTCCCGGCGGGGCCCGTCCGCAACTGATTCACACCGGAGATTTTTCTGCCGGAGGCTCAGCGACACCGACGCTCAATGTTCCCGTGCAGAGAGTACAAACGGGAGGCTTCGGCGATCCCAATGGGCTGAAGGGTGAAGGCAAGCCGGGCGCGCACCTGGTGGCTGCCAACGTCGGATCGTTTGAAATGCCGCAGGGCCCTGGCTACGGAAACGGTACAGGCGGCGCGAAAGGCATGAAAGGAACCGTTGCCAGTGCGGGATTCGGCAACGGCGTCGCGGTCGGCGGCAACGGCGACGGACGCAGCAATGGCCGCGGCAACGCGGTGGCGACAGGTGGTTTCGGCCGGCAGGAACTTTCGCATGGCGGACCGAAGCCACAGTTCACCGACAACAATTCTCCGACGACGCCGGTGGAGATCTTGTTCAAGCCCAATCCGACTTACACCGAGGAAGCCCGCGCGCTGCACCTCGAGGGCGAAGTTTTATTGGAAGTGAGTTTCGGAGCCAACGGACAGTTACACGTGAATCGCGTGGTCCGCGGGCTCGGCCATGGGCTGGATGAGGCCGCCGTCGCTGCCGCGAACCGGATGCGCTTCAAGCCGGCGCAACGCAGTGGTCAAGCGGTGGGCTCCACCGCGGTGGTGCATGTGGTTTTCCAGTTGGCGTACTGAAAGCAAGATTTGACGTTTGAAGATACCAGAATGGGTTTCAGGAAACATGGAGATACGAGTTATGCGTAGCTTGAATTGGATGGTCTCTGCAACCCTGCTGCTGTCGCTCGGTGCGGTAGCGCAGAATGCGGCCGATAGTCAGCCAACGTCGCAGCCGGCCTCGGTCCAAATGTCCACCCCGGCGCCAATGCCGGAGCAGGCACAACCTCAGGGTAACCAGCAGCCAGCGCCCCCGCAGGCGGGACCGGCGCCTACCACCATGGATCAGGTGGTCGATCGCTTCGTGCTGCGTGAAAAGGGCCTGGTCAAAATGCTGCAGACTCGTACGCCCGTGGTTGAGACCTATCTGCAGAACCTGACGCTTGACCCGGCTCTCGGTCCGGTGCCTCAGAATGACAGGTATTTCCTGGGCCGCATGGACCTGAGCACGACCATCGATCGCAAGGACTACATCAAAGACGACGCGAGCATGCAAAAACAGCTGCTCGGCGGCTTCAGCAAGCTCTTCAAGGTGCAGTACCAGCCGCTCGGCTTCTCCTGGATGATCTTCGCGGATCGCAACGACTTCGATCGCCAGCACTATGACTTCCGCTACGTGCGCCGCGAATTCCTGGGCGACGTGCGCTGCCTGGTGTTCGACGTGACCCCCAAGAAGGGCACGGGCAACGGCCGCTTCCTGGGCCGCGTTTGGGTCGAAGACCAGGACTACAACATCGTTCGGCTCAACGGCACGTACGCGCCGCGGCCGCGCAACTCGTTCTTCTTCCACATGGACAGCTGGCGCCTGAACCTGATTCCGGGATACTGGGTTCCGGCTTTCATTTACAGCGAAGAAGGGGACTTCAGCGCTGGCGCGAAAAATCAGTTGGCCTTCAAGGCGCAGACCCGCATCTGGGGTTATGACCTGAAGAGAGACGGACAGTCTGACGAACTCACCAACATCCGAGTCGACAGCGTGCAGGACAACAGTCCGACGGCGCAGGACGCCTCGCCACTGGCGGCCGAGCGCGAATGGCAGCAGCAGGCGGAAGACAACGTGGTGGAGCGCCTCACGCGTGCGGGTCTATTGGCTCCAGACGGCGACGTCGACAAGATTCTGCAGACTGTCGTCAACAACATTGAAGTCACCAACAACATCGACCTGCCTCGCCCGGTCCGGACGCGCGTGCTGTTGACCTCGCCGCTTGAGACCTTCAGCGTGGGCAATACCATCGTGATCAGCCGCGGGTTGGTGGACGTCCTGCCGGATGAGTCCAGCCTGGCAATGGCGCTTTCGCATGAACTGGCGCACATCGTGCTCGGCCACAACCTGGGCAGCAAGTATGCCTTCAACGACCGCATGCTCTTCTCCGATGAAGCCACTTATCAGAACCTCGGCTTCAAGCACATTCCGGAAGAAGAAGCGGCGGCCGACAAGAAGGCCATCGAGCTGTTAAAGAACTCGCCCTACGCGCAGAAACTGGATGGCGCAGGCCTGTTCCTGAAGGCGCTCAACACGCGCGCGGCTGCACTCAGCGCGCTGCTCACCGCGCACCTCGGGAACAACATGGGAGAAGCCGGCACGGTGACTCGCATGACCGGGCTGATGACTTCCGCACCGAACATCGATTGGAACAAGCTCGATCAGATCGCTGCTTTGCCGCTGGGCGGACGCATCAAGCTGAACGCCTGGGACGACAAGGTGGAACTGGTCAAGTCGCAACCGGTGGCAATTACCTCGGCTCGCGACAAGATGCCCTTTGAAGTGACTCCGTTCTTCCCGCGGCTTACCCGCACGGGGAGCACGGATACCACGAACACGAATGGCAACGCGGCCAATAGCGCACCCAGTGCGTCGACGACCGCGTCGAACGACAAGTCCGCTAACTAGCTCACCCGCTCGAGGTTGAAGGAAGCAAAGGCCGGGACCGGAAGCAATTCCGGAGTCCCGGCCTTTGTTTTGCTGGTGGCTAGTTGGCCTTCGTTCGGACTAATTCGATCGGGTCGTGCTGTCATTGAGAAAGCTCAGGGTCCTTCGACTTCGTTAGGCTTGCGCCTCTCTTCGCTCAGGATGACAGATGGGTGGAAGCTCAGCCAGATTAGCGAGCTTCCATTTTTAGCGGCCAGTCGGGTGCGACGTAGACTACCTCGCCATCGATCAGCGTCATGAGGCACTTCAGATCTCTGATCTGATCCGTGGGAATCGTGTACAGGTCGCGATCCCAGATCGCGATGTCGGCTTTCTTGCCCATCTCGAGTGTGCCGATTTTGTCTTCCAGGAACATCTGGCGCGCCCCCCATGCGGTATAGGTCCTCAGGGCGGTGGGCATGTCGACGGCTTCCTCCATTCCGAACGGATGCAGGCCGTAGGTACCTTTAGCAGTTTGGCGCGTTGCGGAGGCCCACAGGCCATAGCGTGCGGGCACCGGGGTGACGAAATAGTCTGATCCACCCGACCAGAGGACACCATGCGACTTCAGAGTCTTGAGGGGCTCCAGATGCTGGCCGCGCTTGGGTCCGTAGCTTGCGGCGTAGATGTCACCGATCCACCACAGGAAGCCGGGCTGCATCTCCGGATAGCCGGCGTCGTACTTCCTTTGCAGATCGGCTATCACGTCGATGGCATGCTGCGTCGGAAGGTTGGCGTGAATGATGCTGTGGCGAAGGCCCGGGTGAGGCTGCTCTTTTTCGACCAGGGCGTAGGTATCGACGACCCAGTCCATGGCGCGATCGCCGACCGCGTGGGTCCCCACCGGGACGCCATTCTGATGGAAGAGCCGAACCATTTTGCGATAGATCTCGGGATCGGTTTGCGGGTAGCCCCGATTGCCTGCGCCGGAAGGCGTAGCGTCAGGAGTCGTTGCGTTGCGCAGCCAGTCTTCGTAGACCCAGCCAGTACGGGCGCCCCCGGAACCGTCCATGTAGATTTTCACGCCGCAGGAGAGAAGGTGATCGTCGCCGAGACTGGCGGGCAGCCGGGGAACGGCTTTGACATCGGCCAACGCCTGGGCCGCGGACTCCAAAGTTGAACCGGCGTGCCACAGGACGCAGATGCGCTCCTTCAGCTGCCCCTGATCGAGCAGGGATTTATAAGCTTTCCAGTGAAGCTGGCGCACATCAGGATCTTTCACGGCGGTCATGCCTTCGCTGAGCAGCACCTTCTGGATGTACAGAATTCCCTGGCGCATCTGCTCCGGAGTCGTGGGCGGAATCAGGCGCGTGACAGGATCCATGGCGGACTCTTCTTTGAGAACGCCGGTGGGATTGCGTTGCGAGTCTCGATCGATGGTACCGGCGGCCGGATCTGGAGAGGCGGCCGTGATGTGGGCCAGCTTGAGGGCGAGCGAGTTGGCGACTCCGTAGTGGCCCGTGGTGTGGGTTAGCCAGACGGGATTATCGGGCGAAACGGCGTCCAGATCGGCGGCGGTAACGTAGCGATGGTCGGTGAGCTTGCCTTCGTCCCAGCCGGAGCCGGTGACCCACTCGCCGGCCATTACGAGCGCGATCTTCGCCTTGACGCGGGCGACGACTTCGGCGACCGACCTCGCGTCAGAGAGCTTGACGCCATAAAGCTCTTCGACCCCGCCCTCGGCAATATGTGCATGAGTGTCGATCAGGCCGGGGGTCGCGGTGCGGCCGTGAAGGTCGATGAGGCGCGCGCCGGGAGGGCTGCCGGCGAATTTCAGAACTTCAGCATCCGTGCCGACCTTCACGATGACGCCGTGGCGGATGGCGATCGCCTGCACGATCGAGTCTTGCCCATCGATGGTCAGAATGTGACCGTGGAGCAGAAGGAGATCGGCGGCGGGCTCCTCCGCGGAAAGAATTCGTGTACACATGAAAATGGCGAGCAGAACACTCGGCCAACACAATCTGTGGTGAGGAAATAGCATGTTGTGGTCTCGGCCGTGCAGATTCCGGCACCACTATATCGTGAGAGACGGGCGGGGGTTACGAGAGACAGGCTAAAGCTACCCACGCAGCGCACCTGTGATGGACTACTTAAGCGTCGTTTGCGGGGCAAGTGCGCGGCCCAGGAGCAATGGCCTAGGGCGAAGTAAAGATCCGCCTGTGCCCTTCTCCAGAAGAACAGATCCCCGCCCAAGTCCAGCTTGGACGGGGGCATCCGCTGCGAGCAGGACCCTCAACGGGTCCTTAGGTTCGTTACTTAGGTTGCGCTACGACCCTCAAGTACGGCTTCAACGTTTTGAATCCCGGATATTTCTGTTGCGCTTCTTCGTTGGAAACGGCGGTCACGATGATCACGTCATCGCCCTGCTTCCAGTTTACCGGCGTCGCTACCGTGTGGCGCGAGGTGAGCTGGATGGAGTCGAGGACGCGCAGCACTTCATCGAAGTTGCGGCCGGTGCTCATTGGGTAGCTGAGCATCAGCTTGATCTTCTTATCGGGACCGATGACAAACACCGTGCGCACGGTGGCGTTGTCGGCGGGAGTGCGGCCTTCGCAGCTGTCACCGGCGCCGGCGGGAAGCATGTCGTAGAGCTTGGCGACTTCGAGTTTCGGGTCGCCGATCATCGGATAGTTCACCTTGTGGCCCTGGGTTTCTTCGATATCCGCCGCCCACTTGACGTGGTTGGTGACGGGGTCGACGCTCAGGCCCAGGATCTTACAGTTGCGCTTCTGAAATTCGGGCTGGAGTCCGGCCATGTAGCCGAGTTCGGTGGTGCAGACCGGAGTGAAGTCTTTGGGATGCGAGAACAGGATGGCCCAGCCGTCGCCGATCCATTCGTGGAAACGGATGGTGCCTTGGGTGGTTTCGGCAGTGAAGTCGGGGGCAGTGTCATTGATGCGTAAGGACACGGTAGTTCTCCTATTAGTTTTCCCGGGGTTTCGCTAGGACTTGCCGGTTTGAAAAATTCTCGCTGGGGAGTGGCTTGATTGTCAAATTTCCCGGGCGCTGCCGGGGTTGGCGAAAGGCCGTTTACGAGCCTGCGGCACAGTCTGCTGAAAGAGTTGTACCTCGCGAGTTATAAGCGTCAACGATTGATTCACCGCTTTACGACCCGCCCGCAGCCAGCTACCTGAATGTGGCCGGTGGAAACTCCCACTGGAAGCTTGATTTGCGCGACTGCTGGAATTTGTTCACCGAATCTTAACCTGACTGTAACGGACTCTTAACAGGCCTCGACTAGGGTGGCTGCGGTCGAGCGATGGCCTATGGGGCGAGGCACACGCCGACACTCTTCCGGAAAGGTGAATCCCATGACAAAGAAGGCCTCAATTCTAGGGCTGGCGATAACTCTGTTGGTGAGCACGATGTTTGCCGGCGAAGGCGCGGTTCCGCGTGGCGTTCCGCACCTGGATCACGTGTTCGTGATCATGATGGAGAATCACGGCTACAGCCAGATTGTGAATAACCCGAACGCGCCCTTTACCAACAAATATGCCAAGGCCGCGAATTCCGCCACGAATTATTTTGCAGTCGCGCATCCCAGCTTAACGAATTACCTCGAAGTGGTGGGCGGTTCGAATTTCGGGGTATTGAGTGATAACGATCCTGATTGGCACAGCACCTCGTGTGTCACCAATCTCGCATCCGGCGTACCCGACACGGACACACCGGCAAGTCCGAATATCTGTCCAATCGCAGGATCCGGAACCGACGCTGCCACTCCCGCTGTGGATACGACCAACGAGGTGCAAGGCACTCCCGGCGAAAACAATATCGATGGAGTGAAGTCGATGGCGGCCGCGAGCGGCGTGGAGGGCAAGACGATCGGCGACCAGTTGGTGGCAGCCGGGCACAGTTGGAAGAGCTACCAGGAGAGTTTGCCTATCAACGGTGCTGACCTGGTGACCTATAGCGACGGTTTCTTCACCAACCTGACCGATTTCACAACCATCACTCCCACGCTAAATCCGCCGCTCTCGCAAGGCGATGTGGTGAAGTTGTACGCGGCCAAGCACAATCCGTTCGTTTATTTCCAGAGCGTGCAGGAAGGCAAGAACCCCCGCAACAGTCTGCGGAATAGCGTTGGCTTCGAGGGGCCCAGCGGGTTGTATGCGGACCTGGCCAGCGGGCACGTACCCTCCTTGGTTTTCATTGCGCCGAACCAGTGCAACGATCAGCATGGACGCGGCAATGCAGGGGCATTCTGCAATTTTGATCCCGTCAGCGATGGTTCACAGGCGGGGTTGAATCCTGCGCTGATTTACCAGGGCGACGTCACGGTTCAGAAGCTGGTGACGGCAATCCACAGATCGCCGGCTTGGCGGGAAGGCCGGAATGCGATCGTCCTGCTCTGGGATGAGAACGACTACAGCACGGCGCCCAACATCAATCAGGTGCTGTTGACCGTGGATGCTAACTACGGCCCCCATGGCTTGACGAGCGGGCAGTTCTACACACACTTCTCGCTATTGAAGTCGCTCGAGTCGGGCTTTCGACTTCCTTGCCTGAATCATGCTTGCGATGCTGACGTGAAGGTAATGTCGGATCTGTTTTCCGGAGCCGGAGACCGGTAGGGACCCAAGACTGAAGAAAACTGGTGCGCGAGAAATCGCGCACCTTTTTTTGTGAGCATTCGGCGAATGCCAAGGTGCATGAAGCGTTCAGTGCTGACCCAGCGCCCAGGCTTCAGGCGGAGCTGGCCTCGTGCAGACGCTTTAGAAATTCAGCAAGATCGGAGGAGTCCGATTCACTGGAGCCTGGCGTGGTGCTCTCCGGTGGGGCGGGTAGATTTTTCGCCAACAGCTCGCGAATCAAGCCCTCTTGCAGGTTTCCATACCATTCCAGCCAGCGAAGGGCCTCGGGCAACGAGCGAAAGACTTCAAAGTTGGGGCAGTCGACGATCAACTGGTACATGCGACTCAAGCCGAAGGTGACCGCGTCCGGAGCAACCATGGCGCGCCTGCCTTGCTTGGAGAAGGGATCGCAGGCCTGTTGCAGATGGTACAGGTCAGGAAAGTGCAGGGGCAGGTTGGTTACCCGGGAAAGATCGATGAGTTGACGAAAATCAGGATGGAAGCCGGAGTGGTTACGGATTTCGCTGAAGGTTGCGGTGAGTTCTGCAAGCGAGACTTCGCCCACGCAAAGGGTAATGACCAGCCGGTTGGGAGCATCCACAAAACTGGATACGGGCATAGAACCCCACCCTTAGTAGGGTATGGGCGATGAAATCAGTCGGATGAGCGGTGTATCTCTTGTTACGAAAACAGAATGACGCATGGGGATTGAATTGCGGCTGCAGTCGCAGTACATCTTCCCGACGCTTCAGCTAGCGATGCGAACTGAATGCTGCCACGTTGCTCTTATCGACCAGGGCGCTGCCGGTATCGACAAAGGCGGGAATGGGAGCGAAGCTGTCCTTTGACCATTGGCTGTCGAGCCGCGAAGGCGGATGGTGATGCAGATCGTCCAGCATGCGAAGGCCGATCGTCGCCATGGTGTAGGGCTTCTGGGCAATGGTCGCGGCGATGACGCCCTTCCGGATCCATTCCAGCGTTTCAGGATCGGTGTCAGTGGCAATGACGACCTTGTTCTGGACATGGCGGTGGTCCAGGACGTTGGCCACTTCCGTGCCCGACTGGGATTCGAGACAAACGAAGGCATCGACCTGATCCCGCTGTTGCGCGAGCATGTCCGTCACCGCATCGAAGGCGACGTGAGGATTGCCGGCGATGTCTACCACGCGCACCACGCGAATCTGCGGAAAGCGCAAGAGAGCTTCGCGGTAGCCGCGCAGGCGGTCGGCCAGGTTGGTTTGTTCGGGCATCGTAAAAAACACTACGTTGCCCTTTCCCTTAAGCTCCTGGGCGAGACGTTGTCCCCCGAGCAAGCCGAGTTGATGATTGTTGGTCCCAATAAAGAAGAGGCGCTTGCTGGCGGGAGCGTCGGCATCAATAGTGACGACGGGAATGCCGGCTTGGATGGCCTGATTGATGTCGTAAGTGAGGCGCGCGGGTTCCACAACGTGCAGTAGGATTCCTGCGGGTTTTTTTCGAACGGCTTCCTGGAAGGCTTGTTGTTCGGCATTGAGATCGTAAGTGTCCGGTCCGACGTATCGGGCGTGGACTTTCAGCTGGGCTGCAGCATCCGCGAAACCTGCCCCGGCTTGCTGCCAATACGGGATCTGGACATTGGCGGAGACCAGGTAGTAGGTTTCATCCGATGCGTGCCGTCGGCAGGCGAAGATGGGGGTGAGCAGCAGGCTGAGGACCAGCGCGGCGCGGACTGGGTTCCGACGGGACATAGGGAACCTTTCCCAGAAAAGCCGAGGGGTTTCCAGTGGCGGAAATTACAGCGCAGTTTCTCTGTTCTGTCCAGCAGACAAAGAAACGCACGGAACTCGGCATCCGTATACCTGCCTCGGGGCATCGTACTCACTTGCTGCGAAGGGCTGTAGAGTATAGACAAAAGTGGAGCAACGGAAAGACTGGATGGTGAAGACTCATCGGCGGTGCGGTACCGCTCCTTCAATGGCTTTTGGTGGACTCCTGGTGCTGCTAGTCTTCATCGCCTCCAGCGTGTTGTTCGGACAAGCGAACCACCGGTCCTCGCTTCCCCTGGAATCCGGCGAGCAAATTTTTAAGGCGGCGTGTGTCGCCTGCCACGGTCCCGACGGCAGGGGAATGCCGAAGTCCATCAGCGGGTTCGAGCTTCCCCGGACATTTCCCGACTTTAGCGCCTGCGATCAGACCACTCCGGAAGATAACAAGGCCTGGAAAGCAATCATCACCCATGGCGGTCCGAACCGCGGATTTTCCCAGATCATGCCGTCGTTCGGAGAGGCGCTAACCTCAGAACAGATCGACAAGGTAATCGAGTACCTGCGCGGCTTCTGCCGCGAGCCCAAATGGCCAAGGGGTGAGCTGAACCTGCCCAGAGCGCTGGTCACCGAGAAGGCATATCCGGAAGATGAAGTGGTGATTTCGACAGCTGTCAATGCCCGGGGCGCGCCCGGCGTGGAGAGCCACGTCATTCAAGAACAACGCTTCGGAAGAAGAAATCAAATTGAGGTCGATGTTCCGATCACGTTTGAGGATCAGAACCATACCTGGTATGGCGGCATTGGGGACACGACGCTCGGTGTGAAGCGAGTGATGTTTTCCAATTTGCGGTCGGGATCGATCTTCAGTCTGCAGGGTAGCGTGCTGTTGCCGACCGGCAACCGTGCCAGAGGATTTGGCTCGGGGACAACCACCTTCGAAACGTTCGCCGCGTTTGACCAGGTATTCCGCACAGACACGTTCGTGCAGACGCAATTAGGCGCTGACCTGCCGCGTCACACCGACATCGCGCCGCAATCCATCTTCTTCCACACGGCGCTTGGTCAGAGCTTCGCTGGGGATCATGGCCTGGGGCGACTGTGGTCGCCGATGGTGGAGTTTCTTGCCGACCGGGATCTTGTGCGCCATGCGAAAACGAATTGGGACGTGTTGCCACAAATGCAGGTGACGCTCAGCAAGAGACAGCACGTGCGCTGCGACTTGGGAGTGCGCGTCCCTGTCAACAACGCTGCCGGACGGCCCGTGCAGCTCATGTTCTACGTGCTGTGGGATTGGCAAGACGGACGATTGAGCGAAGGCTGGTAATGACACCATCGACACAATATCGGGGCTTCGCGCTGGTATTGCTTCCCTGGTTGCTTGGGGTGGCGACGCACGCGGCCGCACAAAAGGAGCTTCAGCCTGAATTTCACACTTCGGACCGGTGCCTGGCTTGTCATAACGCACTGAAAACTCCGTCCGGCGAGGACGTTTCCATCGGCTTCGCCTGGCGCTCCAGCATCATGGGCAATTCCGCCCGAGACCCTTATTGGCAGGCCAGCGTTCGGCGGGAAGACCTCGATCATCCCGAGGCGCGGGCGGAGATTGAAGATGGCTGCGCGGATTGCCACATGCCGATTGCGCGCTATGAGGCGAAGCTGCAAGGACGCCGAGGCGAAGTGTTCGCGCACATTCCGTTTGACACCGATCCTAAGAAGAATGCCTCCGCCGAAGATGGCGTCTCCTGTTCGCTCTGTCACCAGATTGGCAAGGAAAAACTGGGCACGCGGGAGAGCTTCAACGGCGGATTCGTGGTCGATCCTCCCAAGTCGAAAGGTGATCACTCGGAGTACGGGCCCTTCGCGATTCAAAACGGGCAGGCGCACATCATGCAGACTTCGACCGGAGGATTTCGGCCGGTTGAAGCCGCGCAGCACATTCGAGATTCCGCCATGTGCGCGACCTGTCACACGCTGTATACCAAGTCGCTGGCTCCCGACGGAAAGCCGATTGGGACCTTTCCGGAGCAGATGCCCTATCTCGAATGGCTGCACAGCGATTACCCGGGCAAGTCCAGTTGCCAGTCGTGTCATATGCCGCAGGTGGAGGGAGAGGTACCCATCTCGGCCGTTCTGGGCGAACCGCGCGGCGGGGTTCGGCGGCACTCCTTCGTTGGCGCAAACTTTTTCATGCTGCGCATGCTGAACTCTTATCGGAACGATCTGAGCGTGAAGGCCCTGCCGCTGGAGTTGACCGATTCGGCGGAGAAAACCGCAGAGTTTCTGCAGTCGCAGGCTGCGCGCGTCACGATCCGTGATATCGACGTCGCCCCGACACAGCTGACGCTCAACGTGCTGGTCGAGAACTTGACCGGTCACAAGCTGCCGACAGCGTTTCCCTCGCGCCGGGCCTGGCTCCATGTCGTGGTTCGCGACCGCGACGGAAAGGTAGTGTTTGAATCGGGTGCGTTGAATCCGGACGGCTCCATCCAGGGAAACGATGCCGACGTGGATCCCTCGCGCTTCGAAGCCCACTACCGGGAGATCAACAGCCGCGACCAAGTGCAGATCTACGAACCAATTCTTGGAGACCAGGCAGGACATGTCACAACCGGATTGGTTGCGGCCGTGGGATATCTGAAGGACAACCGGTTGCTCCCTTCCGGCTTCCAGAAAGCCACGGCGGACAAAGATATTGCTGTGGTCGGCGACGCGGCAGACGATCCGAACTTCACCGCGGCCGGAGATCTGGTGCGGTACTCAGTTGCGCCGGGGAACGCGCAGGGGCCGTTTCATGTGGACGCGGAGCTCTGGTACCAGCCGATTGGATTTCGCTGGGCGCACAATCTCGGGCCATACCAGGCGGCTGAGACTCGGCGGTTCGTTGGATACTACGAGTCGATGTCTTCGGGAACAGCGATGGTGCTGGCTCGAGCATCGGCAGCTAGCCGGTGAATGATGGTGGCGGCATTGAGGGGATCTTAAGAATTGCATACTGCGAATGCTCACCGGCTAAAACAGTTCGCGAAAGACGCTGAGTCTTGCTTTTTTGACGTCTCGATGAGTGGCAAGAACGAAGGGTCGTTTTCCCAAAACGGGCACTTTTCCCACAAACATGCTGTTCGGTACTTACACCATACAGAGCGCGCGACTCATCATGACGAGAATTGGCGGTGGTAGCTGCCAAACATTGTCATGGCACGAGCCGAAGCCGTCTTCACTCTGCACACCACTGAGTACGAAAGAAAGCCGCACGGTTGAAGGTGACCTTAGAACAACGACCCATCCGTGCACTGCTGAAGCGCGTTGCGGTACTCCAGTTGCGGCCAACTCTAGCGGAGTGTTTCGTCCTTGGAAGCAAGACCAGTACTTCAGAGTTCACAAATCATACAAACCTACTACAAGACGAGGACCAAGAAGGAAATGGGTAAACAGAAGGGTTTTTCGCTGATTGAGTTGTTAATTGTGATCGCAATCATCCTGATTATTGCAGCCATTGCTATTCCGAACCTGCTGCGGGCACGCATCGCAGCCAACGAGTCGTCCGCGGCCAGCTCTATTCGTACCGTTAACACCGGCGAAGTCAGCTACCTGACGCAATTCCCGCAATCGGGATATTCAGCGAACCTGACCAACCTTGGACCGGGCGCTGGTGGCTGTCCCAACCCGCCAACTGTTGCGAACTCTTGCATCATCGACC
>UEXW01000175.1_pt1 | contig 13287 bp, 15 predicted proteins | sample 4301151 | NCBI WGS metagenome assembly UEXW01 (sample SAMEA4773176, study PRJEB27434) | metagenome | biome: 2259; feature: agricultural soil; material: soil | place: USA | collected 2014-09 | depth 0.25 m | reverse complement strand
CCCTGCCCGGAAATACGGTCATTGATCCTTTGGATCGGGAATCATTATGAAAATTCATGAGTACCAGGCGAAAGCAATCTTGAAGAAGTACGGAGTGGCGGTGCCGCGCGGCGAGCCCGCGGAAACGCGGGAACAGGCGGAAACAGTGGCGCAGAATTTGTTCAACGCGGGCGCGACCGGAGTTGTCGTGAAGGCGCAGATTCATGCTGGCGGTCGCGGCAAGGGCGGTGGTGTGAAGATCGCCAAGTCCGTGCAGGAGGCCGGCGAACTTGCCGCCAAGATGTTGGGGATGACGCTGGTAACGCATCAGACCGGGCCCGAAGGTCGTATTGTACGCCGCTTGCTGATTGAGGAGACGCTGCCCATCGAGAAAGAACTCTACATCGGCATCCTGGTTGATCGCGCAGAGGGCAAGTCCGTGTTCATGGCATCGGCTGCCGGCGGCATGGATATCGAACAGGTCGCCGCGGAAAATCCGAACGCCATCCTGAAAGAATACGGCGCCCCCGGTATGGGGCTGGAGGCGTTTCAGGCGCGCAAACTCGCGTTCAGTCTTGGTCTAAAGCCGCAGCTGATCAATCAGGCCGTTCAGTTCATGACCGGGCTTTTTAGGGCCTCGCAAGAGACTGACGCGTCGCTAATGGAAATCAACCCCTTCATCACGACTACCGACGGGCGTCTGTTCTGTTCGCGCTCGATGCCAAGATCAATTTCGATGACAACGCTCTGTTCCGTCATGCTGACCTGCGCGAGCTGCGCGACACGACCGAGGAAGATCCGCTCGAAGTGGAGGCTTCCAAGTACAACCTGAACTACATCAAGCTGGATGGAAACGTGGGCTGCATGGTCAACGGTGCCGGGCTGGCGATGGCCACCATGGACATCATTAAGTATGCCGGTGGCATGCCGGCAAACTTTCTTGATGTGGGTGGCGGCGCGAATGCCGAGCAGGTCACGCACGCGTTTGAAATCCTGCTCAGCGACAAGAACGTGAAGGCTGTGCTGATTAATATTTTCGGTGGGATTTTGCGGGTGGACACTCTGGCCACCGGCGTGGTCGAGGCCGCGAACAAGACGCACATTCAGTTGCCAATCGTCCTGCGACTGGAAGGCACGAACGTGGAGGCGGGCCGACAAATCCTGAAAGACTCCGGCCTGAACTTCATCGTGGCAGAGACGATGAAAGACGCGGCAGAGAAAGTAGTCGCGGTCGCGAAGGGATAAGTAGAGCCGGCATTTTGCCGGCTGTCGTAAGGGCGCGTCGCCCTCGCGGTATCGCGCAAGAGGGCGTGAGTTTTATCAGAAACCGGTTATCCGGATTTCAAGAAGAGAGCAATCATGTCAATTCTGGTAGACAAGAACACGCGGTTGATCGTGCAAGGACTGACTGGGCGCGAAGGCACGTTCCACGCCAAGGCAAGCGCGGCTTATGGCACGCACGTAGTCGGAGGAGTCACGCCGGGCAAAGGCGGGTCGACGCACGAGGGGTGGCCCATTTTCAACACGGTGCAGGAGGCGGTCGATAAGACGGGTGTGAATGCGTCGGTCATCTTCGTTCCGCCACCGTTCGCTGCGGATGCAATCATGGAAGCGGCGGATGCGGAGGTGGAGTTGATCGTCTGCATCACCGAGGGTATCCCGACGCTCGACATGGTGCGGGCGTGGGAATTTCTGCAGACACGACGGTCACGGCTGATCGGACCGAACTGTCCGGGCCTCATTTCGCCGGGCAAGTGCAAGATCGGCATTATGCCGGCGCACATTCACAAGGAAGGCGGGATCGGAATCGTGTCCCGCTCGGGCACACTGACCTACGAAGCCGTGTACCAGTTGACCACGCGCGGGATCGGGCAGTCGACCGCGATCGGCATTGGTGGTGATCCGATTATCGGGACGAACTTCATCGATGCCCTGGAACTCTTCAACAAGGATCCGCAGACCGAGGCCGTGATCATGATCGGCGAGATCGGCGGCAACGCGGAAGAGACCGCTGCTGACTACGTAAAGAAGCATATGCGAAAGCCGGTGGTTGGTTTCATCGCCGGCCAGACCGCGCCTCCCGGTCGTCGCATGGGCCATGCGGGCGCGATCATTTCCGGCGGCAAGGGGACTGCTTCGGAGAAGATCAAAGCGATGGAAGCAGCCGGTATCAAGGTTGCGAAGTCTCCCGCCGTGATCGGCGAAACGCTGGTGGCTGCTTTGAGCGCGACGGTGGCGAAAGCGTAGATAGTACCGCGTGCCTAGCACCGATTACCCTGAAGAGACGCGCTGTTTTGTGTCATAACCGATTTTACGCAACGCCTCGAATTGCTAACGACTAACGACTGAGGACTAACGACTAGATCATGAAGACGCTGGAACGGACACTGACCATCATCAAGCCCGATGCCGTTCATAAGAATGGAGTCGGCGACATCATTGAGCAGTTTGAGAAGCATGGCTTCCGCATTCTGTCCATGAAGATGCTGGAAATCTCCAAGCACCAAGCCGAGCAATTTTACGCAGTACACGCGCATCGGCCTTTTTACAATTCGCTGACGGATTTCATGTCGAGCGGACCCATCGTGGTGCTGGCGCTGGAGAAAGAGAACGCCATCGCTGACTTGCGGAAGCTGATGGGAGCGACGAATCCGGCGAACGCGGAAGACGGCACGATTCGCAAGAAGTGGGCGAGCAGCATCGAGCACAACGCGATTCACGGTTCAGATGCCGACGAGACGGCTCGCTTTGAGCTCAGCTACTTCTTTGCAGGTTATGAGTTGGCGAAGTAAACATTCTCAGCGAGTAGGCCGCCCTCTCGGCGGCTGTCCGGCAAGATGCCGGCGCTACTCAAAAGGTTTCCCATGCCGTTAGTTCAAGTCACAATGCTGCAGGGCCGCACCGTCGAACAGAAGCGCAAACTCGCGGCGCGCATCACCGACGCTATGGTGGAAGAAGCAGGAGCGCGACAAGAGGCGATCGTTGTCACCTTCGTCGAGGTTTCGAAGGAAAGCTATGCTTCGGGCGGGGTGTTGATGAGTGATAAGAACAAGTAGCGGAAGACCTCGCTTACCTATCTATCGATATACGCCCCGGTCGCGGTTCTTTCGGATATCCCAGGAACACGAAACCCACGCCAGCCAGATAGAAGATCACAACTTGTGGCAAGGTGAATCCCTGATATCGCAAGACCAGCCCATATAGCGCCATGGATTCACCGAAGGCAAATTGAATGATGTGGCCGAGCTGCCAGCGTTTTAGTGCCTTTGCGTGGGTAGGATCCACTAGCAGTTGCCGTGCGGCCGTACGACATAGCGCTGCCGCATCCTCAAGGAAGAAACCGCCATCAAGGAAGAAACCGCCATCGCGGCCACCAATCCAGCAATCACCTTGAAGAAAAACCAGCTGGTCTTCTCTTGCGTCCGAGGAGTAGAGATTTCCGCGATTACAACGAATAGAAAAACGCTGGAAAGCATCGCAAGCCAGAGCATGCGAAGGAACTTCGTCACCGCTGGGAGACTATAGGCTGTCTGAACATTCATTCTGAAATCAGCGCGCGCATCAGCGGATGGAGCTTGGACTATGTTCGTCACCCTAGCGGTTCGAACAAGAGCCCTTCCACGCGATCTGCAACCTTTGGCAGTTCTTTCCTAGCGAACTTCAGGAAGTGAGGCGCGGCCCGGTGCGCCTCCAGGCCGGCGTCGTCTTTGTACTGCTCGTAGATGAAGAAGCGACGCGAGTCGGTCTTATGCCGATGAACCACGTACATCAGGCAGCCGGGTTCTTTGCGGGACTCTTCGGTTAGCTTTCCGAAGAGAGTGGCCACTTCGTTTTCATGTCCCACCTTTGCCATCCACGTTACGGCCAAGACAACCATTGCTGTTCGCTCCGTCTAGACTTTCGCTTCCACCTGACGCCCGGCGGCGGCCTTTAACTCAGCTGCAAATTCGTCCACCAGAATGGTGTGGTCCCGGTCGGGGCCGGTAGACACCATACCCACGCGCGTTCCACTTGCGGTCTCCAGAAATGAAAGATATTCACGCGCCTGCTTGGGCAACTTCTCCATCGCAGTGATGCCCTGGGTTGAACTCTTCCAGCCCGGCTTGTTTTCGTAGATACCTTCAATCTTGTCGTACCCGCTGGCCTGCGCGGGGATCTCATCGGTCTTCTTGCCGTTGATCTTGTAGCCGACGCAGACCGGAATCTCCGTCAGTTCGTCAAGCACATCCAACTTGGTAACGACCAGCCAGGAGATTCCGTTAATCATGCCAGCGTAGCGGAGAAGAGGCAAATCCAACCAGCCACAACGGCGCGGACGCCCAGTGACGGCGCCGTATTCGTTGCCGCGAGCGCGCAGCAGGTCGCCCTGGTCGTTGAGAGCTTCGGTGGGGAAGGGACCCCCACCTACCCGCGTGCAATATGCCTTGGTCACGCCGATCACCATGTCGATGGAAGTGGGCGCAACGCCGGTTCCGATCACAGCGCCTCCGGAGGTCGCGCTCGAGGAAGTCACGAAGGGATAGGTTCCATGGTCGATGTCGAGCATCGTTCCCTGCGCGCCTTCAAAGACGATTGACTTGCCCTCGGAGAGGGCCTTGTTGAGGAGCGCCGCAGTATCGCAGACGAAAGGAGCGATCTTCTCGGCAGCCGCTGCGTACTCCGTGTACATTTTGTCGGAATCGAGCGGTTCGGAGTTGAACAGGGCGTGCGCAATCATGTTCTTTTCGCGCACGGCGTTTTCGATGTGGGTCTTTAGAAGTTTCAGATCGAGCAGGTCGGCCACCCGCAGCCCGCGGCGGCCCATTTTGTCTTCATAGGCGGGGCCGATTCCACGCGAGGTGGTGCCAATCTTCACGCGGCCGGGAGCGTTCTCCGCGGCGAGTTCAATCATCCGGTGGTAAGGCAGGATCACTTGGGCACGATTGCTGACGAAGAGGTTGTCGTCCACCTGTACACCGGCTTCGCGTAGCGCACCGACTTCCTTCAGGAAGGCCATGGGGTCGAGCACCACGCCGTTGCCGATTACGCTGCAGCAACCCGAGCGCAGCACTCCGCAGGGCACCAGTTGGAGGATGAATTTCTTGCCGCGGATGATGACGGTGTGACCGGCATTGTGTCCGCCGGCATAGCGCGCTACAACCGGGAAGCCTTCCGACAATACATCGACGATCTTACCCTTGCCCTCGTCGCCCCATTGTGCGCCAACAATGACCGCAGCCTTGCCCTTTTTCAATGCCAGCTCCGTGCTGAAGATGTCCCGGGGTCGCACACACTCTCTGCCCGCGGGATCTTCGCAGTTTCGGAATTGCTGGGATTTGAGCGGAGCGGGTGTGTACAGGTAAGAATACAGTCGGCAGTCGCTGGTCGCAAGTCGTCAGGCAGCGGTTGGCCATTGATCGTTGGAACGCGAGCCATTCCATGCCCTGGATTTCCCAGCCCTGACGCCGAAAGCCGACAACCGAATGCTGACGACTTGCGACTGACGACTGTAGACTGTGTTTCGTGCCCGAGCTTCCTGAAGTCGAAACCATTGCGCGTGGATTGCAGAAGCGCGTGGCCGGAGATGTGATTGACTCGGTCTGGCTGGGGTCGAAGCCTCAGACCATGAAGTCACCCCCTGCGGAGATCGCTAGAACGCTGGAACACACGCGTATCGCCCAAGTACGGCGCATGGGCAAGCACATTGTGTTCGACCTTGACCGCAACGGTGTAGCACGGGGACACCTGCCCGCGAAGGGCCGAAAACGCCTACCGGCTGTGAGTCCCAAGTCGCAGTGGATCGTCCATCTTGGCATGACGGGCCGCATGGTGGTCTGCCAGCCAGATGCTGAAGTCGTCAAGCACACGCACGCGATCGTGAAACTAGCTTCGGGGCGCGAGCTCCGGTTTATCGATCCGCGCCGCTTCGGGCGGCTCAGCGTGGCTTCCCGAGGCGATTTTGAAGCGGGCGGAGTAGAACCTCTCGAGGTTGACAAGGAGCGCTTTTTGGCTTTGTTCCGGGGTCGAAACACGCCCATCAAGAGCGCTTTGCTGAATCAGGAACTGTTGCGGGGGGTCGGAAATATATATGCGGATGAAGCGCTGTTCCGCGCGGGCATTCGTCCACGGCGCCGGGTTTCCACCATATCTCGTGCGCTGTTGGAAAAATTGTATGTGGCGGTTCGAGAAGTACTGAACGAGGCAATCGTAGCAGGGGGATCGTCCATCTCTGACTACGTCGATGCCGACGGGGAGGAAGGTTTTTTTCAGCTGCAGCATCGAGTCTATGGCCGCGAGGGAGAGCCGTGCCTGGTCTGCAAATCACCCGTCAAGCGTGTAGTCATCGTGGGACGAAGCAGCCACTACTGCGCGAAGTGCCAGAAGTAAGAACCTCTTGAATTACGAATTGTCGATTGAAAAACCGACATCTTGTAGCCAGCTGTCCTTTTATTCGGAAATCGGCAAGCGAAAATCGACAATCCATTTTGCCCGGTGTACCCTAATTCCTTTTGCTGACCTATGCCTAATTTTTCCATCGGTGTGGACTTGGGTGGGACGAACCTGCGCATTGCAGCGATCGATGAGCACGGGACTCTCATGGAAAAAATCACGCTTGGCACGAAGACCGCGTTTGGCCGCGATCAGGTGTTGAACAACATGTGCGAAGCCATCCAGCAGACCTCCGAGAAATATCGGGCGAGCGCAAATCTCCTGGGAGTTGGCATCGGCGTGCCGGGGATCATGGATATGCCCACCGGGATGATGCGGGAGTCGCCGAACCTGCCAGGGTGGGCGGACTATCCCGTGCGCGCGGAGATCGAGCGACGGCTGGGTGCGCCAGTGATTCTCGAAAACGACGCGAACTGTGCGGCGTTCGGAGAAAAGTGGCTGGGAGCCGGACGGCAAGTGAACGACTTGGCCATGCTCACTCTTGGCACGGGCGTAGGCGGCGGAATCGTGATGGATGGGAAGATATGGCACGGCATGACCGGAATGGCCGGCGAGTTCGGCCATATGACGGTCGAACCGGAAGGACCGCAATGTGGCTGCGGCAATCGGGGATGCCTCGAACAGTACGCGTCGGCGACTGCAGTGATGCGGATGGCCCGTGAAGCGATTGCCGCGGGAGACGCGCCGGGGCTGGCCACGGTAGCTAATTCCGATGTGGAGTTCAGCGCCAAGGAAATCTACAACCTTGCGATCCAGGGAGACGAGCAGGCCAAGAAAATCTTCCGCCGCGTAGGCAGGGCTTTGGGGATTTCCCTTGCCACCATGATCAACGGGCTCAATCTTCAGATGTACGTGATCGGTGGCGGAGTTTCAAGCGCGTGGGAGGCTTTCTCGCCTTCCATCTTCGAGGAATTGCGGCAGAGGTCCATGGTGTATGCGGCGACAGCACCGAACGATCCCCTGCAAACGGCGTCGGGGGCATCAGGACAGGTGGAACCCGGTATTGGGCGGAAGACAATTATCACACGTGCGCTGCTGGGGAGCGACGCAGGGTTGTTTGGGGCGGCACATTTGCCCGTCCTGCGGAACTAGGTGAAGGAAAAAGCAGCGCCGCCGTCCCGTTGCTGTCTGGCGGGGGACCTGCTCGTCTAGGAGGCGGCACGCGACCACGACACCCGGCAAGATGCCGGCGCTACCCATTTCAGGGCATCAGTTTTCCAAACGCCTGCAGGAATTTCGCATTCTGTTCCTGGGTGCCGATCGTCATTCGTATCGAAGTCGGCGCACCCCATGCCGTCAAGGGCCTGATCAACACGCGCTCGGCCCGCAATTTTCGCGCAACGTCACGAGCATCCCGTTTGACATCGAAGGAGATGAAATTCGTCCACACGGTTGCCAGGTTGTACCCCAAGCTCGAGATTTCGCGCGCCAACCAATCTGCCTGTTTCGCATTGTTCTCGACGGCGTAGCGAACGTGTTCGCCGTCTTCTAAGGCTGCCAGCGCGGCAGCTTGCGCCATGGACGAAACTGCGAACACGTCTTGCGCGCGAGTGAAATAGCCCATCAACTCGGCCGGGCCGATTCCATAGCCCACTCGCATGCCGGCCAGTCCGTGTGCCTTAGAAAACGTGCGCAGAACAATTAGGTTTCGGTCATCACGGATATAGTCAAGCAATCGGGAATACTGCACTCCGCGAGCCGTGGCGAAGTATTGCGCGTAATCGTAATACGCCTCGTCGAGGATCACGACCACGTGCGAGGGCGTCTTGCTCAAGAAGCTTTCGATGGCCGCCGCATCCAGCAGCGTGCCGGTGGGATTGTTGGGATTGGCAATGAACACGACGCGCGTGCTGTCGTTGATAGCGGCCAGGATTGCGTCGAGATCGTACCCTCCATTTCGCAAAGGCGTTTCGATCAGGATGCCGCCAACTGCGTGCGTCACCATCGGATACGAGATGAACGAACACGCGCTCGTGACGGCGTTGAGTCCCGGCCGAAGCAGGACGCGTGCGATCACGCCGAGCAAGGCTGTGGTTCCGTTCGCAACCAGGATGTGGTCAAGGTCCGTGGCATGTATTTGCGCCAACCGGCGGCGCAGATCGATGGCGTGATCGTCCGGATAAAGGTGGGAACCGTCGAGCATGGCGCGCACAGCTGCGACAGCCTTTGGCGATGGTCCATAGGGGCTCTCATTTGCGTTGAGCTTAAGCAGCGGCGTTGCGCGATCAGCGGAGGAACCAGGCTTGTCGGGCACGAATTCACCCAGCGATCGGACCGGATCTGTGACGAGATCGAAGAACCGTCCCATAGAGGTTCAGGAGGCTGCATCGCGCAGCTTGGGAATCGATTGAGTCTGACCTGAGACGGTTCGCAAGCGGTCGACTTCCTGCATGGTCAGCGGACGAAACTTTCCGGGCGGGACGTCCAGCGCCAACGGGCCGTACTTCACGCGCTTGATTTTTTCGACGTGATGGCCGACTTCTTCGAACATGCGGCGAATCTGGCGATTCCGGCCTTCGATCAGAGTGACTTCGTACCAGGGATTGGAGGCTTCCTTGACGATGCGAATTTTTGCCGGGGAGGTTCGAACGCGCTTGCCCTTGTCAGTGGCGATGGAAAGCCCCCCACGCAGCTTGGCAATGGCATCTTCGGTCGGCTTTCCGCTGACTTTAACCACGTAGGTCTTTGGGACGTGCGAGGCAGCTTTCATCAAGCGATGTGCGAGGGTGCCGTCGTTGGTCATGAGCAGCAATCCCTCGCTGGCATAGTCAAGGCGGCCCACGGGATAGACCCGGCTGCCCACGCCGCGCACAAGGCTCATGACCGTGGGGCGTCCTTCCGGATCGCTCACAGTGGTTACAAACCCCTTGGGCTTGTTCAAAACCAAGTAGACGTGGCGTTGCGCGCCGTGCAGAAGTTTGCCGTTCACCCGGATGTGATCTTTTTCCGGATCCGCTTTGGTACCGAGTTGGGTGACGGTTTGACCATTCACCTGCACGCGTCCCGACGTGATTAACTCTTCTGCCTTGCGGCGGGAAGCGACTCCGGCGGTGGCAATGATTTTTTGCAGGCGTTGAGAAGGCATCCGTTTGTAGTCGCTCGTCTTCAGTCGCTAGTCGTCCGTTATTAAGTTGTTGTCCCCGTATGCCCCATCCAAGAGTGTCATCCTGAGCAAAGTGAGGCGAAAGCCGAAACGGAGTCGAAGGACCTTGTGTTTGTCAGCGATACTACTGCCCGATAAGACTTTCCCGATCACACTTCGCTGACTGCAGCCGTCAGTCGCGAGTCGTTGGGAAACAGCGAGGATCCGTGTTCTGCCTTCTTAATTCCGCTACGACGCCACCTTGGTGACGTTACTCGCAGGTTCGCTGGTGTGCTCCACAGATTCCGAAGGCTCTTCGGCGGCAGTGCTTTCGATGCCCGCTTCCGCCCTACCCTCAGTGATCTCGTGGGTTTCTGGATCCGCACCAGAATCCGCCTCAGCAGTGCTCGCCGAAGATTCTTCTCCGGTCTCGGACATCGGCAGATCGCTGTGGAACGATTCCGCTACCAGTTTTTCGAATTCTTCCATGCTGGGCAGTTCGCTGACGTCTTTCAGGCCGAAGCGCAGCAGGAATTCCTTGGTCGTCTTGTAGAGAATTGGGCGGCCGATCACTGCCTTGCGGCCGGCGGTTGTGATCAGTTTGCGATCCAGCAGGGTCGCGATGACCCCGCCAGAATCAACGCCGCGAATCTCGCTGATCTCAGGAACCGTGGCGGGCTGCTTGTAAGCGATCACCGCCAGGGTCTCAAGCGCAGGCAGCGACAAGCGAATGGGCGGCTTCAGGCTCTTGGCGAAAGCGCGCGCCACATCGTGCTGTTCGGGCTTGGTCGACATGCGATAGCCGCCGGCGAGCTGGCGAATTTCAATTCCGCGCTCGGCCGTGCCGTATTCGGCAATCAATTCATCCAGCGCAGCGCGCACGCGAGCTTTGACCTCGGCATCGTCGAGAGGTCCGTTTTCCGAGATGAGGGACTCCTTCACTACCTGGACAATCTGATCCAACGTGACCGGAGTCTCCGCGGCATAGACAATTGCTTCGAGTTTGGCTTTAAGGCTCATAGAAAATCAGTGGTCGGTGATCAGTGGGCAGTGGTCAGCAAAAACCATCGGGTCACCGAGAATCCTTCACATCGCTTGCGAGCTCTCCTGGATCGTTGCTTAGCAAAGAAGCGTGAGCTGTTCGGGGCACTGCCCACTGCTCCTACTCACTTCCAGTCGTCGCGCACGGCGGCCTGTTCGTTCATGACTGCGTCGAAGCCTACGTGCTTGCGTATCAGAACCTCTCCGAATAGATGGTCCTGGCGCAACTGGATAGCTTGCAGTCGGACCAGTTCCAGCATCGCCAAGAACATGCAGACCAAGGCCTGGCGCGATTCGATGTGGCGTAGCATCTGCTTTAGTCGGATCGGCTTCTCTTCGAGCGACAGCCTGCGCCGCAGGTAGTCGATCATCTGTCCGACGGTGACGGTGTCTTCGTCGACTTCCAAGATCGGGCGCGAACGGGCGCGGTCAAGGATCTGCTGGAAGGTCTTTACCAAGTCGATGACATCCGCCGCCAGTTCGGGCTCGGTGCCTTCGGCATCCTTGAACTCTTTCAGCGCGGGGTTCGACCAGATGGCGTCTTCGATCTGCTGTTTCTGCAGGAGCATCTGGGCGGCCGACTTGAACTTTTCGTGTTCCAGCAGGCGATTGACCAGTTCGCTGCGCGGGTCATCCTGCGCTTCCGCGGGAGCCAGAGGATCCCGCGGCAGGAGCATCTTGGACTTGATATGAATAAGGACCGCAGCCATGTAGATGAAGTCGGCGGCCACGTTCACATCGAGTTCCCGCATGCGCTCGACATAGGTCAGATATTGCGCAGTGATCCGCGCGATCGGAATCTCGTAAATGTCGATGTCCTGCTTGCGGATCAGGTCGAGGAGAAGATCGAGCGGGCCCTCGTAGACATCGCTAACGGCCACGGCGAAGGGGAAATCGCTGGCATCTTTTTTCGTGACCGCGGTGTCAGGAGTCGAAGACTGGGGAGGCTTTGCCGCCGCTTCCATGGGAATCAGCACGCCCGAAACCGCTTTTACTTCTTCACTCATCCTGGTGATCGTCCCCACTACTTTGCGCCCTCGGTCTGCCGCGGAGGTTCGTACTCCAGCGACATGCCCATCGAGGCGCGGACTTCCGCCATGGTGGCGTCGGCCATCTTGCGGGCCGCGGCCGAGCCCGCCTCCAGAATATCCCAGGCGAGCCGTGGATTGTCCTCGTATTTTTTGCGACGGTGCTGCATTGGGTTCAGCACCTGAACCAGTGCATCGGCCGCCCAACTCTTGCATTCGATGCAGCCGATCCCCGCGGACCGGCAACCCTCGTTCACTTTATCCATAGTCTCCGGGGGACTGAAAATCTTGTGCAGGTCACCGACCGGGCATACGTCAGGGTTTCCAGGATCGCTGCGGCGTATGCGCGCTGGGTCTGTCACCATGGTCTTCAATTTCTGCCGGACCACGGGCTCCGGGTCGGTCAGCATGATGGTGTTTCCGTACGACTTCGACATCTTGCGGCCATCGGTGCCGGGCAATTTCGCGGCGGGAGTCAACAGTGCTTTCGGCTCGGGAAGGATGGGAGCCTGCTTGCCGTAAAACTGGTTGAACCGTCGGGCGATCTCCCGCGTCAACTCAACGTGGGCGACCTGATCTTCCCCGACGGGGACGAAATCGCCCTTGTAGATCAGGATGTCAGCCGCCTGCAGCACCGGATATCCAAGGAAGCCGTAAGTGCTCAGGTCCTTCTCGGCGATGTTCTCGCGCTGCTCCTTGTATGTCGGTACCCGCTCCAGCCACCCCAGGGGCGTGATCATAGAAAACAACACGTGTAATTCGGCATGCTGCGGCACATGGGACTGGATGAACATCGTGCAGCGATCCGGGTCAAGCCCTGCAGCGAGCCAATCCAGCAGCACGTCGATCGAGTTCTGTTTCACCTTCGAAGTATCGGCATAATCAGTGGTCAGCGCATGCCAGTCGGCGATAAAGTAAAAACACTCGTACTCGTCCTGCATGCGTACCCAGTTCTGCAAGGCCCCGACGTAGTTCCCGAGGTGCAGTTTTCCGGTAGAGCGCATGCCGCTGACCACGCGTTTACGCTGAGTGGAAACGGTCATCAAGGTTTCGTCACTATCCAGTTGAAGAAGCTAGGGAGCAGTGCGGTCAATTGGCTCATTCAGGGATTGTCATCGATTCTAGCAGACGTCACACTTCCGGCTGCGGCCTCGGTAATTGTCAAGCAATTGTCACGACCAATTTTCAGGGGTTTTCGAACTTAATGGAAGCAAAGAGGTTAGTGTGAGGTACCCGATCCGCAAACCTTTCACAGGTTGTTTCGTCTAAAATAATGGCTCCGCAAGCCAAGCCCAGTAAACCCACAACCACTGTCCACCTAGCCGGATCGGGGGAGACATGTCGTTACATATCAAGAGCGAACAAACGGGTGACGTGGCCGTGCTGCAATGCACGGGCAGAATCGTGCGCGGTGAAGCACTTCGTTTTCTGAAATGCGCGGTAACCGGCCTGAAGCGGCCGCGAGTGATCGTGCTCGACCTCTCTGCGGTCGAAATGCTCGATGGCGGCGGCCTCGGTATGCTGGTTTTCCTGCATCGCTGGACCCGCGATAACGCGATTCAGTTGAAGCTGGTGAACCCGTCCGACTTCGTGCGCGAAATGCTGGACCGCACCCGGCTGTCGTGTGTATTCGATATCTCATCGGTGGACGATGCCGTGGAAATCCTCTGCACATCGCATCACGCGAGCCCCAATGCGGGCCGCGCGGTGGCATAGTCGAGCCGTGGA
>UEXW01000050.1_pt1 | contig 13397 bp, 11 predicted proteins | sample 4301151 | NCBI WGS metagenome assembly UEXW01 (sample SAMEA4773176, study PRJEB27434) | metagenome | biome: 2259; feature: agricultural soil; material: soil | place: USA | collected 2014-09 | depth 0.25 m | reverse complement strand
ATGCACTTCAACCCCGGTTGTGCATCGTTGTGGTTGGTCGCGTCGTTAGGCGGCTCGGCGAGTTCGGAGGGACACGACTGTCCAGCGAGCCCGAATGCCGGGATCCCCCGCAGGGTCCTGCGCGAGCTCGAAGACTTCAAAGCCTGACGAATCGAGCAGGTTTAGGACGTCTTCGAGATTCTCGATCCGGAGTTCCTGGAAAACGAGGAAGGGCCCTGTCGAGGTCTTGATCCGATTACGGTAGAAAGTGAGTCGCTGGCCCTTTTCGGTCTGGGCGGACTCCAAAGGCACTAGAGGCGTTACAGATGTAGACACTTGAGCTCCTCGGCAGAGCTTCGGGACTGGCCAAAGGCACTCACCCGAAGATGCCATCCCCACCCTCTTAAAGGGCAATAGGGAGGTAGAGGGGCTTTCTAGCTATTTGATCGGGATAAACTGAGGACGTACCAGTAGGGCAGAATCACCACCCGTGGCCGCTGCTCGCGTAGCACACGAGCTACTTTCAGCTTGTTCTCCCAAGTGTTCTCGACGCGTCCATCGGGGATGTCGAGGGCTCCGCGCCACGATGCCTGCAAGATTCGCGCTGCGTCGGCGGCTTCGTTTTCACGATCTTGTGCAGAGCCACGGGTGCCCATCTCGCCTCTGGTCAGATCGAGGATACCGGTGCGATACCCGCGCTGCGCCATCTTCAGGAGCGTGCCGCCGCAGGTCTGCTCTACGTCGTCGCGATGGGCGGCAATGGCGAGAATATCCAGAACCGCGGTCGGTGCTGTTGTCGAACTCAATCCAGGTTCCCCTGTTCGAGTACGACATTCTCGCGCACGATGAGCCGGTGCGCAGCCATCTCTTTCAAGGTGGGCAAGACACGGCTCACGTGTTCATCCGTATCGACGAAGATCAGAACGACCGGAAGCTTGCCTCCGGCATCGACCAGGTGCGTGGTTTCGACTTTGTGGCGGCCTAGAAAACCGGCGACGGCATGCAACGCAGTCGCGGCGTAGACGCCTTCCTTGCGCAGGTAGTTGAGGATCTCCAGGTGCAATGGCCGGTGATGCCATTGGTCGGCTTCGTTCAGGTAAAGAGTGACTTGAACCGCCATTGCGCCGGCCATTTTACAGCACCCGCGCCAAGGCCATGCCAGCCAGCGCTGCCAGACAGGCGAGCAGGTTGTTGGAGAGAAAATTGGCAGCCATCAGGGTCCACTGGCCAGTTTCGAAGTACGACATGGTTTCGAAGGCGTAGCTCGAAAAGGTCGTGTAGCCGCCGCAGAAGCCGACGACCACCAGCAGTCGCCAGCGCGGATCGACCATCACTCGCTCGGTGGTCCAGATCACGAAAAAGCCGACCAGGAAACTGCCGAGCACGTTGATGGTAAGCGTGCCGTACGGGAACACGGGCCCCAGCAAACGCAGGGCGTAACGGCTCATCCAGTAACGGAGGTTAGCGCCTACAACAGCGCCAACGGATATGGCGAGGAAGTCGAGCACGATGGAGTTCTCCTGATCAGTTCGGTAGGAGTTATCAGCCTTGCGGCGGTTATGGCGAACTCCATCGCCGTTAGATTCTTGTATCACACGACGGAGGGGACAGTCATTTTGGGCTATAGGCTCTCGGCTTTGGGCTCTGGGGCGCAACGAACGAACTACATTGTCGTCGAAAGTTACACATGCAGCTGTACTTCCCCGAGCCCAGTGCCTAAAGCCCAGAGCCTTCAGTCCGCACGCTATAATTCCACACCATCGTCATGAGCCTTGCCGCAGGCACCAAACTCGGTCCATATGAGATCGTCGCACCGCTGGGAGCCGGCGGGATGGGCGAAGTGTATCGCGCCCTCGACCCGCGCATCGATCGCACCGTTGCCATCAAGATTCTCCCATCCCATCTCTCGGAAAAGCCGGAAGCCCGCGAGCGCTTCGAGCGCGAGGCGCGCGCCATTTCGCAGCTCAGCCACGCCAATATCTGCCAACTCTACGACGTCGGACAGCAGGATGGGATCCACTACATCGTCATGGAGTTCCTCGAAGGCGAAACGTTGGCATCGCGCCTCGGCAAGGGACGTCTCCCGATGGAGCAGGTTTTCCGCTACGGTGCCGAGATCGCGGAAGGCCTCGACCAGGCCCATCGCACCGGCGTGGTTCACCGCGACTTGAAGCCGGGCAACATTATGCTGACCCGGTCAGGGGCCAAGTTGATGGACTTTGGGCTGGCCAAGACGGTTGCCTCGGTGGCCCCGCAGTCCTCCGGTCTGTCGGCTACCCTGACCTCCGCCGATGCCGGCAACCCGCTTACCGCCGAAGGCACCGTGATCGGGACGTTCCAATACATGTCGCCAGAGCAGATCGAGGGCAAGGAGGCGGACGCACGCAGCGATATTTTCAGCTTCGGGGCCGTGCTTTACGAAATGGCCAGCGGCAAGAGGGCGTTTGACGGAAAGAGCCAGCTGTCGGTCGCCTCGGCGATCCTGGAGCGCGAGCCCGAGCCCGTCTCTGTGGTGCAGCCCATGGCGCCGGCCACCCTTCAACATGTGGTGCAAGGTGCGTTAATGAAAGATCCGGAGGCGCGTTGGCAAAGCGCCGCCGACATTGCGCGCCAGTTGCGCTGGATGCGATCTCCCGAATCGTCGGGCGGGGCGGTGCGTCCCTCGCTTCCGCACCGACGGCTGTGGGAGAGATGGATTTGGGCGGCGGCTGTAGCCGCACTGCTCGGGTTGTTGCTCTGGTTTGCGATATTCGGTCAGCCGCACCAAAGTGTGGTGCGAGCTTACCTGACGCCTCCAGCCGACGCGGCCTTCGATTTCATGGGGGATTTCTCAGGACCTCCCGTGCTCTCTCCGGATGGGACGCGGGTAGCCTTTGCCGCACGCGGCACGAAAGAAGGGAACTCGATCTGGGTGCGTCGACTCGATACGGCCGCCCCTGACAAACTGGCGGGCACAGAAGGTGCCTACGCGATTTTCTGGTCTGCCGACGGAAAATTCCTCGGCTTCTTCGCTGATGGAAGGCTCAAGAGGATTTCCGCGAGCGGAGGCCCGGTCACGATCCTGGCAGAGGCTCCCAATGCTCGCGGCGGCGCATGGAACCAGGGCAATGTGATCCTGTACACCCCGGACTATCGCGATGCGCTGTGGAAGATTAATGCGACTGGCGGCACGCCAGCGCCCGTCACGAAAATTGATCCCAGCAAGCACAGCACACATCGCTGGCCATCCTTCTTGCCCGATGGGAAGCATTTCCTGTTCTATGCCACCAACCACGCTGGCGGGCGCCCCGAGGACAACGGCATCTACATGGGATCACTCGACAGCAGCGACAGCAAAATGGTTCTTGCCAGTGATGCTGCCGGATTGTACGCCTCGGGCTATCTGCTTTTTCACCTGCAGACCGCACTGGTTGCGCAGAAATTCGATGCTGCGCACGGGACTCTGTCCGGAGATCCCGTAACGCTCGTCACCGATGTGCAGCATGATGGCGGGACGTTTCACACGGTGTTCACGGTTGCCCGAGATGGTGTACTTCTGTACCAGCCCGGGTCCAGCACGGTGGGCGATACCGACCTGCTCTGGATGGATCGAAACGGCAAGGTCCTAGGGCACGCTGCCGAGCGTGCGAGTTACAAGGGCGGACGGATATCGCCCGACGGCAAACGACTGGCCGTCTCTCTCGGAGACCCATCGACCAACATTTGGATTCTCGATCTGGAAAGGGGCACTCGCACCCGCCTTACCTTTGACGGGGCTTCCCACCGTATGGCGGCGTGGTCTGCCGACGGAGAACGGGTTGTCTTCAATTCCCAGGTGGGTGCCACTGTGATGTCGGGTTCCACTCTTCACGCCAAACCCACAAACGGCGGTGGTCAGGACGAACTGCTGCTTGCGCGCAAGGATTCGCAAGGCACACCGGCCAGCCTGTTATGGCCCCAATGGTCGGCCGACGGGCGCTACCTTGTGTACCTGGAACAATCCGGGCCAACCGGCGCTGCCATTTGGGCGATGTCTACGTCCGGCGACGCAAAACCTTTTGCTGTGGTCAAGCCGGAGTCCACGTCGGGAAAGGTCGTTCATGTTCGCCTCTCGCCCGACGGGCACTGGCTTGCCTACAGCGCCATTGAAGGAAATCGTGAGGAAGTCTATGTCACCTCCTTCCCGGAGGGTAATGGACGCTGGCAGATTTCTCGCGAAGGAGGTACGTTCCCCGTGTGGCGTCGCGACGGCAAGGAGATCTTCCACCTCGCCCTCGCGGATGCGAACCTTTACGCCGTCCAGGTGAACGGGCAAGGAAACCGTTTCGAAGTCGGCGACTCCCGGCCACTGTTTCCGCTACGCAGCCTGTTTGCGATGGGCGAGCCATTCGATGTCAGCCCGGACGGCAAACGCTTTCTGGTGTTCAATCAGCCCGAAGGTTCCTCCTCACCCATGATGCTGGTTCTGAACTGGGCGTACGAGCTGAATAAGTAGCGCATACGTTTTCATCTGGTGGATTGTTTCCGACACAAAGTAAGCAAGATCTATTTTTTTCGTTCGACCAGATAGCGGGCGAGATCTTTTAGGACTTGGGCGCGTGCGCCGAAGGTATCGAGCTCGGCGAAGGCGCCGCGAATGAGCGTATCGGCTCTTTGAAGGGACTCGTCAATGCCAAACAACGCCGGATAGGTCGCCTTCTCGGCGGCGGTGTCTTTTCCCGCAGTCTTGCCCAATTGCTCCGAGGTCTGGGTGACGTCGAGCACATCGTCGATGATCTGGAAGGCCAGACCAATCTGCTGGCCGAAGGAGCGCAAGCTTCGTATTTCGTTTTCCTTACCGCCGGCGTAGAGCCCGCCGCTGACCAGACTCGCCGTGATCAAGGCTGCTGTCTTTGCGCTGTGAATGTATTCCAGCATCTTCAAATCTGGTTTGGAGTGCTCGGCTTCGAGGTCGACAACCTGGCCGCCGATCATGCCATCGATGGTTCCGGTCCCATGCGCAATTTCCTCGATGATGCGCACGCGCGCCTCCGAGGGGCAGCGCAGACGAGCTAGCACCTCATAGGCCTGCGTCTGCAGCGCGTCCCCGGCCAGAATGGCGATGGCTTCGCCGAACACAACGTGACAAGTGGGACGTCCGCGACGCAGGTCATCGTTGTCGAGCGCAGGCAAGTCATCGTGAATTAGCGAGTAAGTGTGCAGCATTTCGAGCGCGGCGCCCAGGTCGTCGATGCCGTTGGGAAGGGAACCGGCGACCATGCGCCCGGCTTCGCGACAAAGGATGGGACGCAGGCGCTTGCCGCCGGCGAAGACACTGTGGCGCATGGCCTTGTGAATGGAAACCGGGTGCTGAGTTTCAGCTGGAATGAGGCGTTCGAGCGCCTGATCGGCCGCAACGCGGCCTTGCTCCAGAGTGTCTTGCAGCATGGGGCTTGAGTATAACAAGGCGAACGGGAGCTCTAAGCAGTTAGCTCTCGGCCTTAGCCCCTAGCTCAGCCGCGGAGCTACGCGAAGTCTCGGAGAACAGTTTTTCCACACAGTCTAGTGTCCCCGCGTGACTCGAAGGGTTTTGAGGGACAAGAGGCTAGCGGCCAGCCAATGGCTTGACCCACGAAAAACGGGACGCCCGCGGGCGTCCCGGAAAGAATCGACATAAACATTTACGCCGTTGCGTGCGATAACGTCGCATAGCGCTCGGCCGACATCACGATGCCCTCGGTATCGAAGGCGGGACACATATCGCTGGCGCCCGCATTCAGCGCGGCGGCCCACATTTCTTCGTCAGCGACGCGATGCGTGCACAGGATGGAGACGGTCGGGAATTGGCGGTGTAATTTCGCGACTTCGCCCAGACAGGAGTTTTCGATGTCCAGAATGGCAACATCGGCACGATAACGGGGAATGGCGATCCACAATTCGTCGAGCGAGTTCGCCACATGCACGGAATGGTAGTGATGGCTGAGGGTTGCGGCCAGCGCCTGCGACAGGCGCGGATCGCTCTGAAACACAATGATGGTCAAGGCTTGCATGCGATCCCCCGAAATCAACCGTTGCACACGGTGGAGGGGGCTGCAGCTTCCGTCCCACCGGACTGGGGGAGTGACGGAGACCACAGACATTCTACTTGCGAGCAACGACGAAACCGGGCCAGGCTCGACCGGCTACCTACTAGCCGGAGCCCGTTCGGTCTGAGGCTCGAACGCAACTGCTTGAAGCTTCCCGTTCTGCTTGAGAAGGAGTTCCACCTTCCCCTCAGCTTGTTCGAGTTCCTTGCGGCATGCCGCGGAAAGTTGCATGCCTTCTTCGAACAAGGTCAGCGACTTTTCCAATGGTGCGTCGCCTTTCTCCAACTCCTCCACGATTCTTTCGAGGCGCTGGAGACACTCTTCAAACTTTGCCAAGTGGGATTGCTCCTGCTTTTATTCTAATGCAACTCAGTTCGGAGTGAGAGTGTAAATTTCGCGTAACGAAGATTAGAGTGTCGCGTTTTGTCACTGATTCTGCGCAATTTCAAATGCAAACGATTGCAAATGGAAAAGCAGTGTTTGGAAACGATTTCTTTTCGCAGGAAAGCTAGACCCAGGGAATGCGCGCCGGGATCCCTTGGCGACTCACCTAAGTGAATCGACGATCGTCCGGCCGAAAACAATCGACGGAATGGGTGGTCGCAAGCGAGCGAATTCTTCGAACAGGTGCGGCTGGCGCATCAGGATAATCGGGGACACTCCAATGAATCAACTATGCGAGGGAGTTTCGATTTCAGGCAGACGCTGTCGGACGAGCGTTGACCCCGAGGGCTTCCAGCACATCGACCGCCGACGAGTACTTGCCCATGGGCGCGCTGATCTGCGCGCCTTGCACGATGTCGCGGACGGCCATCAACATTTCGCGGGCGATGGCGATGCCTTCCTGGCGGGCGTGCTCCGGAGTGGACGCTCTCGCCATACGTTCGAGAATCGCGTCGGGGACCGAGACGCGTAGTTCGTTTTTCATAAACTCGGCATTGCGTACGCTCACCAGTGGCCAGATACCCGCGACCACGGGAATACGGCAATGCTCGATGCGCTTCAGAAATTTTTCCAGCAAGGCAAGATCGAAAACCGGTTGCGTGACCGCATACTCGGCGCCTGCTTCCACTTTGTATTCGAAGCGACGGATCTCTTCGTCAATGTTGGGCAGGCCAGGATTCGCACCCACGCCGATCACGAATCCGGTCCCAGCCCCGATAGGATTGCCGCCGATGTCGAGGCCGCGATTCAGATTGTGGACGATATTGACCAGACCGATTGCGTCCACGTCGAACACCGCGGTCGCGTCTGGATAGTTACCCATCTTGGGCGGATCGCCGGTGATGCAAATCAGATTGCGGATTCCGGTCGCCGAAGCGCCCAGCAGGTCTGACTGAATACAGAGCACATTCCGGTCGCGACAGGTGTAGTGCAGGACGGCTTCGATGCCCACGTCGCGCTGCACGATCAGCGACAGCGCCTGGTTCGAAATACGTGCCGAGGCCCGCGGGCTGTCGGGGATATTGATGGCATCGACTCCGACCGATTTCAGAAAACGCGCGCCCTCCACTTCCTTGCGGATGTCGGTGCCTTTGGGCGGGACAATTTCTACCATGGTGACAAATTCACCGGTCCCGATCTTCTTCCCTAAAAGCGAGCGTTGTTCAATAGACTCAGTCGGGACGGCGCGCGGTGACGAAGGAGGTTGGGCGACCTGCACTTTTGCCGCTTTGGCCTCGCCTGCGCGCAGGGCTGACTTCATCACGCGAATGTGATCGGGGGTAGTTCCGCAACAGCCGCCTACCAAGCGGACGCCTGCCGCGACGAATTTGCGCGCATAACTGGCCATGTATTCCGGCGAGCAGAGATAGATGTTGCGCCCTTCCACGGAGCGCGGCATGCCGGCGTTGGGCTGGGCCGCCAGCGGCAAGGAAGTGACGGCGCGCACCCGCTCGATCGCGTCCAGCATGGCAACCGGTCCGATGCTGCAGTTACAGCCGATCACATCCGCGCCCCAATCGACCAGTTTGGCGGCAAAGGTTTCGGGATCGGAGCCATCCAGGCAATTGGATTCTTCGTCGACCGTAACCGAAGCGACGACCGGTAGCTTGGGATTCACATCACGAGCGGCCAGCATTGCCTGATGAAGCTCTTCCACGTAGCCGAAAGTCTCGAGGATCAGCAGATCCACTCCACCTTCATTCAAAGCTTCGATTTGTTCGCGGAACGCGGCGCGCGCTTCTGCGAACGATGTTTTGCCTAATGGTTCAATGCGAATTCCCAGTGGGCCAACCGAACCGGCAACCCAGACATCGAAGCTCTTGGCAGCCTCACGCGCAAGTTGGGCGCCGGTGCGATTGATATCGCGCACCTTGTCCGCGAGGCTATGCCGGCCCAGGCGGTAGCTGTTCGCTCCAAACGTGTTGGTTTCAATGATTTCCGCACCAGCTTGTAAGTAGTCCTGATGCACGGACCGGATCATTTCCGGTTGCGACAGGTTTAGCTCGTCATAAGAGCGGTTGATAAACACGCCGTTCGCGTAGAGGAGTGTGCCCATCGCACCATCACAAAGAATGGGAGACTTGCCGAGCCGAGAACGAAAATCTGAAGCCATGCTGGTGTTGAGAATACAAGATGACCGTGGGTTTTGCCTATGCAGGGTTGGTGGCGGTGTGGAACCAGCGGAATTACGCAGCGATGCCGATGGGCGAGGACGCGCGGCGCTCCATGAGCGCGCGGCAAGACCCAGCGACGGAAAATAGCTCTGTTATAATCCAAAACTTCGCATCCAAATCTTTATCCATCATGCTCTTGGGAGTTCCGCGTTTGAAGAGAGCCAGCATTGTTTCGGTCATCGTTCTGCTGACCAGTCTCGGTTTGATTTCCTGTGGCGGATATAACAACACCTCTTCCTCCTCTTCGGGGTCAACGTCGACCGGGCTGAAATTTCGAGCGTATGTCTCGCAGGACATAGAAGCCGGCGCTTCCAGAGCTGCCCTCATCGTGGTGGACGCCCTGAAAGACCGGCAAGCGAAACTGATCACTCCAAGTCTAGGGAGTTTGTTTCAGCCTGGAATGATGGTGCTATCCAACAATCGACAGACCACCTTGGCCGTGAGCAACACAGGGACAGCAATCGAGGTGGTCAACAACGCAACGGAATCTGTGACCGGGACGGTCAATCTGCCGGCGCCCGGATCGACGGAAAGTGTAGTGATCTCGGTCGATGCGGCCAAGGCATATGCGGCAGCACCCAACGCGTCAATCCCACTAGGACCGCCGGGTGGTGTGTTGGTCATCGACTTGACGTTGTCCCAACCTGCCGTCACCGCTACCGTGCCTGTGCCCAGTGCTCACTTCGTCGTGCAGAGCGGGGACGGCAGCAAACTCCTGGTCTTCGGCGATAACTCAAACTCCGTCACGATCGTCTCGCCATTTAACATATTGCCAGGACAGCAGAATTCGACTTGTCTCTCCGGTGTGTGCACGGTTGTGGCTGGTTTTGATCGTCCGGTGTTTGGCTTTTTCAGCAGCGACAATAGGCAAGCTTGGATTCTGAATTGCGGTCCCGAGTGCGGAGGCACGCAGGCGAGTGTGCAGGTACTCGACCTGGTGAACGCAACCGCCGGACCGCCGACTCCGATTCCGGGAGGAGCCACGGTCGGCTTCATGAAGAACCAGACGCTCTACGTCGCCGGAATGGCCGCAGTGGGCTCTGGAAACGAAACCTGTACTGGTGGGACTCCCGCTCTGTGCGGACGCTTGACCGTTGTCGATCTGCCCTCCATGACAGTGACGGACGCGGCCACGGGATTGGAGATCCCGGATGGCTACCATACCCACATGGATATGAGCGGCGACGGGCAGCTGTTTGTTGGATCGCGCAACTGCACGAACATTGTTCCTGCGCAGGCCGGTGATCCGCAGCGTGGATGCCTCGCCATTCTGAACACCAGCAACGGAACCGTCGTAATTCCTCCCGACAACGGCGACGTAACCGGACTGCAGCCGATTACGAACCGGACGGTATTTTATGTGGTCGAAGGCGGGGAACTACGAATCTACGATACGACGACGGACAAGATCTTTACGACAACATCGATTGATGTGTTTGGGCAAGCCGTGGATGTGAAGCTGGTGGATTTTTAGGGGCAGGTGGCAGGTGTCAGGTGTCAGCCCAAGTTTCGGGTTCATTCGTCTATTCAGGGGGCGCCGGTTCCTTAAATCGGTAGATCATGCCGTTTAACAAGCGGCCTACCTCAGCGGATCGACTTGCGAGGTCTGCCGCATCCCCTTTGCACAGATAACCAAGGTTCTCTGCAATCATCACTGGTGTTTCCAACTCCAATAGCGAACCCCTGGCGTTGAGAAGGCAGTGCGTCAGTTTCCTGTGCGTGTATTGCCCCTTGCCTTCCGGGATGTTGCTTTGCGTTGACATCGGCCCTGCGCATCTGAGCTACCAGACCGTAGGTCTCCTCCCGAGGAAATGTCTTGGTGCACCGATACACTATAAGACCAACTCCATTGCCCGTTGCCACACAACCAGGTCTCGATAGCTGGAATTCAAGCGAGGATCCTCTCCACTTGAAGATCGGCGTCAGCAACGGAATACTGTCGGATGACGGTTACGCTACGGTGGTCAGGAGATCACGCGTCGAGAAAACCGAAGTCCATCTAGGAAAGCCCCCGCTCCTGACAGCTGAGACCTGAGACCTGACACCTACTTCCCCGGCTCCATCACCAACCGATGCGCCCCGTTCCTCTCGATCGCCTGAGCGGAGAACGGAAGCGAGAACGTCGTCCCTTCGTACCAGGCTTTCCATTGGTCCATGTAGTGAGGACTCAGGAAGTTTCCGGCTTGGCCGGTGACGGTGTTGAGGGTGGACTGGTCGAAGTCGGATAGATCGGCCGTGTATCGTTCGGAAGGGCCGAACGACCGGCCTACTTGTTTCACGGTGTAACTGCCACCTGATTGTTCGGTGAGGCCGGGGCCCGTCCAGCGGCCGATCAATGGCAGCCTGCTCAGCACCGGATTCTCGATCTTAAGGGGGGAGAATTTTCCCCACCGCCACTGTGCCAGGTCTTGCGGGGCTTCCGCGTTATCGACCGCAGCCTCGACCGCTGCCGCAAGCAGCGGATCGTAGCTTTCATAGCGTTGCGGCAACCAACGTTTAGGTTGCTTGACGAGGATATTTTCCATCCAGATCGAAGACATGAACCAGTGATAGTCCTTCCAACTCAGCGCTCCGGATTGGCCGTGATGTGCTTCGGCGCCCGCGACTTCTGGCGCCGGACCTAACTTCGGCTCCAGCACCAGCCGGTAGAGTTCATGGAGTGCGCGATTCTCAATCGTGGCGGCAGGGGATTCGATGGTCTGGCGGCCGTCCCAATCGCGCATCAGTTCACGCGCCTGCTGGGCGCGTTTGGAAGGATTTTTGACGTGATCCAGCGCATAGACGAAGCGCTCCGCACAGAAGCGGTCGAAGGCGGAATACACGTCGGTTTGCAAGGAAAGCATGTCAGCGGCGGAAAACTTCTTGCCCGACTCGAGCACCCGGTAGATGCGTTCCGTGCGCCAGGGCGCGTCCCATTCCGTGCTCACGCTGTAGGGGTATTTGTTGGGTGTGATGCGTCCGTTGGCTGTAGCCAGGATTCCGGACGGCGGATCGTAGACGCTGGGTAGTTTTTCGAATGGAATATAGCCCGTCCATTCGTGAGCATCGTCGGCACCGTTGACGGGCAGGCTTCCATCTCCAGTCTTGCGGATCGGGATGCGGGCGGTGGCGTGATAGCCGATGTGGCCGTCGACGTCGGCGTACATGGCGTTTTGGGAAGGAGAGTCCCAGGTGGAAAGAGCGCGTAGAAATTCGTCCCAGTTCTGGGCCGAATCGATAGCGAAGAACGGATTGCTCATCGAATCGTAAATAGTCCAGTGCAGGGCGATCTTGCGGGTCTCCCCGGGGATGAGATCCGAGATGATTGGGCCGTGACGGGTGGTAAGCACATGCACGATGGCGCTCTTCTGCCCCTTGACGTGAATGACTTCGGTGCGGTCCTGGGTTTGCTGCCAGCCTTGTGGCGTTTGGTAGGCCCCCTGGTCGTTGAACGTTTCGATGTAGAGGTCTTCGACCGAGGGTCCGACGTTGGTGAATCCCCAGGCGATGCGGCGATTGTGCCCCACAATCACGAAGGGCAGGCCGGGAAGCGTGACGCCAATGACGTCGTAATCGCCAGTGTGGAGGTGCGCGTCGTACCACAAATTGGGCATCTGGTGGTTAAGGTGCATGTCGTTGGATAGCATCGGCTTTCCGGAGACGGTGTGTGCGCCGGACACAACCCAGTTGTTCGAGCCGGGTACGAGGGTTGCACGTGGAGCGGTCGCAGCGAGAAGAGGCAAAGGCACGCGGCCCGCGATGCTGCTGTCTGGCCCGTCGTCATCGTCTTCGTCGTTGGTTGGATTGTGTGGGCTGAGTTGTTCGATGCGCCTGGGCTTGGCGGTTGGCGGGCGATCACGCCAAGACGAGTTCACATACAGGTCGGCCGTGAGTTCGGGTCCCAGCTTGGCAAGAATCTTCTCTCGCTCGAGAGCACTGCGGTAAGTGTAGTGATTCAAGTCCTGGATGAGGCGAGCGCCGATTACCATGGAATCTTCCATGGACCATGGCGCCGGCCGGTAGCCCATGAGACGAAATTCGATGGGGAGCTTCGCGCGGTGGTTTTCGATGAATGCGTTGACCCCGCGGGCGTAAGCTTCGAAGAATAAGCGATCACGCGGTGAAAGGTTCTGCACGGTCTTGCGAGCGACGGTGCGCAGGCCGAGAATGCGCTGTTCGCGATCGTGCTCAAGCAGGGCGGGCCCGGCGATTTCCGACATCTCTCCGCCGGCGAAGCGGCGCATGATGTCCATTTGCCACAGGCGGTCTTGGGCAGTGACGTAGCCTTGCGCGAAGAACAAGTCTTCGAGTCCCTTGGCCTCGATGGAGGGAACTCCGCGCAAATCTCGAATCACCGTAACCGGAGCCGAGAGGCCCCGAATGGCGAGGGTGCCGTCCAATTGAGGCAGGGCGGAATGCGCCACGGTATAGAGGTAGGCGATTGCACCGAGCAGGATCAGTGTCACAGCCAGCAGGAGAGCGAGTACGACCCGAGGAAACAGAGGGCGTTTTCGCGGCGGGGCGGAGAGGTCGGCGGCGGGAGTCAAAGTGGCCATGAGAAATATTGATTGTAGCGCGGGTGCAAAGTTAGTCGTCCGTCCTCCGTCCCCAGGCGGTGCGCCGAGCGACGGCTTTGAGCGGGCTGCGCGTCGCGTCGACGGGCGAGCACGCCGGTCGCTCCGTTTGGGTTAGCTGAACTTGAATTTCATTTTCAAGATGGGCCGATGATATCCTGAGGCAGTCCGGTGGACTTTCCTAACGATCGCCTGGCGGAGTG